>Ga0310833_100059_pt1 | contig 168422 bp, 180 predicted proteins | sample SM_ome_FD_201312 | JGI IMG/M metagenome (GOLD analysis project Ga0310833, IMG submission 201312) | Sorghum-adapted microbial communities enriched on stacked mutant (SM) sorghum from Joint BioEnergy Institute, Emeryville, California... ...
CCTCCAGCTTCCTTCAGATTCCGCCTCACGGCGGACACCCTTGCCTTCAGCTAACGGTAGGCGCTCGCCAGCCCCCGTTCGGGACTTTCACCCTATAGCGTCACACCCATGCCGGGCGTACAAAGAAAACCCTGCCCGGCATACGGGGCAGGGATGGGTTCAAAACAAGTCTTCGAATATTTCAAACATGAAGTTTTTCTTCTTTTTCTTCGGATGACCGTGCTTGCCATACTTCCCGTAATAGGCATCGCCTTTATGCTTCCAGTCATCATCCCCGTGGCGGAAAACGTAGTCGGGATCGTCATCGCCGTAAGCTTTGGAATGCCGTTCGAAATATTTTTGGTCTTCCTGCATGCCTTGGATCATCTTTTCCAGTTCCCCGCGGTCGAGCCAAATCCCTTTGCAATTCGGGCAAATATCGATCAGGACATGATTTTTCTCGATCTCCTTCATGCGGACATTGTCGCAAACCGGACAAAACATAGCCAATCCCCCTTTCTTCTACGGAAAGATCTGCGCCGATCGGGAAAACCGGTGCGGTTTCTTTCCATTTTAACATGCCGGGGGAAAGACGAAAACCGTTTCTCCTTTTCCGGGATGAGAATTTCCGCCCATTGATGATGGACATTTTTCCTGCGGTGATGGACATATTTTCCGGGATGATGGTTATTTTTTCTTCCATGTTGGACAAATTTTTTTCCATGTTGAACAAAAAACTCAAATTGATGGACAAAAAGTTATAAATTTTGGACATTCCCGGCGGGAACGGACGATTTTTCCATGATATTGGACGAACGGACGAAAAGGCCGGTCAATCCGTCTTGAAAAACGTCATAAATTTTTCCCAAGAACCTTCCGGCCGAAAAAAACCCGGACCGTACGGCCCGGAGAAAGGAAGCGGGGTCATTCGCCCGCTTGCCGGATATTCATCCCCATATTGATGAATGAAAGTCCGGGTCACGCGCCCGCGTCCCCCGTTTCCAGGCTCAGCTGCCAAGAGAGGCCGAACCGGTCCTGAACCCAGGCGAATTTGGGGCTGAACGGGTATTGGGCAAGGGGCATGAGGACTTGTCCGCCCTCGGATAATCCGGCAAAAAGCCGGTCAATTTCCTCTTCCGTCTCGCAGGTGACGAACAGCGAAACCGACGGGGTGAAGGTGAAATCATGCTTGATATTGCTGTCCGTGCACATAAAAAGCTGCCCCTTCAAGGAAAAAGCGCCGCGCATCACCTTTCCTTCCTCGCCGCCTTCATTCGCCCCGTAACGGACGAGGTGAACGATTTTTGCATCGTCAAACAATTCCGTGTAAAAATTCATTGCCTCTTCCGCATTTCCCTCAAACAGGAAAAACGCCGCGATTTTTTGGTTTTCGCAGGCCATAATCTCTTCCCTTTCATTCGTAAAATTTGCATGGAATTGGAAGCGGATCCATTCACGTATGCACAGACCGCATCCTCATGTATGTGTCAGATCCGGTACCCCGTCCGGGAAACAGAACCTTCCGGAAAAGGGGAAGTTTTGCCGCCCGTGTTTATACGAAAATTTCTCGGACTTCATCCGCGCGGCAAGATCTTAACCCGGCCGCGCCCGGAACGGGCGCCGCCGGAAGTGCCCTCGTCAGCGTCCCGGGAGCAGGACGCGAAAAATTTCCCGCAAGGAATTTTCCGAAGAAAAACAAAAGGGGGCGCCCGCGGGATCCTGTGTCATTGGACGGCCCCCCTTCCGGACCGTCACGGATAGATCCGGTTTAACAGCCGCGGGAACGGAATGGTTTCCCGGACGTGTTCGATACCGGCGATCCAGGCCACCGTCCGCTCCAGTCCCAAGCCGAAGCCGGAGTGGGGAACGGAGCCGTAGCGGCGCAAGTCGAGGTACCATTCATAGGCTTCCAAAGGCAGGCCGAATTCTTCGATCCGCTGTTTCAGCAGATCGTAGTCGTGGATCCGTTCCGAACCGCCGATGATCTCCCCGTATCCTTCCGGGGCGATCAAATCGGCGCAAAGGACCACTTCTTTCCGTTCGGGATCCGGCTCCATGTAAAAGGGTTTGATCGCCTTCGGATAATGGGTGATGAACACCGGCTTGTCAAAGGAATTGGCGATCGCCGTTTCGTGGGGCGCCCCGAAATCGTCGCCCCATTGAATGTCGTCGAATCCCTGTTCATGGAGCAGCTTGATCGCCTCGTCATAGGTAATCCGCGGGAAAGGCGGGGTTACCTTCTCCAGCTTGGAGACATCCCGTTCCAATGTTTTCAATTCCTGGCGGCAATTGTTCAATACCGATTGGACGAGATAGGAAACATAGTTTTCCTGCACCTGCAAGTTTTCCTCGAAGGAACAGAACGCCATCTCCGGCTCAACCATCCAAAATTCGATCAGGTGGCGGCGGGTTTTCGATTTTTCCGCGCGGAAGGTCGGGCCGAAGGAATACACCTTGCCCAGGGCCATTGCCGCCGCTTCCATGTACAGCTGCCCGCTCTGGGAAAGATAGGCGTCTTCGTCGAAATATTTCGTATGGAACAATTCGGTCGTCCCTTCCGGGGCGCTGCCGGTCAAAATGGGCGCATCCACCTTGACGAAACCGTTCTTGCGGAAAAATTCAACGGTGGCATGAATGATCTCGTCCCGAATCTTCATGATGGCATGTTGGCGTCTCGACCGGAGCCACAGGTGGCGGTGATCCATCAAAAATTCCGTCCCGTGGTTTTTCGGCGTGATCGGATAATCCTTCGCCAGATGGATCACCCGGATGTCGGTGACCGCCAGCTCATAGCCGTACGGGGAACGTTCATCGGCATGAACGGTCCCGGTTATGTATACGGATGACTCCTGGGGAAGGGACTTGGCCAGCTGGAACACTTCTTCCGGGACGTTCTTTTTTTCCACCACCCCTTGGATGAACCCGGTCCCGTCCCGGAGCTGCAAAAAGGATATTTTCCCGCTGGATCGTTTGTTGGCCAGCCAGGCCCCGATGGTCACCTCCTGTCCGACATGATGTTTCACTTCCGCGATCGTCGTCTTCATCCTTTTAACCTCCATCCATTGAAGCTTGCTGTTCCGAGTTTCGACAAACCGCAGGGAACGCTCATAAATTGTACACCCGGTACCAGTTCCCTTCATAAAAGTCGATGTATAAAAAGCTGTACCGCCCTTTTTGGTCGATATAGCTGATCTCGTAAACCGGCGTGTTTTCAATCATTCCCAACTTCACCCGGACGATCTCCTTCGGCCGCTGGTCATCTTTCAAGGCCAGCCCTTCCCGGACCATGGCCAGCACTTCCCTCTCCGTCAAGCCTTCGCTTTCCTTTTTCACCGTGATGGCTTTATCTTTCGCTTTCGGAACCCAAACGATGATATTTTCCCCGTCCCTGTTTTTCCCTTTAATGACCACATATTGGTCCAGATAATGGAACCAGTCGACCTTCTCCGCCTTGACCAGGGGGGTTTCTGCCAGGGCCCTTTCCAGGGCGCTTTCCTCCTCCGTCCGCAAGGGGTTGGACGCCGATTGATAAACATAGGCCGCAAGGCCAAGGATGAAAAGGACAACGAGGAAAAGACCGTATAAGAGCGCTTTTTTCAATTTGAATCCCTTCATTTCAAGTCTTGTAAATGGAAAAAATGGCCTTCGTAGGATCCTCCTTGTCGAGGGCCAGGCCGAACATGTAGTCGTCCCTCTTCAGCGTCCGGTTTAACAGGTCGACGATTTTATACATTTCTTCGGAATATTTCACCTTCACGGTCGCCAATCGCTGGATCTTTTCCTTTTCTTCCCTCAAAAAAATCCTCCTTCGCCCAAGCATTGGAAAGTCCGTTCCCCGGAAAGCGGAACAGACGGCCAAAAATTTTTTGGAAACATCTCCTTAAAAAAGTTTAACATAGAAACTGAAAAGAGTTACGAATTCGTAACAAACATCTCCTTTGATTATTTTATACATAACACCCGAACCTGCGCAATAAACTTCCCGCAAGAAAACCGGCCGTGTCCGAAAAGAAAAACTGCCCCAAGGGGAGTTTGCGGCCTTTGAGGCAGTTTTCCTATTTGTTCCGGATGTTTTCATGCTGCTGGCGGCTTTTTTGTTTTGCGGCCTCTGCGGCAGTTTTCCTTCCCGGTCTACACCGCGAAACCCGCCGGCTCTTCCGCGATGATCCGTTCAATCCGGTTGTTTTCATCCAGGATGGCGACTTTCGGGGAATGGTTTTTGATCTCCTCTTCATTGAGCAGGGCGTAGGCGATGATGATGATCCGGTCCCCCGGCTGGACGAGCCTCGCGGCGGCCCCGTTCAGGCAAATCACGCCGCTTCCCCGCTTGCCGGGAATAATATAGGTCTCGAACCGGGCGCCGTTTGAATTGTTCACCACCTGCACCTTTTCATGGGGATACATCCCCACGGCGTCGAGCAAATCTTGGTCGATGGTGATGCTGCCGACATAGTTCAAATTGGCCTCCGTCACCGTCGCCCGGTGCAGTTTCGCGTGCATCATTTCCCGCAGCATCAAGACACCCCCTTTTTCATTCCCCAGTTTCAAGGACGATATTGTCGATCAGGCGGGCGTTGGAAAATTTCACGGCCACGGCCAGGATGACCCGGCCCCTGATCTCCGGAAGGGGAACGAGTTCCGGATAAGCCAAAACTTCCACATAATCGATTTCGCCGCTGACGTTTTCCGTCAAATAATCTTTGATCGCACCGGCGATTTTTTCCGGATCCTTCTCGCCCTTTTCCACCAGGCTCTTCCCGAGCAGGAGGGACCGGTAAAGATGCGGGGCTTCCTCCCGCTCCTCCGGCGTCAGCCGGACGTTCCGGGAACTCTTGGCCAGGCCGTCCTTTTCCCTGACCGTTTCCACCGGCACGAGCTCCACGGGGAGGTTCAAATCTTCGATCAGCGCGCCCACGATGGCGGCCTGTTGGGCATCCTTCATGCCAAAATAGGCCCGGGTCGGCTGGATGATGGAAAAAAGTTTCAGGAGGACGACCGCCACCCCGTCAAAATGCCCCGGCCGGGAGCGGCCGCACAAAACATCCGTCCGTTTGACCACCTTCACGGTAACGGAAAGTTCCCGGGGATACATCTCCTTGACGTCCGGGTGAAAAAGGTAGCCGATCCCAGCCCCTTCGGCCAGCCGTTTGTCCCGTTCAAAGTCCCGGGGATAGGTTTCGTAATCTTCGTTCGGGCCGAACTGGAGAGGGTTGACGAAGACGCTTGCCACCGCCACGTCGTTTTCTTTCCTCGCCCGTTCCATCAACGCCAGATGTCCTTCGTGCAAATAGCCCATCGTCGGAACAAATCCGACCGTTTTCCCTTCCCGCTTCAGCCGCCGGGCGATTTCCGACATTTCCGCAACGCTTTTAACGATTTTCATCGCCATGTCCCCCGTAAAGAAGGATAAGTTCCTCATCCTTCATGGAATAGGAATGTTCGTCGGCCGGGAAACTGCCGGCCCTTACCTCCGCCACATATTGGCGGATGCCCTTGACGATCTCCGTCTGGACGTCCGCAAAAGGCTTGACGAATTTCGGATACCGGTCGACACCGTATCCGATCAGATCGTGATAGACCAGAACCTGGCCGTCGCATTCCGCCCCCGCCCCGATTCCGATGACCGGGATCGCCAGGGCTTCCCGGACGAGCTTTGCCAGCTGTTTCGGGACGCACTCCAGAACGAGCATAAACGCCCCCTTTTCTTCCACCCGCTTGGCCTCCGCGAGAAGCCTTTCCGCTTCAGCCGCCGTTTTCCCCTGCACTTTGTATCCGCCGAGGACGCCGACGGATTGTGGGGTCAGGCCGAGATGGGCGACGACGGGGATGCCCGCCCTCGTCAGCGCGGCGATATGATCCGCCACTTCTCCGCCGCCCTCCAGCTTGACCGCATCGGCCCCGCCTTCCTGGAGGATCCGGGCCGCGTTCCGCAGCGTGTCCCCCTTTTCCCCGTGATAGGTGGCAAAAGGCATATCGGTCACGACAAAGGTGTCCGGCGCCCCCCTTTTTACGGCTTTCGTATGGTGGATCATCTCGTCCAGGGTGACCGGAACGGTCGAATCATAACCGAGGACGACCATTCCGAGGGAATCGCCCACCAGGATCAGATCGACGCCGGCCCGTTGGGCCAATTTCGCCGACGGATAATCATAGGCGGTGAGCATGGCAATCTTTTCCCCGTTTTGTTTCATTTGCAAAAAATCGGTAGTCCTTTTCATCATTCATTCCCCCTTTTTTCGTGTCGGGAGAGGGAATGAAACATAAAAAAATCCTTCCGCAACAGAAGGATTTTGAAAGGTCCGTTTCATGTCTCATCCCTCTGTCCCGGTCCTTTCCTCTTCGGCTCCAGGCAGAATTCCATTTCATGAAAAAATTTCCGTTTCCGGTCAGGATACCGCCCCTTCGGTGCAGTTCCTTCCTTACTAGTATAACAAAGAATCGGAATGGCGGGCCAGTTTTTTAAACATCTTTTTCGATTTCGATATCCGCGGAATAGATGTGATGAATCCGGCCGCTGTCATCTTGGAGGAGCAAGACCCCTTCCTCATCGATGCCGAGGGCCTTTCCCCGGATCGTCCCTTGAACCATTCGCGCCTCGATCCTTTGGCCGATGGAACAGGCATAGGTTTCCCACAGGGTTTTGACCGGCAAAAACCCCGCTTTCAGATAGGTGTCATACAGCCTTTCAAATTTGAGACAGAAGCTTTGAACCAGCTTGGCGCGGGGGATCTCCTTGCCGGCATGGATGGCGAGGGACGTCGCCTTGTCTTTCAGGGCATCGGGAAAGTCCCCGGGACGGTGGTTCACATTGATCCCGATGCCGATGATGATGGCGAGAACCCGGTTTTCTTGGGAAACCATCTCCGTCAAGATTCCGCAGACCTTTTTTCCTTCGATGAGGAGGTCGTTCGGCCATTTGATCTTCGGAGAAAGGCCGGCCACATCCTCGATGGCGCCGGCGACGCCCACGGCGGCAAGCAGGGTGAATTGGGGCGCCTTTTGGACGGCGATGTCGGGACGGATGATCAGGCTCATCCAGATCCCCTTGCCCTTTTTCGAATGCCATCCCCGGGAAAGCCTCCCCCTGCCCATCGTCTGTTCATCGGCGAGGACGATCGTCCCTTCCTCCGCCCCGTTTGCGGCCAGCTCGTGGGCGATTTTCTGGGTGGAATCGACCGTTTCGAAAAAGCGGATCGGCCGCCCGATCCGTTTCGTTTCCAAGCCCCAATAGATTTCCTCTTCGCTCCATTCGCCGGGGGTCTCCCGGAGGCGGTAGCCCTTTTTCGGAACGGCCTCGACTAGAAATCCTTCTTTCCGCAATTCCGCAATGTGCTTCCAAACGGCCGTCCGGCTGATGCCGATCTCGCCGGCGATTTTTTCCCCGGAGAGATACCCGCCGCCGGCTTTGCGGAACGCGTCCAAAATTTTTTGCCTTACCGGCGATTTCATGGCATGAGCCACTCCTTTATCGACCTTTTGTCGTTTTCCACTTCCCCGGAAATCACGGCCTTTTCGATCCTGCGCAAATCCTCCTCCACCCATTTGCCCCCGCCTTTGTTTTTCCAAAGGAGCAGGTCGTTGCCGTTCACCTGCAACTCTTTACGGCTTTTGATCGGAAGTTTTTCATACAATTCCCGGACGCGCGCCAATTGTTTATCCAGTTCTTCCCCGTTCCAGAGGGAATGGATCTTTTCCGCGGAAAGGCTCGTTTCCAGGCCGTATGTATAAACGCCGTACAAATCCCACTCCTTGCTCAGGCGGTCGTGGAAAGCGTCGTAAATCCGGTAAATCTCCTTGATTTTTTTCGTCGGCAGCCGCCATTCCTTCAGAAAACGGGGGCAGTTTTCTTTGCGGATCACGAGGAACAACAGCGCCCAGACTTCCGTCTCGTCCAGCGCCCCCGGCCGCAGGATTTCCGCCGCCTTCAGCAATTGGCCGGGGAAGGCTTCCATGTTCGGCAAATACCGGTAGAGATCCCGGGATACGAGAACCTCGCAGGCCTTTTTTACATGATCCCCGGTCATGATCTTCGTGAATTCCGCCAATTTCCGCTCCACGGCGATATGTTTGAGCAAAGGCGCCGATTCCTTTAAGGCCCGGTAGGTGTTTTCCTCGACTGCAAAACCGAGCTGGCTGACGAAGCGGGCCGCCCGGAGCATCCGCAGCGCATCTTCGGAAAACCGTTCTTCCGGCTTCCCGACGGTCCGGAGGATCCCCTTTTCCAAATCCTCTTTCCCGCCGAAGGGGTCGACAAATTCCCCTTCCTTCGTCATGGCGATGGCATTGATCGTGAAATCCCGCCGTTTTAAATCCTCCGTTAAAGAACGGACGAAGGAAACTTCCTTCGGCCTGCGGAAATCCACATATTCCCCCTCGGTGCGGAAGGTGGTGATTTCATAGGACTCGCCGCCTTCCAGCACGAGAACCGTTCCGTGCTCAATGCCCACGTCGACGGTGTGGGGAAAAATCCGCTTCACTTCCTCAGGTGTCGCGCTTGTGGCGATGTCCACATCATTGATTTCTTTGCCCAGGAGCAGATCCCTGACGGAGCCGCCCACGAAATAAGCTTCGAAACCGGCCTGTTCAATTTTCTCGATGACTCTCGCCGCTTTTTTAAAAGGAGGCTTCATCAAGCCCTTTTCATCCTTTCACCGTTGATGGCAATATGGATTTTCCCCCGGCGGTCCCCCGCCGCCGGGAAAAGCTCGGCGGGATTTGTTACCGCCCGCCGTTCACCAGTTGCAGGTAAATGGCCTCATATTCCTTGACGATCTTCTCCGAAGAGAACCGGTTGGATACCGTTTCCAATCCCGCTTGGACAAACTGTTCGCGGATCGCCGGATGGGTTAACAGATAGACCGCCCGTTCCGCCATCTCCGCGACATTCCCGCATTCGCAGAGATAGCCCGTCCTGCCGTCATCAATGACTTCGGGGATCCCCCCGATCCTTGTGGCGATGCAGGGCACGCCGCAGGCCATTCCCTCCAAAATCGCCAATCCGAAACTTTCCTTTTCCGACGCCAACAGCTGCAAGTCGCTGATGGAATAAAGCTCTTCCAAATTTTCCTGTCTCCCCAGAAACAGGATTTTATCCCCGATGCCCAGCTCCTTCACCAGGCGGCCGACGACGGGCATCTCCGGTCCGTCGCCGACAAGGAGCAATTTCGCCGGGATTTTTTCGGCGATCAGGGAAAAGGCCTTCACCACATCGGGAACCCGCTTCACCCGCCGGAAATTGGAAACGTGGATGATCACCTTTTCTTCCGGCCGGATGCCGAATTCATCCTTCAAATGGCTCGCGTCGACCCGGGTGAAGATTTTTTCGTTGACAAAATTATAAACGACGGCGATGTTTTTTTCGGGACGGATCAAGACATCCGTCTCCTCCGCCAAGGAGCGGGAGACGGCCGTCACGAAATCCGAACCTTCAATGCCCATCTTTATCGCCCGCTTCAAGGACGGATCGGCGCCCAATACGGTAATGTCCGTCCCGTGCAAGGTCGTCACGATTTTAAAATCATGGTCGGCCATCGATTTGGCGACGATGGCGCAAACGGCGTGGGGAATGGCATAATGGGCATGGAGGATGTCCAGTTTTTCCCTGCTTGCCACCTCCGCGATCTTGCAGGCAAGCTGGATGTCGTAAGGGGGATATTGGAACACCGAATAGGCGTTCACTTCCACCTGGTGATAGAAAATATGGGAATAAATTTTCCGCAGGCGGAAGGGCATGCTGGAAGAAATAAAATGGATCTCATGCCCTCTTTCCGCGAGGATTTTTCCCAGTTCCGTGGCGACGATCCCGGACCCGCCGACGAAAGGATAACAGACGATGCCTATCTTTAAACCCATGATGCCATCCCTCCATCCACTCCCCGCTCCTCCCTTTCCCGGGACGGGAAGGGAAAGGGCGCAAGCGCCTCCCGGCCATCCCACCCGGGCCTCCCCGTAGGAAAAGAAGGAATCCTCCCGGCGTTTCCGCCGGGGAGGCCGAAGCCGGCGGCCGCCATTACGTTCCATCCCGCTTTCCGTTGCCCTTTTCCTTGTCCAGCAGGCCTTCCAGCCGCTTTCCCTGCAGCAGGAGGCGCCAGTCCATGGCCCCCGAAGCCAGCCCGCGGATCAGCACTTCCGCCGTCCCCATATTCGTCGCCAACGGGACGTTATACACGTCGCATAAACGCATCAATGCGGTGATGTCCGGTTCATGGGGCTGGGCGGTTAACGGGTCGCGGAAAAAGATGACCAGATCCATTTCATTTTTGGCGATCATGGCGCCGATTTCCTGATCGCCGCCCAGCGGCCCCGACTGGAACCGGTGGACCTTCAGGCCGGTGGCTTCCTGAATCCGTTTCCCCGTCGTCCCGGTCGCAAACAGGGAATGTTTTTCGAAAACCGGCAGGTAGGCGGTGACAAAGCGCACCAAATCTCCCTTTTTCCGGTCATGGGCGATCAAGGCAATGTTCATCTTCACCAATCCTTTTCCCTATTGTAAAAGATTTTCCATTCCGTAAACGTACCGGTCCAGGGCCATCACGGCGCGGACCGCCGTCTCAATCCCCCGCATGAAGCTTTTCCGGTCGTAGGAATCATGGCGGATGGTCAAGGTTTCCCCCCGGGATCCGAAAATGACCTCCTGATGGGCGATGAGGCCGGGCAGCCGGACGCTGTGGACGGGGATTCCGGAGATTTGCGCCCCCCGGGCGCCGGCCATCAGTTCCTTTTCTTCGGGATGGCCTTGCTTTTTCGCTCCCCTTTCCTCCAGAATCATCCGTGCCGTTTGGATGGATGTGCCGCTCGGCGCGTCCCGTTTTTGGTCGTGGTGGAGTTCGATGATTTCCACGTCGGGAAAAAATTTGGCCGCCATCCGGGAAAATTTCATCATCAAAGCGGCACCGAGGGAAAAATTCGGGGCGATGATGCAGCCGACGGCATTCCGGTCGGCCAGGGCCTTGATCTCCGCCAATTGGTCATCCGTCAAGCCGGTCGTTCCGACGACCGCCCTCACCCCGAAAGATAAAGCCGTTCTCGTATGGGAAAAGGCGGCCTCCGGCCGCGTCAGGTCGATGAACACGTCCGGCTTCGTATCCGCCAGGCATTTTTCGGGTTCGGTGAAAACGGGAACCCCGGGCAGCCGGGAAAATTGGGGATCGATTTCGTTCAGCCGCTTTCCGTCATTGATCCGGTCGAGAACGGAAACCAGCTGAAAGCCGGACGTGGAAGCCACCATCTCGACGCAGGCCTTCCCCATCTTCCCCCTCGGGCCGGCCACGGTTATTTTAATCGTTTCTTCCATCCCGTTCCTCCCTCCCTTCTTCTCCGATTCTTGTCCAACGGTTTTGATCCCTCGTCCGGAATTTTTCCAGCACCGCCTGCAAGGCTTGTTCCAAATCGATATGTAAGGAATTCGCAAAACAGATTAAGACGAAGAACAGATCCCCCAATTCCTCTTCGATCGTTTTTTCCTTTTCCGTCGCTTTTTTCGGCTTTTCCCCGTAATAATGGTTCACTTCCCGCGCCAGTTCCCCCAGTTCTTCCGTCAGGCGGGCGAGCATGGCCAGGGGGGAAAAATAGCCCTCCTTGAATTGGCTGATATAGGCATGGACGTCCTGCTGCAGTTCCTTCATCGTTTTTTCCGGCAATTTCTTCACTCCTCGCTTCGGATGTCCCCTTGGTTTTATTTTAATATACGGGGACGGCCCGTTGCCAAGACCGGTTTCCGGCGTTTGCGGCAAATTCTGCAAACGGGCGTCCGCCCCGGGCCGCCGGCGGTCCGGCAGGCGCTTTTTCTGTTGCCTCCATTATACCCATTATGTATAATGAATTCGATTGTGTAAAGGAAAAAGAGACAGGGAAGGGATTTCTCTATGCCGCTTCAGCTGAAATGGAAAAACATCCTGTTCATCTTTCTCGGCGCTGCCATTTTTTCCTTTGGCATCGTCCATTTCAATATGCAGAACAATTTGGCCGAAGGGGGATTCACCGGGATCACCCTGCTCTTGTATTTTTTATTTCATTTTAATCCCGCCGTTGTCAATCTTCTATTAAATATCCCCCTATTCATCATCGGCTGGAAACTTCTCGGGAAAAACACCTTTTTTTATACGATCATCGGCACCCTGGCCGTTTCGCTTTTTTTGGAGGTCTTCCAGCGGTACCAAATCCCCATCCCCCTGCGCCATGACCTGATGCTGGCCGCCTTGTTCGCGGGGGCCTTTATCGGGACGGGCCTCGGCATCATCTTCCGGTACGGGGGGACGACGGGCGGCGTGGATATCATCGCCCGCATCGCCAAGAAATATTTCGGCTGGTCCATGGGCAGGACGATGTTCATCTTCGACGTTTGCGTCATAACCGTATCGATCCTTACCTACCTTTCCTACCGGGAAGGGATGTATACCATCATCGCGGTATTCGTCGGGGCTCGGGTCATCGACTTCATTCAGGAAGTGGCTTACAGCGCCAGGGGGGTCATGATCATCTCGGAGAAATACGAAGAGATCGGGGAAAGGATCGTCAAGGAGATGAACCGGGGCGTCACCGTCCTGCGCGGGGAAGGGTTCTATTCGAAGCAGAAACGAAACGTTTTATATTGTGTCGTCGGGAGAAACGAGATCGTCATGCTGAAAAATTTGATCCTGTCCGTCGACCCCCACGCCTTCGTTTCGGTAACTTCCGTCCACGAGGTCCTCGGGGAAGGATTTACCTTGGATGAAAACAAAAATCCGATCGTGGAATAGCCGTCGCCCTCCGTTTCCTTGACAACCGGTCCGGCGGGATACGTGAAGCGCATCGCCGAAGACCGAAATGGGGCGTTCCTTTTGCTTGACAATTGACGGCAGTTGATATCCGGTCTTTTTCAATGGCCGGAGAGGGCCGGCGGGGTTGTCCCGCATGGGTCCGGTCCGCAGGCCGGTCCAGGGTGCGCATCCGGCCATACCCGTCCGAAGGGGATGATTCGAGAAGAAACTTTTTAGGAACTGTCGGTTCCCTTCCAGGGCAAGCGGTCCTTTTACGTGGCGGCATTTTATCGGACCTGCCTTAAAAGCGGGGGCCGCGCCCCGAGAGGTCTTGGATAAACCAATCCCGACGGGTGATCAATCCCTGAACCGGAACCGGAAAAGGTTTTTCTGCTTTAAAACGAACGGCCCGCGGAGCCGAAGGATCGGCCGCGGGCCGTCGTTTTTCCGGTAAAACCCAACCGTCACGAAAATTCCACAGGCGGGTTCTGGCATTTTGCCAAAGAAAAATCCCCTCCAATGCCGGCCGGGGATTGTGCCTTCCCCGCCAGCCGGAAGGGAATCGAAGGTTTTATCGATCTTCCTTTCCTCTTACTCATTCCGCGAAGCTTGCAGGAATTGCAGGAGGAAATAGAGGAGTTCAAGCAATGCGACGGCTGCGGCGGCAACGTAGGTCAGCGCCGCGGCGCTTAATACCTTCCGCGCGCCCCGTTCCTCCTCGTTGCGGATGATTCCGAGGGCGACGACCTGATCCAGGGCCCTGCTGGACGCGTTGAATTCGACAGGCAGGGTGACGATTTGGAACAGGACGGCAAAGCCCATGAGGATGATGCCGAGCAGGGCCATGTTTAAGAACCCTAAAACCAAACCGAGAATCAAAAAGAGATAGGACATTTGCGAACCGAGGCTCGCCAGCGGAACAAGGGCGGTGCGGAAGCGCAGGAAGGCATAATTCTCCTGGTCCTGCAACGCATGTCCGACTTCGTGGGCGCTGACGGCGGTGGCCGTCAGGGACACGCCGTTGTATACCGCGCTGGAAAGGCGGACCGTCTTTGTCCGCGGGTCATAATGGTCGGTCAAAAAGCCGCGGACTTCCTCCACCTTTACGTCGTACAATCCGTTTTCATCGAGGATCTTCCGCGCCACTTCATAGCCGGTCATGTTCGTCGAATTATGGACTTTCAAATATTTTTTGGCGGTCGTTTGCACCTTCACGCTCGCCCACAACGGAATCAAGGCAATCAAAAGGAAGTAGATCAAGTAATTCGCTGCCACTTTAGCCCCTCCATCACGAATGCATTTCTTTACATTGAATGTTACAGAAACGGCAAACTTATGTCAATCATTTTGCTTTTTTTCATACCTCTTCTTTTCTCCCCTGTATTTGCGGTAGCCCGCATAGGACAGGGCGAGCAGGATCATTCCCCCCGTGGATATGATCACCCACCATAAGGAAGGATCGGCCTCATCTTCCTTCACGTCGGAAAACAGGCTCCGCAAATCGGCCTCGAGCAAGTCCGTTTCGGCGATCAGTTCGTCCCGTTTTTGCGGATTGCCGATATGATTTTCGATCAATTGAACCCTGGCGTCCATATTTTTCACGGTCTCCGCGGGAAAATCGAGCAGGATGCTCGGGTAGATGACATCATACAATTTGGCGAAGCGGCGGAACGCCTCTTCCATCCCCTTTTCGGAGGCGGGTTCTCCGCGGGCGAAATCCTGAAAGGCATGAAAAGCCCCCATCACCCGGTCTTCCATATCCGCCCACAGCGGCTGGTAGGAACTCCCGATGGCGTCCAGTACAAAGCGGAACTTCATCACGGCATGGACCGCCTCTTCCCCGTGGATGGCCTCCCCCTCCAGCGCTCCCTTCGCGTCGGAAAGGGAAAGCTGCAGCATCCGCACTTCATCCATTGAAAACAAATAAGGATGGCTCAGCGCCCGGTTCATCTCGGATTCCAATTGCCGCAGCGACTTCAAACTGTCCCCGTAACGTTCGGCCAGGGTAAACTGCAGCGCCTCATCGGCAAGCTGGTCAAGCTTTTTCAGTTCGTCCGCCTGCTTGGCGAACCCGGTATCGAAAAGGAAAAAAAACCATGCGACGACAACTGCTGAAATCACGAGTCCTTTGAAAAGCTTCATGTCCTGTCCCCCCTCTTTCCCTAGTAATATGTATGAGGGGGTGGACAAGAGTAGACCAGATCCGGTCAATTTTCTTTCGGGAAATTCCCCGTTTTTCGCAAGCAGAAAAAGTAAGCGATCCCGATGGAGACCATGCTCAGCCAAAAGGTGAAATAACCGATTTGCGGAACATACTCGGCCAGGGAATGGTACCGGGGATACATCATGAAGACGTAATCGATGACGTCATTATGCAGCGTCCAAACGGCGGCGACGGCCAGATGGACGCCCCTTATCCTGTAAAAGGGCGCGTACAACAATCCTTCGACGGCCATGGCCAAATGGGAGGCGATCAGCATATACCCTTCCCACGGCAGGCCATCTTCCACGATGAATGTCAAAATGTTCATGACCACCGCCCATATCCCGTATTTGAAAAGGGTCACCAGGGCCAGCGCCTCAAACAGCGGCCAGTTCTTTCCCAAAAGAAAGGCGGTCAGCACAAAAACAAAAAACAGGCTGGCCGTCGGGCTGTCCGGGACGAAAGGCAGGAAACGGGCGGGGGTTTCGGCCAGCTGGCTGCCGTACCAGATGTATCCGTAAACCGTACCGGCGGCATTCACCAATAGCAGCGCCCAAAGGAACTCCCGGTTTTGCAAAAGGGCGTAAAATCGGACCAAGGAAAACACCCCCCGCTTCGCAAAAAAACCGGCGAAAAATCGCCGGTTTTATTCCGCTTCGATGCTTTTAATGTATTCCGCCAATTTTTGCAGTTCTTCATCGGTTCCTTTGAAGATTCCCGGAGGCATCGATCCGATGCCGTTCTTGGCGATATCCTTGATTTCATCGACGGATTTTTCCGTTCCCACCAGGGCGGGATTGGAACCTCTTCCTTCAAGGTTTTCCCCGTGGCAGCTGATACATCCCTGCTCCTGGTAAATCTTGTAGCCTTCCGCCGTTTTATCCACTTCCACCTGGGTGCGGATTTCGCCTTGTTTTCTTGCCGCTTCCCAGTCATGCTGTTCGACGGCTTCCCATGTCAGATAAAAGATGAGGGCGATCGTCAACAGCATGAAACCGGTGGCAAAGGGGCGCTGGCTCGGCCGGCGTTTCGGGCCGCGGTCCAAAAAGGGCGCAAGCAGAAGGGCCAGGAAAGCCAAGCCGGGTATGACAATCGTCCCGAGCAGCACATATTTTCCGGATGCGTAGGAATATTTCAGCAGTTGGTACAGAAACAGGAAATACCAGTCAGGCATCGGCGTATAGGACGTGTCCGTCGGATCGGCGATCCTTTCCAGAGGCGGCTCCTCAACGATGGTCAGGCACAGGAAACCGACCAAAAAGACGGCCCCGACCAGCCATTCCTTCAAAAGAAAGTCGGGATAAAAGGCCTCGGTCTTGCCGGGATATTCCGAATAATCCTTCGGAATGTTCGGTTTCCGCTCGGCCGGAATCCGGGAATCGCCGACGAATTTCATTCCTTTTCCTCGCTTCATGAAGCATCCCCTCCTTTTTCAGGCCAATTTTACAGCGGACCGGAAATCCCCTGTCTCCGGATCAGGATGAAGTGGATCCCGATCAAAAGCAGCAACGCCGCAGGGAGGAAAAATACGTGAATGGCGAAAAATCTCGCCAGCGTTTGTGCGCCGGTAATGTACGGGTCGCCCGCAAGCAGCGTTTTCAGCCACGGACCGATCAGCGGAACCGATTCCACGATATTCAGCGTAACCTTCGTCGCAAACAGGGCCTTCATGTCCCAGGGCAAGAGATAGCCGGTCAGACCCAAACCAAGCATGACGGCAAAGATGCAGACCCCGACGATCCAGTTAAGCTCCCTCGGCTTTTTATACGCGCCTTGGAAAAACACGCGCAGCGTATGTAAAAACATCATGACGATCACGATGCTGGCGCCCCAATGGTGCATGCCCCGGACGATTTGGCCGAAAGCCACTTCATATTGCAGATAATAGACCGATTCCCAGGCGTTTTTAATATCCGGAACATAATACATCGCCAAAAACATTCCGGACAGGATTTGAATGACGACGACAAAAAAGGTCAGCCCGCCGAAACAGTAGACGAAAGCGGAAAAATGGTGGGCGGGGTTTACATGTTCCGGAACTTCATGGTCGGCGATGTCCCGCCAGATCGGCGTGATGTCCAGGCGTTCATCGATCCAATCATAAATCTTGTTTAGCAAGTATTACGCCCCCCCTCTTTCTTTCGCTCGCATGCTCAAGTACAAATACCCGTCTTTGACTTGATAGTCGAATATGTCCAACGGTTTCGTCGGCGGCGTGTTGGGAACGTTTTTTCCGTCCTTTTCGTACAGCCCGTTATGGCACGGGCAAAAGAACATGTTCGGATGCTTCGGGCTTCCGTTCCAGTTCACGGTGCAGCCCAAATGTTTGCAAACGGGGGACAACGCGACGATATCGCCTTTTTCGTCCTTATATACCCATGCCGTTTGCGTCACTTCCGATTCATACCAGCCGTCCACCTGCTTATATTTGAAATCAACGCGGACCGGTTCGCTGGTCAATTCATCCACTTTCACATTCGTGGCGATAAAATCGCCGCCCTTTTTCGCCTCCAGAACCGGATCGACGGCAAAACGGAGCATCGGCATCACCGTTCCGGCAGCCATGAAGCCTCCCACACCCATCAATGTATAGGTCAAAAATTGCCGTCTCGTCACCCGTTGTTTACTCATCCTTTTCCCCCCTAACCTGTCAAAAAAAATCGATTCAGACGAAACAAGACATTATCATGATAAATCATTCAAATGGCTTGGTCAATATAATAACCGTTTTTATGATAAAAAACCGCCAATATATAAAGGGAAGGAATTTTTTCAACCTTCCATCATGATGAAATTTCCGCTTTCTGCCATTTTTCTACAAAAATATTTAATAGCTGCCCGGCCTGGTTTTCCATTATGGCCCGCTTGTTTTGTTCATCCAAATGCTCGAGGGGTACCGAAGGAACCCAGAGAAATTCCCCGTCCTCGTCCGAAAGCAACTCCTTCCAGCTCCGGTCGGAAGAAAGGAAGAATACGAAACGGAAATCCGCCTCGCGGACGGGATGGAGCCATTCGTCAAGCAGGCGGCGCCTTTTTTCCCCGGAAAATTCCGCAAAATATGTATACGGCGGAAGCAAAAGCACCCTTCCCTTAAACTGCTTTTCCAAAAGATGGCCGAGAATTTCCACAAACTCTCCGGAATTCGCCGCTTCCTTGGCGCCCTCCCCGAAAGTTACCGGCACAAACGGGATCAGGAGCGTATCCACGTATTTCCTTTCGCCGGCAAACAGGGCCGCGTCTTTCGCCGTCCATCGCAATAGGCCGTCACCTCCTGAGAGAAGCCGAAATCATTTTCTTTTTTAAAAAATAATCATTCTAATCATAAATTATACATGAAATGGAGACCGTTCATCATGGAAAGAAAAGAAAATAATATTGAATAATTTGTGAACATTTCCGGCATGCCTTCATCCCCGGGGCGCCCCTCCCGAAAAAAAGAAAAAGTGCCCCGCTTTGCCGGCACTTCCATTCATCCATCCGGATTGATCGATTTCAGCTGCTCCGTCAGTTCCATAAACAATTCCTTGTCTCCCCGGTCAAGCGCTGCGTCGATTTCTCTTTTCAGCCTTTCCCTTAAAAAGTTTTCCCGGGAAGCCTGCAAAAATTTCTCGGCCAGTTCCCTGTCCTGTTCCGTAATGTACAGGATATCCGGCACGTACGGATTTTCTTCCAATACGGCCGCATATCGGTGGGATTGATGCATCTCTTTAAAATTCAGCTGGATGTAAATATCCTCGTTCCGGTTCAGGCGGATGTCATGGAAGGATTTTTCCGCGTCCGTGGTCATGACCGATTCCTTATAAAACCGGAACGGCACGTCGTCCACACAGACGGTGGACATGATCATTCCCCTCGGGCAAAACTGGGCATGTTCCACGAAATGGACCTTTTCCATCAAAAGGTCATGGCTCATCAAATAATTCAGGATCCAGACGCATTCCCGCTTTTTCAATTGATAATTGTTCAAAAACCATCGGATAAACTCCTTTTTTTCGTTGACGGAAACAGGAGTGGCCATCTTTTTCCCCCCTTTTGGCACTTTTCGCAGCACTTTCCTTTTCAATTCGTTTCCAGCCGTTCCAAAACGTCCCGGTAATCCGGATTGGAAGGATCGAGCTTTACCAGCTGTTTAAATATTTCGATGGCTTCCTCCGTCAGTCCTTCCTCCATCAGGAAAAATCCATAATTTTGCAGGAAATCCTCGTTTTCTTTGAAATCATTATATGCCTCCCTGTAGCTGGTTAATGCATCCTCGTAGCGTTCCGTTTTTTGGCAGGCGATGGCATAGTCCCAAAGCAATTCCGGATCTTCCTCCCCGTCGACCAACACCGGTTCGGCGGCTTCCACGACTTCCTCGTATCTTTCCTGGTCCAGGAGCAGCTTCGTCAGCGTCAGCAGGGCATCCAAATAATGGGGGTCGAGTTCCAGCGCCTTCTTCAAATGTCTTTCCGCTTCTTCCTTCTCCCCGATTTTCAGGGCCGTTCTCCCGGCGAAATAATACAGTTCCTTATGATAGGGGTTGACGGCGATTCCTTCCCTGGCCGCTTCCAGGCTTTTTTCCAGTTCCCCTTCCTTTTCGTAGGCCTGGGCCAGGGGCAGATAGACGCTCTCATAATCGGGATCGAGCTCTTTCACTTCGCTGAATTTTTGCGCGGCCGTCTTGTAGTTCCCCGCCTGATAGGCGGCGAAACCGAAACCGAATAAAATGTCCGCGGTCAATTCCTCATCCAGCGCCTTTTCGTAGAAGGACATCGCCTTTTCAAATTCCCCCGCGGCGCTGTAACAATTCGCCAACCGGTGGTACAGATTCACCCCCTTGATCTTTTCTCCCTTTTCGATCAATTGTTCATATTTGTAAACGGCTTCAGCCAGCCGTCCCATCGAAGCGTAAAGTTCAGCCAGCGCGAACTGGATGACCGGATCCTCCGGCAAAATTTTTTCCGCTTCCAATAGCTTGCGTTCGCTCACTTCGTACAAGCCTTCCGATTGGTAAATGTCCGCCTGGATCAGAAGGGAACGGGGATAAAAGGGATCGTCCTCGGGGATGGCTTCCAACACGAGCAGCGCCTCTTCATCCTTTTCCAAATCGGCGTAACATTCCGCCAGCAGGACCGCCAGCTCCCCTTCATCGGGATACAGCTCCCGCAGCTTTTCGTAGATTTTGGCGGCATCCTCCAAAAATCCGTAGCGGGTCAATTGTTCCGCCAGCACAAATTGCTCATCCACCGACCCGTATTTCTCGATCTTGTCGATATATTCATAAGCCTTTTTCAAATTCCCCGTTTCCAAGGCCTGTACGCACTTCTCCATCCGGTTCATCGATTTCGACTCCTTACCGTATGCTTCCTGTTCTATTCTATATTTTATAACAGTTTGTCCGGGAATGCATGCGAATGGCTCTCCCGGTCAGGAAAAAAACGCCGGGCGGTAAACGACCAGCTCCTCCCCTTTGTTCGGCCTGTACATGATTTTGTCCAAAACCCGGACGATCTCCCCCTTATGGACGGTGACCGCAGGCGTCTCCGCTTTGTCCGGAGGAAAGGACCGGGTTCCGTCATCGATGAAAAGGTTATAGCTGAGTTCCCCGCCCGTGTGCAAATACCCCTTCAGCGGGTAGATCCCGATTTTTTTCAGGATCTCCAGTTTGACCGGATGATAAGGCTCCACCGGCCCCTTGACAAAGGGGATCCGTTCCCGCTCCAACACGGTTTGCCAAACGGCAAGCAGCCTCTCCCTCTCCCCGCCGCCCGACAGGCAGGGGATCAACGGGGGATTGTAAGGAAACAGTGCCTCGCGGATCCAGCCCCAGGGGATCCTGTACAGCTCTCGCGGATCCGTGATTTCGACGAAAATCGCGGGGATCTTTTCCGTTTTGCATTTTCGGACGAGCGGAACGGTGAGGGCCCGCAGAGGGATCTTGATGCCGATGACGAAATCGAGGGGACCCTTTTGATAAAACCGGCGCACCTCGTCCACCTTTTCCTTCCATTCGTGCAGGCTGCGGATGCTTGCCACGGCCAAAACCGTCGTGCAGCCTTCAGCCAAAAAACGCCGGATGAAAAAACCCTTGCCGTCGGCGGAAGAGGCGGACTCGGGGATTTCGTGGGAGCAAAACACGTAAGTGGCCGCCATCCAAAACCGGTCCAAGTTCATCTTCATATACCGGTATTTGGCGAAAGAAGGTTTGACCTGAAGGATTTTATCCTTGTCAACCAGCATCGACCGGTTGACGACATCGTTATTTTTATAAATCCGGGCGTTTTCGATGATATAGGCCAATAAAAACACCCCCATCCCTTTTTGACAAGCTATGATCGGGAACGGGGGATTATGAACGCCCGCGAAAATTTTTCCGGGGGCAGGGCCCCGCCTTCAAGGGAAAGGGAGACCGGGACCTCCAAGGATCGGGCCTTTCCGGGTTGACGGGGACGCCCCATGGGAAAGGGGATTCCGAATTCAGCGGATCAGACGTTTGAGATCCCGGAAAAAGGAAGGATAGGAAACGGCGACGCAACCGGGATTTTTCAGCCGGACCTCCCCGTCGCACAGCAGGGCGGCCACGGAAAGCATCATCCCGATCCGGTGATCCCCGTGGCTGTCGACGGTGCCGCCGCGCAGCCGGGCCTTTCCCGTGATGACCATCCCGTCTCCCGTCGGCTCGATCTTTGCCCCGAGGGCGGATAATTCGTTGGCGACGGCAAGGATCCGGTCCGTTTCCTTCACTTTCAGTTCCTCCGCATCGCGGATGACGGTGACGCCTTCCGCCTGGGTCGCCAAAAGGGCGATGAGGGGAATTTCATCGATGAGGCGGGGGATGATGTCCCCCTCGATGACCGTCCCTGTTAACTCCCCCGACTTGACGGACAACGTCCCGGCCGGTTCCCCGTTTTTCTCCGTCCGCTCCACCACTTCCACGCGGGCGTTCATCCTTGCCAGTACGTCAAGCAAACCGGTGCGGGTCGGATTCAAGCCGACATTTTTAATGATGAGGCGGGAATTTTTCAAAAGGACGGCCGCGGCGATAAAAAAGGCGGCGGATGAAAAATCCCCGGGGACTTCGATGGATGTCCCCTGCAGGCGTTGTCCGCCCGGGATTTCGATCCGGTTTCCCGACACGGCGATTTCCCCGCCGAATTGCCGCAGCATGATCTCCGTATGGTTCCGGGAAGGGGCCTTTTCGATGACGGTCGTCACGCCCTCCGCCTGCAATCCGGCAAAGATCAAGGCGGATTTCAACTGGGCGCTCGCCACCGGCATTTCGTAACGGATCCCCCGCAGCTTGCCGCCGATGACCGAGAGCGGCAAATACCGGTTTCCCTGCCTCCCGAAAAAGGCCGCCCCCATTTTTTCCAGCGGTTCCACGATTCTTGCCATCGGCCTGTTGTTCAGGGACGCATCCCCGCTCAGCACGGAATAAAAGGGCCTGCCCGCGAGGATCCCGAGCAGGAGCCTCGCTGTCGTCCCGGAATTGCCGGCGTAAAGGATGTCCGCGGGTTCCGTCAGGCCGTCGAACCCTTTTCCGCGGATCACGAGACCGTCCTCCGCGAATTCCGCTTCCGCCCCCAATTTTTCCAGGCAGGAAAGGGTCGAAAGGCAGTCTTCCCCCTTGAGGAAATTTTTCACCACCGTCTTTCCCCGGGCGACGGCCCCAAAAATGAGGGCCCGGTGGGAAATGGATTTGTCTCCGGGGACTTCCAGCGTCCCCTCGATCTTTTCCGCCTTCGTAAAGAGTTTCCTTTCTTCCGCAAACGCCCGATCCGCCATGTCCCGCTATGCTCCTTTCATCCTGGTCAAATGTTCGATGACCGCCGCCTCCGGAACGGCCGCAAGCTCCGGTTCGCCGATCTTCCTTAAGAGAACGAAACGCAAACGGCCCTTTTCCCGTTTCTTGTCCAGCTTCATCCTTTCCGCCAGCCGTTCCGGCGAAAGGGATGCGGGAAGCTTCGTCCGGTATCCCAATGTTTCCAGCCAGCGGAGCCAGTCCCCGGTCCATCCTTCGTACGGGGCGCAAAAACCGGCGAAGGATCCGCTGAGGGAGAGGGCGAAAACCATCCCCGTTGCCACCGCCTCCCCATGGGCGATGCGGCCGTATCCCATTTCCTTTTCCAAGGCGTGGCCCAAGGTGTGGCCGAAATTCAAAAAGGCGCGGACGCTTTCCTCCCGTTCATCCCTCTCCACGAATTGTTTTTTCACCAAAATCCCTTTTTTCAAGGGAAGGTAAAGATTTTCCGGAACCAGTTTTTCCGGGCCGTCGATTTCTTCCATCAGCTCTTGCAAAAAATCGGGGGAGCCGATGCAGGCTTCCTTTATGATTTCGGCAAATCCCGATAACTTCTCCCGGACGGGCAGCGTCTCCAAAAAGGAAAGTTCGTAAAAAACGGCCGAAGGGTGGTGGAAGGCGCCGATCAGATTTTTCCCGAGGGGATGGTTGATCGCCGTCTTGCCGCCGATGGCGCTGTCATGGGCCAAAATCGTCGTCGGGATCTGCACGTAGCCGATGCCGCGCATGAAGGTGGCGGCGGCAAAACCGGTCAAGTCGCCGACGGCGCCGCCCCCGAAGGCGAGGAAGAGGGAGCGGCGGTCCAATTCCTCCTCGAGGGCGAAGGTCAAAAGCCGTTCATATTCCCGGAAGGTCTTTGCCTCTTCCCCCTTCGGCACGGTATGAACGCCATAGGGAAAATCGTCCCCGATCTCTTCCAGCAAGGCGTCCAGGTGCAGCTGTTTTACCGTCGGATCGGTGACGATCAGGAGTTTGGACGGGTTTCGGCCGCGGAGGAAGCCGGCCAGTTCCTTGAGGGCTCCGGTCCCGATCCACAGCGGATAGGTGCCGCTTTTGGCGCGGATCTCCAGTTTTTCCTTCATCAAAATCCCCTCGCATATTCCCGGTAAGCTTCCACCGCTTTTTGCAGCACGGGGAATTGGTCGCATGGGAACTGTTCCAGAAGGGCCTTCGCCAGCTCCCAGGCGACCACGTGCTCGCAGACGACCGAAGCCGAAGGGACCGCGCAGCTGTCGGAACGCTCGATGCTCGCCTTAAACGGTTCCTTCGTTTCGATATCCACGCTCATCAGCGGTTTGTACAAGGTGGGAATCGGCTTCATGACCCCCCTGACGACGATCGGCATCCCGTTGGTCATTCCCCCTTCAAAGCCGCCCAGGTTGTTGGAAAGCCGGTAATAGCCTCTCCTTTCGTCCCAGGCGATTTCATCCTGGACCCGGCTGCCGGGCAGGCCGGCGGCCGCAAAGCCGAGGCCGAATTCCACCCCTTTGAATCCGTTGATGCTGACGACGGCGGCGGCGATCCGGGCGTCCAATTTCCGGTCATAATGGACGTGGCTGCCGATTCCGGGGGGAAGCCCTTCGGCGACGACTTCCACGACGCCCCCGATGGAGTCCCCGTTCTTTTTCGCCGAATCGATGGCTTCCATCATCCGTTTTGCGGCCTTCTCATCCAAACAGCGGACGGGGGATTTCCCGGCGGCCTCCCCGATCTCCTCCGCCGAAAGGGGATATCTTTCCGCCTTGATGCCGGCGATTTCCACCACGTGGGAACTGACGGTGATCTTCAGCTCCTTCAGCAATTTTTTCGCAATGGCCCCGGCGGCGACCCGGGCCGCCGTTTCCCGGGCCGACGAGCGCTCCAGCACGTTCCGCAAGTCCCGGTGGCCGTACTTGATGCCCCCGTTCAAATCCGCATGGCCCGGGCGGGGCCGGGTCACCTTCCGCTTGACCTCCTCCTCTTCTTCCGGCGGCTCAATCCCCATGATCCGGGACCAATGTTGGAAATCCCGGTTGATGATCCGGATCGCGATGGGCGAACCCAGCGTCTTCCCGTGCCGGACCCCGCCGGTGATGATCGCCTCGTCCTTTTCGATTTGCATCCTTCTGCCGCGCCCGTAGCCCTTCTGCCTTTCCGCCAGCGACCGGTCGATGTCCTCCTTCATGAGCGGAAGCCCGGCGGGCACCCCCTCGACGATGACGGTCAGTTCCGGCCCGTGGGACTCGCCCGCGGTCAAATAGCGCATGCCATTTCCCTCCTTCAAAGTGCAAAAAGAGGACGATGTCCGGCTCGTCCTTCTTTTCACACCTTCTGATAAAAAAAGGTCTCCTTGTTTTTCAGTCCGTATTTTTCCGGGAAAAAAATCTGCTCGGTGCTGCCGACGAACAAGACGCCGCCCTTTTTCAAGGAAGCGCTGAATTTATGGTACAGCTCTTCCTTCGCCTCTTCCGTAAAATAAATGAGGACGTTCCGGCAGACGATCAGATCGTAATTCCGCCCGAAGGGATCGGCGAGGAGATTGTGTTTTTGAAAGCGGACCGTTTTCTTCACCGTGTCGGCGACCTTGTAAAAGGGGCCTTCGCGCACGAAATATTTTTCCAAAATCTCCGGGGGGACTTCCTGAACGCACCGTTCGTTGTAGACGCCGATCTTCGCCTTTTCCAGGCAGTTTTCGTCGATGTCCGTCGCCAGAATGGAAATCTTGCTGAAGGGGACGAGGTTGCCGAGCACCATGGCGATCGTATACGGTTCTTCGCCGGTGGAGCAGGCGGCGCTCCAGATCTTCAGCTCCTTCGTCGGATGGTTGGCGAGCAGTTCCGGGAAGATGATCTTTTCCAACACTTCCCAGCGTTTCCGGTTCCGGTAAAACTCGGAAACGTTGATCGTCATCTTGTCCAACACCTGATAAAGGATCTGTTTGTCCTTTTCCATCCATTTGTACAATTCGAGGAAAGAGGAATAACCCAGTTTTTCGTACAGGGATTTCAACCGCCGTTTCATTTGGGTCTCTTTATACAGGGACAGATCGATCCCCGTCAAACCTTTCATCTTCGCGATAAACGCTTGATAGTCCTCCGCCATTCTTTCCCCCTCTTTTTCGCAAACGGAAAAAGCCCTGCAACGGGAAGCAGGGCCGTCTTTCAATAAATCCACGCATCGATGGTTTTCGGATAGTCAACCAGCTCTTCTTCCTTGAAAAACAAGGCGATTTCCCTCTCGGCGCTTTCGGGGGAATCGGAACCGTGGATCACGTTTTTCCCGACCGAAATGCCGTAATCGCCCCGGATCGTACCGGGAAGAGCCTCCTTCGGGTTCGTCTTGCCCATCATTTGCCTGGCCGTTTCGATGACGCCTTCCCCTTGCCAGACCATGGCAAAAACAGGACCGGATGTGATATAGGAAACCAGTTCGCGGAAAAAGGGCCGCTCCTTATGCTCCGCGTAATGGGTTTCGGCCAGCTCCTTGGAGATTCTCATCAATTTGGCGCCGACCAGTTGGAAACCCTTCCGTTCGAAGCGGGCGACGATTTCGCCGATCAGGTTTCTTTGCACGCCATCCGGTTTGATCATGAGAAATGTTCTTTCCATATGTTCTCTCCTATCCCGTATGTAGTAAATCCAGGAAATATGATACCATTCCCAAAATTATTTCGCAATGTCCTGATGCCTTCGCATTCCCGGGAAAATGGTGCGCGTCGAAAAAAGCGGCACCTTTGAAGGTCCGGGGATTTTGCCCGTGCCGGCGCCTTCGATGCCGGCTTGCGGAAGCCCGGTCCCGAAAACCGCAACGGTGACGCTTTGCGGCTTCAAAATTTGCGGTTGCCGATGAACAAAACCATCTCCCGCAAAAGGGGTTTGGTTTCATTGTCGGGAAGATCGTCCAGCGCCTGCAGGGCTTTGCGGACGTAGAGCTCCGCCACCTTCTGCGCTTCTTCGACGGCCCCCGCCGCTTTGATCCGCTCAACGATTTCCTGGAACGCCTCCGGATCCGCCTTTCCGTTCACTTTCCGGATCTCCCGGTTCAAGGATTGGTCCCGCAGGGCGAAGAGGACGGGCAGGGTGATGTTTCCCTGGATCAAATCTTCCCCGGCGGGCTTCCCGAGCTTTTCCTTCGTCGAAGTAAAATCGAGGATGTCGTCGGTGATTTGGAAAGCCATACCCGAAAAATAGCCGTAGCGGTAAAGCTTCCGCTGGCAATATTCATCGGCCCGGGCCACCTTCGCCCCCAGCAGGCAGCTCACGGCGATCAAAAGGGCCGTTTTCCGCTTGATCCTCCGCAAGTACGTCCGCAAGTTCTGGTCGAAATTATACTTGTCGCGGATTTGTTCGATTTCCCCGATCGAAAGATCCACCAGGGTGTCGGCCAAAATTCGGTGAAATTCCGCATCTTCGATTTCCGTAATCAGTTCCATGGAACGGGCCAGGATAAAATCCCCGGTGTACATGGCGATCCGGTTGCCCCATTTCGCTTTGATCGTCGGGCGGCCCCGGCGCAAATCGGCGTTGTCGATCACGTCATCGTGGATCAATGAGGCCATGTGGATCAATTCCAACGAAACGGCGACCGGTTTCACCTTTTCGAAATCGTAATCCCCGAACTTGGCGGCCAGCAAAACAAAAATCGGACGAATCCGTTTCCCTCCCGCGCGCAAATAATGGAGCGACGCCTCCTTCAGCACGGGGGTTTCCGCTTGGAGGGTCCTCTCCAGCTCATCTTCAATTTTTTTTAAATCCCCGTTTAAAAACGTATAAATTTCCTTGTAGTCCATAAATTCCACCCAGCTTAATCCGTACTCTCAGGCTCCCCCGGTTTGACGCCGATATGGACGGCGGCGACGCCGCCGAAATACCGTTTGAAAGTCACCCCGCGAAAACCGGCCGCTTCAAAATATCCGGCCAATCGCTCCGCGTCGGGGAAATTGCGGGCAGATTCCTGCAGCCAGGAATATTCCCGGTAACTTTTCGCGAAAATTTTGCCGAGGACCGGCATGATAAAACGGAAATAAAACAAATATAATTGCCGAAAACCGAACAGGCGGGGCTGGGAGGTTTCCAGGCAGGCGATTTTTCCGCCCGGCTTCAACACCCGCAGCATTTCCCGCAGCACCTGTTTTGCGTCGGGAACATTCCTCAGGCCGAATCCGATGGTGACATAATCGAACGTATCGTCGGGGAAAGGGAGGGCCATCGCATTCCCGTGGACGAGCTTCACGTTGGCGAGGCGCCGGCTCTTCACCTTTTCCCTGCCCACCTTCAGCATGTTTTCGCTGAAGTCAAGGCCGATGACCTCTCCCTTTTCCCCCACCGCCTCCGCCAGGGCGATCGTCCATTCGCCGGTTCCGCAGCAAACGTCCAAGGCCTTTGTCCCTTTCCGGACCCCGAGCCTTGCCATCGTGTCCTTCCTCCACCGGCGATGCAGGCCGAAACTGATGATGGCGTTCATTTTATCGTAATGGCGGGAAATTTTTTGAAAAACTTGAAGCACCCGTTCTTCCTTCGACTGTTCCATCGTTTCTCTCCCCGTTTACACTTGGACATGGAGCTGGCTGATGATTTCCGATCTCATCCGTTCGTCCAGACCGGACATATTTTTTACCGCCGTCTCCAAGCCGGCTTTGTATTTCCGGATGTAGCCGTCGATGATCCGTTCATTTTCTTTCTCTTCCTGATGATCGGTTCCGCCGCGGGAAGGTTTTACGGAATGACGGAGAAAATGGGAGAAAAGCTCCCGTTCCTTTTGCAGCTTGTTAAAAAACAGCCACGTCCTCGCCAGTTCCCGCCACTCCTCCAAGCCAAAAAAACGCGCCAGCCGCTGGAAGAGGGCCGTTTCCACAAATTCCATTTTTTTGAAGAAATCTTCGAACCCGGAAATATTCCGGCTGTAGATGCTCACCTTCGCCTCATTCACCGATTTGACGCATTGGGCCATCGCGTTGATCAGCGGGATGTTCGGGATCCGGGACAGCATCTGGTAGAACAGCCCGCTGTAAAAATCGCCCGCCAAAACGGTCAATTGCTGCCATTTGGCAAGGGGGTTCCGGGAATCGCCGGAAACGTGTTCGTGGGCGTCCAGGGCGATCTGAACAAGCATGGAAGCGACGATATACTTTTCCTTTTCCTCGCCGGAAAGCCCCGTTTTGTCCATCAGGGAGGACAGAAATAAAATCTTCCGGTCATCGAGGGGAATGGACCCGATCTGTTCGGACAAATAGGAATGGTGAAAGGCATCCCGGATTTTTTGTTTCAACAATTCGATCCGATTTTCCGTCATTCCGTCTCCACACCTTCGCAGAACTTCTCCAAATAAAATAATATATATTTTATCATATATTTTGGACATTTCCTTTCCCGGACCGGGAAATTTTTCCCCGTTTCCGGGCATCATTTGCTTTCGCTCATCACCGTGCCGAAGGGGGTCAAGATTTCGGATTTTCCGCGGATCTTCATCGCCGACGTATGCTCGGTGAATTGGGCGATCATGACCTCGCCTTTGTCCAATTTCTCCGAATGGTGAAACCTCGTGTCCGCGCCCCGGGTGAGGCCGATGACGTTGACCCCGTCCTCCAAGGCCTTAATGACGATATAGTCCATTTGAATATTTTTTCCCAATGGCCATCCCTCCATCCGCGTCATTTCAAGATTCGGGCCAGCACTTCGTTTTTGGCCTCCTTATCTTCGGCAAAGATGCCCCGCACCGCTGTCGTTACGGTAATGGAACCCGGTTTTTTGATCCCCCGCATCGTCATGCACATGTGCTCCGCTTCGACCACCACGGCTACCCCGAGGGGATTGAGCTTCTCCATGATCGTATCGGCCACGATCCGCGTCATCCGTTCCTGGAGCTGCGGCCGGCGGGCGACGGTTTCCACCGCCCTCGCCAACTTGCTCAACCCGACGACCCTTCCGCCTTCAGGGATGTAGGCGACGTGGGCACGGCCGAAAAAGGGGAGCAGATGATGCTCGCACATGGAATAAAAGGAAATATCTTTAACGAGAACCAATCCGTCATGGTTTTCATGAAAGATCGTCTCGAAATATTTACCCGGATCTTCATGCAATCCGCTGAACAATTCCCCGTACATCTTCGCCACTCTTCTCGGGGTGTCGAGCAAACCTTCCCTCTCCACATCTTCCCCCACTGCTTCCAAAATGAGCCGGACGGCATGTTCGATCTGATTTATTTTTATGTCTTTCATGCAAAGATCCTCCCCAGAAAATGTCAAAAAAATGTTGAAACGAATCTTCTACCATATTAGCACATTGTGATTGCAACAGGCAAAAAAAGTGGGCCGTTCCGGGGAGGGGAGGCGTTCGGGCTTCCGCATGCCGGAAAAAGGAAAAGGAAACCGGGCGGCCGCACAAAAAAAGGGCTGTCGTAAAACAGCCCCTTTTCTTCATTATGTAATTATTTAACAGCCTCTTTCAGCGCTTTCCCCGGTTTGAAAGCCGGAACTTTGCTCGCGGCGATTTCGATTTCTTCGCCGGTTTGCGGGTTGCGGCCTTTGCGGGCTGCGCGCTCGCGAACTTCGAAATTGCCAAAACCGATTAATTGAACTTTTTCTCCTTCTTTCAACGCGTTAAGGATTGTATCAAAAACAGCATCCACTGCTTTCGTTGCGTCCTTTTTGGAAAGTTGGGCAGCTTCTGCCACAGCATTTACCAGTTCGGTCTTGTTCATGCCATTCACCTCCTCCCAAAGGATAAAATGAATGAAAGTGGAATTTTCCGTTTCTTTGCAATCATTGGCTTGCGCATTTTTCCTTTGCTGGAAAGGTGTGCAAGTGCAATTCTGTTTTAAAGATTACCACATTCCCTATTGCCCTGCAAGAAAAAATCCATATTTCTTTGGACTTTTTGCCGATCTTGCCGAAAAAACAAGGGGGGCGGGCGCCCCGTTTTCCATGTTTATCAATGGTTTAACCATTTTATCGCCTTTTTAAACATAAAACCCTACGAATGATGTAGGGTTTTGCCATTACAGAATGATGGCGATCAAGCCGCCCGATCCTTCATTGATGATCCTTTCCAATGTTTCTTTCAATTTGTATCTGGCGCTTTCCGGCATCAGGGACAATTTGGCCTGAATGCCTTCCCGGACGATGGAGTTCAAGCTTCGTCCGAAGATGTCGGAATTCCAAATCGACAACGGATCTTCTTCAAAATCCTGCATCAAATACCGGACCAGTTCTTCGCTCTGTTTTTCGGTTCCGATAATGGGGGCGAATTCCGATTCCACATCCACCTTGACCATGTGGATCGACGGGGCGACCGCTTTCAGCCTGACGCCGAAACGGGATCCCTGCCGGATGATTTCCGGTTCGTCCAGGCTCATGTCTTCGATGGACGGGGAAGCGATGCCGTAGCCGGTCTGTTTGACCATTTTCAGGGCTTCGGCGATCTGATCGTATTCCGCTTTCGCATGGGCGAATTCCTGCATCAGCTCCAACAGATGGTCCTTCCCCCGGATTTCCACCCCGACGATCTCCTTTAAGATCTGGTCATACAATTCGTCCGGGGCGTGGAGATCGATTTCCGCAATTCCCTGGCCCATGTCCATTCCGGCAAGTGCCGCCCTTTCGATGAAATCGTAGTCGGTGAAAGACTGGACGATGTGCTCCACGTCCCTCAGCCGCCTGATGTCCTTCACCGTTTCTTTCACGGCGTTTTGGTAGTTTTCCCGGAGCCAATGATCCTCCTTCAGCACCATGACCCAGCTCGGCAAATTCACGTTCACTTCCAGAACGGGAAACTCGAAAAGGGCTTCCTGCAGCACGTTGAGGACATCCGCTTCCCGCATATTTTCCACGCTCATTGCCAACACCGGGATGTCATATTTTTCCTGGAGCTGGCTCCGCAAAAGTTCCGTCCCCTGATGATAGGGCCTTGTCGAATTGACGATCATGATGAAAGGTTTTCCGACTTCCTTTAATTCCTGGACGACCCTTTCCTCCGCCTCGACATACTGTTCCCGCGGAATTTCGCCGATCGTCCCGTCGGTGGTGATCACCACGCCGATGGTGGAATGTTCCTGAATGACCTTCCGGGTTCCGATCTCCGCCGCTTCATGAAAGGGGATCGGATCTTCAAACCAGGGCGTATTGACCATGCGCGGACCGTTTTCGTCTTCATACCCTTTGGCGCCGGTGACGGTATAGCCGACGCAGTCGACCAGCCTGACGTTCACCGAAAGCCCCTCGTTCACCTGGACGGTCACCGCCTGGTTCGGGACGAATTTCGGCTCGGTAGTCATGATCGTCTTTCCCGCCGCGCTTTGCGGAAGCTCATCCTGGGCCCGGGCCCGGTCCGACTCATGGGGGATGTTCGGGATGACGACCAATTCCATGAACCGCTTGATGAAGGATGATTTCCCCGTGCGCACCGCCCCCACGACCCCGATATAAATATCCCCTCCCGTCCGTTCGGCAATATCCTTGAAAATATCAAACTTTTCCAAAAAATCCCCTCCCGTTCATCCATTGCTGGGATGTTTATCGGCAAACAAGTATAGACAGTATATTTTTATGATGTTGTCCGATCATCTTATGACTATGATTCATAGGATTTTAAATTATTTATTTCATTGCTTTTGCGATTCCCCGATCCCCGCCCCTTTCCGTAAAAAGAAAACCTTCTCCTACAAATATATTTTGCAGGGAGAAGGTTATGACCGTTCATTCTTTAAAAACCGGTCTTCCGTTATCATCGACCGTGTATGGCAGCGAATAGGCGGGAACGAAGGGAGAATCCAGGGTCAAAACATAGCGGATATCCTGTCCCGGCTTTAAAGACAGGCCCTTCTTTTCCGCCAGGATTTTTTTCAAGTCGGGGAGATAATCGACGCAGATGGAACCGTCCCCGGTGATCACGAGGGAAAGCTCCCGCATCGTAAAGGGGCTCGTCACCTTCGGTTCCTTGTCGTAGCCCAATTTTTTATAATCCAAGGTAAAAACGTCCTTGGCCAGCCGGTCTTTATAGGGCGGATATTTTTTGGCGGCGAGGCGGATTTTGATATCCCTGATCGTTTCCGCGATCCGCAAATCGAAGACTTTCACGGTCGGGTTTTTTTCCGGGTCGATGATCACATATTGGTAATATCCGCCGTTTTCAAAGGCGTTCGCCGGGATGTCCGACAGATATTTGGGTACGAGCCGTTTGAAATCGATCGGATATTTCATGTACATGTCGGTTTCCGCCTCTTGATTTTTGATGGGCAAAATGCCGCCTTCTTCCTCCCTGAACTTTTCCACCGCCTGCTGGACCGATAAAATCTGGTCTTCTCCCGGGATTTTCTTCCGTTCCTCCTTGTCCCCGGGATATAAACAGCCGCTCAACAGAAAGGCGGACATCAGGAGGGCAAGAAAAAGAAGTTTCCGTTTCACGGCCATCCTCCCCCGTGTCGTTAGTTGGATCCGGGCCCCGAGAAGACGACGACGAGCACGATCAGCCCGGCAAAGATCATGAGCCCGTATGCGACAACGGCAATCAAAAATCTCAAAAACCCTTTTAATTTGTACCTGCTCCAAAGGATCAGGGCGGCGGACAAAAACATGAGAACAAGGGAGATAAGGGCCAGCCACATCTTCCACAAACCCGAGGACATCGCGAACCTCCTCACCAGTGATCAAATCTTTGAAACTCGTCTTCTTCAGTCCGAAAAGAAAAAGGTATGGTCATGAAAATATCGCTTGCAACAAGGCCCGTCCATTGAAAAATTTCATGGGGTCCCCATGAAAAATAAGCTGATGGAAATAAGGGGTGCGGTCTCCATCAGCTTCGCGCCATATCCCGGTCCCGGGGAAAGCCATCGGGCATCCCAGCGGGGCTTTCCGCGCCGGATCCCGGATTTCTTACGATTCCCCGTTCAATCTTTCAAAAGAATGTTGACCAGGTCTTCCATCTCATGGGTTTTCATCCGGTTCATCAATTCATCGACGGCTTCCTTCGGATCCAAATCTTCGAACAGCACCTGATACAAGGCGGCGGTGATCGGCATTTTCACCCGATATTTTTTCGCCAATTGATAGGCGGCCTTCGTCGTGCGCACCCCTTCCACGACCATTCCCATCTGCGCCAAGATTTCCTTCAATTTCTGCCCCTTTCCGAGGGCGTAGCCGGCGCGCCAGTTGCGGGAATGGACGCTGGTGCAGGTCACGATCAGGTCGCCGATTCCGGCCAGTCCGGAAAAGGTGAGGGGATTGGCCCCCATTTTTGTCCCCAGCCGGGCGATCTCCGCCAGCCCCCTCGTCATGAGCGCGGCCTTGGCGTTGTCGCCGTAGCCCAGCCCGTCGGAGATGCCGGCCGCCAGGGCGATAATATTCTTCAACGCTCCCCCGATTTCCACGCCGGTCAGATCCGGATTCGTATAAACGCGGAAATATTGATTGAAAAACAAGTCCTGGGCCCTTTCCGCCTCTCCCATATCCTTCGACGAAACGACGACCGTCGTCGGATGGCGCAAGACGACTTCTTCGGCATGGCTCGGGCCCGACAAAACGACGACGGCCCGCAAATATTCGGGAGCCATTTCCTCCTCGATGATCTCGGAGATCCTTTTTAACGAATCGGGCTCAATCCCTTTGGAAGCGTGGATGATCGTAACGGGCCGGTTCAGGCAGCCGTTCAATTTCCCCATCACTTCGCGGATCGCCTTCGTCGGGATGCAGACCACGATCGTTGACAGATCATGAACGACTTCTTCCAACTGATGGGAGGCGCGGATGAGATCCCCGAGTTCCGCCTCGGGCAGATACCGTTTGTTTTTCCGCGTCCGGTTGATTTCTTCCGCCTGGGTCTGGCTCCGGCTCCAAAGGCGAACCGGATGGCCGTTGTCCGCAAGGACCATCGACAGCGCGGTCCCCCAGCTCCCGGCTCCCAATACGGCGACGCTTTCTTTCGTACCCATGCTTTCCACTTCCTTCATTTTCTTTCCCTGGCAATGATTTTGATCGGCGTTCCCACAAAGCCGAAGGCTTCCCGGATCTTGTTTTCAAGATACCGTTCATAGGAGAAATGGAACAATTCCGGCCGGTTCAAGAAAAGGACGAAGGTGGGCGGCTTGACGGCCACTTGGGTGGCGTAAAGGATCTTCAATCTTCCCTTCGCGTCCCCGGGCGGGGGATTTAGGGCCGTCGCATCGGCCACCACCTCGTTTAGCACATTGGTCCGGATGCGCATCGCGTGGTTTTCGCTGACGGTGCGGATCAGGGGGATCAGCGTGCGCACCCGCTGCTTCGTCTTGGCGCTAATAAAAACGGCAGGCGCATAATCCAAGAAAGTAAAACGGCTGCGGATCTCCTTTTCGAAGACGTTCATCGTTTTATCATCTTTCTTGATGGCGTCCCATTTGTTGACGGCGATGATGATCCCCTTTCCCGCTTCGTGGGCATATCCGGCGATCTTCTTGTCCTGCTCGGTAATGCCTTCCTCCGCGTTCAAAACGACGACGGCCACATCGGATCTATCAATCGCCCGCAAAGCCCGCAGAACGGCATATTTCTCCGTTTTTTCATAGATTCTTCCTTTTTTCCGCATGCCCGCTGTATCTATGATAACAAATTTTTGTCCTTCAAAGGTATAGGGGGTGTCTATGGCATCCCGGGTCGTGCCGGCGATTTCGCTGACGATGACCCTTTCCTCCCCGAGGATGGCATTGACCAGGGAGGATTTTCCGACGTTCGGGCGGCCGATGAAGCAAAATTTGATGACGTCATCGTCATATTCCGTTTGGCTGTCTTTCGGAAACCATTTCACCGTCTCATCCAAAAGATCGCCGAATCCGGTGCCGTGGACGCCGGATACCGCGACCGGCTCCCCCAGCCCGAGGGAATAGAATTCGTAGAGATGCTGCCGCATCTCCGCATTGTCGATTTTATTCACCGCCACGACGACCGGTTTGTTCGTCCGGTACAAATAATTGGCCACTTCCTGGTCGGCGGGGGTGAGCCCTTCCCGGCCGTTGACGACGAAAATGATCACATCCGCCTCGTCGATGGCGATCTGCGCCTGCTGGCGGACTTGTTCCAAGAGCGGCTCATCGTCGATCTCGATTCCTCCCGTATCGATGACATTGAATTCGAAGTTCAGCCATTCTCCTTTTCCGTACAGCCTGTCCCGGGTCACGCCGGGGACATCCTCGACAATGGCCAATCTTTCCCCGACGATCCGGTTAAAGATGGTGGATTTTCCCACATTCGGCCTGCCTACAATGGCAACCGTCGGCAAAGACAACTCGATCACCTCTTTTCTCTCTTTTTTCCTCGTTGTCAGATCCTGTGCAAAGGGGCCGTTCCGCAAGTTTCGCCGGCCTTTCGGCCGCCCCGTTCCGCGCCGAAACATGATATATTAAGGGATCGTTCTTATTTTCCTCCGCGGGGATGCCTTCGGGGGCAAGCCCTTTCTTAGATCCTCGGTCAATCTTTATTCATTGTAACAAAGACGGGTCCGGTTGACAAAAATTTTTTGCAGCTGAAAGTTTTTGCGGAAAAAGATCCCGAAGGGTTTTGACCGTCCGAAGGCGGCCCCTTGCGAACGGCTTCATTTCATCGGGAAAATGAAAGGGGAAAAGCCGGATCAGGCGCCGGCGGTGAACCGCCTCGGCCCGCTTGCCTCCCGATGGCCGACCCTTCAGGGATCGGCTGAACATGGATTAGGGGACGCCGGCCGGTGTGGAAGATTTCTTGTGCGGCGAGGTTTTGCGGCGGGGGACGGATGAGGCATCCGTTGAAAGGGAAAACGAACGCTTTCCCGTGATCGACGGCATCATGCGGCGCCGGACCATCCGTGGCCAAGATGAACCGGCCGGATCCGATGGCGGACCGGCCGCGGGGGAAGGAAATGGCTTACGGGTTGCGGTTTGTCCGCCACGGCGGGGAAGGTCCGGCATCGGTTTTGTTCCCCTTTTTCCGGTCAGCGCCGGCGGCGGAAAAGGAAGGCCGCCGTTGCCCCGATCGGGGGATGCGGTTTCTTGCGGGCGGCAAGCGGGATTTTCCCGCCAAGGACCGAACCCCTTCCTTCCCCTTTCGGCTATCCGTGCCTGACAAGGATCATCAAATCGTTCCGCAACCGGTGGGCGATCCCGTCCGTGATCGCTTCCAGTTTGGCGGCGATATCGAACATTTCCTCTTCATCGTCGCAGTGGAACACGCAAATGCCCGAAGGGGCTTTTTTCGGGTTGGTGGTCACCACGGCCAAGATCATTTTTTCAAAGGTTGTTCCCAAAACGATCAGCCTCCTACATCCTCAACCGCTTCGCCGGCATCCGGATGGCGTTTTCCAAAGTCGGCACCCGCCGGATGATCTCCAAGGCCTTTTCCACGTTTTTCTCCTGGGGAAGAATGAACACGGCCACCCTCCCGTCATTCTGATCCCGCTTGGCCAAAGGGACCAGTGCGGGGGTGCCGGAATCCCGGTGGACGCCAAGGGCCGTGGAAACATCGTGCAAAATCGCCTGGCGCTGGCCCAGATTGGCGATGGTGGTCCGGGCATTGAAATTTTTCGGAAGCAAAAGGAAGCCCGTCCCGTACCGCAAAATTTCTTCCCTTCTTTCCGGCAGGCCGATGTTCATGATATAAATATCGTCGATGTACAGCCCTTCCCCTTCAAAACGGGGCGGGACGTGGCGGACCTCGCAAATATCCCCCAGTTTTCCCCCCGCCATCAGCACCCTCGCGGCGATCATGCAAAGCAGGGCGACAACGGCGCCGGCCCAAAAGGAAAACAGGATCGAAGCTAAAGTGGTGAGCACGGACGTGAAGATGACCAAATAATTCCTGCTCTCAAAGGCGATGGCAATCCCTTCGATATAAGTGCTGCCCCTCGGCACCAGCTCATAGGCATCCAATTGGGTCAACGTATTCCTTTCCATATTCCGCACTTCCCGGAATTGGGAAGCGGCCAGCGTCAAAAAGGTGATCGCCGTATATTGCTGCTCCAACAGGGCGGGAACGGCGATCGTTCCCAACGAGGCGGCGATGAAGCCGAGGGCGATATGGATGATTTTCCCGTGCAAATAGGTCGGGTATTGCCGGTAATCGGTCCGGAGCATCAGGATCCTCGCCAATACGCCGACGGAAATGCCGAACAGGGACGGATAAAAATATTCGCTCATGAAAAAGACCTCTCCTTTCCTGCAGGCACGCTTTTTCCGCCGAATTGGGCAAACAGCCTGGCAAGACCGTTCCATCCTTGGAGGACGGCGAACAACACGGCCGTTTCATCCAGGAAGAAGGCATCCAGGGGCACCCGGATCCCGTATTTTTCCAGCAGCAGGGCATAAAGGATATGCCCGTGGACAAAACCGGTCAAGGTGCCGTAAAGCCGGTCGGAAAAACGGGAAAAGGCCAATTGTCCGAGCAGGAAAAAAAGGGCCGTTTTCCATATCGCCGGATGGACGATCAACAAAACCGGTTCGCTCAAAACCATGAGCAGATAGCCGGCATGGGCGACGGTCACGATTAAGATCCGCACCGCCTGGTTGGCAAGCTCCCACACGCCCCTCTTGCCATAATGGCCGTAACAGAAGAACAAAATCAACGGCAGCGAAAGGGTGAATTCCAGATGAAAGAACTCCGCCCGGCAGGGGGAAAGGATGATCAGGAGCAGACTGGCTGCGGCCAGTCTTCCCCGGCTCGGGTGATCCTTATCCAAGAGAAAGGTGGCGATGATCCAAACCGACCAGGCGATCCAATAAAACAAAAAACCGGGCATCGGTTTCCCTCCTGTCGTTCCGTCAGGAACCATTATGAACAAAATATCCCTTTTTCAAACGGCGGAAAAACCCCGGCAATCCCGAAAGGGCCGGAACCGGAAAGGGGGAGGGCGGCCCGGGGGAGGGACGGAGAAAGCGGTCCGGAACGTCGGGCTCCACGGACAAAAATTGTTTTGATCAATAGGAAATTCGATTTGTCCGAATTTATCCATGAAAAAGGAGATCCGCCGCATGAATGCAGGAATTTGGGATAATTCGCCTGCCGCGGGTGCGGAACGTTCGGCCGGACGGTTCAAAGGGCAGATTTTGCGGGCGCACCGCTTTCGATTCGTCCGGTTTCCGGGAAACGGGGAACGGCCGCCCGAAAAGGGGGGCGGAAAAAGGGAAAGGGCGGAGATCCAACCACGGCAAGAAACACGAGGGAAGAGAGAATCTTGCGGTCCCCAGGCAAAAACGAAGCACGGGAAAAAACCCCAAAAATAAAAGGCCGCCTGCCAATCTGTCGCAAGCGGCCGCAAAAAGCGTCCGTTTATTGGATTTCCTTCAGCTTGTCGCCGAGGATCTCGCCGATTTGAAACCCTTTCGATTCCTGCGGAATCTCGTATTCCGTTTCTTCGGCCTTTTCCTCCGCCTCCCTGATGCTCAAGGAGATCCGTTTGTTTTCTTCATCCACTTTCAATATTTTTACTTTCACCTTGTCCCCTTCGCTTAAAACTTCCCTGGGGGTGCCGATATGTTTATTGGAAATTTGGGAAATATGGACCAGCCCTTCCACCCCCGGGATCAGTTCCACGAAGGCGCCGAAGGATACGATCCGCTTGACGGTGCCTTCCACCACGGAGCCGGCGGAAAACTTTTCAGAAATATTTTCCCACGGCCCCGGCGTCGTTTCCTTCAGGGACAAAGAAATTTTCTCTTTTTCCGGATCGACGGATAACACCTTCACGCGGATCTCGTCGTTCACGGAAACGACTTCCGACGGGTGTTCGACATGCTGATGGGACAATTGGGAAATATGAATGAGTCCGTCGATTCCGCCGATGTCCACAAAAACCCCGAAATCGGTGATCCTGCGGACGGTACCGGTGACGATATCCCCCGCTTTCAAGCTTTCCAGCCGTTCTTTTTTCTGCTTTAATTTTTCTTCCAAAACCACCTCGCGGTGGGAAAGGATCAGGCGGTTTTTCTCCTTGTCCAGTTCGATGATTTTAAAGGGCAATGTCCGCCCGACATATCCGGAAAAATCTTCCACATAATGGTCTTCCACCTGGGACGCGGGGACGAATCCGCGAACGCCCAGATCGACGACGAGGCCGCCTTTCACGATGTCCTTGATCTCGCCTTCGACGGCTTCGCCCTTTTCAGATTTCTCCTGCAATTCCGTCCATGCCTTTTCCGCGTCAATCCTCCGCTTGGAAAGGATGAGGAGATCCTCTTCCACTTTGATCACGGCAAGCTGCAATTCGTCGCCTTCTTGAACCACGTCTGCGGGCTTTTCGATATGTAACGGGGAAAGCTCGCTGATCGGGATAATCCCGTCCGCTTTGGAATCGGGAATGGAGACGTACACCTGTTTATCCTCTATTTTTGTTACCCGGCCGGTGACCGTATCCCCGACCTTATATTCCCTCATCGGGATATCGTTCATGTTTTCGGTCATATGTATTTCCTCCTTCATCCTAAATCAACGCCAGTGGCATCTTCTTCCTTTTAACTTCCTATAAAACGGGCCTGCTTGTCAAGAACAAATGCTTGGGATTTTATCCCTTCATCTCCCCGTTTTCATTAAGCCCGAGTTTCTCTTTTGCGATTTCCATGATCCTTTCGACCACCCCTTCAATCGGGATTCCGGTCGTATCGATTTCCACGGCATCCGCCGCTTTCTTTAAAGGGGCGAATTCCCTTTCGGTATCCATTCGGTCCCTCGTTTCGATCTCTTTCTTCAATTGTTCCAGATCGGAGGGAATGCCCTTTTTCTGATTTTCCAGATGCCTTCGCCTCGCCCGTTCATCGACGCTCGCGGAGAGAAAAATTTTCACCTCCGCCTCCGGCAAAACGCAGGTGCCGATATCCCTGCCGTCCATGACGACCCCGCCATTTTCCGCCAATTGTTGCTGCCTTTTCACCATTTCCCGGCGGACCCGTTCATGTTTGGAAACGTCGGAGACGTTGCGGGTGACGTCCGGCAAGCGGATGGCTTCCGTCACTTCCTTTCCGTCCACGAGCACCCTTTGCGCGCCGCCCTCCTGCTTTAATTCGATGGCCGTGTGCCGCAGCAGTTCGTATAACCTTTCTTCGTCCCGGACATCGACCTTTTCTTTGAGGGCTTTCCAAGTGAGCGCGCGGTACATGGCGCCCGTGTCAATGTATAAAAAGTTCAATTTTCTGGCGACGATTTTGGCCACCGTGCTTTTCCCCGCCGCCGCGGGGCCGTCGATGGCGATCGCTATCCTCCGTTGGTTCGTCATATTGCCTCCCGCTTCTATGAATTGGTATTTCATAAAGAATCGATCAACAATCAATATTTTAACATAAAAGAAAGCAGGATTTATACCTGCTTACCGAGAATTTACCGTTTCGATGATTTCTGTCAAATTTTGTTCACCGACTCCTTCGACGTGCAATTGTTTTTTCAATTCCGGAAAGAAGTCAAAATGGTGGAACAAAATTTGACACAAAAGCAGCAGGACCAATTGAACGGCGGCCAGCTTCCAAAGAATGCGCTCCACCCTTTCCACAGCCATCACCTGAAACCTTTTTTCTACTATTGTTCGGCCGATTTGCGAAATTTATACCCGGAAACGGGTTTCCTTTTGCCTGAGGGCCAATTGCACTTCGAATACAAAACGCATCAGATGCTGCTCTTCCTGGGCGGTTTTTTCCAAAAATTGGGCGGAAAGGAGATTGGCGTTTTCCCTGGCTCTTTCCGTTCGTACGACGGCGCTTTTCAATTTTAAGTATTGGTAGCCCGATTGCAACGGCAAAACGATCCAGCTGATAAACGGATCGTTTTCGGCCAAAGGGACCGAGGCCGGGGCGTAAAAGGACAACCCGCCGGCGCTGATGTCGTCGGTCACGGTGCAAAAGGGGGAAAATTCATTCCGGATCGGATGGACGGCGATGTCCACCGGCCATTTGATCCTTACGAATTCCCTCCTTTGGATGCGATGGATTTCATCATCCCCCGGCCGTTTTAATTGCAGCAGGGGCAATTCCCTTTTCACCCGCCCGGTCACTTCCGTAAAAAAAAGATAAGAACTGTCGTCCCTGGTAAAGGAGACTTGCATGTTGGTCCCGATCATCAGAAAGGAAGTCCGGTTCGTCCGCAAATTGACGGGATATTCGATGTACAGGGACTCTTCGTCCAAGTCGGCGACTTTGCTGCGGAACTTTTCCAGCCGGGTGCCTTCCTGGATTTCGAGCGTCAAAAAATCTCCGATTCGTAACATCTCCCCATCTCCCACAAAAAAATGGATCGTCTACTTTATTATTATGGCACTTCTTTTTTTAAAGAAAAAGAATTTTTTAAAATCGGCGGAAATGGCATTCCCCGAGCCACGGGCCGTCCGGGATGGGCGGGGGCGCCGGACCGCCCGGAGACGGTGTCCGCAAGCCGGCGGACGCCTCCCCCGCATGGCCGTTCAGGCGGCGATGCCCAAGTCCGGCGCGGGCGCCGGTTCCCCTATTTCAATTTGGCGCCGCAGTCTGCCGCTTTACTTCATGGCGGATTTGCGCGGTTTCCGGGAAGTGGGCTTGGAGAATGCCCTAGCTGATTTCATTCGGGTGACCGTTCCACGTTTCAATTCACGGCTAATCGTGCTTTTGTGGCAGCCTTTTTCCGGCAATGACCTGGAAAGATTTACCGGAAGCTCTTTCCTGGGCTTAGCGGATAGAACCCGTTCTGTGCCAAATGGGGCCCGGCAAGGACCCCGGCATCATCCGCGGCGGTCATTCGAAAAACGGGAACCGCAGCCTCCCGGATAGACCGAAATTCCCCGGCATCCGCGCGTTTATCAACCCTTTCCGCGGGACGGCTTCTCCCCTTTTTTTCGCCCGCCTCCGCCAAGCACCATCGGAGGCAGAAAAAACGGGCCTTTCGGCCCGCAAATCCTTTCATGCCTTTCCGTTGATCAAATTTTCATAAATCGGTTCGGCGTTTTGCAGTTTTTCCACCTTCTCTTCCGTTCCGTCCTCGGCGTTGACGAACACCCGGTAGGTGTCGTCCCCCAAGACGCCCAAATATTCGTAGCAAAGGACTTCTTCGTTGGCGTCGTTATGGATGATGGCCAACCTTTGGTCCATCACCTTCAAATTCGGATTCAGCCGCTTTCTCGCCTCCGCTTCCTGTACGGCGGGTTCCGGAATCTCCCTCGTGTTGTGGGAAGCCAAGTATTCTTCGGCGGAGAAGCCGATGAGGCTTCCGTCATCGAGGCCGATCTTGATTTTGACCGCGTCCGGGTACACGCGGACATTCTTTTCCCGCGCGACGAAGGTAAAGACGCCGACATGATCGTATTGGGCGCTTTCCAGCATCTCCATGTTTTCGAACCCGTTCTTTTGCAAAAATTCCGCCGCCTTGTTTCCCGCCTCGTTTAAACTGATTTTCTGCTCCTTCACATCCCGGTTCTTGATCAGCCAAATCGGGTATCCGCCCTTTTTCGTAATGTCCATGTCCGTCTCCCCGCTCCGGTCCTTAACGGTCACGCTGTAGAACGCATAATCGGACCCCTTTCCGCCTTCCGTCACGTTGACCTTTGCGCCGCCCGAAGCTTTCGCGTACTTTTTCGCGATGGCCGCCGCCTCTTTTTTGGAAATCGTCTTTCCTTTTAAATTTTTGTATCCCTTCTCCTTTTTCTTGATGGAAGAGGATAAAAATTGGCCGAGATCGGTTTCCGAATAGCCGGAGACCTTTTCTTCAACGGTTTTAAACCCGTCGATGATCGAATTGTCCGTGTTCCCTTTCCCGGTGGCCAGCGCCGTTTCCACATCCATCCACCGGAGTCTGTTGTTCAGGACCAGATATTGGACTTTCCGCAATTCGTCCTGGATCTCCGCCGACTTTTGATAGAGCGATTTCAACATTTGGTATTCTTCGTCCGACAGCGGTTCCTTTTCCAAGTCCCTGACGGCGGTTTTATAGGTGAAATCGCCGATTTGCGACAAAAACTCTTCGGTTTTGCTGAAGGGGGCGAGGGTCAGCGGAAGCTGCCCGACCTCGCTGTTCGCCTGGGAAGTCATGCGCCAGACTTCCGCCAAGGCGGGAGACAGGGACTTTCGGGAATTCATGGCCAGCGCCGTTCCGATTTTATCGTGCAAAATATCGATGTTGTACGTCAATTCGTGGAAGGCCCGCTGGTAATTGTTTTCCGCGTTGATCAAGATGGCGTTTTTTTCCTTATGCTCCTGGTAGCCCCAGTAGCCCGTCCCGACGAGAAGGACGATCAATGCTGCAATCAAAACACCTCGCATGGCAGTCACTCCTATTTGCAAAAGATATGTTTGCCGATTTTCTTGATTTGGGGGCGGGACCATATCCACGGATTGGTCGACGTGTTCGGATTGAAATAATACAATGCGTTCCCGGACGGGTCCCATCCGTTGATCGCATCGAGAACGGCCTGTTTTGCGGTTTCATTCGGAGTGAGCCAAATCTGCCCGTCGCTCACCGCGGTGAAGGCCCCCGGTTCGAAAATGACCCCCGCCACCGTGTTGGGAAATGACGGGCTTTCCAAACGGTTCAGGATGACCGCGGCCACCGCCACCTGGCCGATATAAGGTTCGCCCCTGGCCTCCCCGTAAACGGCGTTGGCCATCAGTTGGATATCGTTTTGGGAAAAACCGCCCGGAACGTTGACCGCCGTCGGTTTCGCCGCCTGCCCTCCGGACGTCTTTCCCCCGGAAGGCGCCTTTTGCCCCTGTCCCGAGGGCGCCGTCTGCTTGTTCAAATCCACGCCGCCGTAGTAAGTAAATTTTCTCCCGCTCCGAATCTGTTCTTTGACAAATTGTTCATCATACCGGGATGCCTTCACGAGTTTTTCCTTCGTTTTCGGCCCGGCCAAACCGTCCACCTTCAATCCGAATTCGTATTGAAAATTCCTCAGCGCCCAATAGGTCCTCCACCCGAACACGCCGTCAATTTTTCCGTTATAAAACCCCAAATATTGCAATCTCGCTTGCAGCTCGATCACGTCATCCCCGACGGCGCCCACTTGGATCACTTGATTGGAAAAGGCGCGGGTTTCGTTTCCGTGCATTTGCGAAAAAATCAACAGCAACAGGCTTGCAAGCAAGACAAAACGCTTCGTCCGTTTCCCGATTCGCATATCCTTCCCTCCGTTGTATGTGGCAGCTTATGGCTATATTTTTTTCCCGATTGGCAAAATTATTCTCCCTTTTCTTCCGAAAAAGGGGGATGTTTCCGGGAGAACCGTTTTAAACGCCCGCGGGGAAAGGATGCGGTTTTCCGGGAAAACATCCTCGAAACATGTTTTTTCAAAAAAAAATGAGGTTCCCTGTGGACCTCCGCGAAAATCTTTTCTTCGGGGCAATCTTGTCCGTTTGCGCCCATGATGGGAAGGGCCGGAAAAAGGGATCCGAAAGGGGAATTCGGGCGGCGGGACATCCGTCGGATGAGACGGGCGGGGCGTTTTTGCGCGGGAGGGGACCCGGGGCGAGAAGGCACAGGCGGATTGGCCGGAGCGGGTAAAGGGGCGGCCGAATAAGGACGCGGAACGGAAACAACCCGCAGGCCCTTTTCGGAGGACCTGCGGGTTTGGCCGCCCGTTTTCGGCCGTCGGCGGAAGCTTCCGGAAACCGGAGGGAGGCGGAATCCCGGCCCGTGTTCATCCGGTAAAGCTCTTTTTCGAGCTTCCATAGGAAAATTTCGCCGCCTTCGCCCTTTTAACCTTCCGCATCGCCAAAAACCATAAGCAGAGCATAAAAGGCAGCATCCAAACATACCAGTGGAAAAAGGTTAAAATCAAATCATAGAGGCCGTGGAAAAGGATCGGAAGGACGACCGACAAGGCCAAATAGACCGGTTTTCCCCTCCCGGCAAATTCGCTTTTTCCCAAATAATAGCCCATGATGACGCCGAAGAGGGCGTGGCTGGAAACCGGCAAGACCGCCCTTCCGAGGGCGTACTGGATCCCGTTCGCCATCAAGAACAGGATGTTTTCCACGGTGGCAAAACCGAGGGAGATGCTGACCCCGTATACGATGCCGTCATACGGTTCGTCCAATAACCGGAATTTAAAAACGGTATAATAAAGAAAAAACCATTTGAAGAATTCTTCCAAAAACCCCGCAACGATAAAGGCGCGCAAGACCCTGGCGGGGAAAACTTGCTCGTACTCGAGGACATATTGTATAAACATGATGGGGAACACCAATGCCGCGCCGAGGATAAAGGTCTTCAGCACTTGGAGAACCGGTTCTTTTTCATATTCATCTTTCAAATAGAAATAGCTGAGGAGCGCCAGGCCGGGGGCAATCCCGGCGGAAACGACGGAAATCATCGCAAACCCCATTTCTCTAACAGCTTTTTCGATTCCGAGTCTCTGCTTAAAAGTTTGAAGGAGGGAAAATCGTGAAAAAAATATTGATCCTCCATACCGGCGGAACGATTTCCATGTATGAAGACAAGCGTTCGGGGGAAGTGAAACCGTCGGGGACGAACCCGCTGCTGGAATCGGCCCAAGCGGCGGGCCATCTGGCGGACTTGATCGTCGAAGAACCCTTTCAGCTGCCCTCGCCCCACATCACCCCGCGCGAAATGCTGATGTTAAAGGAACGCATCAAACATCATCTCGAAAAAAACGGGATCGACGGCGCCGTGATCACCCACGGGACCGATACGCTGGAAGAAACGGCCTATTTCCTTGATTTAACCGTGGACACCGACATCCCGATCGTCGTTACCGGGGCGATGCGTTCAAGCAACGAAATCGGCTCGGACGGGCTGTATAACTTCATCGCCGCCGTCCGTACGGCCGTTCACGACGAGGCAAGGGACAAAGGGGTGCTCGTCGTGCTGAACGATGAGATCCACAGCGCGAAAAACGTCACGAAAACCCATACAAGCAACGTGTCCACTTTCCAGAGCCCGCAATACGGTCCGATCGGCATCATCACGAAAAAAGCGATCCTCTTCCACCACCAGCCGATCGGAAGGAAAAAAATCCCCGTGAACGCCTTGTCGAAGCGGGTCGAATTGCTGAAGGCCTATGCGGGCATGGACGCATCCCTCTTCTTCGCCCTCGGCGAAATGAAGATCGACGGACTGGTGATCGAGGCGCTGGGGCAGGGCAATCTCCCGCCGCAGGTCCTTCCCGGGATCCGCAAACTGCTGGAAGAGGGGATCCCGATCGTCCTCGTCTCCCGCTGTTTCAACGGAACGGTGGAGGACGTCTACCAATATGAGGGGGGAGGCGCCCAATTGAAAAGGATGGGGATCATCTTTTCCAACGGGCTGAACGGGCAAAAGGCGAGAATCCAGCTGATGCTGGCGCTGGAACGGACGAAGGATCCGGAAAAAATCAAGGAATTTTTCCAATGAGGGCAACCGGTTCTCTTCCGCCTTCGCCTCCCTTGACCCGGCCCTTCCGCCCCGCCGGTCTTCCCCTTTGCGCCCCCGGCCCCCTTTTTTTTCGGATGCCCGCCCGCATGACCGGAAGGATCCCTTCCCGCGGACATGGCCGTCCGGAGCGGCAGCACGCTCCGGGACCGGTTTCTCCTTCTTCGATCCCTCGCCGGACGGCGCCCGTCCGGGCCCTTTTAGCCGAATGCTCCGGCTTTTTCCGCGATCCCGAACGGTTTTTCCTCCCGGCTTATTTTTCCCGTTCTTTGATGGCGGCGGCGATGAAATCGCCGTGGAACCGGCCGTTTTCGATGAAGATCTCATTGGCGTTGTTTCCCGCCGCGATCACGCCGGCAATAAAAAGGCCTTCCACGTTCGTTTCCATCGTGTCGGGATGGTATTTCGGCCTTCCGGTTTCCTCGTCGATCGCCACGCCGATTTTCCGCAACAGGGAATGGTCCGGGTGGTAGCCGGTCATCGCGAAAACAAAATCGTTCTTGATTTTCTTCCGTTCGCCGTTCACCTCATAAATGACCGCATCTTCCGTAATTTCCAAGACATTGGCGTGAAAAATCATCCGGATTTCCTCTTTCCGGACGAGGGACTCAAATTCCGGCAGGATCCACGGCTTGATGTGGGAAGAATAGCCGGAACCGCGGTACAAAACCGTCACCCGCGCCCCCGCCTTGTGCAATTCCAGGGCGGCGTCGACGCTGGAATTTTTCCCGCCGATGACGGCCACGTCCATGTCGAAAAAGGGATGGGCTTCCTTGAAATAATGGAAAACCTTCGGCAAATGCTCGCCCGGGATCCCCATTTCGTTCGGATGATCGTAATAGCCGGTGGCGATGACGACATATGGGGCCTCGTATTCGCCCTTCGTCGTCCTGATGAAGAAGCGGCCGTTCTCCCGCTTTTTCACTTCCAAGACTTCTTCATATTTCCGGATGCGCAAATTTTTGATCGCGGCCACATGCCGGTAATAGGCGAGGGCCTGATTCCGGGTCGGCTTCCGTTCCACCGTGATGAAGGGCACATCCCCGATCGCCAGCCGGTCGCTCGAGCTGAAAAAGGTTTGGTGGGTCGGAAACTGATAAATGGAATGGACAACATTTCCTTTTTCTATGATCAAAGGATTGATCCCGATCTTTTGAAGGGCAATGGCGCATGCCATCCCGCAGGGACCGCATCCGACGATCACGCATTTTTCCTGTTGCATGTCATTCGCACTCCTTCGGCATAAGGCATCAAAAGAAAAAGATCTCCTATTTATAATAATAGGAGATCGAACAGGCGCTTTTCAATAAAGACCGATGAGATGCAACCTTAGACCCATCCCCGGAACCGGCAGGCTTCCGCCATTTTCCGGACTCCGACCATGTAGGCCGCCAGCCGCATGTCCACCTTTCGCGTTTGGGCCGTATTATAGACATTATTGAAGGCTTTCACCATCACCTTCTCCAATTTCTCTTCCACTTCTTCTTCGGTCCAATAATAACCTTGATTATTTTGCACCCATTCAAAATAGGAGACGGTTACTCCGCCCGCGGATGCCAGCACGTCGGGAACGATGAGGATGCCGCGTTCGGTCAGGATCTTCGTCGCTTCCAACGTGGTCGGGCCGTTGGCCGCCTCCACGACGATTTTCGCCCGGATATTGTGGGCGTTTTCTTCCGTAATTTGATTTTCGATGGCCGCCGGCACGAGGATGTCGCAGTCCAATTCCAGCAATTCCTTGTTCGTGATCGTGTTTTTGAACAATTTCGTCACCGTGCCGAAACTGTCCCTGCGGTCCAGCAAATAGTCGACATCCAGCCCGTCGGGATCGTACAACCCCCCGTATACGTCGGAAATGCCGACGACCTTCGCCCCGGCGTCATGCATAAATTTCGCCAAAAACCCTCCCGCGTTGCCGAACCCTTGAATGACGACGCGGGCATTTTTCAAATCCAATCCGATCTTTTTCGCCGCTTCCCGGATGCAGATCGTTACCCCTTTGGCCGTCGCCGATTCCCTTCCGTGGGAACCGCCCAATACGAGGGGTTTGCCGGTGATGAATCCGGGGGAATTGTATTCGTCAATCCGGCTGTACTCATCCATCATCCATGCCATGATTTGCGAGTTCGTAAACACATCGGGGGCGGGAATATCCTTCGTCGGTCCGACGATTTGGCTGATGGCGCGGACATATCCGCGGCTCAGCCTTTCCAGTTCGCGAAACGACAGTTTCCGGGGATCGCAGACGATGCCCCCTTTGCCCCCGCCATAAGGCAGGTCGACGATCCCGCATTTTAAGCTCATCCATATGGAAAGGGCTTTCACTTCACGTTCAGTAACATCGGGATGGAAGCGGATTCCTCCCTTCGTGGGGCCGACCGCATCGTTATGCTGGGCCCTGTAGCCCGTAAACACTTTAACGGATCCGTCATCCATGCGGACGGGAATTTTGACGGTCATCATCCGTAACGGTTCTTTCAACAGCTCGTAAACTTCTTCGGGATAGCCGAGCTTTTCCAGCGCTTGGTGAATGATGGTCTGCGTTGCCGTCAGGATGTCATGTTCCTCTTTTTTTTCGCTGCCTTCTTTGTGTACTTGCTCTGTCCCCTCTTGAGCCGCCATTTGGAAACCTCCCGCTATTTTTCACAAAGATCAAAGTCTTTTCATGACTAGTATACTCCATCCTTACTAGAATGCAAGAAGGTATCGCGAAGATTTTCATTTTTCATAAACAAAATGATTTGTAAAATTTTCCATATATAAATCCTTTTTCGGAAAATGCCCCGTCCCTTGTCGCCGCCGGACGATCCGGCCCTTTGCGGGCCTTCCGCCGGCCTTTTTCCGTCAGCCGGTTTTCCGGGGGACCCTTGGCGGCCTCATTTGTTTTCGTGATACAGGTTGATGTCGAAATGATTTTTCATGATTTCAAAGACGATGTGCCTTTTCTTCCACGACCCGCCGTCGTCCCACAGGTCTTTGCTTTTGTCGATGATCTCCCGCCTCAGCGCTTCGAATTCCTCTTCGGCCTCGTCCGCCTTCCGCTTCCATATCCCCGTGATCCCGTAAACCGCGAGAAGGGCAAAGAGAAAAAAGGGATTGTAGCGGTCGTCGAAAAAGGCCGAAAAAAGGGCGGTTACGGAATGGAAATGGGGCAAATAAATCAGCCGGTAAACGTAATAGAAGTAAAAACAACTGAAGGAAACGGCGACGAACAAGATCAGCTGATGCTGATTTTTCAGCCGGTCATATTTCCGTTTCCGCTCGACGAGGTTTTGCAGCATCTGTTTTGTGGCGGGATCCGTCCAATCTTCCAGATTTTTGATAACCTCTTCCATCCGAACCGACCACCATCCGCTTTTTACTACAAAGGTATGTCCGGAGGCGCGGAAATATGACCGGCCGGTCCCGCCTCAAAAGCCGGGATCGATGTCGACCTTTTCAAACGCATCCTTGTGTCCGGCAGGATTTTTGTCCGCCGGGGAAAAATCGTAATGCAAGGAAATATAAATGATAACGAGCGGCAAAATAATAAACAGGAACGCCAGCAAAGTGATGAGCGGATATTTCAGCCGCCGTTTCCTTTTTTTCCGGTGCTTCGGCTTTTGTCTGCCGTGGACTTCCTTTCTTGGGGGCAGGTGGGAAGCCATCATCGCTTCGAACGGATCGCCTGCGGGGGAAGCCGTCCGATCGGCCATATATTCGGAACGATCCGCCCCATCCCGCCCTCGCCCCGTTTCTTTTTCCGGCCCGAAGATCATGTCCGTCCGCCTCCTTTTACCGAAATGCCGGACAAATAAAGCCCGAGCAGGACGTCGATGGTAAAATGCATCACCATAACAGCCGCCAAATTCCCCGTCCGGGCGAAAACAAAACCGAAAAGGAAACTGACGCAAAGGGTCTGGATAAATAAAATCCATTTGTACAAATACCGGACATGAACCAATGTAAAAAGGAGGCTGGCGGCTGCCATTCCGAATTCGGTTTGGATCACCCCCCGAAACAGCAGCTCTTCACAAAATGCGGCGGCCGCCGCCAAACCGATGACGTAATGGACCGGACGGTTTCGGAAAATCCGTTCGTTAATCCCTCCGTCGTCATAACTGGAAGGGGGCAAAAGGGACATTAGGAAAAGATCGGCGACAAACACGAAGAACCCGGCCGTGATCCCGATCAAAAGATGTCTCCCCTCCCCCCATGTCATCAGGGCGAACAAGTTTCCCGGCCCGCCCATGAAAAGAAAGCTCCCGACTCCCGCAAGGAGGAAAAGGAGCAGCTGGGACAAATAGATGTTCAACGTCAATTCCCGGTCGGTCAATTGCCGAATGATCGCTTGCTGCCTGTTTTTCATAAGAACTCCCATTCTTTCTTGTCGTCGCGGTTTCCGGAGGCTCTTTCCCGGCCGGCTTTGTTTCGGCGGCCCTTCCCCGGTCAGCCGGACGGATGATTTTCCGGGGGCAGCAAGGCGCGCCGTCCCGGTTCCGTGAAAAACCGGCACCACAGGAGAGGGCCGCCCCTCCCCGGCAAAAGATGAGGCCGGTTTTCCATCGCCCGGCTTTCCGGTGCATCCGGCATCCGGGGAAAAATGCCCGTTCCGCCGAAACGGAGCGAAAGGCTTTCCGGTCCGGACACCCGTGCGCAAAGCCGCAGCCTTCCGCATCCGGAGGGGAGCCGCCAACGCATTCCCCGCGGGCATGTACCGGCCGCAAAATCGGAAAACGCCCGATGAATCCCCATTTTTCCTTCGGGGTTCCTTCCGATCGCATACCTCCGTTAATCATAGTATACAATAAAACGGGTTTCGCGATCCCCCGAAGAAAAAGAGGCTTGCCGGCGGCGGCGCACACTTTGGGAAGCCGGCGCCCCGTTCAAAAATCCGCGCTCCGTCCGGAAAGTTTGCCTTGGGCCCGATTTCGCCCGGGACCTTCCCCTTGTGCAGGGATCCGGCATCCGTCCCCGAAGACTTATCGCCCGGCTTCCGACGAAATGGGAACCAAATGGCTTTGAATTCCTTTGGTCCGGCCCGCCAAAAGCCCCGGTTTCCGACGGAACGGGGAGAAAACGGCTTTTTATTTTTATGTTTTCAAGTCCCGTTTTCCGCAAAACAGTTTTCCTTTTCGCATGCATTTCTATTGAAAAGTTGAAACATGAGTTTTACAATGATGTTGTACCCTTTACAAGATCCATTTGGTTCGCATATATTTTTTGCCAAATAACGGAGGGTTTTCTATGCCAAAATATACGATTGTGGATAAAGATACATGCATCGCCTGCGGGGCATGCGGAGCCACCGCTCCCGACCTTTATGATTACGACGACGAAGGCATCGCCTATTGCATATTGGATGACAATCAAGGGATCGTGGAAGTACCGGAAGAACTCATCGATGATATGATGGACGCATACGAAGGCTGCCCCACCGAATCCATTCGCGTCGCCGACGAACCTTTTGACGGCGATCCGAACAAATTCGAATAATGACCCCTCTCCGGCGGAAAGCCGGAGTTTTTTTCGGAAAAGGCTTGCCGTAAAAAGCGGGGCAGACGCCCGAAACCGCGGGAACCGGACAAGCGCCGTCCGCAAGGGGAACGGGCGAACCAATCCATGCTTCCCCGAAAACAGGGAACCGCAAAATTCCGGCCGGCCCGCCGGGTGCCTCCCGGCCTATGCCCTCTGCCCGCCCTTTTTAAGGAGACGGCGCTCCTTCCGTTCGACGGTACCGGAAGAGAAGTATGGGTTAAGATCTTCTCGGGGCGGTTATTGGATCGGTATTTCAGGAGCCCTCATACCGATATGGACCCGTGCCGGGCCACGAGCGGAACTTATATTGTAGGAAGCCTCCTCTTTTTTGCTTATTGGATCGATCCTGAACCGAAAAAAATTTACACATACGTAAGCGTAGCCTTTTCTCTCCTCTTCTTCGCGGACCGGGTTCCTTCCGTTCCCTTTTTCCGGGCCGGCTCCGCTTTTGGGACCGGATTTCCCCGTTTTCAGCCGGCAATCCGGAAGCCCCGCCCTCTTTTATCGGCAAAAATCCGAAAAAAATTAAAAACGAATATCGGCCATTGCCGGGCCAATATTCGTTTTTCTTTTTCATGCCTTTTTAAACGCCCGCTGCTGCTTCAGCAGCCAATCCTGGATTTTTGCAAAAATGAGCATGAAAAGCGCGGTAATCATCAGCCCTTTCACCACGTTGAACGGGAAGATGGCCGTGACGACCAGTTCCAGCGCCTCCGGGCCGCTTAAAGCCGGGAAGTTCATGAACATGACATAGAGGGGAAGAAGAATAAAATAGTTCATGACGCTCATGACGAGGGCCATCGTGACGGTCCCGGCGATGAGGGCGATCGCCATTCCCTTTTTGTTTTTCAGCCGGATATAAATGGCATAGACCGGCAAAATGAAGACGACCCCCGCGACGAAATTGGCGAAGTGTCCGACCGGCACGCCGGTTTCGCTGCCCGTCGTGATCATGTCCAATACATTTTTGACGAGCTCGACGGCCACCCCCGCCATCGGACCCATGACGATGGCGGCGATGAGGGCGGGAATGTCGCTAAAATCCACCTGCAAATATTTGGGAAAGGGCGGCAGCGGGAAATTGAGCAGCATCAGTACGTAGGAAAGCGCACTTAGCATGCCGATGGCGGCAAACCTTTTCACATTCCTTTTTTCCATGTCCTTCCTCCTGTTTTCCGTGATTCATCTCACGACAAGAAGAAGGTCTCGCCTCCTTTTCGCCAAAAGAAAATCCCTCAAGAACCGTTCTTGAGGGAGAATCAAAGGCAATAGGAAAGTACACGTTCAATAAGCCTTATTGAACGCACGAGGAACGAAACCTTCATCTTCTCCCATCCAGACTGTAACTGTCGGCTTTGGAATCTCACCAAATCCTGCCATAAAGGCTCGCGGGCTTAAGGACCTTGCGTCCTATCACCGCCGGTCGGGAATTTCACCCTGCCCCGAAGATGAATCATCCGATTTTCAGTTTTACAGTTACTATTATAACGGAAATTGCAGGAAAAGCAAATGATTTGGCTCGAAAACCAGTTCCGGAAACCGTCCGGCTTCTATAAAGGGACTTTCCCTGCCAATATGTTTTCGGCCGCCGCTCCCCGTTTTCCGGACGTTTTCGCTTCCGCAAATGACGGCGGCTGATTCCATGCCTGTTTCCCCGCGGGCAGCAGGGCGCCGCGGGAGGCGGCCTGCGGCGAAGCGCTCCCTTCCCGTTTTTCGCTGTTTTTTCCTGGTTTTTGAACGCCATCCGGGAAAAAAAAGAGCCCGGGATCGTCTACCGGGCGAAAGGGAATCCGCCGAAAAGGCGCCGAAGGAATCATCCAAGGAAGGGAGGAATCCCGCGGTCCCCGCATGACGATCGGCGCGCCGGGCAAAAGGCCCTCTTCCCGTCAGGATCAGCGCATTTCGGCGACGATGTTCGGGGCGAGCGGGACCGCAAGCGGCTCCTGCAGACGGTAATCCCCCACCGCGTCGTTCTTCACGTTTTGGAACAGCACTTCCTTGTATCCGAAATCTTTGGCCGTAAGCAAGATCGCCTCGATCATCCGCATCGCGGCTTCATCGTTCGGAAGGGTCACCGCCTCCCGGAAGCGGACTTCCAGCCGGCCGCCTCCCCGGTCCTCCGCCGAAACCGTGTACGGTTCCGGAATGGACGGGGCCAACAGATGGGTCTCGATCCGCTTTTTCATCTCCTTGAGGGCTTCCTTGACGGTCGAATAGGCATTGGGGCCGGGCGTCAAATAAGTGAAGTTTTCCGTTTTATAAAGGAAATAGCCGTATCTCGGCGTCTGCGGGATGTCGTACCCTTCGATCCAACCCGTATGGGGGAGAAAAATCCCTTTCTTGCCGTCCGTATAAAATGTGACTTTGCGGAGGTTTAAATAGCGCAACACCTCAAAGCTTTTCTTCAGCATTTCCTCCCCGATCGTCCCGGAAGAGATCTGCGCGGCCTCTTCCCCGCTCAACATCAGCCGGATCCCCCCGTCCCCCTCTTCGAAGGACAGTTTTCCGAGATAGGGATAATATTCCCCAAGGCCCAGATCTTCTTCATGGACTTCGTTCATCATCTCCGTATATTGCTGGAGCCAATTTTCCCCTTCCCCGCCTTTTACGAGGAAGGTGACCGGGATCATATTTTGGAATTGCGGGTCCGGAATGGCCAGCGTGACGAACTGTCCGCCGTCGCCCAAGTCATCGGAAAACAACAAGGATTTTTTCGGAACGTTTTCCCCCTTTTGGATGTTGGCCGTATCCGCGCCCTCGCGCGAAAGGAGTCCCCTTTCGCTTTCCTCTTGCGCCGGGGCGTCTTGGCTTTCCGAGTAGATTTCCAATTTTCCGGCGTCTTTTCCGGGCATGTGGAGATGTCCGCCGCCGGCCAGGTACAATCCGAGGACCGTCGCGAAGGACAAGGCCGCGGCCGCCGCAAAGGAAGGCAGGAAAACCCTTCGCTTCTTCTTCGCTTTTTCCTGTTCCATGCCCGCCATGACCTTCCGGTAAATTTCTTCCGCATCCCGGCGGTCATGAATGGGAGGCAAATGCCGGAATCCTTCGATGATGTCCTGCTCATTCAGCCTTCTGTCCTTCATTCGTCCCCCACCTCCTTGTTTAAGACCGATTCCATTTCCCGTTTCAACGCCTTCAAGGCCCGGTGCTGGGTCGTTTTCACCTTGCTTTCGCTCCAGCCCAAAACCTCCGCCGTTTCCTTGATCGACAGATCGTAAATATACCGGCTGATCAAAACGGCTTTCTGATCCACCGTACATAGGTCCAGGCACCGGTAAAGCAGCTTCGCCTTCTCATTCATGATCGCCGTATCTTCGGGAAGGGGCTGAACGTCCCGCAATTGGTTTTCTTTCCAATCGAACCGGGAAAAAATCCTTTTTTTCCAGTTTTTCTCCTTGCGAAAATGATCGATGGCCACGTTCCTGGCGATCGAAAGGAGCCACGTTTTCACGCTGCTTTTCCCTTCAAAATTCCCGTAGGATTTCAAAACCCTTATATAAACTTCCTGCATCAAGTCTTCCGCAAGTTCCCTGTCCTTTACCAAATAAAAAAGAAATTGGAAGACATCCTGATGGTAGTTTTTGTATATTTCATGAAATACGGAGTCCATAAGATCCTCCCCGTGCTATCTATTGGTCGGCAGGAGCGAATAAAAAGTTACAATTTTACTATAGATGGTCGCGGAAAAAAAAGAAAGGAGATCGGCAAAGAATTTTGCCCGGGAGGCAAAATTCCCCGTCTCCTTTCACGTCGGGCCGGGTTTCCCGTGGAACAAGAAAAAACGGGAAAAAACCAGCGGATCCGATCATTTTCGCGGGATCATCACCGTAAAAGTCGTACCTTGGCCGATTTTGCTCTTCACTTCGATCGTTCCCCGGTGGGCATCCACGATGTTCTTTACGATGGCCAGGCCGAGGCCCGTCCCGGACCTTCCCCGCGTCCTTGCCTTGTCCGCCTTGTAAAAACGTTCGAAGACGAAGGGGAGGTCTTCCTCCGGGATCCCGGATCCGTTGTCGGACACTTCCAGCCACAGTTTGTCATCCCGGATCCCTTGGCGGATTTCCACCCTTCCGCCTTCCGGCGTATGGCGGAGGGCGTTGTCGATCAGATTGGTCAGCACCTGTTCCATCCGGTCGGGATCGAAGGGAAAAGATTCGTCGCCGGACTCGATGCGGGATTCCAGGGAGATATTCTTTTCCCTCGCCAGCCCGGCGAATTTTTTGATGACCCGGTTGCAGAACGGCTTGATGGGAACCTGCTCGATTTTCAATTGGAACTGGTCCGACTGCATCCTCGCCAAGTCCAAAAGTTCGTTGACGAGCCTGCCCATCCGTTCCGATTCTTCGTTGATGACTTTGATAAATTCCTTTCTCTCCTCTTCCGTGGTCACCACGTCGTCGATCAGCGCCTCGCTGTAACCCTGCAACATCGCGATAGGCGTGCGCAATTCGTGGGAGACGTTGGCGACGAAGTCGTTTCGCAGCTTATCCAGCTTCTTTTCCCTCGTCATGTCCCGGAGGACGGCCACCGCGCCGCGGATATTTCCTTCGGTGTACAGGGGGCTGACGATCACCGTCCAATACCGCCCCTGGAAGGAAACTTCCCCGACCTGTTCCTGCTCCGTCTCCACCGCTTTGGCGAACAGATCCACGAGGGCCGGCGGCAGCTGCTGCAGATCATCGCCCCCCTGTTCGTAATACCAGAGCTGGAGGAAGGACTCGGCGGGGGGATTGGTCAGAAGGATCGTTCCGTCCTTGCTGAAGGTGATCACGCCGTCCGCCATGCTTTTCAATATCCCCGCCAATTGTTCCTTCTCCTGATTCAGGGCATGCATGTTGATCTTCAGTTTTTTGCGCATCTGGTTGAAGGCGGTGGCCAATTCCCCGATTTCATCGTTGGTCAGTTTCGGAACCTTGGTGTCGAATTTTCCCCTGGCCACTTCAAAGGCGGCAACCCGCATCTTCCTTAATGGGGAAGTGATTCGGGTCGACAGGAAAAAGGCAAAAACGGTCGTCATGATAAAGGCGATGACAGCGGCCAAGAAGATCAGTCGGGTCGTGGCCCGGCTCGTTTCCTTCATGACCGCAAGCGACTGGTAGACGAACACGGCGCCCTTTTTCCCGTTTCCCTCGTTCAAAGGCTTGCCGATGACCAGAACCTCCTCGCCGTCCCTTCCGGCGTCCCCTTCCTCCGGCAGACGGATGCGTTTCTGCACCGTTTCCCCTTCGGAAAACACTTCGGAAAAGTCCGGATCGTTCCGGAAATAGGACGGGGACAGCTTTTCTCCCCTTTGGTTCGGCGAATAGTAGACCCGGTTGTCATCGGTTACGACCACGACCTTCGTTTCTTCGCTGATCAGTTCCCAGGCCACGTCCAAACCGGTCCGCGTATCCTCGTTATGCTTCAGCATCACCGCGATTTTGGACGCGGTGCTCATCAATTGGTCGGTCATTTCGTCCAAAATGTAGTTCCGGAAAAATTGCACCAGCAGGATGGTCAATATGATGAGGACGCAGGCGACGAGCAGGAGAATGGTCGCCCAAAGCTTGCCGACAACGCTTTTCCAGATCATTCATTCACGACCTCAAACTTGTAGCCTACGCCCCAGACGGTGACGATCATTTTGGCGGCATCCTCGGAAACCTTGCTCAATTTTTCCCGCAGACGCTTCACATGGGTGTCGACGGTCCGGAGATCGCCGAAAAATTCATAATGCCACACTTCTTTTAACAGCTGTTCCCGGTCGAACACCTTGTCCGGAGTTTTGGCCAAGAAGTAGAGCAGATCGTATTCCTTCGGGGTCAGGCTGACTTCCACCCCGTCGGCCAGCACCCGGTGGGCGTCGTTGTCAATGGTCAAATGGGGATAGACCAACACATCCTTGGCGGACGTATCGGTTTGCAAATAGCTGGTCGTGCTCGCCCTCCGGAGCAGGGCCTTGACGCGGAGGACCACTTCCCGGGGGCTGAAGGGCTTGACGATGTAATCGTCGGTCCCCACTTCAAAGCCCTGCACCCGGTTGGCTTCTTCCCCTTTGGCCGTGAGCATGATGACGGGCGTCGCCTTCTTTTCCCGCAATTCCTTGCAGACCTCGATGCCGTCCTTTCCGGGAAGCATGAGATCGAGCAAAATCAGGTCGTAATTGTTTTCCAGCGCCTTCTTCAGGGCGGTATTTCCGTCCGCCGCTTCATCGATGAGGTAATTTTCCCGCTCCAGGTACATTTTCAACAGCCTGCGAATCCTTTCCTCGTCATCCACCACTAATATTTTCACTTCTTTATCCATGCGAATGAACCTCCCGATTCATCGTTCCATAAATATTTATGTTAAGGCTGCAACCTCTCGCGAAGCGTTTTCTCATGGTGCCGCATAGCTGTGCAGCCCGGCAATGACCAGATTGACGAACACCAGGTTGAACATGATGATGGCGAAACCGATCACCGCCAGCCAGGCGGATTTTTCCCCGTGCCAGCCCCGGGAGATCCGCAAATGGAGGAAGGCGGCGTAAAACAGCCAGGTGATGAGGGCCCAGACTTCCTTCGGATCCCAGCCCCAGAATCTCGACCAGGCGATCTGCGCCCAGATCATGGCAAAGACGAGGGCGCCGAGGGAAAATACGGGAAATCCGATGAGGACGGAACGATAACTGATTTCATCGAGCAAATCCCCGTTCATTTTTTTCGTCAAGGGGTGCAAAATCTCCCCGATCCGCTTCCTGGCGATGAGCCGGATCAACAGGTAAAGGACGGTGCCGGCAATGAACGACCATAAGACGGTGTTGACCTTCTTCGCGTTCAAAATCGGCGGAAGTTCGGCGAAAGGTTCCATCCGGCCCTCCGTCTGCAGCTGCCAGCCGTTCGGGCCGACGAGCGCCGGAAGGTGGTATTCCTGGACGGCGGTTTGCCCGTTTTTGTCAATCCATTCAAATTCCGCCTTATACCCCGTTCCCTGAAATACGCCGGAAATCAGGACATACCCGAGGACGACGACGAGGAAATAGAGGACCAGCTCCAGCCAGGCGGTTTTTCTTGACCGTTTTTCCTGGTCCACCCTTTTGATCAAATAAATGAGTCCGGAAATAAAGCTGATCGCCAGGATTCCTTCCCCCGCGGCCGCCGTCATGACGTGAATGACGAGCCAGTGGCTTTGCAGGGCCGGGATCAGCGGGGTGATGTCCCGCGGGAACATGCTTCCGTAGGCGATAATCAATAGGGCGATGGACAGGGTGAAGAGCCCGAGGGTGGCCGACCGGTAGAGATAATAAATGATGATAAAGGCGCCGACGAACATGATGCTGAAAAAGGTTACAAATTCAAACATGTTGCTGACGGGCGCATGGCCGGAAGCGATCCATCGCGTGATAAAATATCCGATCTGCAGGAGAAAACCCAAGATCGTCAAACCGATGGCGATATTGCCGCTCACATTCCCTTTTTGTTCCTGATATTGGCCTTCCAGGCCCTTTTTCTGCCGGATGGAGCCGCCGAAAAAGCCAATGGCGATCAAGTAAACGACAAAGGCGGCGAAAAGAAGATTACTGCTCAACTGTGCCATCGAGAACTCCCTCCAAATTTCGCTTATTCCCATCCTTCAACTGGTCCTGCGGCACGGGCAAACGGATGCCTTCCAGTATCCGGGCGATTTCCTTTTGCAGGCTGAACCAGTTTTTGTTCGTATGGGCGCTGATCCAAACCTCCGAGTTGACGCGTTGGATCCAGATCCGGCGGTGGTTCCAGTAGGAGCCTTGGATCACGCCGATCATGAAGATCAGTCCGCCGACGGCCAGAATCCATAGGGTGTGATCTTTCCGGACCGTCAGTCCGGAATAGTTGACCGTTTCCACGGATTTGAACTTGATTTGATATTGATTGTTCCCGTCAGGTTCGAGGTTTTGCTGGATCGCGACAAAGCTGATCTCCCCGTCGGGTTTGTCCGGCGTGACCATCTTGAACACGAAGGCGGGGTTGTTGGGCTTCTGCGATTTGCTGGTCGGTTCCCCGTCCTCTCCCATTACGAAATCGGGGAAATAGCTGAGGATTTCCACCGAGTATCCTTCCTGCAGGTCATACTTCTTTTGCGGCCGCTCCAAATCCACCCGGAAGGTGCCGAACTCCTTTCCGGTCTTCTTGTCGGCGAGGGCGAAGGTCATGGCGCTTATCTCGTTCAGCAAAAACCCCGATTGGTAGACGGAATAATGGTCAAATTTTAAAGGCTGGTTTACCCGGATCTGATAATCCTTCACTTTTTCCAACTTCGGCTGTTCGCCGGCGACGGCGGGGCTTTCGGCCTTATACAGGGTGACGTTGGTTTGGTAGTTTTTTACGATCGGGCCCCTTTCTTTCAGCGTTTTTTCAAAAGCCTTGTCCTTTTCCGGATCGTAAGTCTCCACGATGAATGCGTGGTTTTTCAGATAATATTGCTTGTTCGTCCCGGGGATGGCCTTCGTTTCCCCTTCTTTGATCGTTAAGCTTTCGTCCACGTACATGCCGGGCACGAAACGCAGCATGACCCCGATCAAAAAGATGATCAATCCGAGATGGTTGACGTAGGGGCCCCAACGGGAAAAACGTCCCTTTTCCGCCATCAGGTTCCCGTTTTCTTCCAGGACCTTGTAATGCCTTTTCCTCAGCCGCTCCATCAGCAGTTCATAATGGGCATCCAGTTCCTTGATGTCCCCGCCGGAGGAAAACAGCCGTTGCCGCTTCAAAAACCCCGCATGGCGGGTGACCCGCTGTTTTTTCAACGCCTTGTACAGGGGGACAACCCTGTCCAAGCTGCAAATGACGAGGGACACCCCGATCAGGGCGATCAACAGCATATACCACCAGGAGCCGTACAGGTTGTGGAACCCCAGGGCGTAAAACAAGCGGCCGGCGAATCCGTATTCGCTTTCATAATATTCTTTCACCGATACGGAAAGAGGAAGCGTCGACTTCTGGGGCAAAAACGTCCCGATGGCAGAAGCGATCAGCGTCACGACGATGATGGTCACGGCGACCTTCACGGAGGAGAAAAAATTCCAGATTTTGTCCACCAACGTCCGGTTGTAGGTCTGCGACCTTCTTGCCGTGCCTTCGTAGCGCATATCCAGGACTTTCTTTTTCTCTTCCGACTCGACGAGGATCTTCCCGCACGATTCGCACAGGATCGTTCCCGGCGGATTCACGTGGCCGCATTCGCATTTCACTTGATTCATGCCGAATTCTCCTTACGGTTTTACTCTTTCCATAAATTGCTCAACCAAATCCTCCGTTAATTCCCCTTCATAGTATTTAACGATTTTGCCGTCGGCGTCAATGAGGAAAGTGGCCGGAAGCGAAAAAATATCGTAGGCGTCCTGAACTTCCCCTTCCCGGTCGACGACTACGGGAAAGGACAAGCCGTATTTGTCGACAAAGTTTTGGATGGTCATGTCCGTCTCGCCTACGTTGACGGCGATCACCTCGACCCCCCGGTCCTTATACTTCCGATAGGCCCGGTCGATATAAGGCATCTCTTTTTTGCAGGGCTTGCAGTAGGTGCCCCAAAAATTGAGAAAAACCCCTTTTCCCCGGTAATCGGACAAGCGGTAGCTGTTCCCGTTCAAGTCCTTCAACACGAAGTCCGGGGCGGGATCCCCTTCCCGCACCAGGTCCCTGTCCCCTTTTAAATTCGCGTACAATGTATAAGCAACCGCCAGCGCCAACAGGGCCAAAATAACGGAACGGATCACAAATCGTTTCTTTTTTGTCAATGTCATCCCTTCCTCCCAAGCATGACACAGTTTTGTAAATTATACCATTAATCGTGTCACCTTGCCGAAAACTCTTTTGACGTTTGTGTGAAAGTTATTTAAAGATTTTTTTACGGCGCCCACCCTCCCCGGCAAGGGCCGTGAAGGCGGAGCGCCGGCTGCCGTTCCGTCTGCGCCCTCAATATTCCCCCGTCAAGGCAAGGACCCGCAGCTTCTTCACTTCGTGGGGGGTGAGGGGGCGGTAATCGCCGGCGTTTAACCCGTCCAAGGTCAGAAAGGCAAATCTTTCCCGTTTCAATTTGACGACCGGGTGGCCGATTTTCTCGAACATCCTCTTGACCTGCCGGTTCCTTCCTTCGTGGATGGTCAGTTCGACAATGGCCGTATTTTTTTCCCGGTTGCCCGACACAAGCTTCGCCTTGGCGGGAGCGGTCGGCCCGTCTTCGAGGATGACTCCCCTTTCCAAATCCCTTAACGCCGCGCGGGACGGTATCCCCTTCACTTTGGCGATGTAAGTCTTTTCAATCTGATAGCGCGGGTGCATCAAAAGGTTTGCCCATTCGCCGTCATTCGTCAGCAACAAAAGCCCCGATGTATCGTAATCCAGCCTTCCCACGGGAAAAATCCGCTTGTCGTTTTCCAAAATGAGATCGACCACCGTTTTTCTTCCCTTGTCGTCGCTGACGGAAGAGATCACTCCCCGCGGCTTGTAAAGCAGATAGTAAACCGGTTCTTCCCTTTCCAGCGGGATCCCGTTCACTTCGATTTTATCCTCTTCGGAAACCTTGACGCCCAAGGTCCGCACGACTTCTCCGTTCACTTTCACTTTTCCGTCCGTGATCAGCTGCTCGGCCTTTCGTCGCGAAGCGATTCCGGCACGGGCGATGACTTTTTGCAGCCTTTCCAAAGCCTGCACCCTCCTTTGAAGTAACAACTAGATTCCTGCAAAAATTATGACATAAATCGGCAAATATCTCAAAACGTTCGTATTCATTCCGGCATCCCGAGGAAAAACAAAGGATAGGGCCGAAGGGATTTTTCCGGAGAAAATGAAAAAAACGGGCGTTTCCCCGTTTTTCGTCCGCTATTGGATATTGGATGATGTGCCCGGCCGTAGCTTGGCCCCCGGAAAAAACCCCGTCCGCCGGGCGGAACCGGGCCGAATGGATCAGGAAGCGGACCGGCTTCCTTTTGCCGGCGAAAACGGCCCGTTCAGCCAATCCCCCCGCTTCTCCCTTCAACCCGTTCCGAAAAAGAGGATGACGATGAGGATGCTGGCGAAAATGCCGACGGCGTCCGCAAGCAGGCCCACCTTCAGCGCATCGCCCATCTTTTTGATCCCGACCGCTCCGAAATAGACGGTCAGCACATAAAAGGTCGTATCGGTGCTCCCCTGGATGACTGAGGCCAGGCGGCCGATGAAGGAATCCGGACCGTAGGTGGCGATGAGGTCGCTCATGATCGCCAGGGCCGCCGTGCCGGAAACGGGACGCAAGAGGGCCTGGGGCAATACCTCTGCCGGGATGCCGAAGGCCGAGAAGAAAGGCTTGCAGCTTTCCACAAAAAACTCCATGGCCCCCGATGCCCGGAAAATGGAAATGGAGACGAGCATGCCGACCAAAAAGGGGATGATCGATACGGCGATCCGGATCCCTTCCTTCCCCCCCTCTACAAAGGACTCATAGGTGGGCACCTTTTTCCAGGTGCCGTGAAGCAGGATCAAGCCGATCGTTGCGGGAACGATCCACATCGAGACGAGAGACAAAAATTCCATCGCCTTTCCCCCTTTCGTTTTCCAATCCGGAACCCTATTTTTTTCTTCGTTGTCTGCGGAAGTAAAAATACCTGTCAATGAGGATGGCGGCAATTGTCGCGCAAACCGTCGTCAAGAAGGTGGGGATGACAATTTCCGCCGGAGACGAAGACCGGTAGCTCATGCGGATCGACAATACCATCGTCGGCACGAGGGTCAAGCCGGAAGTGTTGAGGGCCAGGAAAGTGACCATCGAACGGCTTGCCGTTTTCTTGTCCTCGTTCAATTTTTGCAGCTCTTCCATCGCCTTGATGCCCATGGGCGTCGCGGCGTTGCCGAGCCCGAACATGTTGGCGATCATGTTGGAAAGGATATATCCCATCGCCGGATGGCCCTCGGGAACCTCGGGAAACAGCCGCTTCGCCAGCGGGCGGAACAGCCCGGTCAGGGACTGCAATAAACCGGATTCCTGGGCGATCCGCATCAGGCCGAGCCAAAATACGAGGACGCTGATCAGCCCGATGCATAACGTGACCGCTTCCTGGGCGCCTTTCAAAATCGCTCCGTTCACTTCTTCCATTTTTCCGTTCATCGCGGCAAACAACAGACCGATCACGGTCAGTGCGACCCATATGAGATTAATCATGTCCGCTGACCCCGGCAATCCTGGCGAATATGCGCTGGAAACGCTGAAAAAAATTCCCTTCATCCTTTTTTGCTTTCAGATAGATCGGCATCGTGCGGATCTTTTCCCCATTCAAATAAATTTCCGCCTTCCCGACGATCGGAGGGGCATCCCCGCCCCTTTTTCCCCATTCCCTTTTCGGTTTCAGCATCCGGTAGCGGACGCTGACCGAACGCCTTTCTTCCTTCGCCAGCGGATAGGCGAATCCTTCCGCAAGGTAGACGCGGTTCTTGTAAAAAGGGAGCCGGACCGCCTTTATGGTGCCCTCCGGAAGGATGTTCGTCATCCGGTAGGAATCAAACACCCGCTCATAAAGGGTGATATGATCTTGCCAGTCGTCTTGGGAAGGGGAATTCAAGGTAACGGCGATCAGATCGAGCCCGTTTTTCTCCGCGCTGGAGACCAGCGTCCGTTTCGCCTGTTTCGTATAGCCGGTCTTCCCTCCGGTGGCATTCGGGTAGAGTTCCGTCAACAGGCGGTTTTTGTTCCGGAACACCCGGTACGCCTCCTTCCCGCGGCTTTCCGCCAGATAGACCTTCGTCCCGGAAATTTTGCGGAAGGTTTCGTTTTCCATGGCGTACTTCATCAAAAGGGCCATATCGTAAGCCGTCGAATAATGATTTTTCTCATCGAGTCCATGGGGGTTGGCAAAATGGGTATCCGCCATTCCCAAAAGGGCCGCCTTCTCATTCATCATATAAACGAAGCCCTCGACGCTCCCGCCGACATGCTCGGCGATGGCTACGGCCGCATCGTTCCCGGAGCGGAGCATCAAGCCGTAGACGAGATCGATGAGGCGCACCTTTTCCCCTTCCTTTAAATAAATGGAGGAGCCTTCCGTATGGACCGCCCGTCCGCTTACGGGCGCCCACTCGTCCAGTTTTCCCGATTCGATCGCGAGGATGGCCGTCATGATCTTCGTGATGCTGGCGATCGGCCTTTTTTCATGGGCGTTTTTTTCAAAAAAAATGCGCCCCGTCTTTTGGTCGATGATCACGGCGCAGGGGGACCGGATGTCGGAATCGTCGATCGCCCGCGCGGCCCGCGCTTCGTCCGGAAGAAGGGAACCGGTGAAGAAAAAAAGAAGAAGGAGGAGCAAATAGCGCAATCCCGGAAAAGCCATGTCCGTTTTCTCCTTTAAGGTTTTGTACAAGTTTATGCGGAAGCGCCGGAGTTATGACAGTTCAGGCGAACCGGACGGCCGCCGGTTCCTTCGTGCCGCGCGGCAAAGACGCGCTGTCCCCATCGGGTGTTCTGCGGCACGGACGGCCTTCCGGTTCGCCGGTCCGGACGGATTCCGATTTTTTGCGGGCGGCCTGCGGAAACCGCCGGCGGGGCTTTTCCGGGTGCACGCAAAAAACACCGGCTGAAACCAGCCGGTGCCAAAATGCTCAATCTTCTTCGAAACGGAGGGCGAACAAATCCTCCTCATCCGGGGCGACATCCCCTTCATCGGGCAGGGGGGGCAGTTCTTTTAAATCCTTTAATCCGAAATAATCGAGAAATTCCTCCGTCGTCCCGTATAAGATGGGACGTCCGGCCCCCTCCTTCCGCCCGACTTCCTGAATTAAGCCCTTCGCCAAAAGGGTCTGCAGCGGCCTTTCCGTTTTCACCCCGCGGATCTCCTCGATTTCCGCCCGGGTGATCGGCTGTTTATAGGCGATGATCGTCAACGTCTCCAGGGCCGCCTGGGACAGTGACGTGGATGAAGGAGTTTCCACCATCCTTTTCAAATAAACGGCGTTCTCTTTTTTCGTGGCCAGTTTAAAACTTCCGGCCACTTCGATCAGGGCGATGCCCCGGTTCGGATCTTCTTCGTAATCCTTCCGCAGGTCCTCAAGGATTTCCCGGGCCTTCCATTCGTCGATATCCATGATTTTCGCGAGTTCTTTTACCGAAAGTCCTTCATCCCCGCTGGCGAAGAGCAAGCTTTCCATGATTCCTTTCCAGTTCACGATGTCCATGTCCATTACCCCTCATTTACCGTCAGCCAGATGTCGGCAAAAATGCCGTCCTGTTTTACGAAAATGCGGTTTTGTTTCATCAGCTCCAAGATCGCCAAAAAGGTGACGATCAAATATTCCTTGTCATATTCGGGAAAGAGATCGTAAAAATTGGTCCATCCTTCCTTTTCCCTCAAAAAACCTTCGATTTCCTCCATCCGTTTTTCAATGGAATATTCCTGCCTGGCGATTTTCGTCTTCAACGGCTTCTGCAGCTGCTTCCGCCGCAGCAATTTATGAAAGGCTCCCAGCATGTCGTAAATCGTCGGACGGTTTGAAGGATCCAGGGGGCGTTCCGCCGTCCGGTATTCGGACAGGTCGCTGGGCGGTTTCGTATACATGAGCGCCCGGTTTTCCCCCATTTCTTTCAACGCTTCGGAGGCTTCCTTATATTTCCGGTACTCGATCAGCATTTCCACCAACGGTTCCCGGGGATCTTCCTCATATTCTATCGAAAACCCGTCGTCTTCCAACGGTTCCTCATGTTTCGGCAGCAGCATTTTGCTTTTGATGGCGATCAGCGTGGCCGCCATGACCAAGTATTCGCTGGCCACGTCCAGCTGCAGTTCCTGCATCGTATGGATATATAACAAATACTGCTCGGTGATTTCCGCCATCGGGATATCGTAGATATCGATCTCCAATTGTTTGATCAAATGGAGCAAGAGATCCAGGGGACCTTCAAAACCGGCCGTCTTTACGTTCATTTGCATAGGATCACCGTTCACGATTTTTTGTTAAACTAATACTAAGTATAAAAAATTTGCGCCCCGTGGCAAACAAAAATCGAAACAGGCAAAGGAGGCCCCCATGGTTCCCCGTGCTTATCTCGAATACTTATTCCAGTTTCACCGGCGAAGGGATTATTACGAATGTCATGAAATTCTCGAAAATCATTGGAAAAGCGAAGGAAGAAAAAACGGCATATGGGTCGGGCTCATTCAGGTGGCGGCGGCCCTTCACCATTATCGCCGGGGGAATGGGAAAGGGGCCGGCAAATTGATCGAAAAATCCCTTTTCCGCCTCTCCGGTGAGGAGGAGGCCCTGAAAAGGCTGGGCTTCGACAGCGGAAAATTTTTGTCCCTGCTGGAGCAAACGCGGGAAAACATCCGAAAAGGGCGGCCCTATCAAGACGTCGATCTCCCTTTGACCGATCCAGGCGTCCGCCGGGAATACGAGGAATATGCCCGGAAGCGGGAAAGGGAGGAAGGGGAGCGGGAGCCGGCCGGCGGCGTCCGGAAAACCGGCGAGGGGGAAGCACCAAGGAAATGAAAAGGTGCTTTGCCCGCTGCGCCGCCGGTGCCCCGCGGGCGGCAAAGAAGAACGGCCCGCCGCTGGTTTCTGCCCATCCGGAAAGGGTACCCGGGTTTTCGCGGATTCAGATGGCTTGTCCGCCGCCTGGTGCCTGCCGATAACGGAAGCAATGCGGCTTCCGTTGAATGCGAAAGGCATGCCGTCCGGCGCGGGGTCCCCCCCATGGGAAGGCACGCCCCGCGCTTCCGGCCGTCCGCGAATCGCAAAGCCACGCTCCGCTTGCTGCCGGGAAAGACGGCTTCCTCCCGGCAAAGCCGAAAAAGGGGAAGAAGGATCAAAAAAAGCGGCTTTCCTCAGCCGCTTGTCTCCCCATCCTTTTCGGTTCCGTCCGCCTTCTCCTCATCCTTTTGGCACCGTTGGAAAAACGGGTCCGTGATCTCGTTCGCCTTCAATTCCAAATCGGGGTACATCGCTTTTAAAGATCTGACCATGTTTTTACCGATTCCCTGGGAACGGAAGGAAGGATTTACCGAAATATGCCTGATTTCCAACGTCTTGTCGTCCGTTTTGCATACGCCGATCAGTCCGACGATATCCTCCGCTTCCTTCCACAAAAATAAATGCCAGCGATCGTCCGTTTCGTAAATTTTTATCGTTTCCTGCAGCTTTTTGATGTCTTTTTCCGTCGGCATGAGCGATAACAAACCCATGGCGATCTTTTCAAAACCTTTTTTAAAACGTATCAGCATCATAACCCCTCATTAGTTAAATAATTGTTACTACAACTATTTTTAACAATATTTAACCGGGGAATCAAGAACATTCTAGACAAGGAACAGCCAGTAATAAATTCCCCAAACCAGCGCGATGACCAGGATCAGCAAAAACAACAGGATTTTTCCTTCTCATTGTCCCGCATCCACCCCGCATGGAAACATGAAATTTTACGATAAAAAGGAAGGAGCGCCAGCCGCCCGGAGCGAGAGCTATCCCGGTGTGCGATAAAAGGGCGGTGCCGGCTGGCTTAAGTCCCGTTTAATCCCCATTGCTTCCTTTGTTTTGCGCCGATTTGTGCGGTCTTCCGCAGCCGGGCGTCCGCCCGGTCCGGCGGCCGTCCCGCATTCGGGCGCTGTTTCGGCCGCTTCCCTTTCGCACCCGCCATCATTTTAAATATTCGTATACGCGGTCAGCGGCAGGTCGTTTTTCACAAGATCCTCGTACGTTTCCCGCTTGACGACCAGCCGCGCCTCGCCATTTTCGACGAAAACGACCGCCGGGCGCGGAAGCCGGTTATAATTACTGGCCATGGAATAACCGTAGGCTCCCGTGGAAAAGACGGCCAGAATGTCTCCGCTTTGAAGATCGGGGACGGGCAAGTCCCAGATGAGCATATCCCCGGATTCGCAGCATTTCCCGGCGATGGAAACGACGCGGTCGCGGGGCTCCAATACCCGGTTGGCGACTACCGCCTCGTATTTGGCCTCGTACAAAGCCGGGCGGATATTGTCGCTCATTCCCCCGTCCACCGCCACATACCGGCGGATATTCGGAACCTCCTTCATCGAACCGACGGAATACAGCGTCACGCCGGCGTCCCCGACGATCGACCTGCCCGGTTCCAGCCAAATCTTCGGAAAAGACAGGCCCCTTTCCTCCACTTCCTTCTTCACTTCGCCGACGATGGCCTCGACGTATTTTTCCACCGGCAGGGGATGATCATCCTGGGTATAACGGATGCCGAAACCGCCGCCCAGGTTTAAAACCGCAGGTTCATAGGCATATTTTTCCTTCCAAAGGGCGAGATGCTGATAAATCTTTTTGACGGCCAGCCGGTAGGCCTTGGTATCGAATATTTGGGAACCGATATGGAAATGGAATCCCTGCACGTTGTACAGGGGCAAAGACAGCGCCCTTTTCAACGCTTCCTCCGCCTGGCCGCTTCCCAGATCAAAGCCGAACTTGGAATCTTCCTGCCCGGTGATGATGTAGTGGTGGGTATGGGCTTCAATTCCCGGGGAGATCCGGATCTGGATGTTCACCTTCCGGGATCTTTCTTCGCACAGGCGGTGAAGCAGTTCCAATTCATAAAAATTGTCCACGACGAAACAGCCGATTTGATAGTCCAAAGCCATCCGGATTTCTTCCGGGCTTTTGTTGTTTCCGTGAAAATGAATTTTTTCGGGGGGAAAGCCGGCCTTCATCGCGGTATACAGTTCGCCCCCGGAAACCACGTCAATGCCCAAGCCTTCCTGATGGACCAGCTGCAAAATGGCGATGCTGGAAAAGGCTTTGCTCGCATAGGAAACCTGGCCTTCCACTCCCATCGTGCGAAAAGCCTTCAAAAAGCTTTTCGCCCTGTTCCGGATGAGTTCCACATCATAGACGTATAAGGGGGTCCCGAACCTTTTCGCCAAATCGACCGAATCCACACCCCCGATTTCCAAATGGCCGCGTGCATTTACGCGCATGGTGCCGTAAAATCGCATCACACATCGACTCCTACTTCCAGACAGTCATTAAGAAAAACTTATCACAAGTTGGGACAGGATGCAATGCCGGTTTATACGGCGGGACGCGTGCACCGCGATTTGCTCCCGCACCGGGAAAAATTTTGCCCATATTCCGCCGTTTGCCAATCTTGGAATAGGCGGAAAACGAAACCACCCGGGAGGCTGAACGCGAAGCCGGCCGGCATCGGCGGCTGATTGGCCGGCATGGCGAAGGAATGTCCGGCATTCATTTTTCCCGGACCGGAATGTCCAACATGTTGCTTTTCTTTCGGATCGGATGGTTCAACATCGAAGGAAAAATGTCCAACTTTTTTGTCAAACGTTCGATTGAAGATCAAGTTCGTCCAATATCCCGGGTAAAACGTTCCACGTTCATTTCGGCTTTCCGGACGGATGGTCCGACATTTCGGCCGGATCGTTCAACAACATAAAGAAATTGTCCCACATCGGATCGGACTGTCCGATATTTTTAACGATCGGTTCAACATTTTAACATTTTTGTTCAACATGGAAAAAAGTTTTCCGGCATGGGAGAAAAAATGACCGTCATCACTGAAAAAATATCCATCATCGCGGGAAAAACGTCAATCATCGCATCCGGGGCGGGTCGACACCTGATCCGTTTTTCAATCCTGGCGGGGCCGGAACGGACGGACCGATGAATGCAACGGCCGATTTTTCCGCCGGACACCGGATGGATTCGCCTGGCCTGCAGCCCCGGAACCTTTTTCCGCCGAACCTTCGGCCCGTTTTTCGGATGCTCCCATCCGGCGGAAGCTGATGATGATTTTCCGGAGATGAAAACCGGGAAAAAATCCCGGTTTTTAAAGCGAACCGGGATTTCGAAAACTCTGCCGGCGCAGCCCTTCTTCAAACCGGCTGTTTATAACGGTTGCATTTCCACAGAAGTCCAATGCAGAAGCCGTATTGGTTTCTTCAAACCGGCTGTTTGTAACGGTTGCGGGGACGGACGATGTCCGGCCGGATCTTCGACCCGGGGACCGAACGGCGGAACAAAATCTGCATGAAAGCCCTTGGATTAAAGGGAATAAACGGCCACAAATAAGGGGTGTCCAAGGAACGGATGGAAGCGAGAAAGATCAAGAGCACGGTCGAACCGATGACGAGGCCGGGAACCTTGAATATCGTCACCAGCAGCGCGAGCACCAGACGGGCAATCTTGTTGGCGACGCTCAGCTCATAACTGGGCGTGGCAAAGGTGCCGATCGCGGCCAAGGAAACGTACAGGATGACCTCCGACATGAACAGGCCCACATCCACCGCGATCTCCCCGATCAAAACGGCGGCGATAATGCCCATGGCCGTCGACAAGGGGGTCGGCGTATGAATGGCGGCAATCCGCAGCAGTTCGATCCCCAAGTCGGCGAGAAAAATTTGCAGGATCACCGGCACATGGGATTTTTTCTCCGGTCCGATGTAATCGATCGAATCCGGCAAAAGATCCGGCTCCAATACAAACAAAAGCCATAAAGGAATCAAAAAAACCGAGATGAGAATGCCGATAAACCGCGCCCAGCGGATCAAGGTCCCGACGCTGGCGGATTCGCGGTATTCCTCGGCATGCTGGACATGATGGAAGTAGGTGGTCGGTGCGATGATGACGCTCGGGGACGTGTCCACAAAAATTAACACATGCCCTTCCAAAAGATGGGTGGCCGCCACATCGGGCCGTTCCGTATAGCGGACGAGCGGGAAAGGATTATACCCTTGCTTGACGAGAAATTCTTCCACGGTCTTGTCCGCCATCGTGATGCCGTCGATTTGGATGTCTTTGATTTCTTTGCGGATGATCGCCACCAATTCGGGATTGGCCACGTCCTTCAAATACCCGATGACCACGTCGGTTTTGGAACGTTCCCCGACTTTAAAATTTTCAAAACGGAGCCGTTCGTCCCGGATCCTCCTCCTCGTCAAGGCGGTGTTGACGACGATGTTTTCCACATAGCCGTCCCGGGAACCGCGGACGACTTTCTCCGTATCCGGCTCCTCCGGCTGCCTGCCCGGATATTTGCGCGTGTCGACCACGATCCCCTTCCCTTCGTTTTCCACGAAGAGGGCGATCAACCCGGACAGGATTTGGTCGACCGCCTCATCCAGGGTTTCGACGGTCTCCACCGATTGATGGGGAATGCGGTTCTTGATCGCTTCCGAAATTTTCGCGGACAAGGTTTCGCCATTTTTCAAGCGGACGATTTCCCTGAGGGTGTCTATCACCGTTTTCGTGTCGCACAATCCGTTGGTGTAATAGATATGTACATTTTTGTGCAAAACCACCAGTTTCCGCACGCCAAAATCGAAAGACTCGTGCAGCCCGATCCGTTCCTTCATGTAATCTTCCACGGCGTCCAGACGTTTCGGAATCGGCTGCTTGTTTCCCTTTTGCGGCATCTTTCCACCCCTTCCCGTTTACGATCGGACGGATTCCGCAGATCCCTTTCCGTGCGAAACAGCCGGGCGGATCCCCGGATTCCCGCCTTCGCCCGGAAAGGCAAAGGCCTTTTCGTCCCGGTCCTTTTCGGACCGCCGCTTTTCTTTAGTATGGGACTTTTCCCGGATCCCATGAAGAAAAATATTGGAAAAAGGGCAAAAAAATTAACCGGCTGTTTTGGCACGGTCGGTTCTGCGATATTCTTATCCAACCCCGCCCGTCACGGGATTGAAACCGGCGCCGCCGCTCGCGGCAATCCGTATTTTGCGGCCCTTGTGACCAAGCCGGAAACCGGCTTTGTTCCCATGTTTGCGGCAGCCGCTTTTTTTTGCGTCTCCCGGAAATTTTTCATCGCCTCCCCCGGAAACCCGGCCGCCGCAAATGCCGGAAAGTCTGAACCAAGTCCTCCGGTTTGTGTAAACTCCTGCCCCGGCCAAAGGAACACAGGCTTCCGGAAATGGAAGCTTTGCGCCCGCATCTTTCACAAATTCTTGGACTTCATTAAAATCCGGTTCCCGGTGAAGGCCGTCCTCCGCAAGAAACCTTTGCGCCGCCCTTTCCGCCCCGGACTTCAGCGAAAACTTTCTTCCGCCTCCGCTGTCCTCACCCGAGGGGCGGCATACGCCTGGGATTCGCAAAAAATTTAAGGCTACAGTTCCATCCGGTCGCGCATCTGTTTTAAAATCTTTTTTTCCAGCCTGGAGACCTGGACTTGGGAGATCCCGAGCCTTTCCGCCACCTCGGACTGGGTCTGGTCTTTGTAATAACGAAGGTAGACGATCAGTTTTTCCCTTTCGTCCAAGGCTTCAATCGCTTCTTTCAAGGCGAGCTGGTCGAACCATTTTCCTTCATCGTGGTCGGCAATTTGATCCAGCAGGGTGATCGGGTCGCCATCATTTTCATACACCGTTTCATGGATCGACGCCGGCGACAGCCCGGCCTCCTGGGCGAGCAAAATCTCTTCGGCGGGGATCTGCAAAAATTCGCTCAATTCATTGACGGTCGGCGAACGGCCGTGGATCTTGGAAAGCTCATCCTTCGCCCGGCGGATCTTGTTGCCCGTCTCCTTCAGGGACCTGCTGACTTTCACGGTTCCGTCATCCCGGATGAACCGCTGGATCTCGCCGATGATCATCGGGACCGCGTAGGTGGAAAATTTTACGTCATAGGTCAAATCGAATTTGTCTACGGATTTCAGCAAACCGATGCATCCGATCTGAAAAAGGTCGTCCGGGTCATACCCCCGGTTCAAAAAGCGTTGGACAACGGACCAGACGAGGCGCATATTTTTTTCGACGATCCGGTTGCGGGCGTCCTGGTCCCCCTCCTGGCTTTTCCGGATGAGCTCCTTAATCTCGTCATCATTCAGTTGCGGCGCATTTGCGCCGTTTTTCACATCCACATCCATAGACATTTCCCCTTAATTGCGCAGCGCCTTCGATTTTTCCAGGCGCTTTTTCAGGCGCACGGTCGTTCCCTCGTTCGGCTTTGAAACGATTTCCAGTTCATCGACGAAATTTTCCATAATCGTAAATCCCATGCCGGAACGTTCCAGTTCCGGTTTCGTGGTGAACAGCGGCTGTCTCGCTTCTTCAATATTTTCGATGCCGACGCCCCGGTCCCGGATGACGATTTCCACGGAACGGTCTTCGATGGCGGCCTCGATCGTGATGATCCCTTCCGGATCGTTTTCGTAGCCGTGAATGATCGCGTTGGTGACCGCTTCGGACACCGCCGTTTTAATCTCGTTGATCTCATCCATCGTGGGATCGAGCTGCGCCACAAACGCGGCGACGGTGATTCTGGCAAAGGACTCGTTTTGGCTCAGGGCGGGAAATTCGAGCCGCATTCTGTTGTTCATCATCAGGCAACCCCCAATCTTTTCAGCGCATTCTCTTCGCCTGGTTCCAGCCGGATGATCTTGAACAGGCCGGAGATTTGGAACAGGCGCTCGATCGTCGGGGAGATTGCACAGACGACCATTTCACCGTCCGCCTGCTTGATCTGTTTATATCTGCCCAATATGACGCCGAGACCGGAACTGTCCATAAACGTCAATTTTTCCAAATTCAAAACGAGGTGCCGGATGTTTTTGTCTTCGATGACCTTCGCGATTTTTTCCCGCATTTGCTCCGAAGTGTGGTGGTCCAATTCGCCCGACAAACGGACGCACAGCACATGTTGCCTGATCTCCATATCGATGGACAGACTCACTATACAACAGCCTCCTTCCGTCATATAGTGAGTCAATTCGATAAAGCGAAAGGAGATTCCTTCCTCCTGACAAAACTAGTGAAAAATCGATGCCCTCCGGCATTTTTTTAGTTTTGCAGCTTGGTAAATTGGCCCATCATCCGTTGAAAGGTGGTCCAGAAGGAAGCCTTGCCGGTATTTTCCCCGGCGATCAGGGGGCTTTTTGACAGGACCCGGCCGTCCTTTACGAGGGCGACTTCACCGACGGGATCCCCCTTTTTGATGGGCGCCTTCAAGCGGTCCTTGATCTTGACCACCCGGGAAACCCCCTCCAGCTTTTCCCCTTTTTTGTGGAGCACGGACAGCTCCCCGGCCGTAACGGCGGGGATTTTTCTACGTTCCCCTCTTTCCACGGTCACTTGATCCACGGGGGCGTTTTTCGCCAAAAAGGTCTTTTTTTCGTATTGGTAGAAGGCATAATCGAGCATTTGCGTAATTTGCTTGTTCCGCTCCTTGGTCGTGGGCGCTCCGAAGATGACGGCGATGACCCGCATATTTCCTTTTTTGGCCGTTGCCGTCAGGCAATATTTCGCTTCGCTCGTGTATCCGGTCTTCAAGCCGTCGACCCCGGGATAAAAGCGGATGAGCCGGTTGGTGTTGACGAGCCAAAACTTCTTGTCCGTATTTTCCCGCAAATAGGATTCATAGATCCCGGTGTATTTGGTGATGTTTTCGTGTTTTAGCAATTCCTTTGCCATAACGGCCATATCGTAGGCGCTCGCATAATGGTTTTCGGCGGGAAGCCCGGTGGAATTTTGAAACCGGGTGTTTTTCAGCCCCAGCTCCTTCGCCTTCTCGTTCATCATCCGGACGAAATTTTCCTCGGATCCCGCGATTCGTTCGGCGAGGGCGACGGTCGCGTCGTTTGCGGAGGCGACGGCAATCGCCCGGATCAGTTCATCGACGGTCATCTCCTCCCCGGCCTCGAGGAAAATCTGCGAACCGCCCATGGAAGCGGCGTACTCGCTCGTTCTTACCTTTTCGTTCAGCTTCAGCTTGCCCTCATCCAGCGCCTCCATGATCAATAGCAGGGACATCACCTTCGTCATGCTGGCCGGCGGCAGCGCTTCATGGCTGTTTTTTTCAAAAAGGATCGTCCCCGTATCCCTTTCCATCAGCAATGCGGCCCGCGATTGTTCGGCGAGTTTGAGGCCCTGTTCTTCCGCCGCTCCCGTGAGCGGGCGGAAAACCGCAAGAAAGAAGATCGAGGATAGGCAGATGGAAATCAGCTTTTTCATTTTGTTCCCTCCGAAATTGTAAAATCGGCCTTTTTCTTTTCCATTGTTTCCAATGTTCCCTTTTTTATACAGGATTTACCGATCCCGAAGGGGAAAATGGGGCGATGGGAAAAATGTCCGGGCTTTCGCTTTCGTCCGGCCTTTTTCACGGAACGAGTCTTCTCTGCCGGGGAGGAACAGGCGAAAGAGGGGACGGCCCCGGGCGGCCAATAGCCTAGAGACCGTGCCGCTTCCTTCTGGTAAGTGTTGTACGTTCCTTATATCGTATGACGGGAACTGACGTTCATCCCGGACAAGGATGACTTCGCAGTGTCGTGCGGTCCTTATCTTGCAGGACATCTTCTTTTTTGCCTATTGATTGTCTTGTACCGGGAAAAATTTTAGACATACGTGAGAAGAATTATTGTTAAAAGTGGGGATTTAGTCCACTATCATACATATAGAAGGGGTTGGTGGCGATGAAAAGCAGAGCGATCATTCACGGGCACAAATCCGAGGGGATGGCGTTGACGGCCCGATAAACGCGCGATTCCCCTCAATCAGTGAGGGGGTACGAAATGAATCGAAGCGTAAAGAAAAATCCTTATTTGGAAATTGAAAACCGGAAACCTCTAGGACCCGGGTCCGATGAAATGGCATTGCCTTTGATTCAGGCGGTCAATATCCAACCTGGCATGCGCGTACTGGAGGGGCCGGAACCGGCCAAGTTGCCGCTGTCCTGGCAAAACACTGGAATGTTACTGTAGTATCCCTTGAACTCTGGGAAGATCTCCATGCCATCCACGAATATGCTTCCGAACCAGGGGTTTGCGAATCAAGTTCCGGCACTTGCCGTTAAAGCGCAACACCTGCCTTTTGCTGATAACACTTTTGATGCCGTATTCAGTATCGGCTCATTTGAGATGATCGGAGACGAACGCCCGTGGGCTTTGTCCGAAATGATTCGGGTTGCCAGGCGCGGAACGGCATCGATGAACCCATGTGAAGACCGATTCCGGTGCCGCCTGATTGGGCTCATTTTGAACAAATCCGGATTTTCGAGCGGCTTTTCCGAACCGTTGACTGGAATCGTGAGTTATTCCGCCGTCATGGGTTATCCGTCACGGAAAGCTATTATTTTGAAGAAGGCGATCAGTGGTGGGTGGATAACTTGCGGTATCACGATGGAGAAAAGGAATGGATCCTGCAGGACGGAGGCCGCTGGTTGTCGTTGGGGCTTGTCGTCGGTGAAAAGACATAAAAATCATGCAGGCAGAACTCATCGTTTAAGAGGCGGTCCCCAAAGGGTTCGCATAGCGTTCCCCTTTGGGACGCTTTTTTGGCAAAAAAAGAAGAAAACCGTTCTGTTTTGGCTTAATAGAGTCACCACAATCCTGCCAAAAAAGGACGGTTTTCTTAATTTATATTTCCCAGGATATTGATATTTTCAACCCCAAACAAATGGATCCGGGTCCCTTCGTTATCCTCTCTCCTGGCGGAGAGACCGCTCGGCCTGCGATCCGATGGGGAAAGTCATCCCGCATATTCGCCAATCGGATCTATTCCCCCGCCAAGTCGAAAGGCAGTTGAAAGAATACATCGATTTTATATGGCGATCCGGCGATCAAACATCGGATGTTCTCAAAGTCAACCGAATTCCGCCGAAACGGATGAAAGATGTCATTTACGAAATCTATTCTCCATCGATCTTTTGCGTCAAGAAGGGCTCGTGAAACCGGAGGATCATTTTCCGGATGGAACGAAAAACGGAACCGATGCCAACCAATGCGCATTCGTTTGGCGCAAATCCATAGAAAAGGACGATCAGAAGTTGGAGAAGAAATTCCAGCGAATCGTCGCCGCGCTTGAACAAATGGCGAAAGAAAAAAGGCGGAACAAGCAGGGACTTTCAAGAAAAGCTGAAGCTTCACCGATCACGCCGGAAGCGGTCGAAACCGTGGCTCCCAAAAAGAAATGGGGCTTATTTGTGTTGCCCGCATTTGAAAAAACGGGCGGCGAACCGCCTCCCCACTGAAAAAAAGGAATACATACGGAGACTGAAGCAGATCCTTTGAGAAAACAAAAACAGAAGGGCGTCCGGAAAAGGTCGTTTTACGGACCTTTTGGAACAGCGCTCCGGAAAAAACCATCTTTCATTCCACAGCCCGTGCCGGAGCCGCCGGGCGTCCGGCCTGCTCCGGCGATTACGGGCGATTACGGGGGAAAATCCCCCCGGCCGTCCGGCTACGAAATGATTTCGTAGATCAGGGGCGGAGGGGTAACGGGGGTTTCCGCGATGCGGATATTTTCTTCCAGCAGGCGGAGCACCTCCCGGATGTCTTCCCGGTTCGCGTGGACCGTAAGCAGGGGCTCGCCCTTTTCCACCCGATCCCCCACCTTTTTATGGAGGACGATCCCGACGGACAGGTCGATGGCGGAATCCTTCGTCGTTCTTCCGGCCCCCAAAAGCATGGCCGCATGGCCGATTTTTTCCGCAACGATCGCTTCCACCCATCCCGCTTTTTCCGCTTTCAGCGCCGTTTGGTATTTGGCTTTCGGAAGCCGTTCAGGATCCTCGATCACCCGGACGTCTCCCCCCTGGGCTTGAACGAACGTTTTCATCTTCTCCAGGGCCTTGCCGGAGGCGATCGCTTCCTGCAAAATGTTCCGGGCTTCCTCCGGCGTTGCCGCCTTTTGGGCCAGGCACACCATCTGGCTTCCCAGCGTCAGGCAAAGTTCCGTCAAGTCCTCGGGTCCATGTCCCTTCAACGTTTCGATCGCTTCCTTGACTTCCAGGGCGTTGCCGACGGCATAGCCCAACGGCTGGCTCATATCGGAAATGACGGCCATCGTTTTCCTGCCCAGCCGGTTCCCGATGTCCACCATCGCCTTCGCCAACAGGCGGGCGTCGTCCAAGGATTTCATGAAAGCCCCGGAACCGGTTTTCACATCCAAAACGATGGCGTCGGCCCCCGCCGCAATCTTTTTGCTCATGATGGAGCTGGCGATCAGGGGGATGCTTTCCACCGTCCCGGTAACGTCCCGGAGGGCGTACAGCTTTTTGTCGGCCGGCGTTAAATTCCCGCTTTGGCCGACGACGGCGATTTGGTTTTCGTTCACGAGGCGGATGAATTCCTCGTTGGCGATTTCCACATGAAAGCCCGGGATCGATTCCAGTTTGTCGATCGTCCCGCCGGTATGCCCCAGCCCCCTTCCGCTCATCTTCGCCACGGGCACCCCGACGGAAGCGACCAAGGGACCCAGGATCAGCGTCGTGGTATCGCCGACGCCGCCGGTTGAATGCTTGTCAACCTTGATTCCGCCGATCCGGGAAAGGTCGACCCGGTCCCCCGATTCCACCATGGCAAGCGTCAAATCCCGCCGTTCCCGCTCGTCCATCCCGCGAAAATAAATGGCCATCAGCAGGGCGCTCGCCTGGTAATCGGGGATATGGCCGGCCGTATATTCCCTTATGAAAAAGCGGATTTCTTCCGTCGATAAGGCGAAGCCGTCCCGCTTCTTTTCGATGATGTCCACCATCCTCATACTCGTCACCGCCCTTTTCAACTGGAAATTTCCTGCAAAAAGCTTTTCCCGTATCGGGGCAGTTTCACCCCGAAATTTTCCGCGATCGTCGCCCCGACATCGGCGAAGGTTTCCCGGAGGGGCAATTCCCTTCCTTCTTTCATCGTCTTCGCGTAAACGAGGAGGGGAACGTATTCCCGCGTATGGTCCGTCCCGTGATGGACCGGGTCGTTGCCGTGGTCCGCCGTGATGATCAGCAGGTCGTCATCCCTTAATTTCGCGAACACTTCCGGGAGCCGGGCGTCGAATTCCTCCAACGCCTTTCCGTATCCGATCGGATCCCGGCGATGGCCGTAAAGGGCGTCAAAATCCACCAGATTCAAAAAGCTGAGGCCGGTAAATTCCGTGTCCATCGATTGCAAGAGCTTGTCCATCCCGTCCATGTTGGAGACGGTGCGCACATGCTTCGTTACGCCTTCGCCGTCGTAAATATCGGAAATCTTGCCGATGGCGATCACCTCAAAGCCGGCGTCCTTCAGTTCGTTCATCACGGTGCGGGAGAAGGGCTTCAAGGCGTAATCGTGGCGGTTGGCCGTCCGGACAAAATGCCCCGGGGTCCCGACGAAGGGACGGGCGATCACCCGGCCCACCCGGTATTTTTCGTCCAGGGTCAGCTCCCGGCAGATTTCGCAAATTTTGTAAAGCTCTTCAAGGGGGACGATTTCTTCATGGGCGGCGATTTGCAGAACCGAGTCGGCGGACGTATAAACGATGAGCGCCCCCGTTTCCATATGTTCCTTCCCCAGCTCTTCGATGATCGCCGTCCCGCTTGCCGGCTTGTTTCCGATGACCTTGCGGCCGGTTCTCCTCTCGATTTCCCTGATCAATTCGTCGGGGAAGCCTTCGGGAAACACTTGAAACGGGGTATCGATGCGGAGCCCCATGATTTCCCAGTGGCCGGTCATCGTGTCTTTCCCGGCGGAGGCCTCCTTCATTTTCGTATAAAAAGCCAGCGGTCGCTCCGCCTTCGGGATCCCTTTGATTTCCCGGATATTGCCCAATCCCAGCTTCGCCATGTTCGGCATGTTGAGCCCGTTCATCTTTTCGGCGATGTGCCCGAGGGTATCGGCGCCGGCGTCGTTAAATTCGGCCGCATCGGGTGCCTCGCCGATCCCGACCGAATCCATGACGATCAAAAACACCCTTTTATATTTCATCGCTGAAACCGCCTTTCTATAGAATCTTCCGTCGGAACAACGGGTGGAAAAACCATTCCCCCTTTATAATAGCCGGTTCGCAAAAACGAAAACAAGAAAAAACGGTTGAACGATTTCTGACAAAATCTTTCCGGAAATCTTCAACCGCTCGCACCGCTTTCCCATCCGCATAAAAGGAGCCGGAATACGCCGGATAAAATTCGGCCATGCCTTAGGAAGGTTTGCCGTCGGAACGGGAAGTCCTGTACGCCCCCTAAATTCGAAAGGCCCCCTGCCTTGCGCCTTTCGGGCGGCCCCCCGGTTTCGGCGGAGGAAAAAACGCCCATGGGACCGACTTCCCCGCGCTCGCGGCCGGGCGCGCCCCGTTCCCCGCAAAAAACCTACGCCCGGGGGTGATATTTTCGATAGACATCTTTTATTCTCGTCTTCGTCACATGGGTATAGATTTGCGTCGTGGAGATGTCCGCGTGCCCCAACATTTCCTGGACGGCCCGCAGGTCGGCCCCGTTCTCCAAAAGGTGGGTGGCGAAGGAATGGCGGAGGGTGTGCGGGGTCAGGGGCGTTTTGATCCCCGCTTTTTCCGCCAGCTGCTTCAAAATTTTCCAAAAGCCTTGGCGGGTGAGCCTTTGGCCGTGATGGTTCAAAAACAGCGCCTCGGTCTGCCGCTTCTTCGCCAGCTTCGGCCGGGAATGCCGCAAGTAGTTTTCAACGGCGCGGGCGGCATGTTTTCCGAGGGGAATGATCCGTTCCTTGTTGCCCTTTCCGATGCAGCGCACAAAGCCCATGGACAGATAGACATCGTCCAAATTCAACCGGACGAGCTCGCTGACCCGCATTCCCGTCGCGTACAGCAGTTCCAGCATCGCCTTGTCGCGGATGCCGTATTCCGTCGACAAATCCGGCGAATTCAACAGCTGTTCGACTTCCTTTTGATTTAAAACGCGGGGCAAATTCCTTTCCGGTTTCGGCGAATCGATGTGGAGGGTCGGATCGGTGTCCACGATGCGGTCCCGCAATAAAAAGTGGTGGAAGGATCGGATGGATGCGATGTGGCGGGCGAGGGTCTTCGTCGATTTCCCTTCCCCTCTCAACTTCCCCAGGAACTGCAAAATATGGATTCTCGTAATCTCCTTCGGATCGGCGATCTGGAACGTTTCCTTCAAAAACAGGGCGTATTTTTTCAAGTCCCGCCGGTAAGCCTCGATCGTATTTTCCGCCAGTCCCTTTTCCACGGTCAAAAAATGGAGAAAATCCCGGATATGATCGTCCACTTTTTTACTCCCCTATCAGATAAAACAGGAATAATCGCTGGAAAAGATCGTCGCTTTCAAAGCCTCCCGATTCAATGGAGACCTTGACCGCATCTCCTTCCGGTTCGTCGTAGCGGTGCCGGTTTTGATATTCCTCGTTCACCCACATCATAGCATAGTAGAAGAAAATCGTACATCCCAAAAAGAGGATGAACACCTTCAAGGTTTGCCAAAGAATCGCCAACATTTTTTTCATCTTCCCGCACCCTTTGTCCGCAGTTTTTAATACAGCCTATGCCAAAACCGGCGAATCTTATACCTGTCTTCCGGGGCGGCGGCTTGCCGGCGCCGGCGCGGGGGATTTTCGGGCAAAAAAAAGTAAGCATATTCGCATGCTTACTGCTCCGGTTCCTTTCCAGCAAAGCAGGATCGGATATTTAGCGGACAGCAAATTTTACGACTTGCTGCGCAGGAATGAAGCAGGCGGGACGTCGATCGTTTGGGTGCGTCATCAAAGTTTACGACTTGCTGCTGCGGTTCCTTTCCGGAAGGCCTTTTCGCCGGAAGGACAACCGTCAGATGGAGGCGGCTTTCTTATTTTTTTCGCCGCCCGTCGCTTTTTCCTGGCAGCGGCGGCAGATGCCGTGGAACGTCAGCCGGTGGTCGATGATCTGGAAATGCCAGTTCTTTTCCACGATCTCTTCCACTTCCCCGAGCAAATCCTCTTGAATTTCTTCCACGGAGCCGCATTCGATGCAAACGAGATGGTGATGGAAATGTTTGGCGCCTTCCTGCCTCAGATCGTACCGGGAAACCCCGTCTCCGAAATTAATTTTATCGACGATTTTCAGTTCGGTCAGCAACTCCAGCGTGCGATAAACGGTAGCAAGGCCGATTTCCGGGGATTTTTCTTTAATGTAGAGGTACACGTCCTCCGCGCTCAAATGCTCGGCTTCGTGTTCCAGCAAAACCCGGACGATTGCTTCCCGTTGAGGGGTCAGCTTGTAACTGGCTGTATGTAATTGTTTTTTGATCCGATCCAGGCGATTTTCCATCCATTTGCCCCTCCCTCGCCAATGTATTTTCATTATATCAAAACACCGCCAAGTTGCAAACTGAAATAATTTTAAATTAGACTTTATAATTATTCTAACATAAAAATTATTTTATTTGATAATCAGTGATGGAACAAGGACAAAACGGCCCGCATGAGGAGGGGCGTGAGATAGCCTTCGATGACGGCGGCGGCGCACAGGAGAAGATTTGCCGCCCCGTAAACGAGAATATACCGGAGGAGCATCGGGGCGAAGGGCTGGTAAAAGCGCTTGACGAACAATTTTTTGATCATTTGCAGGCTGAAGGCGACGGCGGCAACGACGACGAAAATGTACACCGGCAGGGCGATGAAGTTCTGCGGAAGGACGGCGGCCACCGACAATAAAAAGCCGGACAGGCCCATCTGCTGCACCAAAAACCCGACGGTGAAACCGACGACCATCCCTTTGAGGAACAGCATCACCAAAATGATCGGCAGCCCGATCATGGAAATGCCCAGGAGCCAAATGATCCCGATAAATTTGCTGTTATAGGCGAGGGTATGGGAAAAGACCTCCTTTGCGGATACGATCTCCCCGTTCTTCATTTGGACAAAAAATTCATTGATAAAATAAAAGAGATCCTGCTTTTGGGTTGCGCTCAGGCTGTTGACGATGACGGCCCCGAATATGACCCCCATCACCAAGAGCACCGTATGAAAGATGTACATGGAAGCATGCTCGCGCAAATGCCCGGCCAACCGGTTTCTCCGCTGCAGAGTTCCCATGGCAACCTTCCTTCCCTTTCGTTTACTAGATTTTATGAAAAATAAGAGATGAGTATGCGAAAAAAGAAGGAAGGTTTAAAAGATTCGAGAAAGATCATCCGCCGGCCACTTTTCCGTATCTTCCCCCGCCGCCGGCTGCAATCGGGAGCTCTCCCCGCCGCGCCTTCAGAATATAGGAAGCCGTCCGTTCCGGAAGGACCTCCAGCAGTTCCTCCTCCCGGGCGTCATGCAAAACGGCCATTTCCGTATGGAAGCGTTCCAACAATTTTTCCAGGGTCTTCGCGCCGATTCCCGGCAAAAACTCCAAAGGCACCTGGTGGATATAAGGGGGCCTCGCGGGCCTTTCCCCGGCGTCGGACAGCTCCCGGATCCGGTCGCTGACGCCGGTGATGATCTTGTCGGAACCGCAGCGGGGGCAGCTGCCCGAAGGGGCGGGGGGTTGGAGGCAGGAGGCGCAGACGGTCCGGTAATATTTTCCCAGCAGCGGGTTCAGGCCGTAATTGGCCAAAATCCTCCTTCCCCCCTGCCCTTTGATCGCCTTCACCGTCTCGGAAAAACTTAAGGAAGCGACGGCAAGGGCCTGGTATTCCCTGGCGATCTTCCCGAGGGAATGGGCGTCGGAGTTGGACAAAAAGGGATAGCGGTGCAGCTGTTTCAGACCGTCGGCCATGGCGGTGTCGGAACTGAGGCCCAGCTCTACGGCGTCGACGGCGTCCGGGTCGAAGACCTCCGCCAAATTTTTCTCCACCCCTTTGCCGAACAGGCTTTTGAACGGGGTGAACACGTGGGCGGGGATGAACAGCCCGTCCAGTTCCTTGACCGTCCGTTGCAATTGTCTGCCCGTCGCCCGAATTTTTTGCGAGCTCAAATGGATGTTCTTTACCTGCCCCGAAAGCCATTCGGAAAACTGCTTCATCCTTTCCAATGTCGGGAAATAGCATAAGGCGTGGATCGGGCCGCGGGAAAAGCGGTCATGGACCTCCACCTCGCTCCCGGGGATGAGCAAAATCTTTTCCTCGAATAGCAGCCCGCCCTCTCCCCGTTCGATCAACTGCCCCCGTTCCATCAGCTCCTCGATTTCCGCAATCACTTCCGGGGAATGGCAGTCGATGACGCCGACGATGTCGATCCCTTTCCGGTTTTTGGCCGTTTGCAAAATATTCGTCAGCGTCAACGTTTTGGCGCCGGTGATCTTCACCGGCCGGCCCGTCTTCGTCCGGCCGATGTGGATATGGAGATCGGCGAATTTCCGTTCCATCTATTTCCCCGTCTCCCGCAAAGCTTTCCAGTATTGCCAGGCGTAAATCGTCTTTGCGTCCATGATCTCGCCCTTCTTTACCAGGTTTTCCGCTTCCTCGAAGGTGACCTCCAGCAGGTCGAGGAATTCGTCCTCGTCGAGATGCCGCCCTTCCGCTTTCGTCAGCCCTTCCGCCAAATAAATATGGAGGATTTCGTCGCAAAATCCGGGCGAAGTGTAAAAGGAGACGAGATGGGTCAGCTTCGCGCAAACATATCCCGTTTCTTCCTCCAGTTCCCTCCGGGCGCATGCTTCCGGCTGTTCGCCCCGATCGATTTTTCCGGCCGGGATTTCCACCAGCGCCCGGTTCAGCGGTTTCCGGTACTGCCGGACCATGACCATTTTGCCTTCGTCGGTAAAGGCGATGACGGCAACCGCCCCCGGATGCTCGACGATCTCCCTCGTGCTCGTCTTTCCGTCGGGCAGCGAAACTTCATCCAAGTGGACGGTAATCACCCGCCCTTCAAAGATCGTCTTCCGGTTTAATGTCTTTTCTTCGTAGGTTTCCATCCTTTTCACTCCCGTTTTTCAGATCCGTACCCAAGCAGGCTGTCTAAAACCATTTATACCACTTCGGAGGGAAAAAGTCTAAAGGGGAAAAGGAAAGGCCTCTTTTTCCGCCGCATGGCCCCCTTGATGGTTCGGCTCCGGACGGAGCCTCGGCCAAACCATCAACAGTCCCTCCGGCCGCCTTCGGTCGGAGGCAATATGCCGAAAAACTACTTCCCGCCGCAATTTTTCCGGAAAAGCGCCCGCCCCTTTCCGCCGGATTTTGCCCGTTCCTCCTTGTTTTCCAGGCGAGCCAAAGATTAAAATAAAGATCAAAGGGAGGCGAAGAGGATGGAAAAGCGAAGATTGGGCCATTCCGACCTTTATCCGACGAAACTGGGGCTCGGATGCATGTCGCTCGGAACCGACGAAAAAAGGGCGAGATCGATCATCGAAACCGCCTTGGAACTCGGGATCAACTATTTTGACACCGCCGATCTGTACGATTACGGCGGGAACGAAACGATCGTCGGCAAGGCGCTGAAGCCGGTCCGCGACAAGGTGATCATCGCCACGAAGGTGGGAAACCGCTGGCAGGAAGGAAAAGCGGGCTGGTATTGGGATCCGTCGAAAAAATACATCAAAGAAGCGGTAAAACAAAGCCTGCGGCGGCTCGGCACGGACTATATCGACCTCTATCAGCTCCACGGCGGGACGATGGACGATCCGATTGACGAAACAATCGAAGCCTTCGAAGAATTGGCCGACGAAGGCGTCATCCGCTATTACGGCATCTCCTCCATCCGCCCGACGGTCATCCGGGAATATTTGCGGAAATCCCGCATCGTCTCCGTCATGATGCAGTACAGCATCCTCGACCGGCGGCCGGAGGAACAGGCGATTCCGATGCTGAAAGAAAAAGGGGTCAGCCTGATCGTCCGCGGGGCGCTGGCGAAAGGCCTGTTGACCGACGGGTATGCCGAAAAGCTCAGCCAGGCGAAGGAAAGCGGTTACCTCGATTATTCCTATCCCGAACTGGAAAAATTGCTCCCCGAACTGCAAAGGAAACTCGGGGAAAACCGGAGCTTCACCGCGGCGAGCCTCCATTTCGTCTGGGCGAACCCGGTGACCGGGACGGCCGTCGTCGGGGCGAGTTCCCCGGAACAGCTGCGGGAGAACGTAAAAGCGGCGGAAGAACCGCCGTTGACCGAAGAAGAATACGCCTTTATAAAGGAGTGGACGAAGGCGAATATCTACGGCCTGCACCGCATCGAATCTTGAAAACTCCCGAAGGCCGGAGCGAATTTTTGAAAAAAGGATGGTAGGGATGAACAATCTGCCCCGATCGGTGACGATCATTGAAGTCGGTCCGCGGGACGGCCTGCAAAACGAAAAGGGGTTCGTTCCGACGGAAAGGAAGGTCGCTTTTATTCTTGCCTTGAAAAGGGCGGGCTTCCGGGAGATGGAAGTCGCGTCCTTCGTTTCGCCCAAATGGGTGCCGCAAATGAAGGACGCCGGGGAAGTTGCGGAAGCGGTGATTTCCGAGGGGGACCCTGTCCGGAACTTGATTTTGGTCCCGAACCGGAAGGGCGTGGAGCGCTTCCGGAAGACGAAGGCGAAGGCCGCCGCCTTCTTCGTCGGGGTGAGCGACACCTTCAACCAAAAGAACATCAACCGGACGACGGAAGAAAGCCTTCATGAACTGGCGCCGTTAATCAAGGATTTGAAAGCGGAGGGCTGCTTCATCCGGGTCTGCCTTTCCACCGCCTTCTACTGCCCCTTTGAAGGAAGGGTGCCGGAGGAAAAAACGGTCCGGCTCGCCGAGGCCTTCGCCGCCCTCGGCGCCGATGAACTGAGCGTGGCGGACACGATCGGCATGGCTTCTCCCGACGAATCCTATTCCCTGTTCAAAAAATTGAAGGAACGCTTTCCCGACCTGCTGTTGACCGCCCATTTCCACGATACGCGGAAGATGGGGCTCGCGAATATTCTGGCGGCCTTGCAGGCGGGCATCGACCGTTTCGACGCCTCGGCCGGCGGGCTTGGCGGCTGCCCCTTCGCCCCCGGCGCCTCGGGAAACGTGGCGACGGAGGACGTAGTGTACATGTTGGAACGGATGGGGATCCGGACGAACATCGACCGGGAAAAATTGGCGGAGGCCGTGGATGGGATCGCCCCCTTCCTCAGCCGCCCCGTCGAATCGGCCGATTACCGGTTGCGAAGGGGCGGCTGAAAGGAATCCGGCGGCCCCGCGTTTTCCCGTTTTGAAGCGAGGCGGGAACCATTTTTTCAGGGGAATTACCGATGTCGGGCGGTTCCGCTTTTTCTGGGGCCTCCCTTTTCCGTTTTCCGCCGAAGGAAGGATTTGCCGGCAGCCCTCCCCCTTTCGCCGATATCTGTTTCTCAAGGGTTGGCCGCCCGCCGGCCGGAAATCGGTTCCTCCGTTTCCGCCGGATCGGTTCAAGGGTCCGATTCCGTTCATTGCCGAAACAGGCGGGCGATTTTTCCTCGAACCCCGGGAAAAGCCCGGTCTGATTTCCCTGTTTGGGCGAAAAAATCGCGGAACGAACGGAGGAACGTGCCAAAAGGCATGTTTTGAGCCATTGGTCCCTTCTATTCGGGCAAAATTAAAGAGGAAAACCCGTCAGCGGGTTTTCCTCCGGTAGTAGCGGAGAAGGTGAGATTCGAACTCACGCGGCGGTGATGACCGCCCTAGCGCATTTCGAGTGCGCCCCCTTCAGCCACTTGGGTACTTCTCCATGTCCTTTTCGCGTCAGCGGTAATTATTATACAATAATTTTTGGTTTTTGTCTTCATCTTTTTTTCTTTTCACGGATTTTTTTTAAAAAAAATCATATTAGAAAGGATGAATCCGATGGCAAAGGCGCAAATCCAAGTCAACGACAACGGACCTCTGCGGGTCTCGGGAGAAGTGGAACTGGTGGACGCGGAAGGAAAGGTTTTTGCCACAAAGCCCGTATTTTACCTTTGCCGCTGCGGCAAATCCGGAAACAAACCTTTTTGCGACGGCACCCATAAAAAAGAAGGTTTTCAATCCGCCGTCCGGGTAGAAGAAAGGGAATAATCCTTTGTCGCAAAATTAAATTCCCGTTTCGGGAAGCGGACGCAGCACGCCCGGGAAATCCTGCGGCGGATAAGGGCTTGGGAATCCCGCAGTGGATGAGGACTCGGAAATCCGGCGGCCGGACGGAGGCTTTTCTCCCCTGCCGTCCGGTGTTCCGCCACCCGGCCGGGCGGACCGGATCCGCTCCATCTCCCATTATTCCCAATCGATTCCCGCGATTTTTTCCCGCTCCAACACAATGGTTTTCCCCTCCGCTTCCAGCTCAATGGTGCGGGCGAGGGGGTCGGACCGGCGCACAACTCCGGTCAGCATTTCATACCGCCGGTTCCGGAAATAATTCACGCGAACCTTCCTCCGGGACCCGACGGCCTGGGAGAGAATCCCGTCCCATTCTTCCCGGGCCTGTTCATCGGCCGTTTTTTCTTCCTCCCATTTTTCTTCCTCGGCCCACTCCCGCAACATTTTCACATGTTCCGGAAGCATCATCGCCGACCATTTGATCCTGCCGCGGTCGCGAATCATCGGAATCCTTCCCTTCCGTAAAATGGCTCGTCATCATATCCGCCGGTCAGTCGCCGGTCATCGCTTTTTCTTCGGCTCCTGCGCGGTCCGTCACGATTTATGCCCGCCGATCAGCCCGGCGCGGATCCGCCCCGTTCCGGCCTCCGTGTAGGACACGGCCCGGAGCAACGATCCGGAACCGTATTTCCGGCGGATGCGGTCCATGGCATACCCGAGCTGCCTTCTTTTCCAGCGGTTCGGATCGAACAGATCCAGCTGCATGAACTGATCGGGAACCACATTGGAAAGGGTGACGGAGATCTGCCTGACGGTTTTCCCGCTGTAATTCTCCTTGAAAAGCCCGAGACAAACGCGGTACAAATCCTCCGTGACGTTTGTTGGATCAGGGATCGTCCGCGCGCGGTGAAACCCGCCTCCGCCTTCATCGGCGCTGTATCCGATGCCGAGGCTTATCGTCCTTCCGGCCATCCCATGCTCTCTCGCCCGCCGCGCCACCTCCTCGCACATTTCCAGAATCACGCAGCGAATCTCCTCTTCCTTTTTGTAATCCCGCAGGAGGATTTGGCTTCTTCCGAAGCTGATCTGTCCTTCCATGATCGGAGCGCCGATCTCCGACAAATCGACGCCCCAGGCGTGGTAGTACAGCTGATTGCCGATGATGCCGAATTTTTCCTCCAGTTTCTTCAAATCGTAATTGGCAAGCTGACCAACAGAGAAAATCCCGAGGTTGTTCAACCGTCTTTCCAGCCGGCTGCCGATCCCCCACATCTCCCGAAGCGGTGCGACCGGCCACAATTTTTTCGGCACATCCTCATATGTCCACAAGGCGATCCCCGTCTTTTTCGCTTCCAAATCCAGCGCCAGCTTGGCCATCAGCATGTTCGGGCCGATGCCGATCGAACAGGGAAGCTGAAACTCCCGCTCCAGTTCGTCCTTGATTTGTTCCGCCACCGCATAGGCTTCTCCCCAGAGCCGGGCCGTTCCGTCCAACTGAAGGAAACTTTCGTCGACGCTGTAAACATGGATCGCCTCCTTCGGCACGTAGCGGTGGAACAGCCGGGTAATTTCCATGGATACCCTAAGAAAAACGGACATCTTCGGCTCGACGATGCGGATGCGCGGGTCCTTGGGGATTTCATACAGCCGGGAACCGGTCTTTATTCCGAATTCTTTTTTCAGCTTCGGCGACGCTGCCAGAACGACGCTTCCCATCCTTTGTTCGTCCCCGACGACGGCCAGGTAGCATTCGCGCGGATCGAGGCCTTCCATAACGGCCGCGCAACTTGCATAAAAGCTTTTCATGTCGATGCATAAAATGCGCTTTTGCGGCATTCGTTCGTAATTCACGGGGGGCTGCGCTTCACGGAAATTGGCCATTTTCCTCACCCGAAATCAAACATATGTTCGGTTTTATTTGATTCACATTTTAAATAACTATGTTAAATATTTCAATTAGAAGTTTATGGAATCCCTGTCAAAAGCTTTCCCGCCACGGCAAAAAACAATTTGAAAAATCGGCAGCAAACCGCCGCAAATGAAAAGAAAAGGGGAGATACGCGGAGATATGGGAAGAAACAGTTCCTTTGGGAAGGGAAAATATTGACAAAAAAGCTGAAGGCCGTCCGCAAAAGGCCGCTTTGCCGGCCCTCGGGACAGCCCCCATGATCGGAAAACGCGTTTCAAGCCGCCGGCTATTTTTTATAAAAGGCCTTCTTTCCGACCCTTTCCACGAGGGAAGGAAAGAGGGCGTGGAGCTTGGCGGCGAGATTCATGGGAACGGGGATGTTGATCTCCCGGGTGTCCGTCAACATCCGGCCGACGATTTTTTCGGCCACCTTCTCGGCGGGAACAATCCACCGGCCCAAATTGGCCACGTAGGTTCCGGACGGATCCGCCGTCTGAAAAAAGCGGGTAGCCATCGGACCGGGATTGACGGCGGTCACGAACACGCCGGTTCCTTTCACTTCCATCCGCAGGCTGTCGGTAAAGCTTAAAACGGCGCTCTTCGTCGCGGCGTAAACCCCGGCCTTCGGCGTGGCGATTTTCCCCGCTTGGGAGGCGATGTTGATGATGTGGCCGCTTCTTTGTTTCAGCATCGCCGGAAGAACGAATTTGGTCAACGCCATCAGGGCGAAGACGTTGACGGCAAACATGTTTTCCGCTTCTTCCATCGTGATGTCCCGGGTCGTCTTAAAAAGGCCGAACCCGGCATTATTGACCAAACAATCGACGGTTTCCGTTTCCCGTTCGATTTTTGGAAAAAGGGTTTCGATTTCCTCCCGGCGGGCGAGGTCCGCGGCATAAGCCGAGACGGAGGCGGAAAACCGGTCCCCAAGCTCTCTTTTCATCCGCTCGAGTTTTTCCCCGTTTCGTGCGATTAAAACGAGACGCGCCCCGCTTTCGGCGCAGCGGACGGCGATCTGTTCCCCGAGGCCGCCGGTCGCTCCCGTGATGATCACCGTTTTCCCCCGCAAACGATCGTTCATTTTCCTATCCTCCCCCGGTAAAGACAGTTTTCGCAGGCTGCCGTACGCCTGCGCAGGCGAAAAGCTCCCGAAAAGGACGATCGGCCCGCAAACGGCCGGTTGAAACGGAAGGCGACAGGAACCCGCAAAAGCCGGCATCCGGCGGCGGAACCCTTGCCGTCCGCCCCCGAAAACCGGCCAACGCCCGGGATTTTTCCCCGCTTTTTTTGGAAATCAAACGGCTGCCCGGAAATATTTCTCTCCCTTTTCTCCTTCCTCGACGCGGATGGCCCCGATGGATTGCAAATAATCGAGCTGCCCCACGGTTTCCGACATGGTTAAGCCCAATTCCCGTTCGTAGGCCTGCGGGAAAAGGTTTTTGCATATTTCAAACCCGGTCAAAGCCCGGTCTTCCAGCATCTCCTTCACATGCATCGCCCGTTCGTGCTGGCGCAAAATCCGCCGGTCGATCAAGGCGTGGACGTGGCGCACTTCCTGGCCGTGTCCGCTGAAAACAAGCCGGACCGGGTACCCTTTGATTTTTTTCAGCGAGGCATTGTACTGGAGCTGGGGTTTCGGGCGTTCCGCGCCCCGGGAGACAGGCGGTTCCAGCATCGGGTTGGAAGAGATGGTCGCGAGAATATGGTCGCCCCCGATCAGCACCCCTTCCTTTTCGTTCCACAAGCTGATATGGCTTTGGGCGTGGCCGGGGGTTTCGATGACAAACCAGCCGGGTAGGCCGTCCACTTCCATCCCTTCCGCCAGCGTCCCGTCCAGCGGGCGGTTTCCGGCAAAGTCCAGCGTCTTTTCCATCCTCCGCAAATTTCCCATCAGTTCCGGGGGAACGGACAGCACTTCAAACAGCCCGCGATAAAAATCGCGATACTCCTGCAAAAAGCTTTCATCGCGGACCAGCCACCGCTGGCAAAGGGTGTGGCCGTACACTTTCGCCTGAGGCAAAAAATCCACCAGTCCGGTATGATCCGGGTGATGGTGGGTCAGAACGACCTGTTCGATGTCTTCGGGCTTTAAACGGAGGCTGCCCAATTCTTCCGTGAACCTTTGCCAGGCCGCTTCCGTTTTCACCCCGGCATCGATCAGCGTGAGCGCCTCCCCTTTTACGACATAAACATTCACATCGCCGACGGGAAAGGGCGTCGGCAAGGAGATCTTCGCGATGTTACCGCACCATTCCGCCATATGCATTCCCCTAACTTTATATCCAATGTCAAAATCTGCTTCCTAAATTATTACTTTATCATAGAAAAACAAATACCGAAAGTTTCCAGGCTCCGAGCGGCGCCGGGGCCGTTTGCCGACGGGCTGCGGCGGCAGCCTCGTCCAGCCATTCGCCATTGCAGGCGCTTCCCTTTCCCGTTCATAGATGGCGCATCCGGAAGATGTTTCTCAAATGTTTTCTGACAGCCCATGGACATCGGCGGGCAAGCAAATGGAGAATTCCCGGTATCCGTTCGTCCGCCTCCTCCTGCAAACCAACGTTTGCCATCAGTGCCCTGATTTTGGACAAACCGCAAACGGATGTTGGACAACGGGAGGAATGATGGACATTTTTCCCGTGATGATGGACGTTTTTTCCCGAATGACGGTTCTTTTTTTCCATGCCGGACAAATTTCTTCCCCTGTTGAACAAAAATGTGAAAATGATGGCCCAACCGTTGAACATGCCGGACATTCCCGTGGGACGCCGGAAGGTTTTTGCCGAATCCCTTCCCGCAGGCAAAGGAGAACAAGCGTCTCCCATCCCCTTCCGTTCTCCCGGGAAATCCGGCGCTTTTTGAAAAAAGTTTGGCTGAAGAAATCAGATCGTTTGAACCGAGCGGAAGCAATGTTATAATTACCATCAGATTCCATGTGCCGAAGGAGGTCAACATGATGGCAGTCAAGTTATTCGAACCGTATACGGTCAAAAACGTCACCTTTCCCAACCGGATCGTGATGAGCCCGATGTGCATGTACTCCTGCTTCGAGGAAGACGGAAAACCCGGCGATTTCCACTTTACCCACTACACCTCGCGGGCCGTCGGAAAGGTGGGGCTCATTATTTTGGAAGCTACCGGCGTGCTTCCGGAGGGAAGGATCAGCGACCGGGATTTGGGCATTTGGAGCGATGCCCATATCGAAGGTTTGGCGAAGCTCGTATCGGCCATCAAACAATACGGGGCCAAGGCCGGCATCCAGCTGGCCCATGCCGGAAGGAAGGCCAGGGTGAAAAACGGCGACATTTTCGCGCCTTCTCCCCTCCGTTTTTCCGATGAATACAAGCTTCCGAAGGAAATGACAAGAGACGACATCCGGCGGACCGTCAAAGCCTTTAAAGATGCGGCGGAACGGGCGAAAAAAAGCGGATTTGACGTGATCGAGATCCACGCCGCCCACGGATATTTAATCAACCAGTTTCTATCCCCGTTGACGAATCAGCGGAAGGACGCCTACGGAGGAACGTCGGAAAACCGGTGCCGGCTGCTGTTCGAAATCATCGGGGAAGTAAAAACCGTTTGGGACGGGCCGCTGTTCGTCCGCATCTCCGCCTCCGACCACCATGCGGGAGGCCTTGTGGCCGATGATTATGTGGAAATCGCGAAACAGCTGAAAAAATTGGGCGTCGACCTGATCGACGTCAGTTCGGGGGGCGTCGTTCCGGACGCGCAATTCCGCGTTTATCCCGGCTACCAAGTTCCTTTTGCGGAAAAGATCAAAAGGGAAGCGGATATCCCCGTCGGAGCCGTCGGCCTCATTACTTCTCCCCTCCAGGCGGAAGAAATTTTGCAAAACGGCCGGGCGGATCTCATCTTTTTGGGCAGGGAACTGCTGCGGAACCCCTATTGGCCGTACCATGCCGCAAAGGAATTGGGCCATCCGCTTGAGGCCCCCGAACAATACAGGCGCGGCTGGATTTGAGTCATAAACGAAACCCCGATCGCGGAGGAAGAAAGGGCTTTAAACCTCTTTCTTCCGTCCGCATCGGGGTTTTTCCGCATCTGTCCGCCGCTTCCCGGAATGAGCCCGAACCGTTACAGCTTGACCGTCATGCCGCCGTCAATAACCATTTCTTCTCCCGTGATGAACGAGGAATCGTCGGAAGCCAAAAACAGGCAGGCTTTGGCCACTTCTTCAGGTTTTCCGATTCTGCCGAGGGGATAATTTTCTCCCAATTTCTCGACATCCGTTTTGGCCTGCTCCGCTCCGTATTCCGCCATGGCCGTATGGATATAGGCGGGATGGACGGAATTAATGCGGACGTTAAACGGGCCGTATTCGACCGCCGCATCCTTGGTCATGATCCGCACCGCTCCCTTGCTCGCCCCGTACAGACAATGCCCGGCGGCGCCGCCCAGCCCGGCGACCGAGCTTAAATTGATGACCGATCCTTTCCGGTTTTTGGCCATAATCGGCAAGACATGTTTCATGCCCAAAAATACGCCAGTGACATTGATGCCCATCAGCCAATTCCATTTTTCCAAGGTCGTTTCCGCCAGGGGACAAATATAATAGACGCCGGCGTTATTCACCAAGATGTCGATCGTCCCGTACTTTTCCATCGTTTCGTTGACGACCCGGATCCATTCGTCTTCCTTGGAAACGTCATGGCGGATAAACAGGGCTTCGCCGGAATGGCCGTTTATGCTTTTTGCCGCTTCCATTCCTTCCTTTTCCTTAATGTCCGTTAAAACCACCTTCGCCCCTTCCTTGGCGAACAATTCGGCGACCGCCCTTCCGATCCCGACCGCAGCACCGGTGACGATGGCCACTTTCCCTTGCAATTTCATCCTTTTTCCTCCTTCACCAACATTTTTATTTTCATCCCGTGAACCGGAATTAAACACGGGAGAATTTCCGCCCGATTCTTTTGGTCAATATCCTTAAAGGGTTTGGCGAACATTGCCGTCCGCAAGTCTTTCCGATTCTGTTGGTCAACATATGTCCCTTTAGGACATTTTTTGTCCCTATTATCCAAAAAAATTTATTCTCTATTTTTACTATAAAAACAACGGGAGAAAAAGTAAATAGATTAGTGAAATAGTTCACAAAATTTTCGCCATTCTTTCGCCGGCAATGAAAAAGGAAAATCGACGGATTTTAAAACTTCTTTCCGAAAAAAAAAAGAAACCCTTCGCGCAAACAAGGGCCTTCCTCGCAAAATCCGGGAAAGATCCGGCGGGCATCGCGGCCGGCCAAAAAGGGGCATCGTTCCTTTGCCCCGTGATATCGAGTAGGAGGGGGCGGCTAACCCCCGTCCCCTCACACCACCTAGCATGCGGGTCCGCACTAGGCGGTTCGTCAACCTTGACGGAGCTTTCCGCGGGATGAGATTCAGTTCTTGCCGGGCTGTGCTCAGCCCTCTGACTAAGGCTCTCCGGGCTTCACCCATCTTTCCTCAATCGAGTTCCCAAGGGGAATTCTGCTTCCACGCACAGCTTCTCGAAAGAGTCTGCTTCACCCCTGAGTTGACGTTCGGCCCTTCCTGTTTCAGGCGTCCCTTACTCCAGTACTATGGCCTCTGCTGACTCCTGTACGTTCAATAGAACCTTTCAGTTCTGGTTACCATCGTCAGAAGGCGTTCCGTACAGGCCTCCCCGGATAAGGGTGGACACTTTCCACTCATGCACCTGCCCAATATACCTCCACAGTCCTTGGCGGCTTGGGACTTCGTCTTGTTTCGCAGACTCGTCCGACTGTGACGGCCTCCGATTGGGTTCGTGTCCCTCAGGTCGAGTGTTTGCCTCCAGCTTCCTTCAGATTCCGCCTCACGGCGGACACCCTTGCCTTCAGCTAACGGTAGGCGCTCGCCAGCCCCCGTTCGGGACTTTCACCCTATAGCGTCACACCCATGCCGGGCGTACAAAAACCGGACCGGCTTTTCAATGCCGGTCCTTTTTTACCGGGATGAGGATTTTTTTAAAATCCTTGGCGACCGTCGAATTCGGAAAGATTTCCTTCGCTTCCCTTTCCAAAAGGGGATTGTCTTTCAATTCGTACCTGGAACTGATATGGGTTAAACACAGCGCCTTCGCGTTGGCTTTTTTGGCGATCTCCGCCGCCTGCCGGGTCGTGGAATGAAAATATTCGGCGGCCAGGCTTTCCGCTTTTTTTTCAAAGGTCGCTTCGTGGATGACCAGGTCGGCATCCTTGGCCAAGGCCACCCCGTTTTCACAGGGGCGGGTATCCCCCAAAATGGCCACGATCCTCCCCTTTTTGGGCGGGCCGATAAATTCGGAGCAATCGAGAACCCTTCCGTCGTCCAGCCGGACGGTCGGCTCCGATTTGATCCGCTTGTAAATCGGTCCCGGCTGAATGCCCAACGCCATCAGCTTGTCGACCAAGAGCGTGCCCGGCTGGTCTTTTTCGACAATGCGGTAGCCGAAGGTTAAAACGGCATGATCCAGCCTTTTCGCCTCCACAATGAACTGGTCATCCTCGTAAACGGTTCCTTCCCCGATCTCGACGACGGAAAGATCATACTTCAGGCGGGTGGAACTGACGGAAAGGGAGGTCTCGATAAAGGAACGGATCCCCGGCGGGCCGTAGACCGTAAGCGGCTCTTCCCCTCCCAAAAAGGAACGGCTGCCGAGCAGCCCCGGCAATCCGAAAATATGGTCTCCGTGCAAATGGGTGATGAAGATTTTCTCGATCTTCCGCGGTTTCAGCGACGTGTGCAGCAATTGATGCTGTGTCCCTTCGCCGCAGTCAAAAAGCCAAATGGCTCCCTTGGACAAAATTTTCAAGGCGATGGATGTCACGTTTCTCTGCTTCGCGGGCATACCGGCCCCCGTTCCAAGAAAGACGATTTCCAATTCTGAACTCCTCCAATTCCTGAATCCCGTCGGCATGTGCCGTCAATCAATACTATTATCAATGTTTTCCGTCCTTTTTTCAACTTGCCGAAAAAAGAGGATTTTTTCCATGCCTTTTCGGCTGATGCATTCCCATCGGTTCCCTTAACGGTTCAGTCTGGGCCACCGCTAAGGTTTATCAGCTCCTTTGCCCACCCACATTTTACTCCTGCAAAGGAAAACTGTCCATGGGGAGAGAAGCCGCCCGAGTGGCGCCTCGTAGGCCGCAAGGAAAACTGTCCGCGGGAGGGATGGATCCCGGCCGCGCATGACAGGCCGGGCGCTTTTTTGGTTCAAGGCGGAACGGTCCGGTTCCCTGCCCGCTTCCGCCCGCAACCGTTTTTCGCCCCGGCGGGCGGAATTTCCGAAACAATTTTGAAATCCCCGTTTTTCTTATTTGCGCTCCTTTCGAGTTGTTAGTAAAATGAACTTGAATAATATGGAACAAAAAGGCGAGGGTTCAGCATTGATCCAAACGAACACACCTGCAACACTAGTGCTGCTTTTCGGAGCGACTGGAGATTTGGCCAAAAGGAAACTGTATCCGTCCCTTTACAACCTGTATGAAAAGGGGATCTTGTCGGAGCAGTTTGCCGTCATCGGCATTGCCCGAAGGAGATTGACCCATGAACAATACCGCAACTGGGTGAAGGATTCCGTAGAAACCTTCGGCATGCCGCAGGAAAAGATCGGCAAATTCATCCGGCATTTTTATTTTCAATCCCATGACGTCACCGATGAAAACTCGTACCGGGAATTGAAGGGACTGGCCGATGAGCTTGATGAAAAATACGCGGCCAACGGAAACCGCATTTTTTATTTGGCGATGTCTCCCGAATTTTTCGGGACCGTCGCGGAAAGTTTAAAGGAATACGGCTTTACCGACACGAAAGGATTCAAGCGGCTCGTCATCGAAAAACCTTTCGGATGGGATTTGTCGTCGGCCGTGGAGTTGAATGAGCGGATCCGCAGCGCCTTCTCCGAAAAGGAAATCTACCGCATCGACCATTACCTCGGCAAGGAAATGGTGCAAAACATCGAGGTAATCCGTTTCGCCAACGCCATTTTCGAGCCGCTGTGGAACAACCGGTACATCTCCAACATCCAAATCACCTCGGGGGAAACCCTGGGGGTCGAAGAACGGGGCAGATATTACGAAAAAAACGGGGCGCTCCGGGACATGGTGCAAAACCATATGCTGCAGATCGTTTCCCTCCTGGCCATGGAGCCTCCGATCCGGCTGACCACCGACGAAATCCGCAGCGAAAAGGTGAAAGTGCTCCGGGCCCTGCACCCGATCGAAAAAAAGGACGTCCATAAATACTTTGTCCGCGGGCAATACGGCCGGGGCATCATCGGCGGCAAGGAAGTCCCCGCATACCGGGAAGAGCCGATGGTCGACCCGAATTCCAATACGGAAACCTTTGTCGCCGGAAAACTGATGATCGACAACTTCCGCTGGGCAGGCGTTCCCTTTTACATCCGCACCGGAAAAAGGATGCAGGCGAAAACGTTAAAAATCGTCGTGCAATTTAAGGACATTCCGATGAACCTGTACTACCGGAACGGTTCGTCCCTGAATCCGAACCTCCTGGTGATCCACATTCAGCCGGAAGAAGGCATCACGTTGCATCTGAACGTGAAAAAAAGCGGGAGAACAATGGAAACGACCCCGGTCAAACTGAATTTTTCCAACAAAAACGTCGACGGCATCAATACGCCGGAAGCCTATGAAAAGCTTCTATACGACATCCTCCGCGGGGACGCCACCAACTTTACCCATTGGGACGAAGTGGCCTATTCCTGGAATTTTGTCGACCCGATTTCCGAAGTGTGGGCGGAGGAAAAGGCCGATTTTCCCAATTATGCGGCGGGGACCTTCGGACCGGAAGCGGCGGATGAACTTTTGCAAAGAGACGGCTTCTTCTGGTGGCCGATTACGAATCTGAATATCGACGATTAAAAGGGAAAGGCGTGAAAGGAATGGAAATGTACGATGTAACCGCACCGATTTACGAAGGCATGCCGGTGTATAAGAACAAGGAGGAAAAACAGCCGAAAATCTCGACCGTCGTGAACGGCCATGTCACCGAATCGAGGATTTCCATGGACGTTCATACCGGCACCCATGTGGACGCCCCGCGCCATATGATCAACGGGGGCGAGACGATCGAAACGATCCCGCTCGAAAAATTGATCCGTCCCTGCAAGGTTTTCGATTTGACCGCAGTGGAAGAAAAAATTTCAAGGGAGGATCTCGAACACCTTCCCATTGAAAAAAATGATTTCGTCCTCTTTAAAACGAAAAATTCCTTTGAAGATCATTTCAACTTTTCCTTCGTATACGTCTCCGAAAGCGCGGCCGAATTCCTGAAGGAAAAGGGAATCGACGGGGTGGCCATCGACGCCCTGGGCATCGAGCGGGCCCAGGAAGGCCATCCGACCCACCGGATCCTGTTGTCGAGCGGCATTATCATCATGGAAGGCCTGCGCTTGAAGGACGTCCCCGAAGGGGAATATTTCATGATCTGCGCCCCGCTGAAAATCACCGGCGTGGACGCATCGCCCGCACGGGTCGTCTTGCTGAAGGAAAAACCTTGATTCCGTTGCGAAAGGAAATCCCCGGACCTTGCCCGCCTCTTGGCGCAAAGGATCCGGGGATTCTTGCGAGGGGTGCGGGCATTTTCCGGAAGCCTTCCGGTTTTGCGGCATTGCCATCTGCCGCTGAAAGGTGGAAGGCTTCCCCTTGCCCTCCCGCCGCAGCATCCGGGGAAAACGGGGGTTTTTCCTTTTTCCGGAAAATAAAAAACCGTTCGAGAGGCTGCATGTTTCCGACGGCCGGACGGATCCACGACCGGCAAACGCGAAAAAGCCGTCCGAAAGGTTTCAACACCTTTCGGACGGCTTTCGCTTTTTCCGGGCCCGGTTTATTCTTGCCAGTTGGTATGGAAGATGCCTTTCTTATCGATCCTTTCGTAGGTGTGGGCCCCGAAATAGTCCCGCTGCGCCTGGATGAGGTTGGCCGGCAGCTGTTCCGAACGGTATCCGTCGTAGTATGCCAGCGCGCTGGAAAAGCTGGGTGCGGGCACGCCGGAAAGGGCGGCGATGGAGACGACTTCCCGCAAAGCCTGCTGATAATCCTCGGCGATCCGTTGGAAATACGGATCGAGCAACAGATTTTCCAAATCCGGGTTCCGGTCGTAGGCCTCCTTGATTTTTTGCAAAAACTGGGCGCGGATGATGCAGCCGCCGCGGAAAATCATGGCGATGTCCCCGAGGGACAGGTTCCATTGATAATGGCTGGAGGCGGCCTTCAATTGGGAGAACCCTTGGGCGTAGGAGCAAATTTTGCTCAAATACAAGGCCCGCCGGACTTTCTCGATCAAATCTTCCCGGTTTTCGACGGTTTTTTTCTCCGGACCTGGCAATATCCGGCTTGCCTTCACCCGTTCATCCTTCAGCGCGGAAAGGAAGCGGGCGAATACCGACTCGGTAATGAGGGGAAGGGGGACGCCCAAATCGAGGGCGCTTTGGCTTGTCCATTTTCCCGTTCCCTTTTGGCCGGCCTTGTCAAGAATGCAGTCGACCAACGGTTTTCCGGTTTCCGGATCGTATTTTTTGAAGATATCCGCGGTGATTTCGATCAAATAACTGTTTAATTCGCCTTTGTTCCACTCGGCAAAAACCCGGTGCAAATCTTCGGCGGACAAACCGGCCAAATGTTTCAGCAGCCAGTAGGCTTCGGCGATCAACTGCATGTCCCCGTACTCGATGCCGTTATGGACCATTTTCACATAATGGCCCGCCCCGTCGGGGCCGATGTAGATGCAACAGGGATCGCCTTCCACCTTCGCCGCGATGCCGGTCAGGATCGGAGCGACCAAATCGTAGGCTTCCTTATCCCCGCCCGGCATGATGGCGGGCCCGTGAAGGGCGCCTTCTTCCCCGCCGGACACACCGGAACCGATAAACCGGATCCCTTCCCGGCGCAACTCCTCGTACCGCCGCTGGGTATCTTTAAAATAGGAGTTTCCTCCGTCGATGATGATATCCCCTTTTTCCAAATAAGGTTTCAATTGTTCGATGGTCGCGTCGGTGGCTTCGCCGGCCTTTACCATCAAAATGATCTTCCGCGGCTTTTCCAGCATTTCCGCAAACTCTTTCAGCGAGTATGCGGGCACGATGTTTTTTCCCGACGCTTCCTCCATCATCTCGTCGGTTTTTTGCCGGCTGCGGTTGTATACGGCCACCGAATATCCCTTGCTTTCAATGTTGAAAGCCAGATTTTTTCCCATCACTGCCAATCCGATGACTCCGACTTGTTGTTTTGCCATCTTTGCCTTCCTTTCCTTCCCTTCCTATTTCCTTATGCCGCTTTCATCCAAAAAATCTTTGGAAAAGCTGGATGTCAACAACCCTTCTTTATTATAATCCGTCATTCCTTTTACAATAATATTTTTCCCGTACTTTTCCTTCAATTTTTCGATCGCCTTCGCCAGCTGCCCGCTTTTCTCCTCCTTCTCGTAGGTGAAAAGGTCCAGCTGTTTGAAGGCCTGCCCTTCTTCCAGCAATTCGTCGGCGGTGATGCCGAGGAGCCGGACGGGGGATCCCGTCCAATGTTTCAAAAAAATTTTCCGGGCATAGGAAAAAATTTCCCCTCTCCCCCGCACCGGGTTTTCCGTCTTTTCGCTTCTTGTCACCGTCTTCCGGTCGTGGTAACGGATCATGACCTGGATCCGGCCGGCGAAAACCCTTTTGTTGGCCAGCCGCCGGGAAACCGTCTCCGCCAGGGAATCGAGAACCAAAAGCAGCTCCCCTTCGTCGGAGGAGTCCGCCGGCAAGGTGGTGGAGTTACCCACGCTTTTGAATTCATAAACCGATTCCGGATCGACGGGACGGTCGTCATTGCCGTTCGCCCGCTCCTTCAGCCGGAGGCCGTTGATGCCGAGCAGCATCCGCAATTGGACGTCGTTGGCCTTCGCCAGGTCGCCGATGGTGTGGATGTGGATCTGCTTTAATTTCTCCGCCGTCCTTTCCCCGATCCCGTGCATCTCATGGATGTCCAGCGGCCAGAGAAGGCGAGGGACATCCCTTTTCCGCAGGATCGTGATCCCGAGGGGCTTTTTCATGTCGGAGGCGGTCTTCGCCAAAAATTTATTCGGGGCGATGCCGATGCTGCAGGGCAGATCCAGCTCGTCCAAAAGCCGGTTCTGGATGCTTTTCGCCGTCTCCAGCGGATGCTCGAACTTGATCCGGTGGGTGATGTCCAAATACCCTTCATCGATGGAAACCGGCTCCACCAGATCGGTGTATTCCCGCAAAATGGCAAAGGCGGCCTGCGACGCCTTTTTGTAGCGTTCAAAATTCGGGGGGGAGGATGATCAGCTGGGGGCAAAGCCTTTTCGCTTCCCTCACCGTCATCGTCGTTTTCACCCCGAATTTTCTCGCCTCATAGCTGCAGGTGACGACGATGCCCCGCCGGTCTTCCTCGCTTCCGGCAATGGCCACGGGTTTCCCCTTCAGCGACGGGTCGTAGGCCATCTCGACGGAGGCGTAAAAACAATTCATATCCACATGCAGGAGGATCCGGGATTTCCTTTTGCCCATTGGCCATCCATCCGTTCACAAAAGATTTCGCGGCGGAAAAACCCGCCCGGCCTCATGCCTTGACGCCCGCTTCGTCAATGGACGCCTGGATATTTTCCATTCCCCCCAACGCGCCGATCAGCTTTGCCGCGTCGATCATCGTAATGATCCGGTCCTGAATATGGACGATTCCGGAAAAGTAGGGGGTGCTTCGGCAGGCGATGAGATCGATCCGGCTGATTTGCGAAGTCTCGATTTCCAAGAGCTCCTTCGCTTCCTTTACCAACAGGGCGCAAGGGTACGGGCCGATCCGGAGCAAAATCAGGCGGGCCAGCCCGTCCGCCGCCGTTTTTTCCTCATGGAAAACGGTTGACAGGTCGAATACCGGGATGACTTCCTCCCTGATTCTCGTGACTCCCCGGACGTAGCCGGGAAGGTTCGGGATCGGCGTGATTTCAGCCATTTTTTCGATGGAAACCACGTCTTTCACATCGATGCCGTATTCTTCGCCGCCGACTTTAAACACGACGATATTGGCTGTCCCCATCGATTCCCCTCCTTTACTTCCGGTTCGCTGCCGTTTCGATAATGGCCAGCACCATTTCCGACAGTTTCACCAATTCCCCGACCGGGATCCGTTCATGGGTGGTATGTATTTCTTCATAGCCGACCCCCAGGACGACGGTCGGTATGCCGAAGCCGGCGAAGATGTTCGCGTCGCTTCCTCCGCCGCTCTTGGCGAGGACGGCCTCGCGTCCGACCTTTTCCGCGGCTTCCTTCGCGATTTGGACGACCGGATCCTCTTCGCAAAAGGCGAAGGCGGGGTAGGAAATCTCCGTTCGGACTTCCGCCCTTCCGCCCATTTCTTCGGCGGTTTTTTCGAAGATCTCCTTCATCGTTTTCAGCTGTTTTTCCAGCTTTTCTTTGTCAAGCGACCTGGCTTCCGCCCAAATGTCGACCCGGTCGCAAACGATGTTGGTCGCCCTTCCCCCTTCAAAGCGGCCGATGTTGGCGGTCGTCTCTTCGTCGATCCGCCCGAGGGGCATTTTGGCGATCGCCTTCGCGGCGATTTGGATCGCCGATATGCCCTTTTCCGGCGCGACCCCCGCATGGGCGCTTTTTCCGTAAATGATCGTCCTTATTTTCGCCTGGGATGGGGCGGCAACGACGATCGTCCCGACCTTTCCTTCGCTGTCGAGGGCAAAGCCGTACTTGGCGCGGATTTTTGCCGGATCCAGAGCCTTGGCCCCCACCAGGCCGGACTCTTCGCCCGCCGTGATGATGATCTGGATATCCCCGTGGGGCAGGCGGTTTTCCTTCACCACCCGCAGGGCTTCCAATAAGGCCGCCAAACCGGCTTTATCATCCGCACCCAAAATGGTCGTTCCGTCGCTCGAAAGATAGCCGTCCTTCCTTTGCACCCGAATCCCCTTCCCCGGGGTGACGGTATCCATATGGCAGGTAAAATAGATGGGATCGGCCTCTTTTTTGTTGCCCTTCAAGATGGCGATCAGGTTTCCCGCGCCGTGGCCGGTCGCCGATGCGGAATCGTCTTCGTAGGCCTCCAGCCCCAGCCCGGTCAATTTTTTCAGCAACAGGTCGGCGATGTTTCTCTCTTCCTTCGTTTCCGAATCCACCCCGACGAGTTCCGTGAATTCTTCGATGAGCCTTTCCTGCTGAATCATGGGGTTTATCCTCTCCTCTCTCATATCCCTAGTATACCGCTACCGGACGGAGATGTTCAACGGAATTAACCCCGGGAACTTGTCCGTGTTTTGACGATGAAGACGCGAACGGGGCGAAAAAGGAGGGCGGCCCGCACCTCCTCCCCGGCGGGGCGCCTTCCGGTCCGCCGCCCGCCCCGCACAAAGGGCAACTCTTCCCGCCCGGATATTTTTTGTTTCGCTCCTTCCGGGAAACGGCGTGTTCCGATCCCCGTTCCCTTCATGGCAACGGATGAGGCCGGATTCCGCGACGGCTTTCCGTAATCCCCTTTCCGGGCCCGCCGCGGAAATGGGCAGGGAAGGCTTTTCCCGGCCGGGGACAGGGAACCGGTCCTTTTGCGAAACGGACGCCCGGCTGTGGCGTCCGGAAAGAAACTTCCGGATCCATGTCGGCAACGATCGTTCCTTCATTCGCGCCCGGTTAAGGGGTCCGGAAGAAACGGAGTCTTTGAGAAAGGTAGACATCACAATGAAGGAACTCTACAATGCAAGTCCGGAAGAATCGGAGTCTTTGAGAAAGCAAATATACCCCCAAAAGGACGAATGAATGCCGGAGGCCGTCCTCCGAGGATCCTTTTTCCGGTCCTTCGGGGACAGCCTCCTTTCCGTTACAGGGGAATATTGCCATGTTTTTTCGCCGGGCGGGTCTCCTCCTTGTTTTTCAGCATACGGAGGGCCTGGATGAGCTTGATTCTCGTTTCCCGCGGGTCGATGATATCATCCACCATTCCCATTTTCGCCGCCACATAGGGATTGGCGAATTTTTCCCGGTATTCGGCGATTTTTTGCTGCCGGACGCGCTCGGGATCGGGGCTCGCCTGGATCTCCTTGGCAAAAATGATGTTGGCCGCCCCGTGGGGGCCCATGACGGCGATTTCCGCATTGGGCCAGGCATACACCAAATCGGCGCCGATCGCCTTGGAATTCAGCGCCACATAGGCCCCGCCGTACGCCTTGCGCAGGATGACCGTAATTTTCGGGACGGTGGCTTCGGAATAGGCATACAAGATCTTCGCCCCGTGGCGGATGATCCCGCCGTGTTCCTGCTTCACCCCCGGGAAAAATCCGGTCACATCTTCAAAGGTGATGAGCGGAATATTGAAGGCGTCGCAAAAACGGATGAAGCGGGCCGCCTTGTCCGAGGAATCGATATCCAATCCCCCCGCCATCCATTTCGGCTGGTTGCAGACCAAGCCGACCACTTCCCCTTTGATCCGGGCGAAACCGACGACGATATTTTTGGCAAAATCGGGATGGATTTCAAAAAAGGATTCGCGGTCGACCACTTCCCGGACGACCTCCCGCACGTCGTAGGGGCGGGTCGGATCCATCGGGACGATATCCGTCAAATCCGGACGGTAATCATTCCCCTCCCCCCCTTTTCCCGCAGGCGGTTTTTCTTTGTAATTGGAAGGGAGATAGCTTAACAGCCTGCGGACGAGAAAGAAGGCCTCCTCTTCCGTCGCCGCCCGCAGATGGGCGTTGCCGCTGACGGAGGCGTGCACCTTCGCCCCGCCCAAATCTTCCGATGAAATCTTTTCGCCGGTCACCGATTCGATGACCTTCGGGCCGGTGATGAACATTTGGCTCGTTTTCTCCACCATGATGACGAAGTCGGTAATGGCCGGGGAATAGACCGCCCCGCCGGCGCACGGGCCCAAAATGAGCGAAATTTGCGGGACGACGCCGGAATAGATCGAGTTCCGATAAAAAACATGCCCGTACCCGTCCAAGGAGATGACCCCCTCCTGGATCCGGGCCCCGCCGGAATCGTTCATGCCGATGATCGGGACACCCGTTTTCGCGGCCAGATCCATCACGTTGGCGATCTTCTTCGCATGCATTTCCCCCAGGGCGCCGCCGAAAACGGTAAAATCCTGGGAAAACAAATAGACGGGACGGCCGTCAATCGTTGCGAATCCGGTCACGACGCCGTCGCCCGGCCCTTTCATTTTGTCCATCCCAAAATCATGGGAACGGTGTTCGATAAAAGGGCCGATTTCCACAAAGGAATCCTTGTCAACCAAATGATCGATCCTTTCCCGGGCGGTCAGCTTCCCCTTTTCGTGCTGCCGGTCGATCTTCTCTTCCCCTCCGCCCAGCTCGATTTCCCGCCTTTTGTCGTAAAGTTCGTGAATCTTTTCAAAAATGTCCGTTTCCTTTGTTTTCACCGCGCTCCTCTCCCCAAGTTCCGTTATTTTTTCCTTTTTTGGCAAACTTCGTAAAGAACGCCGCCGGCCGATTTCGGATGGATGAAAGCGACCAGGGCACCCGATGCCCCCTCCTTTGGTTCTGCGCTGACCATCCGCGCCCCCCGTTCTGTCAGTTGTTGAATCGTCTGATGGATGGAATCGGTTTCAAAAGCGACGTGATGGATCCCTTCCCCCCGTTTCTCCAGGAATTTCGCCACCGGGCCATCCTCGCCGGCCGGCTCCAAAAGTTCAATTTTACAATTCCCGGCGTCCAGAAAGGCGACCCGCACCTGTTCCGATTCCACCGTTTCCATTTTGACGAGCTTGAACGGCAAGACCCCGGTATAAAAGGGCAAGGCCTCTTCCAGCGAGCGGACGGCGATGCCGATATGATCCACACCCTTCACTTCTCGGGCACCTCCCTGTTCGGATATTTGTTCAGAAAATTTCCTGTTTTCACATTGGAAATATATTTTAATCATATAATAATTCCGGCTGTTTTTCATCCGTCATTTTCCGAAAGAAGGGGAAGCCGCCGTTCCCGTATGCCGGAAAACCGAAACGGTCCGGGAAATTCGCTTCGGAGGGCTGAACGCCGATCCTTTCGCCGGGAAGCCCGTTCGGATTCCGCAGTGATTGAACATGCGGTCCAGTGTCCGCAATTAGGGCTATGATTTGAAAAAAATGCCTCGGATGTTGAACAACGGCAGCGATGACGGACATTTTTCCAGCGGTGATGAGCATTTTTCCGGGATAACGGTTATTTTTTCGTTCATGTCGAACATATTTATTTCCATGCTGAACAAAAATTTTAAAATGATGAACCAACCGGTGAAAATGGCGGACAATCTCCTGCGGTGTTGGACGATATTTTTAAGATTTCGAACAATCCGATTGGGATGTTGGACAATCCTTAGTAACAGCCGAAACGAATGTTAAACGTTTTACCCAAGATATTGGACAAACGAATCTTTTACTGTACGTCTTAGAAAAATGTTAAACATCTTTTCTTGGCGATCGAACCATCCGTCCCCGATGAAAACCAGCGTGTGGAAGATTCCGGTCTGGTCATTCATGAATGCAGGGCATTCCCTCCCCATATTGAGCAAAACCTCGGTCAAGACAATCCAACCGATATTGCCGGAAACCCTGCGGCAACGAAACGCACCCTAAGCCCCTGCACATTGAAGAATACATCCCCAATCGCGAAGAAAGGGGGATGTTTTAAACCAGCGAGTATTGGCGGCAATCCCTCCGGAACTTTGCAAAAAAGCAGTTCTGATGAAGATATTGATACCGATCCTCCCGAAGAATTATTACTCTTTCACGCTGATCCGGAGGCATGCGGAAAGGCAAAAAAGCGCCCTCCGCCATGGATCACCGATGCGCGATCCGATGGCGGGGCGCCCCTTGCGGACACGACGGAACGGGAGGGGGACCCGACAAAAAAACTTGTCCCATCCGGAAAAGGGAAGTAAAATGATGATCAGAAACCAGTGGGCGGAGGGAAAAGAATGCGCAGCCGGAAAATTCAAAAACTCGTGGTTTACTTGATGCTGTTTGCCATGTTGGCATCCACCTTTTTGGCCGGTTTAACCATCTTTTTTTGAAGCCGAATCCCTTCCTTTTAGGGAAAATTTCCCCACCCCGCAAAAGGCGGGGCTTTTTCGTGAATGGGGAAACGCCGGCTTGCGTTACCGGCCCTTTGCCGGACGAAGGCGATGCAAAGAAAAGGAAAATCCTCGTTTGCACTTATCCTTTTCGGCGCTTTTTAACGGGAACCGGCCCCGCCGGCATTCCCGTTCCGGGGAATGGCCCCCAGTTCCGCACCCAGCGCCCGGAAGGTTTTGTCCGAACGGGTGATGAATATTTTTGTGCCCAATGGGACCTTTTCATACAATCTTTCAATATCTTCGTTGGCCAGGCGAATGCAGCCTTGGGATACATAACCGCCGATCAGTTCCGGCCGGTTCGTTCCGTGAATCCCGTATTTTCTTCCGTCGGTCTCATAGGCGTCAAAGCCGATCCAGCGGGACCCCAGCGGATTGGTTTTGGACCCGCCGGGGATATTCAATTTCCGGTAGTAGGGATTGATCACCTTCACCGTGACGGTGAAAAGCCCTTCCGGGGTTTCCTGCCCCCATTTCCCCGTCGCCGCCAAATAGATCTCCTGCACTTCCCCTCCGTGGATGAAGGCGACCCGGTTCGTGTTCAAATTGACGATGACCAAAGGATCGCCGGGCAACGGATTCGGCCCGAGGGGCCATAGCGGGGACATGGTGAAAAAAAGGGTTAAAAAAGCGGACTTCATAAAAAAACACCACCTGCCTTTTATTTTTATTATGTGTAAAAGCAGGTGGTTTATGTTTTTGCGTCCCTTTTACGGACTACACTTCATCGCAATATTGGTCGAACAGTTCCTGCAAACGCCGCACGACGGAAACCACTTCATGACCTTCAATTTCGTGGCGTTCCACCATCGCGCAAATCTTTCCGTCTTTCAGAAGGGCAAAGGACGGAGATGAAGGCGGGTAGCCGACGAAATACTCCCGGGCCCTTTCCGTCGCCTCCCGGTCCTGGCCGGCGAAAACGGTCACGAGGTGGTCGGGCCGTTTGTCGTAGTCCAAGGCGTACTTGACGGCGGGCCGGGCGATGCCGCCGGCGCATCCGCACACCGAATTCACCATCACCAGCGTCGTGCCCTTCCTGTTCAAGGCCTCATCCACTTCTTCGGGCGTCCTCAGCTCCCGGAAACCGGCCGCCACGATCTCGTCCCTCGCCCTTTGCACGTAATCTTCCATAAACAGCTGAAAATCCATGGTCATTGTTCCTCTCCTCCTGTCCTTGTCAACATCATAACAGGAAAAAAAGAATTTTTTCAACAAAAAGGGTTTGAAAACAGGGGAAAAGGGGAATACTGGGGACAACATGATCCATACCCCTAACTCCCTAATGATGATGGACGGCGCGGAAAAACGCGCTGTCATTTTTTTTTGCCCGGATTTCAGGAGATGGGGCACCGTCTCCAAAACCTTCCCTTTCTGCCTTTTTCCCGGAAGATCGGGACCGGAAATCCGGGAAGAGGGAAGCGGGCATGCGCCCAGACAAATGGAGATGGGCTTCGCCGCTCGCGGCTCCGGCTCCCCCCTCGCCTTTCCGAGGAAAATCACCCGGTTCGGAAAAGCGCATCCCGATCCCCGCTTTCCGCCCGGCCGCAAAAGGGCTCGAAAACGATTTTTCGCCGGCTCGTGCGCGATAACAGTGCAGCGCCCCCGCCCGAGACAAAAACACGCGCATTGTAAGCTCTTTATCATAAAGGGAAACGGGCCGTCCCAATCCCCGTCCCCTCCCCTTCATCGTGAAGCGAAGGAAAAAGGTGCAGCGGCCGCCCGCCGGCCTACAGGCGGCTTTCGAGGAAAATGGCCAGCAGTTTTTCCGCGGCAGCCGACACCGGAAGTTTTCCCGACATCACGTCGCTTTCCGTTTCCGGCAAAACTTCCCTGATCCGCCCGTCGCGGAAAAAGGCGTTCTGCAGCTGATCGGCGATGGCGGAATAAAGCCAGTCTTTCGTCTGCTTCCGCCGCCGTTCCGCGAATATTCCCGATTTTTTCGTTTCCCTTTCAAACCGGAAAACGAGGTCGATCACATCGCCGATCCCTTCCCCCGTCAAAGAGGAACAGGGCAGGACCCGCACTTGCCAGCCTTCCGTGGCCGGTTTCAGGAAACGGAAGATCCGATCGAGCTCCTTTTTGGTTTCCAGCGCCTTCTCTTTATTATCCCCGTCGGCCTTGTGGACGAGGACGATATCCACCAGCTCCATCAGCCCCTTTTTCATCCCTTGGAGTTCATCCCCGGCGCCGGTGATAGCCAAAAGCAAAAAGCAGTCGACCATCGTCCGGACCGCCGTCTCGTTTTGGCCGACGCCGACCGTTTCGACGAGGATGACGTCGTAGCCCGCCGCCTCGCACAACAGGATGCTCTCCCGGGTTTTCCGGTGCACGCCGCCCAGATGGCCGCCGGTGGCGGAAGGACGGATGAAGGCGTTCGGATGTTTCGCCAAATTCGCCATGCGGGTTTTATCCCCCATGATGCTCCCCTTCGACAGGGCGGACGAAGGATCGACGGCGAGGACGGCGACCTTTTTCCCGAGGGCGCACAGCTTCATCCCGAAGGTTTCGATAAAGGTGCTTTTCCCCGCCCCGGGAACGCCGGTGATGCCGATCCGGAGGGTGTTTCCCGTCCGGTCCCCGACCCGTTGCAAAAGCTCCTGGGCCAACCGGAAATGATCGGGGCGGTCGCTTTCCGCCAGGGTGATCGCCCTCGCCAAAGCGGCGCGGTCGCCGCTTGCGATCCCCCTTGCCAATCGTTCGACGGATACCGGCGGATCCGGCTTCGTTTTACGGTAGCGGTAAGCCATCGCGGTCACGCCTTCTCGTACCCGAGCCTGCGGAAGATTTCCTCCAAAACCTGTTTGGCGGCGAGGGGGATGTTGGTTCCCGGACCGAAAACGGCCGCCGCCCCGTTTTGGAGCAAAAATTCATAATCCTTGGCCGGGATTACGCCCCCGACGACGATGAGAATATCGTCCCGGGAACGTTTCTTCAATTCTTCCGCAAGCAAGGGGACGAAGGTTTTGTGGCCGCCGGCGAGGGAATTCACGCCGACCGCATGGACGTCGTTTTCCACGGCCTGCCGGGCGACTTCCTCCGGCAGGGAAAAGAGGGGGCCGAGATCCACGTCGAATCCCATGTCGCTGAAGGCGGCGGCGAGCACCTTCACCCCCCGGTCATGTCCGTCCTGGCCCATTTTCGCCAGCAGGATGCGCGGCCGCCGGCCTTCCAGCTGATGGAATTCATCCGCCAAATGTTTCACTTCTTCCAGCCCTCCGTCCCCATCGCCGAAATGTTTTTTGTAAACCCCGGTGATGGAGCGGACCTCCGCCCGGTGCCTGCCGGCCGCCCGCTCCACCGCGCCGCTGATCTCGCCCAATGTGGCCCGCCTTCTCGCCGCTTCAACGGCCAGTTCCAGCAAATTTTCCTCCCCGCTCTTTGCGGCCCGGGAGATCCTCTCCAGAATCTCCCGGACCCCTTGTTCGTCCCGGTTTTGTTTCAGCTGCCGCAGCCTTTCGATTTGCCGTTCCCGGACTTTCGTATTGTCGATGTCCAAGATTTCAAGGGGGACGACTTCATCGCTGCGGAAACAGTTGACGCCCACGATTTTTTCCTTTCCGGAATCGATCCGCGCCTGGCGGATCGTCGCCGCTTCCTCGATCTTCCGCTGCGGGATCCCCGCTTCGATCGCCTTCGTCATCCCGCCCGCTTCTTCGATCTCCCGGATGTGCGCCCACGCCCGGTAGATCAGCTGCTTCGTGAGGGCTTCCACGTAGTAGGAACCGCCCCAGGGATCGATGACCGCGGTCAGCCCGGTCTCCTCCTGCAAATACAGCTGGGTGTTCCGGGCGATCCTCGCCGAAAAATCGGTGGGAAGAGCGATCGCCTCATCCAGGGCGTTCGTATGGAGCGACTGGGTGTGCCCCATGACGGCGGCATGGGCTTCGATCAAGGTCCTTATGACGTTGTTGAACGGATCCTGCTCCGACAGGCTCCAGCCGGAGGTTTGCGAGTGGGCCCGCAGGGCCAAAGATTTCGGGTTTTCCGGCGAAAAGGGCGCCATCAATTTCGCCCAAAGGTACCGGGCCGCCCGCAGCTTCGCCACTTCCATAAAATAATTCATGCCGATGCCCCAGAAAAAGGAGAGCCTCGGGGCGAAGGAATCGATGCCGATGCCCGCCTTCAGCCCGATGCGGACGTATTCCAAACCGTCCGCCAGGGTGTAAGCCAGTTCCAGATCCGCCGGCGCCCCCGCCTCCTGCATATGGTAGCCGGAAATGCTGATGCTGTTAAATTTCGGCATATGTTTCGCCGTATAGGCGAAGATGTCGGCGATGATCCGCATCGACATGTCCGGAGGGTAAATGTAGGTGTTCCGCACCATGTATTCTTTCAGAATATCGTTCTGGATCGTTCCGGAAAGTTTGTGGGGCGGGACGCCCTGTTCTTCCGCGGCCAAGATGTAGAAGGCCATGATCGGCAAAACCGCCCCGTTCATCGTCATCGATACGGAGATTTGGTCCAGGGGGATGCCGTCGAACAGGATCTTCATGTCCAGGACGGAATCGACGGCGACGCCGGCCTTGCCCACATCCCCCAAGGCCCGCGGATGGTCGGAATCATAACCGCGGTGGGTCGGCAGGTCAAAGGCGACGGACAATCCTTTTTGGCCCATCTGCAAATTCCGTTTGTAAAAGGCGTTGCTCTCTTCGGCAGTGGAAAACCCGGCATATTGGCGGATCGTCCACGGTTTTGCCGCATACATCGTGTAATAGGGCCCGCGGGTGTAAGGGGGAAAACCGGGGAGGCCGTCCAAATGGCCGCAGTCCCGGATGTCTTCCTCCGTATACAAGGCTTTCAACGGGATGTTTTCGTAAGTTTCCAGCGTTTCCGCGGATTGCCCTCCGGGACGCGCCGCTTCCCTTTGCTCCTCGCCAAACAAAACGATCTTTTTAAAATCAGGCTTCATTTCCGTTCATCTCCATGATTTTTTCCAGCAATCCTTTCAAGATCCGGTAACGGTCGCTTTTCTCGCCGATGACCGTGACCCCGGCTTCGGCCAGTTTGCCGTCCCCGCCCGTGGAAAAGAGGGCGGCGGGGATGCCTTTTTCTTTAATTTTCCGGACCGTATCAAGGAGCAACTCCACCTTTCGGAACCCGCACAGGCAATAGACGGGAAGGGAAGTCCGCTCGATAAAACCGAGCGCCTCCCCGGCTTCGCGGACGGGGCCGCACTCCACACAGGCGAAACCGCCGACGGCGAAAAAGGAGAGGGCAAAATCCATCTCCCGGCGGTGCTCCTTCGGATCGCCGAAGCCGATCAAGCCGACGGCCAATTTTCCCGCTTCCTTAATGAAAGTCCGGCTTTCCGCAAGAAGGCTTTCCAGCCGGCCGCTCAGCCTTTCGTTCAACAGGCCGTCCGGGATCTGCGCCTTCTCCAGAAAATCGCCGATCGTTGCCCCGCCTTGGACGAGGGAAAGGATCTCTTCCGGCGGGCGGGGGGCCAGTAGAAGCACTTCCGCGCCTTCCCCCTTCCCTTCTCCGGCCGAAGGGATTTTTTCCGTCGGGTCCCGGTAAACATTCGTGCCGATCAATTTCGTTTCCCCCGTATGGACCGACCGGATCCGCTCTTCTTTCCGGTTCCGCACCGTTTCAAACCATTCGCCCTTCTCCAAAAGGGAGAGGATGCCCCCCTTCCCGTCGATTTCCAGAAAGAGCTGCCACGCCCTTTCGATGATCTGCTTTGTTAGCGACTCGATGTAATAGGAGCCGCCGGCGGCATCGGCCACCGCATGCATGCGGGCTTCCTCCCGCAAGATATGGTGGGTGTTGAGGGCGATCCTTTCCCCCAGGCCGGTTTTTTCGGCGAGAACCCGGTCGTAGGGAAGGACGTGCAGGAAATCGACCTGTCCGACGACGGCGGCAAAGGCTTCGTTTGCCGACCGGAGCATGTTGACGAAAGGATCCGCCGCCGTCTTATTGACGGGCGAGGTTTCCGCATAGATCGTGATTTTCGGGACGTCCCCGCCGATCTGATAGGCCTTTGCGAGCAACTTCCACAAATATTTTGCCGCCCTTAATTTGGCGATTTCCGGAAAAAAGGAAGAACCGACGGAAAAGGCCAGGACGGTTTTGGAAAAAATGTCCGAAGGGGGGATCCCCTTTTTCCGCAGATTTTCCGCGTGAAAAACGAAAGCGGCGAAGGCGAACGCCAGCTGTTCGGGTATGGAAAGGGCGCCCCGTTCGTACACCGTGCCGTCGACGAAAACCGTCCGCAGCTCCGGGAATTTTTTCCCGGAAGCGACCACCGCCTCCAGCCATCCTTCATAGACGGGGAAAAACCGGGGAAGAAGCTCCCGGGATTGCAAGGGCAACACAAGCGGGTCAAAGCCGACAAAACCGCGGATGCGGGGCGGATTTTTCCCCTTTCTTTCCGCCCATGCCTGCATCATCCACAAAAAGGGAACCGTTTTCACGTCGTCCCGTACGGCGATGGGGTATTCGTCCAAGAGCCCCGGGGGAAAAAGCAGGTCCAAATCCTCCAGGCGGAGGGTTTCGGGCAAGGAAAAACAGACCGTGTCCTGCCCCCTATCCAGGGACTTTCCGATGTTTTCGGAAAGTTCCCGGGCGGTGCCCCCCGCGGCCGGCTGGGCCGATCGCCAACGGTTTGCGGGTCCCTGCCTCTTCCAGGCGGTCCCCCTGATTTCCGAGGGGACCTTCCCGTAAGGAAGATCCTCCTTCGTGTACAGCATTTTTACCCGGATCCCGTCCCCGTCCGTCCTTTCCGGCCGGAAAGGTTCCTCGCCCTTCCAAGATTTTTCCGCCCTTTCGAGCCATTCCCGGATGGCGGGCTCCGGAAAGGAAGCGGAACGGGCCGCCGACAGCTTCCATTCGCTTTTTTTCTCCATTTCCCATCCCCCGTTTTTTGCAGGAAAAGCCGTTGCAAATACCGGCAACGGCTTCTCTTTTTGATTTAATAGACGGATGTGTTTTCCTTCGAGATGTTTTCCAGGATTTCCTTCAGCCGCATTAAAAATCTTCCGCAAATCAGGCCGTCCAGCACCCGATGATCGAGGGACAGGCAAAGATTGACCATATCCCGGATGGCGATCATTCCATCCCTGATCACCGGCCGCTTGACGATCGTTTCCACCTGCAGGATCGCCGCCTGCGGGTAGTTGATGATCCCCATGGATTGGACGGAACCGAAAGATCCGGTGTTGTTGACGGTGAAGGTCCCGCCTTCCACATCTTCCAATTTTAATGTACCATTTCTGGCTTTCCTTGCCAATTCGTGAATCTCCCGGGCGATCCCTTTGACCGTTTTTTCGTCGGCGTGTTTGATGACCGGGACGTACAGGGCGTCCTCCGTAGCCACGGCGACGGAGATATGGATGTGCCTCTTCCGGATGATCCGGTCGCCGGCCCATACCGCGTTCAATTGGGGAAATTCCTTCAAAGCCTGGGCGACCGCCTTGACAAAAAAGGGGAAATAGGTCAACTTGAACCCTTCCTTCCGCTCGAATTCCTCCTTGATGGAATCCCGCAGCGTCACCAGGTTCGTCACGTCCACTTCCACCATCGTCCAGGCATGGGGAATTTCCCGTTTGCTTCTCGACATGTTCTGGGCGATCGCCCGCCGGATGCCGCTGACGGGGATTTCCAGATCGCCGGCAGACCCCGCCTCCCAAGCCGGGGTTTCTTCCCGGACCCCGCGCTCCCCGAGGACCGCAGCGGTTCTTTCCGGAGCCTTGCCGTCCCCGCCGTCCGCCAAAACGGGCGCCGCTGGTTGATCCTTCCTCGATTCGATCAGCCGCAAAAGATCCTTTCTCGTGATCCGTCCGCCCCTTCCCGTTCCCTTCACCTCGGACAAATCGATGCCGTATTCCTGGGAAAGTTTCAAGACAGCCGGCGAATAACGCCGTTTTTCGCCCCCGTCCTTTCCGGCGCGGATTTCCTCCCCGTTTCCCTTTTGGGCGTCGGGCTTATCCGTGTCCGACGGCGGCGCCGCTCCCTCCCCTTCCGTTTCGATCAGGCAGATCGGAGCGCCGACGGGAAGGGTTTCGCCCTCCCGGGCGACGATTTCCCGGACCGTCCCGGAAAAAGCGGAAGGGATTTCCGCGGTTACCTTATCCGTCATCACTTCCGCGAGCGGCTCGTATTTTTTCACGGAATCCCCGGGAGCGACGAGCCATTTGCTGATCGTCCCTTCCGTCACGCTTTCGCCGAGCTGGGGCATCAACATTTTTTCCAGCGCCATCCTTTCCTCCCCCCTTCCTAAAATTCCGCCAGTTCCCGCATGGCTTTTTCGATCTTATCCGGATTGACGAGGAAGAATTTTTCCATCGGCGGCGCAAAGGGCATCGCCGGCACATCCGGACCGGAAAGGCGCATGACGGGCGCATCCAGGTCGAAGAGGCAGTGCTCGGCGATGACCGCCGCCACTTCGCTCATCACGCTTCCCTCCTTGTTGTCTTCGGTGACAAGGAGCACCTTGCCCGTTTTCGCCGCGGCCTCGATGACCGCTTCCTTGTCCAAAGGATACACGGTGCGCAAATCCAAAATATGGACGGAAATGCCTTCCTTTTCCAAACGTTCGGCGGCCTCGAGGGCAAAGTGGACGCAGAGGCCGTAGGTGATGACGGTGATGTCTTCCCCTTCCCGCTTCACATCCGCCTTTCCGATCGGAAGGACGTAGTCCCCCTCGGGCACTTCCCCTTTGATCAGCCGGTAAGCCCGCTTATGTTCGAAAAACAGGACCGGATCTTCATCGCGGATGGCGGCTTTCAGCAGCCCTTTCACGTCATAGGGGGTGGAAGGCATGACGATCTTCAGGCCCGGCTGGTTGGCGAAGACGGCTTCCACCGACTGGGAATGGTAGAGGCCGCCGTGGACGCCTCCCCCATAAGGGGCGCGGATGACCAGCGGGCAATTCCAGTCGTTGTTGGAACGGTAGCGGATCCGCGCCGCTTCGGAAATGATTTGGTTGACGGCGGGCATGATGAAGTCGGCAAACTGGATTTCCCCCACCGGGCGCAGCCCGTACATGGCGGCCCCGATGGCCACCCCGACGATGGCGGATTCGGTCAGCGGGGTGTCGATCACCCTGTCTTCGCCGAATTGTTCATAGAGTCCCTGGGTCGCTTTGAACACCCCGCCTTTTTTGCCCACATCCTCCCCCAGGACGAAGACCCGGGGGTCCCGTTCCATTTCTTCGCGCAGGGCCTGATTCACGGCTTCGATATACGATATGACCGGCATCGTTCTCTCCTCCCCTTCATTCGGCATAGACGTATTTCAACGCGTCTTCCGGATTGGCGTAGGGCGCCTTTTCCGCGTATTCGGTGGCGTCATCGACGATCCCCATGATTTCTTCCTGGATTTTTTTGTCCTTTTCCTCGGTCAGCACCTTCGTCTCCTTCAAGTACCGGGCGAAGCGGGGAATCGGGTCCTTTTCCCGCGCTTTTTTCGCCTCCTCCGGATCCCGGTAGGCCCGGTCGTCATCATCGCTGGAATGGGACGTCAGCCGGATGGTGACGGCCTCGATCAAGGTGGGCCCTTCTCCCTTCCGCGCCCGGTCGGCCGCCGCCTTGACGGCCTCATACACCTCCAAGGGATCATTCCCGTCCACGGTGAATCCGGGCATTCCGTAGCCGGCGGCCCGGTCGGAAACCCTTTCACAAGCCAGTTGTTTCTTCAGCGGTACGGAGATGGCATATTGGTTGTTTTCGCAAAGGAAGATGACGGGCAGCTTGTGGACGCCGGCGAAATTGGCGCCTTCGTGGAAATCCCCCTGGTTGGACGATCCTTCACCGAAAGTGACCAAGGCGACAAAATCCTTTTTCTCCAGTTTCGCCGCCAAGGCAAAACCGACCGCATGGGGAACCTGGGTCGTGACCGGGGAGGAACCGGTGACGATCCGGTTTTTCTTCATCCCGAAATGGCCGGGCATTTGCCTCCCGCCGGAATTCGGATCTTCCGCCCTGGCAAAGGACGCCAGCATCAGTTCCCTCGCCGTCATCCCGAAGGCCAGTACCAGCCCCACATCCCGGTAATAGGGCAGCACATAATCCTTCGTCCGGTCCAGGGCGAAGGCCGCCCCCACCTGGGCGGCTTCCTGCCCTTGGCAGGAGATGACGAAAGGAATTTTCCCGGAACGGTTCAACAGCCACATCCGCTCATCCAATCTCCGCGCCAAAAGCATCGTCCTGTACATTTCCAATACCGTCTCGTCGCTCAAACCGAGCGCTTCGTGCCGATTGACCATGAAAACTCCCCCTTTTCTCCTTTGTCATCTATGAATCGCCTTGCCGTCGACCGCGAGAGCCGCCTCCGAAAAGATCTCCGCCAGCGTCGGATGGGGATGCACGGCCTGGGCGATCTCCCAAGGGACGGCATCCAAAAACTTGGCGAGGCTCCCCTCGGCAATCAAATCGGTCACATGGGCGCCGATCATGTGAATCCCCAAGAGATCATCGGTTTTTTCATCGGCGATGATCTTGATGAACCCTTCCCCGTCGCCGTTGATGAGCGCCTTGCCGACCGCCTGGAAGGGAAATCTTCCGATCTTCACCGAATATCCCTTCGCCCTCGCCTCCTCCTCCGACAAACCGACGGAGGCGACCTCCGGCCGGGAATAGACGCAGCGCGGAACATTTTCGTAGGCGAGGGGATCCGGACGCAAACCCGCGATATGTTCCACGGCGATCATCCCTTCCCTTGCCGCCGCATGGGCCAGCTGCAACCCGCCGATCACGTCGCCGACGGCATAAATATGGGATTCCTTCGTCTGATAATATTCATTGACGCGAATGAAGCCCCGGTCGGTTTCAATATCCGTATTTTCCAGGCCGATCCCTTCCGTGTTCGCTTCCCTTCCGACGGAGACGAGCATTTTCTCCGCCGTGAATTTCCTCCTGCCCCCTTCCGTTTCCGCCTCCACGGAAATCCCCTTTTCCCCTGCGGCGGCGGTTTCCGTCAGCACCTTCGCCCCGGTGGCGATTTCAACCCCCTTTTTCCGCAAGGCCTTTTCCATCTCCGCTGCGATCTCGCCGTCTTCGGACGGCAGGATCCGTTTTTCGTATTCGATGACCGTAACGCCCACGCCGAAATCGGCGAGCATCGATGCCCATTCGATGCCGATCACCCCGCCGCCGACGATGATCACCGATTCCGGAAGTTCCTTCATCATCAGCGCCTCATCCGAGGTGAAGACCGTCACTCCATCGACGTTCAGCCCCGGAAGGGTTTTCGGCCGGGATCCCGTGGCGAGGATGATGTTTTTCGGAAGCAGGATCTCATTTTCTTTCCCCCCGTTCAATTCCACGGAAACGGAACCTCCCGCCAGCGGAGAAAATATGGAGGGGCCCAAAAGCCGTCCGGTCCCGTAATAGACGTCAATTTTTCCTTTCTTCAGCAAATATTGGACGCCCTGATGCAATTTTTCCACAATCGATGACTTTCTTTCCTGAATTTTCGAAAAATTTATCGTGGCCGGACCGCCTATAATCCCGTAATTTTCGCTGTTTTTCACCGTTTGATAGATCTCGGCGCTCTTCAACAAAACCTTGGTCGGGATGCAGCCCCGGTGCAGGCAGGTGCCTCCCAGGGCCTCCTTCTCCACGACGGCCGTTTTCAAGCCCAATTGGGAGGCCCGGATCGCCGCCACATAGCCGCCGGTGCCCCCGCCGATGATGACCAGATCGTATTCCTTTGCCATTTTGCACCTCCATCAGCCGGGGGAGGGAAATCCCTCCCGCTTATCTCATTCGCCGGCTTAATGCGTGTTTTTCATTCGGCAAAAACGTACTCCGCGTCTGCCGGATTTCCTTAATCCGTTCCTCCGCCATCCGGTCGGCGGCCAAGTAGGTGGGGATCCGGTCCCGCCTGGCGATTTCGAAAACCTTTTGCAGGTTGTGATAAATCTGTTCCACTTTTTTCATCGCCCGTTCCCGGTTGTAACCGTATAATTCGTCGGCGACGTTGATCACGCCTCCCGCGTTGATCACATAATCGGGGGCGTAAAGGATGCCCCTTTCGTGAAGGATTTCCCCGTGTTTCTCATCCTTCAGCTGATTGTTGGCGGAACCGGCAATGATCTTCGCCTTCAATTTCGGGATGGTTTCCTCATTGATGACCGCGCCCAGCGCGCAGGGGGCGAAAATGTCGCATTCCGTCTCGTAGATGTCCTCGGGGTCGACGGCTTTGGCGCCGTATGCCTCCACCGCCCGTTTTACCTTGTCCGGCTCAATGTCCGTCACGATGAGGTTCGCCCCCTCTTCATGCAAGTGCCGGCAAAGGTGGAAGGCGACGCTTCCCGCCCCCTGAACGGCGATCGTCCGCCCGGCGAGGGATTCGTTTCCGAAATATTCTTTGGCGCAGGCCTTCATGCCTTTGTACACCCCGTAGGCGGTTGCCGGCGACGGATTTCCCGATGAACCGAAAGCGGGAGAGACGCCCGTCACATAATCCGTCTCCTGATAAATGATATCCATGTCTTCCACCGTCGTCCCGACGTCTTCCGCGGTGATGTAACGGCCGTTCAGCCCCTGGATGTACCTGCCGAGGGCGCGGAACTTGGCTTCGCTTTTCTCCGTCCGCGGATCGCCGATGATGACCGTTTTCCCGCCGCCCAAATTCAAGCCGGCCGCCGCGTTTTTATACGTCATTCCCCTCGCCAGGCGGAGGGCGTCTTCGATCGCCGCCTCCTCGGTCTCATAAGTCCACATCCTCGCCCCGCCGAGGGCCGGCCCCAGGGTGGTATCGTGGATCGCGATGACCGCCTTCAAACCCGACGCTTGATCGTAGCACAGATGCAGCTCCTCATAATCATACTTTTCCATGTATTTAAAGATTTCCATGTCCTCCACTCCCATTCCGTCGATCTTCCACTTCCACCCAGGAATTTAGATGCAATTATCATGCCAAAGGGAAAAATGTAAACGCTTTACATTTTATACTTTTAAAAATCATGAAGGATCTTGCAAGGTTGGAAAAAAATTGCATGCAAATTCTACAGAATCGAATGTTTTTCCAGCTTATAATACAAATTTCGGATGGACAATCCCAACTCCTTCGCCGTTTTTGTCTTATTTCCCTTATTTTTGGCCAGGGTGCTCCGGATAATTTCCCTTTCATAGCTGTCGAGCAGCTCGGAAAGGCTTCTTCCCGTCCCGGGAGGAAACCCGGGAAAGGATTCCTTTTGCAGGGTGGGCCGGTTTTCCAAAAAATCCGGCAAATGATGCTCTTCGATGGTCCTTTCATGCTTGCCCATAAAGATGATCGCCCGCCCGAGGATGTTTTCCAACTCCCGGACGTTTCCCGGCCAATCGTAGCTTTCCAGTTTTTTCAGCGCCGAAGGAGAGATCCCTTCCACGCTGCGGCCGTAATCGTGATTGATTTTCCGGATCAGGTGCGCGCACAAAAGGGGGATGTCTTCCTTCCGCTGGCGCAAAGGGGCGATGTGAATCGGGATCCGGTTCAATCGGTAATACAAATCTTCCCGGAATTTTCCCGCGGCGATCTCCCTTTCCAGGTTCCGGTTCGTTGCCGCGATAATTCGCACGTTGACCGGGATCGGCTCCGTGCCCCCGACCCGGATGATTTCCTTCTCCTGCAAAACCCGCAGCAGCTTTACCTGCATCTTGGCGGAGAGCTCGCCGATTTCGTCCAAAAAGAGGCTTCCGTTGTCCGCCTCTTCAAACAGGCCCTTCTTTCCTCCCCGTTTCGCCCCGGAGAAGGCTCCTTCCTCATAGCCGAACAATTCGCTCTCCAGCAGGGATTCGCTCAAGGCGGCGCAATTCACGCGGATGAATTTATTGTACTTCCGGTCGCTCTCGTTATGGATGGCGTGGGCGAACAGTTCCTTGCCCGTTCCCGATTCTCCCCGCAAAAGGACGGTGGCAGGCGTCCTCGCGGCAATCTTCGCCTGCTCGACGGCGATTCTGATCTCATCCGACCGGCCGACGATATCCTGGAAGGTGTATTTCGCCTCCAGTTTGCGGATCCTTTCCTTCGCCGCATTCAGTTCCGCCGTCAGGGAGAGGATTTCCGACATGTCATGAATGACGCCGACGCTTCCTTTCAATTGGCCGTCCACGATGATCGGAGCCACATTGACGACCACATCTTTTTTGCGCACGCCCACTTTCATCCGCACGCCGCGGACCGGCTTCCTCGTTTTTAACACCTTCATATGCATGCTTTCCCCTTCGGAGATGTCGATGGTCGCCGGCTTTCCGATCACGTCTTCTTCCTTCAGTCCGGTCAGGCGGGTATAGGCCGGGTTCACCATGATGCCCAATCCCTTTTCATCGACGACCGAAATCGCGTCGTTGCTGGACTGGATAATGGCCTCCAGAAGCGTCCGGACCTCTTTCAGATTGGTCACTTCCTCCGCCAGGCTGACGAGCTCGGTGACGTCCTTGAATACGGCAAAGGCCCCGAGCACCCTTCCGCCGTCATCGAGGATGGGGATTCGCGAAGCGATCACCTTCGTGCCGTTGGGGAAGGTGTATTTTTCATGGATCGCGGGAATTTTTGCCGCAAGGGTCTGGGGCAGGTCGCTGGAGGGGATCACCTGATCGATCGGTTTTCCGATGGCATCTTTCCCGCCGATCCCCGTCATCCGCTCGGCCGCCCGGTTGAAGGCGGTGATCGTTCCCTCCGCGTCGATAATGATCATCCCGTCGTTGATGGACTGAATGATCAGTTCGTTCTTTCGGGCCTGGTTTTTCAATTGGCGGATCAAGGCTTCCTTCTCGTGGATCAGCTTGACGATGACATAGGCGATGCTTCCCGGGATGATCGTAAATCCCCTTTTTTCGGCCAAAAGGGCGCGATGGACCCGCTCGTCTCCGGTCACGTCGATGACGATGTCGATCTCATCCGTCAACAGGGTCTTCCAATCTTTCCCCGTCAATATCCCCTGCTCCTTCGCCTTTAAAAGGGCCGGGGCCTCGGGACGGATATCCGCGACGGCTTTCACCCGCAACATTTCCGACTGGTTCAGGATGTCGAAAATGGCCGTCCCCCCTTGGCCGCCGCCGATGATCATCACGTTTTGCAAGCTACCACCAACTTTGCCCTATGAAAATTTTTTCATAGCACTATTGTAATCGAAGTCCCTTGCCTTGACAATTTTCCCTTTTCCATTATGCTTTTTTTGAGCACCTTTTATCGGAAAGGAAAATTCGCCATGATGAGAACCGTTGCCTTCCTCATTCTCCTCGTGCCCGGCATTCTTGCCGCGTGGGGCGTAAAGCTGATGCGGGACTCCCTGTTCGGCATCGTGAATCCGCCCTTTCCCGGTACGGCGTCCCAGACGATCGCCGGCCTGCTCTTCTTTGTTTTCGGAATCTTTTTTGTCGGCGGGTTTATCTTTCACCGCGACAAAAAACGGAACAAGGTGCAAAAGCGTTTTAAAAAAAGATGAAAGAATGCGGCCCTTTGCGGTTTTCCGCTCAAAGGCCCAACGATTCCCTGAGCCGCCGCGCCCTTTCCGGATAGTCGGTGATGACGGCCTCAGCCCCGGCCTGAAAGAACCGGATCAAATCCTTTTCTTTGTTCACGGTGAAGGGCCGGACCTTGATCCCGTTTTCCTGGGATTGGATGACGAGCTGCGTCGGACAGGCCTTATGGTACGGGTGGATCCCTTCGGCGCGGATGCCCTTCGCGTACGCCCAGGGCTGGTACAGGCCTTCCATGAACAGCGGGGCGATTTCGATTTCCGGCGCCCGCAAGCGGCAATAATAAATGCTGTAATGGTTAAAGGAGGAGAGGATGATCCGGTCCTCCGCCCGGAACTTTTTGATCAGATCGAGCACTTTGTTTTCCAATTCGTTATTTTCAATCGTATAGGTCTTCAGCTCGATATTGCAGACCAAATCGGTTTTGACAAACCATTCCATAAATTCTTCCAGGGTCGGGATCTCCGCCTTGAGCCGGCCCTTCTGGAATTGGTGGGCGGCATTCAGCTTTTTGATTTCGGACAGGGTAAAATCCTTGACCTTCCCTTTCCCGTCGGTCGTCCGGTCGACGGTTTCGTCGTGGATGATCACCACTTCGCCGTCCTTCGTCAATTGGACGTCGAGTTCAATGCCGTCCGCTTTTACCCTTTCCGCCTCGTAAAAGGAAAGCATCGTGTTTTCGGGATGGGTCCCGCTTGCGCCGCGGTGGGCAAAAATCAGTGACATTCGTCTTCACCTTCGTTCCAAAAAAATTTTTCAACCATGTTTTTATTGAGGGGAGGGAAGGGACAGAAGAAATCCGCTGCGCGCCGAAAGGGGCTTAAATGGGCGGACGGGCGGCGGATTCCCGCCCGGCGACAATCTCCGCCGGCAGGCCTCCCCCTTCTTAAAGAATTCAACGTTCCATGGGATTATTCCTCTTCCGAAAAGCCCGTTGCCGTGAACGGCGGATTCCCGGACAAGTAAAAAACCGCCTGATGGGTTCAGGCAGCTTTTGTCCCCGTCCTAATCGCCGGATGCGGTCCTTTTTCCCGTCCACTTGCCGGGTGCCGTCCGTTCCGTTCGCGGATCAACGGGTTTATCCGCGATCCCTTTTTTCCCAATCGCCGAATGCAGTCCGTTCCATCCCCGCGCCGCTTTCTTTCGTCCCCGCGTAAATCGCATGGTTCTTGCCGAAAATGAACGCTTCCCTTTCCTTCGTGAACCCGATCTTCTCCGCCACTCGGATGGACGGGGCATTCCCCGGGTCGATGATGCAGATGAGCTTGCTTATACCCAATCTTTCGAAGGCGTAGTCCTTGCACGCCTGGGCCGCTTCCGTGGCGAACCCTTTGGACCAGTGCTTTTTGTTGATGTGGTAGCCGATCTCCACTTCCGTTCCGCCATCGATGATTTGCTTGACAAGACCGCAGTCGCCGATCAATTCCCCCGTTTCTTTCAAACAAACCGCCCACAGCCCATAACCGTCATACCGGTACCTTTCCTGATTGCGCCTGATCCAGTCGCGGGTTTTTTGCACGGGAAAGGGGGCCGGATAATACTTCATCGTTTCCGGATCCGAAAAAATCCGGTGGAGCGGTTCAAGATCTTCGGCTTCGAACTCCCTTAAGATCAGCCTTCGTGTTTCCAGAACAATCATGTCCGATTCTCCTTTTCGCGTCTCAACCGTTTACGAACATGCAATCCTTCCCGCTCCTTCAGCCGGCATTGAAGCGGGTGCATCACGGATGAAGGAGAGGCCGCACCGCGCAAGTGCCTTGCACCGCGGATGACGGATGAAATTTCTTTCTCTATGGAAGGCAAACGGCGGGACGGTGCGGCGGCGCCGCCGGGAGGAACGAAAAGGGGATTTTCAGGACGATTCGGAAAGGAACCTAAACCTTCGAATAGCGTTCCGAAAGTTTTCTTACGGGATTGAAATACTTCTTCCAGAGGAATTTCGTACCGGTTCGCGAACACGATCAAGTTTCCAACACATCGCCCAGCTCCTCGGTCAATTTCCGCTTGTTTTCCTCAAGGGAGCCCGCGGGTTCACCGGGCCTGTCCCTCCCGATTTCCAGGGCTCTGATCGCCCGGGCGACCTCACCCGTTTCTTCCGCCAAAAATCCGATGCGGATAAAGATGTCCAATTCCGCCCATCCCCTGCTTTCGTAATAATCCTTTATCCATCGTTGAAATTCGTTGAGATCCATTTCCATTTACCCTCCCATTTTCAGCACCTTCATTTTAACAAAATAATGACAAGTGAAACAGGGATTTCCTTAAGAAAGGGCGGACAGGCAAAAAAGCCGGATTTTCAAGTTCCGCTCCCGGCCGTCTTTGTTTTTGCCAAAAGTGCCTATTTCCTTGCGTCTTCAACAAAAAGAACTCCCCCAATCAATCATTCGATCGATTGGCGGAGGCTGAAAAATGATTGGCATAAATCTGCCGGCTTTCATATGACCGGCAGCATTCAAACCCTTGATGCGTCCGTTTTCAAAAAAATCTTATGTTCCGCAAGTCTTCGTCCCCATGTCCGCGATTTAAGCCGGATCGAACTGCGTCAACGTACTTTTAAAAATATCCGCGTTCTCGTTTTCCCTTTGTTGATGGATTATTCTTTTTACGCTTTCACGCTGACAAGGCTTAATAACGTCCCCCCGTATTGCCTTGTCATCTGTATCATCGATTGGTATGACACTCGGGGGCCTTTTTAACAAAAAATAAGCTCACGCAAGAACATGTATGAGCTTCGTCATTTAAAGTGTTTGGATCGCCGCGGGCCTTTTACAGTTTTTTGCACGCCGGGCGGCTTCGATGCGAAAAACATTGTTAGTGACAATTAGTGAATTTTCGTCATCAAACGCTGTCTTTCACCCACTTTGAAATTTTTTTCTGCGGGATGCCAGAAATCCCAAATAATTGCCGCTGTGAAAGCAAACATCTATTTGATTGAATGAGTCGGAATTGTGACGAAAAATTCATCGGAATTCTAACGAATCATTCACCGGAATGAATTCCGCAATTGACGTGTTTAAAACCGCGCCATATCAACGTTTAACTCACTTTATGTTCCAGTCTTAACTTATCCGCGACCATCGCGATGAACTCCGAATTGGTCGGTTTTGCCTTGGTCATGCTGACGGTGTAAACGTTGATATACCAGGCTTTTTCCGATGCCTCCCGAAATTTTAACGCCTATATTTGTCGGTAACCAAACACCATATTTATCGGTAAATAACGTATGCTTAGCTCTATCATAGCAAAAATAGGAAAATATTCAAGGCGTTTTAAAGACAAAAAAAATCCGGCGCAGCCGTTGCCGCGCCAGTTTTTTATCCATATCTCCCGAATCTCTGCTCTAACGCTGTTCTCCGCCCAATTTCTTCATCGACAACCGGAGCGACAAGCCGTCCGACTTCGCGCCGGTCCATCTCAACAATCAAATTTCTTTGACGCTTTAATTCATTATAAATTTGCGTCAAAATTTCGCGATTGTCCGCACTGCTGGCGGTAACGTCAACCGTTCCCGCAACGGCTGCGTCAATCGACCGGTAAAACCCTGCCGGTGTCGAGTATGCCAAGGAAACTTCGGGCACCTCCGGCGTCATCCACTCGGAAAGTTTTTGAGCTGTTTTTAATACGTCCGATTGCATTGACTCGATGCCCTTAATTGCGCCCGCAGGGATCCAGCGCGCCAGGTCGGCCATGAGCCGAGAAGGCGACTTAATGCCAAAGAACGACTTAAATCCATTTTTGATCTTATTTCCCAAGTCCTTCACAGCGTCCCATACCGCGCTAGCCATGCCGGTAATTCCTTTAATCAGTCCGCGGATAATGTTCCTACCAATCGACTTTAAGTCGACGCTTTTTAAGAACTTAACCGCCTGATTCCAGATGCTTATAATTGCGCTCTTGACGTTGTGCATCAAATTTCGCACACTCGAAAGCATATTGCTAAAACGTGAAACAACGCCTTGCCAAATGGCGCGGGCAACACCCAAAACGGCTTCTTTCAAAGCATTCCAAATCGACGCGCCAAATGTGCGAAGCGCCAATCTCGGTCAAGATTGGCACCACAAACGATTTTATCGTGTTAAATACGTTCATAAAGCCGGTAACGAACGCCTGCAAGCGTTCAAAGACCGACGGCGGTAAGATCGCTTCAAACACGCCCTTAAGCCCACCTTTTTGTAACCCTTCGTTAAAATCCTCCAATAGTGACAAGACATTCGAGAATCCACCCTTGACGCGGTTGAACAACCCCTCAGTTAGTTCGCCAGCTAATATTTTGATGTTATCCTTGAACGTGCTAATCATGCCATTGAAAGTTTGAGATTGTGCTTGGCTAGCCCCAGCTACGCCTTTTGCAATATTGTTGAAAGCCGCGATATAGATGTCGGAAGTAATTTTCCCTTCGGACGCCAATTTACGGACGTCTGCGACTGTTACGCCAAGCTGTTCGCTGATTGCCTTGTAAATAGGCACGCCGCGGTCCTGGAGGATATTCAGGTCTTCCGTATAGGCGACGCCTGCTTGCATGACCTGCGACATTTGCCGGGCCATTTCCCGCGCGTCGGCCGCCGGAATAGCAAAGGCGCTCGAAACGTCGCTAATCCTCATCAGCGCCTTAAACAATTCGTCGCCCGCAAGGCCAGCGTTGTGCATATATTTCGCCATCATGTCGACGTCCTCGGTCTCGAATGGCGTCGACTTTGCAAAGTCACTTATTCGTTTTAACATGTCCTGCGCTTCTTTCGCGGATCCGAGCAAAGTCGTCCATGCGACCGTGGACTGTTCTTGCATGGCGTTATACTCAATTCCGACTTTTCCGATTGCGACTCCAACGGCGCCAAACGCTGCACCAGCGTTTGACTTAAAAAGCGCTCATGTTTCTTTGCGCGCGCTGAATTCGACTCGGTTGGGCTGGCCAATGCCTTTTCGGTCAGCGGCAAGGATGACATACCGCTTTGAGTCGTACTCGACTGCTTTGAATGAGTCATAATCGGCTGCGATCAAGTCATAATCGACGGAAAACTGAATGTCGCCCCGGACAAGTTCAATACCGTTGTCCAGAACGCGATCCTCGCCAGATATTTCCGTCACTACCGCGTCAACCGTTTTTCTGACCTCCTCAACGATCTTTTCGCCGGTAAACGGATCTTCCGAGATGACTTTTTCACTAATAAGTACGACCGGTTCCGTCCGGTTCGCAATGATTTCTCGGCGTGATTGCTTTATAAAGTCGATGTCTTCTCGTGTCAGCACGGTTTAACCTCCTTTAAAAAGAAAATCCGCCGGCGGCAAACCGGCGGCAATTGGCGGTGACGTTCAATGAACCGAAGCGCTAATTTCCAAAAACTTTTCTTTCAATTTCGCGTATTTCTTGATGTCGTTCGGATCTTTCGTGCGGTCGGCAATGTCAAAAAGTTTTGCAAGATTGTCCGCGGTGACTCGTAAATTGCTAACATCCACCGCCGACAAGTCTTCGCCTTGAATTTCGCTCAATATGTGCTCATCATTTTCAATGACTCGTTTTCCGTTTTCCAACACTCGGATTTTCATTTTTAATTCCCCATTTCTTCGTAATTTTCCGGTGTGTTTAAATTGCGGCCAACTTCGCGGCCGAACAACTCGATGGCGTGACTAACGACCACATCAGAGAATAAACTCGGATTTGCAAGCGACGCGTTAATAAACTCGACCGCTTGCCGCGCTTCTTTGACCTCGGCCGGCAAGTAATCGTTATTCAATCGCTCATACATTTGCGACAACTGCATTTTCGCCTTGCCTTTGTCACCTGCAAGGCTTAAGGCCTGCGGAACAATGTTCACAAACTCATCTGCCAGCATCGTCGCGAAATATGGATCGTCAATTTGCTTCATCGTTTCGTTGATTTTTCGCTCCGCTACCTCAAAATTAGGCGCGAGCATTAGCTCGACTTTTAACTTGTCGATCTTCTTTTTAAAGTTCTCAACTTTTTCGTCAGCCGGCTTTTTAATGCCGCGTTTGATCGTCGCCTCTGCGTCAGCTTTGGCGGCAGTCAGCAAATCGACGTACTCTTGCTTGCGCTTTGCTGCTGCTTGCAGCAGTTCGTTGCCAAGCCGTTGCCGCACCTCTGCCGCTTTTTTCGCCCTGCCCTGGGCGGACAGGTCGGGGTCGTGTGCGGTTTTCGTGATTTCTCGTTGTGCTTTTTCCGCGTGCTCCCGGTAAAATGCTGCTGACGTTTGTTGCAATTCAATCGCTTTGTTGACGTATTCTTTGAATTTCATCGTTTCACCACTCCCAACAATTTTTTCCACCACGACGACGCAGGCCGCGGCTCAATAAAATGAAATTCTCTCAATAACTGCTCATGTTGCTTGATCGTTGCGTATGTGTCGTGTGTTTCGCCTCGCGTTTTCAGGCTTGCGGCCATGCCCGCCTCGGTCAAAAGCCGCTTAAAAAGCGCCTTGTCGCTCGTCCATACTTCAAAATTCGTAATATCGTAATAAAACGCAAGTTCTCGCAGTTTGTAAACCGCGTCATCTAGCGTTGTTTTCAGCACAACGATCTGATCTGCGAGATGACCGGTATTGTCGTACAAGTTTACGACGAAAAATGGAACGTCGTCGATTTTTTCGAAGTTTGCGACTGCTAGATACCTCGTTTTTTCTCACCTCCTGCCAAAGTTTTCGGTATGGAGGCTCGTATTTTTTTCGTATAAGCTCGGGAAATGATTTTTCGATTAACCGCTCGAGCCAGGACGGGTGATAATCAAAATATTTTGTTCTTTCTTTTTGTGTTTCAACTTTTTTCTTCAAGTTTATATTTCCCCCTCAATTTTTCTGCTAAATTTAACGCGCGCCAGTCGCTTACATTGCGCCCAACGTAATAGTGAAGCGTTTCGCCGTCGTTGAACGTTACGGTTACAAAATTGTGGTGATAAGAGTTAACGTCGCGTTTGATATTAAAACGACTAATTGCCATGATTTCCTCCTTTTGTTACGCTTTTAAAATGCAAAATCGGGCAACCGAGTATAAAACGTCTAGTCCCCGATTTTTTGCACTTAAAAACGTTGATTTTACGCGGTTTTTGAACGTCTAAAGCGTAACGGAAAAGGTCATTTCACGGCATCGCGGATCCGTTTCGCCCGCATTCGCCGTTTTGCTTGTTCGCGGCGCACTTCATCGCGACATCGGTCGCAGTACTTTTGCCGATTGCTCGTGCGCTTATACCGGTCGCCGCACCGTTCGCATACGTCCGGCAAACCGGAATTCTCGCGTTTCAACGGGTATTCGCGTGGAAAATAATCGAGATATTCGTCATTTAGCGCCGGATCCGCTGGCAATACAGACTGCATGAAATAGGGACAAACATTCGCAGGCAGTCTGTCAGTTTCAATCTCGACAATGCACTTACCTGCGGGCATGATTAAGCATGTGCCGCCTTCATAATTCGCGCAATTGTTCCGCGCAAGCCGCGCAAGCCTGCTTTGGATTGATCGGATCTTACGTTGATTCATCCTCGCCCGGCTCCCTTTCTTTCTCGTATTCTTCAAGCGTCATGCGCCTGCCGTCGGCAATGACTTCGATTTCAACGTCGGGTTGCGCGTAACCCACACGGTCGACTGCCTCATCAATTCCGCCGCAACCGATGAAAACGACTTCGCCATCCAGCGATTGGACACGGTAACGACCGTTTGAATCAATAAAAATAACCGCCTTACCGTCTGGAAATACCGGCAAGCGGTCACCGTCGCGCGTTTCGCGGAATTGTCGATAATGACGCGCGTTATTCAAAACGATCAGATTTTCGTTATAAATGCAAAACACTGCGTCGCCTCCTATTCGTTACGTTCTCGCCCTCCGCAACGCGGCATCATCGAGCGTTAATTAAACAATACTTTTATAGCGTTTAACGACTTCGCGGGGCCAGCGTAAACCACCCGCGGATTTATGATAATCCGGCGCTGGCGCTTATCATGCACATTATGCGGCAACCAAAAAACGGGCTTGCCGTCGAGTTTAATTCCCTCTAGCGCCTGGCGTAATTTTGTGGTATCTTTGTATTGCAATAACTCGGCTAAATGCGTTAAATCCATCGGCTTTAGTTTGTCCTCGTCCGGTTCGGTGGGATTAAAGCAAACAACGTTCGTTTTAAAATTGACAAATGGCAATACGGCGTAAATAATCGCTAATTGCTTCAGTGATCTACCGTTGTACTTTTCGTACAATTCGCGAACAGTTTTGCGGAAAAGTCTTGTATGTTGGTATTCTCGCAAATCATATTCACAATCTTTTAGAAGCCCTCTGTAAAAAACGCTTGGATTCATGTAAATGCCGTTGCTTTCCTCGCGGATTATGTTCTCCGCGATCAGCTTTTTATAAAAATCCCTGAATTTTCTTTCGCTCATTTTAACCAGTTTTTCCAGGTCTTTTTTGTTGATTTTACGGCCGTTGTCGAATTCCAAGCGGCCGGTCACATAGCCGGTATACGTTCCCACGAACATTAACCGCGCCATGTCTGACTGTGACAACGTCGGAAAACGTTCTTTCATCGTCTTTGTACTCTCGAAAAACGCGAATACGAAACCCCCGTTTTCAATTTCGTGCGCTGTTAGCTCGTCAACGGCTTTCAGCGCTTTTCTTTGTTTATCCGTTGTTTTCAGAACAAGCTCCGCAAAATCGCTGCGGTCGTTGCCGTCTTTGTCGTAGATTCGTCCGTCTTTGACAATTGCGTTTTCTTTCAACGACAAAAAGCCGCGCTTCGCTCGCGGCGTTAAATTTTGCCAATATCTAAATTCGCGCGCTCTGTCAACTGCCAACTTTTTCCTCACCCCACACCAAAATGTTTTTGACTCTTTGAATGTAATCATCACCTACCAGCTGACGAATTTTTTCAATCAATTCTCTGCTTGGCTCGATATAACCAGCTTCGACTAGCGCTAATTGACTGCGACTAATGCCCAATTTGCTGCTAAATTGATGTTGATTCATACGTAATGATTGACGGATCAACTTAATTAATTCGCGGTTCATAGATTACAACCCCCTTTTTAATAACATGTTATTAATATAAGTGAAAAATAAAAACCTGCTGATCGCGGGCCTTATGGCCCAATGTTTTAATGCGACCACTACATAAAAGGCTAGATAACAAAACGCAAAAAATACAATAATTCTATAATGTATAGCCACAAAACGCGGTAAAATGCAATAACTCTATAATGTATAGCCGCAAAACGCGATAAAATACAATAACCGAGCCTAAAGATTTCGCAATGTCGCGTCTGTTTTTGATAATCGCGACCATCAGCGCCAATGTTTCACCTCTTCCTGGCACTTATATAGACAACTAATTACCCAAAATATACTATTCTTTCGATTTAATGACGCGGTCCGTTTTCCCTTCACCCCTCTTAGTAACAAAATAGCCACTTTAGGAAGTACTTTTCATATAAACATAGGCAAAAAATTCGGCAAAAATGCAATAATCATTTAAATTTTTGACCGCAAATGGTAGAGTCTGCTCAATATTTATAACCTAACGTTTTGGAAAAAATACAATACATGTTAGAAATAAACCCGTCTTCTTCTCGCAAATCTATTAAGTATAGACAACTAGCGCGGTAAAATGGTGTATTTTACGTCTGGCCGAAAAAATAGTCTGCTTTTTGGTCCGTTTTTCGCAAAAATAGTCTGCTTTTTGGTCCGCTTTTAAAAGTGGCTCGAAGCCTTGCGGCTGTAGGGCTGAACGGCATTTTTGGGGTGTTCTATCCCTCTTATATCAGTACAAACTGTCGAATTATTAACGTTTTATACTTACAGCGCCATGCCATTACGATTAGCTGACCGTTAAAGGTTTTCGTGAAGTTTGAAAACTTCTCTAAACCTTACGGTGCGTCCAGCTTCGCCCGGCAAGCCGGGCTCGCTGTCCGCAAAATACCAATAATCCAACTTCTTTATTCTTGGAATTAAATACTAAAACAGCGTCAGGTATACCATAGCCCCTGCCGCTATTTCTTCCGTTATTAGATATTAGAGTATTAATTATATGGCTGGCCGCAGGCCCGAGCTTGCGAGGGCCTGCAAAGGTTTTTGGAAATGTGAACATTTCACGTCAGGCCCACACGGACGCTGTTAAAAAGAATACATAACACAGTATGCGTACAAACTGCGACTGCCCCGCCGGCGCCGCCCGCGCCGTTACCCCTTCTACTTATATAATCGTTAGCACCGCGCCCCGAGGGTCATTTTTGCGCTAAAAAAAGCGGGGCTACACTTCCCCCGCAAGTTTGCCGGCTATTTGCGCCAGTCGTTCAGCACTTCGACGCAATTTATTGCGCTTTGCAGAGCGGTTTCAAGAACGATTGGTGATAGCGTTTCTTGTTCTTCTGCTGCTCTCGCCAGCCACCGCAATAAGTACGTTGTCGCAACCCGGTAATCGTCGCAGCCCAAATTTTTAATCTTTGCGATCAGCTCGTCCACTCGGATCCCTCCAGGACTTCGTTTATCGAAAGCGTCACATTCAAAGACTTGCGAACTCGCTTGCTTTGACTGATTGCGCGCTCGATCTGTTTTTGCAACGTGTAGAACGTTTGCGCAACGTAATTATAAATCGGCTGCAGGCGCGCCATTTCGTCTTTAACCACCCGGCGCTTGCGCAAAACGTCTTGTAGTTTTAGCGCGAATTCGTAGCCGCTGGTCGGCGTTAGCTCTGCCTTTTCAAGCTCATGATAAAGCGCGCTTAATTCTTTGTCATACCGTGATTGATGCTTATTCAGTTCGTTATAAAACCTGGTTACCTCGCGGTACAGACGATCGAGCTGTTCATAGAACGTGTCAGTTTTTGCGATCATTGGATTTTCACCCCCGCCCGAATCAGCGCCTCGGCCTCGGCCGCGGTCAGCTCGGCAATGCCATACCGTGCGCGGTCGCTGACGCCGGCAATGGCGCGGAACACGTCGGGCGCGACGTTGTACTTTGCGCCGTTGATCGTTACGTTGTACCAGCCGAGTAACGTACGAACGTATGGCGCGGCGATCATGGCATCAGCACCTCCGCAATCGGTTGGTCGCCGACGACCTCGTAATATTTGCCGTTGAAGAATTCGCACGGTCTGACGTATTCAATGACCGCGTGCCTGTTGCCGCAAATAATCGCAACGCCGGGGGCAATGAGCAAGCCCTTTTCGGCAATGACTTCCGGGCCATTGTCGCCGTCACTCGGGTAAACGACTGTAATTTCTTTCATTCTTCGCACACCTCCGCGATCAGGCGGATTAAGTCGGCGGCCGTCATGCGGTCAATGTTGCGCACGAAGTCCAGCGCGTCGAATTCGCGTTTAAACGTCAGAATCGTTTTGTCGGGCTCGAAGCAATCAGGGTACTTGGCGCAAGGTTTCAGCGTTTCGATCGCCGCGAATTCGTCGGGCTCTTCGTAAAGTGTAAGGAAATAGTCGTCAACAAGGCGGAAAGCATCGTAAGTAATGCAAATTTCTTCGCCGTTGGTGTCGGTAAAGTGAATGATGACGGGAACTTTGGCATCTGGCATATTTAACTCCCCTCTCGACTTAATTGATTTTCAATCCGATTATACGCTTTTGCGTATTATACGTCAATACGTTTTTGCAAAATTACGCAAAAAATTCTATAATCGAAATGACGACGCTATAAAAGCGAGGGATTAACGAAAACATGAAGCGGGTTAAATTGCGGGTAAACGAATTGTTGACGAAGCACAACCTAACGCAAGCGCAATTAAGCGAATTAACCAATATTAGGCAGGCCGCTATTTCTCAACTGTCGCGGGGCTTTGTTAGTCGCGTGTCTATCGAACACATAGAACGCATTGCAAACGCGCTAAACATTGACGATATTAACGAAATTATGACGATAATTGACGACGAAAAAACGCCAGGGGGTCACGATTGCTGACGCCCTTTTTTCGTTCCCTCCACAAGCGCACGCTGTTCCTCCGCCAATTGCTCCGCGGCAGTTGTGCCGAGCTTTCCAGAGCTGACAAGTGATTGGAGTTCGGGGATTAAATTGTTGAGTTTAAGAAGGCGTTTTGTCCCAGTAATTGATTCGTTTAATGCTTCTGCAATGTCTCCAAAACTTCGTCCATTTTGGACTAAGTCCGTCCTTTTTCCTTGTTGAATCCCCCAATACTCTTTCAAAAACTGCGCTATCCGTTTCCGCCTGCCCGCGTCGCTCGACCCCTCGGGTTGCCGAACCTGCCGCAAATTTTCGGGGCTCTGGCCGTGCGGGCTGGTCGCTCCTCCCCGCCGGGGGTTATTTTGCGAATTTTCAGACGTAAAATGATTTTTTGCTGCCCGCATTTTGACCCTGCCTGGCGCCGCGGCTCGGCGCGACCTCCACCGCCGGGCACGAAAAAAAGCAGCCGGCCAATTGACCGACTGCTTGCGGTTTAATCGAAAATTCTTTCGACTGCTTGCGCTTTTTCTTCATCGCTCGGCTGCGAGTACCAAGCGACCATGTCGGCGCTAGAATGGCCAGTTAGCACCATAATCGTTGCGGTTGGCACGCCTTTATCGACTAGCGATTTAACGAACGTATGGCGCAATTGGTGCGGATGTACGCCGTATTTTTTGAGCATTGCTTGCACGGTGCGAACGCTGATCCGCTTGCCGTGATTCGATAGGAACAAAGCGGGATCCTTGTCGTTCCGTTGCGCCAAATATTCGGTTAACGCATGCCGCGTTTCCGCTGGAATCGGTAGAAAACGTTCCTTGCCGCCCTTGCCGTTGCGAACGTGGAGCGTACCCTTTCGCTCGCTAATCTGCACGTCGTCGCGGTTGAGCGCGACCAGTTCCGACACGCGCAGGCCGCAACCAAGCAAAGTCATTACGATAGCATAGTCGCGGCGATTGCGCTTGCGGTCGGTTTCGCGAATCAAACGGTTTCGCGTTGCCCTGTCAAGCCACTCCGGCGCTTTACTCGTTGGCTTGGCCGCTTTAATTGTACGAATGTTGGTCACTGCCGCGTCATTGCCCGCCCAGCGGCAAAACGCCTTGATTGCCGCCAGCTCACGGTTGACGCCGCTTGCTTTGCGCTTTTCGACCGTTTCGAGCCGCTGAACGTAAAACTGAACGTCAGATCGGGCAAAGTTCGTTAAATCGGCGCCGCTTGCGTCGAGATACTCGGCAAACTTTTCGAGCGAGTGGCGATACGCCTTAGCCGTGTTGGGCGACTTGCCCGCCAGCGCTTCGGCAACGAATTGGTCGATGATCGCGTCGTTATTCATCCGAAAAACCCCCGTTAAATAATTATACGCAATATTTTTCCGCCGTTATTTAGCGATTTTGACCGCCTTTTTCCGGCTTTTCCTACTCTTATTTTACGCATAATACCTATTATACGCAAGTATTATACGCAATTTTAACGGAGGTAATCACGATCACCGACCCCGTGAGTTTCCAGCAAGGACGCGCCGTGAACGTGTTGCCTAGTGATATTTGCGCTATGTAACATACAGAAACCCCAATAAACCGTAATTATTCCGTTTTACTACCTATATACTGTCAAGTATTTTTACTTGACGTTACAAACGTTACAACCGAAAAAATCGGCAAGGTCGCGCGTCAGGCCCGTTTGCCTGGTGCGTGTAAAGCAGTGTAAACCGCATTATAGAATTTCTACGATTATATGCCGTCAAGTAATAATACTTTACACCGACAAAACCGCGTCCAACCTTACACCAAAATGGCGATGTCAGGGCGTTAAAATTGGTACGATAATCGTACTAGCGGAATAAATTCCGTACTTTGCCGCGGCGGCGGCACTTGCGTCTCGGAACGCGTTTTACCTCCGTTAATTGCGGTATTTTACGCCATTTCCCGATAAAATATGTTTTTTGTTACCGAAAATGTACACTAAAATTTCGATGTCAGGGCGTTAAAAGCGGTATTACTACACTTACTGTAGTAATATTACTACACTTACTGTAGCAGTGAGCAATTTACGTTGGTACGATAATCGTACTAGGGGTCAATCACTCTGCCGCCAAATAGTCGGCAAAATACGCAAAATAGGTGCAACGCCCTGCCATTTGCGCCCTTTTACGCGCAATTTCCGCGGTCACGCTTTGCCAAACGCGGAATAAGTACCCGAATAAATTTCGAACTTTGCCGCGTTTGTATGCAAAAACTGCGGACTGCAGGCCGTCAATAAAGTCCGAGGCGTGATTTTCAACCAAAATCGAGCGGTCAATGGACGCTTTTGCGCGATAAAGCACGCCAATAGCCTTGTACATGTCGCGATCGTTGAAGTATGGTTTTAATGCGCTAAAAAGTTCTGCCGGGATTGACCGCTTTAATGCGCCATGCGTCGGCGCTTCCGTTGCATATGTATTAATTTTATTTTTATAGTTTCTGGATCCGGCTTCTTGGCGTGACATTGCCGGTGTGACAGCGGCAGACTGAATGACGATTAAATTGCTCGTCTGCCTGCGGTCGCCCGTTTCGCGGCGGCGCTCGTACTGCCGGATAATTCCGAGCGCCTCCAACCGATTGCAGGCGCGAATGACCGTTCGCCGTGACTTGCCAACCAGGCGGGCGATCGTGGACTTCGCAAGCCATGATTTGCCGATGTTTTTGCATGAATAGCGGGCCAAGACGTCTAGTACCGCGATTTCCGTTTTGCTTAATTTGTGGTTCCGCTTGTGCGCGGCAACGGCTGCGTTAAGTTCTTCGATTGATTTGAACATCGCGACGCTCTCCCTCCAAGCGCCGCACCGCATAAAGTACGAACGCACGTTCGATCAATTACATACACCTTGTATAATTTTCACAATTCTTTTATTATTGATTTAGGGTGTTTGTTTTTGTGCGTCCTTGCCTTTACGACGGTGAGGCGCTCTTTTTTTGTTTTACAAATTCAAGTTATTAAGCGGCGAATGACGCTGATATTTGCGTGCAACCTCACTTGTCGTAAAGTCAAGATACGCTTTCATGGTCACGTCAACGCTAGAGTGACCTAGTATTCTCGACAATGTAACAAAATCGCCTCCGTTTAACAGGTAATACTTGGCAAAATTATTCCTAAGTTGGTGCGCTTGAATATCGACGCCAACCGATTTCCCCAATTTTTTCAAACTGCGTTCAAAATTGCTAACATCTAATTTTGTTCCGCGGACTGTTGGGAACAAATATTCGCTGTCGCTGAACCGGTCGCGGAATCTTAACCAACGTTTTAAATCCTCGGCCATTTTATTTGACAAAAAGACGTAACGCTCGCGGTGGTTTTTCGGATTGCGGATTAAAACGGTTCTAGCTTTAAAATCCACATCTTCGGGGCGCAAATTGACGCATTCACCGGCACGTATGCCGGTATCCAGCATTAATCGGATCATTACCCACTGGCGGTAACCGTAAAATGTCGTTGTATCGAGCGAGTCCAAAACCCGCTTTATTTCGTCTCGCGAAAGCAGTTTCTTCTGCTTGCGTTGCGGTTTGATGTTTTGAACCTTTTCCGCAGGATTGACTGATATTTCATTATCCGCTTTTAAAAAATTGAAAAAGACTTTAATGTTGCGCAAATAATTGGCAATTGTGGTGTCGCTGATCGGTTTCCGGTAATCAGTCCGATTTTGCGGATGGTTGATTTCTTTGCTTTTTTCGTTAGTCATCACAGTATACTTGCCGCGTTCCTGTAAATATTTGATATAAGCTCGAATATGAGCGGTTTTAACATCTTTTACATCAGTAATCCCGTGAACGTCTTCTAAATATTTAGCAAACAACCGCAATGACTGTTCATAACTCGCTTTTGTTTTTCGAGTCAACGCTTTACTATCGCAATAAAGCATAAAATTGTCTATTTGCAGTTCAAAATCCGTTACCACGAAAAAACGCCTCCTATTTACCGGTTTGATTACCGGCAAATAGAGGCGTTCATTTATCGGGTACTCATCGAAAAATTTATCGGTATGCTGACGAACTTTATCGGTAACTGGTGTAACCGATTAGACCGTCAAAAACCGCGCCATATCAACGTTTAACTCACTTTATGTTCCAGTCTTAACTTATCCGCGACCATCGCGATGAACTCCGAATTGGTCGGTTTTGCCTTGGTCATGCTGACGGTGTAGCCGAAGAGGGAGGAAATCGATTCGATGTTGCCCCGGCTCCAGGCGACTTCGATGGCGTGGCGGATCGCCCGTTCCACCCGGCTGGCGGTCGTATTGTATTTTTTGGCGATGTCCGGATAGAGCACCTTCGTGATCGAACCGAGCAGTTCGATATCTTTGTAAACCATGGCGATCGCTTCCCGCAAATAAATGTAGCCTTTGATATGGGCCGGGACCCCGATTTCATGAATGATGCTGGTGATGGTGGCGTCCAAGTTTTTGTATTGCCGGTCTTCTCCCTGATTCGCGCTTCGGTAGGAAGAAACCGACGACGGGACGGAATAATTCTCTTCGCCCCGGATCTGGCGGATTTGGCTGACCAGGTTTTCCATGTCAAAGGGTTTCAAAACGAAGTAGGAGGCGCCCAATTCCACCGCCTTTTTTGTCACATCCTCCTGGCCGAAGGCGGTAAGCATGATCACGCATAATTTCGACCCGTTTTTCTTGATCCGTTCGAGGACGGCCAGACCGTCCAGATGGGGCATGATAATATCCAACAGAAGGACGTCCGCCTCGAGGCTGTCGATCATCTTTACGCATTCTTGGCCGTTGTGGAAAATTCCGATCACTTCCATGTCCCGCTGGCTGTTTATGTATTCCTCCAACAATTTCGTCAGTTCCTTGTTGTCGTCGGCAATGCAAACCCTGATTTTTTTCACCTAAAAAATTCCTCCTTGACTAAACTTTTCGAATCGTCTTTCTAAACCTATTTTAACTTATAATTTCCATATCGCAACGAAAAATCCTTTTGATTTTTTAAAATATGTAAAAATATATATATATTCCTATTTATTCTTTCTTTTTCGACAATTTCAAAAAAAAGCGGGGATTTTCTCCCCGCCTCAGCCCGCTTTTTCGAGCTCTTTTTTCGGGATCTTAATCCCCGCCTCATTCAGCATCCATTCGATATGCACCCCGTAACCGGTGGTCGGGTCATTGACAAAGACGTGGGTGACGGCACCGATTAACCGCCCGTTTTGGATGATCGGGCTGCCGCTCATTCCCTGGACGATGCCGCCGGTCTTTTCCAGCAGCCGGGGATCGGTGACTTTGATCACCAGTCCTTTCGTCGCCGGAAATTTTTGCGGAACGGTGCTGATGATTTTTACCTGGAACCGTTCCACTTTATTGTTTTCCACAACCGTCAATATCTCCGCCGGGCCTTTTTTCACCTGATGGGACAGGGCGATGGGAATCGCTTGGTCGAGCATCCCGTTTTCCACCGGCTTATCCAGCGTCCCGAATATGCCGAACTGGCTGTTGGCGAAGATGTTGCCGATCCGTTCCTTGTCCGCTAAAATTCTTGCCATTTTTTCTCCGGGGGAGCCGTTCGTTCCCTTTTGGATGGAGGTGACGGTCGAGGGGACAATATAGCCGTCTTTCACGGCGATCGGAAGCCTGGTGTCCATGTCGGAAATGACGTGGCCGAGGGCCCCGTATTTTTTCGTCTTCGGATCGTAGAAGGTCATCGTGCCGATGCCGGCCGCCGAATCGCGAATGTAAAGGCCCAGCTTGTATTTTTCATCCCCCTTGGCCTTTGCCGGGGTGATTTTCGCTTCGAAGGTTTTCCCGTCATGGCGCTGGACGAGGACCGACAGGGGAGTTCCTTTCCTTCCCGATTCTTGGACATAAGGGGAAATGTCCGCCAATTCTTCCACCGTTTTTCCGTTCATCTTGACGATCAGGTCCCCGGCCCGGATTCCCGCCTTTTCCCCGGGAGAAAACGTTCCCTCATCCGTTTCGACGAGATGGTGGCCGACGACAAGCACCCCTTTGGAGTGGATCTTGACGCCGATGGACTGGCCGCCGGGGACGACCCGGATGTTTTCCAATACTTGGACGTCAACCTTTTTTAAGGGAATCGGACCGTAATGGACGGTCACTTCCCCGTTCCCGGTCCGTTTGCCGGTGATGGCGAGGCCTTCCTCTTTATAGGCGATTCCGATCCGGTCGGAGCCGCTGTCCGCCCGGATCCCCGCGGCGGAAGAAACCGCCTGTTCCTGGCCTTCAAACAATGTCAGCTGAAAAGGTGTCTGCAAGATTTTTCCCGCCGGTGTAAAAAAGCCGAAGAAAACGAAAGAAACAAGGAGAAGAAAGCCGACTGTTTTTCGAATGGCATCCGTTTTCAAATGATTCACTCTCCCCGCTTCTATTCCACCCAATACGACTACACTACATAGCTTGCCTGACGGCGGGAATAATTATAAGGAGGGCGGAGGCAAAAAATCATGCGCAAAAAGGAATTCTTCCCCATGGGGGGAAAAGGTTTGCCAAATCGCCCTATGCCTTATTTTCCTGCAGCCGGCAGGGCCTTTGCGGCCTTTGTTTTTACTTTTTTCGCCAAATCAATCATTTCCTTGGCGTGCTGTTCCGTCGCCGAGGTCATTTCGGCGCCCGACAGCATGCGGGCGATTTCTTCAACCCGTTCCTTTTCGTCCAGTTTTTTCACCGAGGTGATCGTCCGGTTTTGAACGACGGTTTTTGAAATATGATAATGTTGATCGGCCAAGGCGGCCACCTGGGGCAAATGGGTGATGGACAGCACCTGGGAAGAGACGGAAATCTGGTAAATTTTTTCGCCGATCGCCTGGGCCACCCTGCCGCTGACGCCGGTGTCCACTTCATCGAAGATGATCGACGTCCTTCCCTGGTGTTTGGAGAAGATCGTTTTCAAGGCGAGCATGATCCGGGACAATTCGCCGCCGGAGGCGATTTTGGCGAGCGGCTTTGGCGGTTCCCCGGGATTCGTGCTGATGAAAAACTCCACCCGGTCCGCCCCGTTTTCCGTCAAATGGTCTCCCGCTTCGTGAAAGACGGTCTTAAATACAGTTTTATCCATGTACAGCGCTTTTAATTCCTTCTGGATCGCCGAGGTTAACACTTCGGCCGCCTGCTTCCGCCGTCCGGTGAGCCGGTTTGCCTTATCGCGCAATTCCGCTTCCGCGGCCCGGATCTTGTTTTCCAGTTCGGAAAGGGTGCTTTCCTTATTTTCAATCTTTTCGATTTCTTTTGCGATTTTTCCGTGATAATCCAAAATTTCCGCGACGGTCTTCCCGTATTTCCGTTTCAGCCGGTGGATTTCGTCGAGCCGGCTCTCCACGTAATGGATCCGCTCGGGATCGTATTCCATTTCATCCAGCCGGTCGTGCAGCTGGTGCATGATATCCTCCAGCGCATAATAGCTGGAAGAAAAATTTTCCTGATATCTTTGCCAGGACGGATCGATCTCCGCGGCATTTTCCAGTTGGCTTAAAGCGATTCCTAGCCAGTCCATGGCCTTCCCTTCGCCGGACAGGGCGTCATAGGCGGCGGATAAGGATTGATACAGCCGCTCAAAATGGATGAATTTCTTCCTTTCCGCTTCGAGCGCTTCGTCTTCTCCCGGCTCCAGCCGGGCGTCGGCGATTTCCTTCCACTGGAATTTCAATAAATCGAGCCGCTGCGCCAATTGCTGCTCGTTTTCGCTCAAGTTTTTCCACTCTTTTTTCAGATCCGCATACCGCCGGTACAGGGCCCGGTAATCCGCTAAAGCCTCCTTGACCGGTTCGCCCGCGAATTCGTCGAGCAAGAAGAGATGATTCCGCTCGTTCATCAATTCCTGGGTTTCATGCTGGCCGTGGATGTCGACGAGTTTTGTCCCGATCTCCCGCAGCACCGAAAGGGTGACCAGCTGGCTGTTGATCCTGCAGACGCTTTTTCCGTTGCTGTATATATCCCGTTTTAAAATAAGCGTCCCTTCGTCGGGCTCGATGCCGAATTCTTTCAGTTTCTCCACGGCCGCATGGTTTTCATCGAGAAGAAACAGCCCTTCGATTTCCGCCTTTTCCGCATCGTGGCGGACATATTCGGCGGAGCCCCTGCCGCCGATCAAAAGCTGGATGGCATCGATGATGATCGACTTTCCCGCCCCCGTTTCCCCGGTCAAAACGGTAAACCCATCGTCGAAGGAAAGGGAAATGGAATCGATAATGGCGAAATTTTTTATCGACAATTCCGAAAGCATCCTGCTTCCCTCCTAGGTTAACAGCTCACGGAAACGTTTCGTCAGTTTCGATGCGTCGCCGTTGTTCCGCGTGATGATCAGGCAGGTGTCGTCCCCGCAAACGGTGCCCACGATTTCCTTCCAGTCCAATTGGTCGATCAGCACCCCCACCGGATGGGCGTTTCCGGGAATCGTTTTCAAAACGACGAGGTGCTGGGCGTAATCCACCTTCACGAGAACATCCGTTAAAAGTTTCTTCAATTTCGGGACGACGGAAACGTTTTGTTCCTGGGTCAGGCTGTATTTGTACCCCCCGCCGGGGGACGGGACCTTGACCAGATGCAGTTCTTTCAAATCCCGGGATACGGTCGCCTGGGTAACGTGAAAGCCTTCCTTTGATAAATATTGTACGAGCTCGTCCTGGGTCTTTATTTCGTATTTCTGGATCAGTTCCTTAATTTTGAAATGCCTTTTTTCTTTGTTCATTTTTTCACCTCGTACAGGGCCCGTTTTCCGAAGAATCTCCATTTAACCCCATTATACAAAAGAATGCGGACGAAAAGGGATACTTGATGTGGAAATTTCGGGGCGAATCGGAACTCAGAGGGGGTTTTGGCATATTCCCGGAGAAACGGGAGAAAGGAGGGGGACGATCCGCCGGAAGGACGGCGGCAGGGTTTGTTTGAAACGGGGGGCGGATCCGGGAGCTCCTTTTCCGGAAGCCCGGGCGGGAAGGAAGGATTCCCGGATTTTTTCGCCATGGGACAGACACTATTTATGGAATTCCCGGTGCGCCTGTTTCACCACTTCTCCGATCGCCGAATCGGGCAAATCGGCCGCATCCGGATCCGGGCACGGCCATTTCAGGTGGAGAAGGAATTCGATATTCCCGTCCCCGCCGGTGATCGGGGAAAAGGTGAGCCCCCGGGGGCCATAACCTTCGGAACGGGCGAAACGGACGATGTCGCGGATGACTTTTTCATGCACCGCCGGATCGCGGACGATCCCCTTCTTTCCGACGGATTCCTTGCCCGCTTCGAACTGGGGCTTGATCAGGGCGACGACGTCGCTGTCCGGCACGAGCATGGCCTTCAGCGGCGGCAAAATTTTTTCCAGGGAAATGAAGGAGACGTCGATGGCGGCAAATTCCGCCATCCCGCAGCGCAAATCCTCCGGTTTCATGTAGCGGAAATTCGTCCTTTCCATGACGACGACCCGCGGATCGGTGCGGAGCTTCCAAGCCAGCTGATTGTATCCGACATCGACCGCGTAAGATAGCTTTGCCCCGTTTTGCAGGGCGCAATCGGTAAACCCGCCGGTGGAAGCCCCCACATCGAGGAAAATCTTCCCTTTCACCGAAAGGCCGAATGCCTTTAACGCCTTTTCCAGCTTAAAACCTCCTCTGGAAACATAGGGCATCGGATCCCCCTTCACCGCAACGGGCAAGGATTTGGGGACCTTTTCGCCCGGCTTTTCCAGCCGCCGGTTTTCCGTGTATACCAGCCCGGCCATGATCGCCCGTTTGGCCTTTTCCCTCGTTTCAAAAAAGCCTTTTTCCACGAGCAGTTGATCGATCCTGATTTTCTCCTCTTTCATTTTGCTAAGCCCTTTTTGAAATTTTCTCCATCATGCTTATCATCTGCTTGGCGATGTTTTCCGGGGTCAAGCCGATCTCCCGGTACAATTCCTTCACGCTGCCGTGTTGGATGAAACGGTCGGGGATGCCCATCCGCCGGATGTTGACGTGGCTGAAGCCCGCATCGTGGGCGAATTCGAGGACGGCGCTCCCGAAACCGCCCGCGAGGGCCGCTTCCTCGACGGTCAAGATCGGAATATGCATGTTCAAAATATCGGTGAGCATTTTTTCATCGAGGGGTTTTATGAACCGGCAGTTGACCACCATGCAGCGGATCCCGTATTTTTCCAGGATCTTCGCCGCTTCCAGGGCCATCGGGATCGTCGTCCCGAAGGTCAGGATGGCCGCCTGCTTCCCGTTCCGCAAAATTTCCCAAGTGCCGATCGGGATCCTTTTCCATTCTTCGTCCAGCGGAACCCCGAGACCGTTGCCGCGGGGGAAACGCATGGCGATCGGGCCGTCGTCGTAAGTCAGCGCCGTGTACACCATGTGCTGGCCTTCGTTTTCGTCCTTCGGCATCATGATGACGATGTTCGGCAAATGCCTTAAGAAGGCGATGTCAAAAACCCCCTGATGGGTTTCCCCGTCGGCGCCCACCAGGCCCGCCCGGTCGATGCCGATGAAAACATTCAAATTTTGCCGGCAAATGTCATGGACGACCTGGTCGTAGGCCCGCTGCAAAAAGGTGGAATAGATCGCCAGGTAAGGTTTCATGCCGGCGGCGGCCAAACCCGCCGCCATCGTCGCGGCGTGCTGCTCGGCGATGCCCACGTCGTACATCCGGTCGGGGAATTCCTTCTGGAAGCCTTCCAATTTGGAACCGACGGGCATGGCGGGCGTGATCGCCACGATCCGGGGGTCCTTCCGCGCCATTTTCCTCACCGTCTCGCTGACCAGCTTGCTCCAGGCCGGCGGGGCGTCGACGGGCTTGATGAAATCGCCGGTTTCGATTTTATAGGGCCCCGTTCCGTGCCAATTTCCCACCCGGTCGTTTTCGGCGGGGCGGTAGCCCTTCCCTTTTTTCGTGACGACATGGAGCAGGACCGGGCCTTCCGTCCTTTTGGCGTAGCCGATGTTTTCCAAAAGGTCTTCAAATTTGTGGCCGTCCACCGGCCCGAAATAGGTGAAGCCGAGCTCTTCAAAAAACATCCCCGGGACGAAGATGTATTTCAGGCTGTCCTTGAGCCTTTCCGCGGTGGAGGCGAGGCGGCCGCCGACGGCGGGAACCTTTTTCAGCAAGGTTTCCAGCTCTTCCTTCGCCCAGTTGTATTTTTGCGCGGTCCGCAGGCGGCCCAGGATGTTGTTCAAGGCGCCGACGTTGGGCGCGATGGACATCTCGTTGTCGTTCAGGATGACGATGATGTTCTTCTTTTCATGGCCGATATGGTTCAACGCCTCGAGGGCCATCCCCCCGGTAAGGGCGCCGTCGCCGATCACCGGGACGATGTAATAGCTTTCCTTGCGCAAGTCCCTGGCGACGGCCATCCCCATCGCCGCCGACAGGCTGGTGGAACTGTGGCCGGTTTCCCAGACATCGTGGGGGCTTTCGCTCCGCTTCGGGAACCCGCTGATCCCCCCGTATTGCCGCAACCGGTCAAAATCCTTCGCCCGGCCCGTCAAAATTTTGTGGACGTAGGATTGGTGCCCGACGTCCCAGATGATTTTGTCCTTCGGGCTGTCGAAGGAGCGGTGCAGGGCGATGGTCAGCTCGACGACGCCCAAATTGGGGCCGATATGGCCGCCGGTGACCGACAGCTTTTCAATTAAAAACTTGCGGATCGTTTCGCTCAGTTCCTCCAGTTCCGGAATGGTCATCCGTTTTAAAAAACCCGGGTCTTTAATCGACAAAAGATCCATCTTCGGATCACTCCGCTTCCCGTTCAAATTTTCCTTTCCTTCCATTATAACGTTTTGAACCATGAAAACGAAATGAAATCCAACCTTCCGCCTGTCCGTTTTTGCAGATTCAATTTTCCCGCTTCCAGATTTGCTCGGTAATCCTTTCCAGGGAGGAGGTTTCCAGGGGCAGTTCCCTTAAAATTGTCTTGGCCGCGTAGATGGTTTCCTCCAATTTTTTATCGGCCCCCTCCAGGCTGAGCAAGGCGGGATAGGTGCTCTTTTTCTTGGACTGGTCGCTCCCCACGTTCTTTCCCAAAATCTCCGCCTTCCCGACGATATCCAGGATGTCGTCGCGAATTTGGAAGGCGAGCCCGATGCGGCGGGCGAATTCGGACAGTTTGGCCTGGGTCTTTTCGTCGGCGTCGGCCAGAATGGCCCCGGCCTTTACGCAAAAGGAAATTAATTTTCCCGTTTTGTGCAGATGGATCGATTCCAACTCCGCCAGGGAGATCCTCCTGTCTTCCGCCTCCATGTCCAAGGTTTGGCCGGCGACCATCCCTTCCGGACCGGCGGCCCTCGCCAGTTCGGAAATGATCAGGATTTTCTTCCGGTCGTCCAGAAGGGCGGGAGGGGCCTCAGACAGGATTTGGAAACTGTATGTCAACAGCGCATCTCCGGCCAACACCGCCACCGCTTCCCCGAAAACCTTATGGTTGGTCGGTTTTCCCCGGCGCAAATCGTCGTCGTCCATGCAGGGCAGATCGTCATGGATGAGGGAATAGGTATGGATCATTTCCACGGCGCAGGCGACGGGCAGCCCCGCCCGCCAATCTTTCCGAAAGGCCTCCAGCGTGGCGAAAAGGAGCAGGGGGCGGATCCGCTTTCCCCCGGACTGGAGCGAATACAGCATGGAATCCTTCAGCGTTTTCGGGGCATCCAGGCGGTCGATGTAGTCTTGCAGCTGTCCCTGCAGTTCCCCGATCTGTTCTTTCATCCGCTCTTCGATCGACGGCAAGCCTACTCCTCCTCAATGACGAAATTATCCACTTCACCGTTATCCTTCAGGATTTGCGTCAGCTGCTCCTCCGCGTTCTTCAGCTTCTGATGGCAAATCTTGGCCAAATCCATGCCTTCCTTATATTTGGCGATCGCTTCCTCGAGGGGAACATCCCCTTCTTCCAAGCTTTCCACGATCCGCTCCAATTTTTCCATCGCCTGTTCGAATGTAAGTTCTTCCTTTTTATCCACGGTTTCCCGACTCCTCCCGTTCCTTCACTTCGCAATGGAGATTCCCGTCTTTGACGTAAATGTAGACTTGATCCCCGATTTTGGCATCCCGGACGCTCTTGACGAGATTTCCCTTTTCGTGATAGACGATGCTGTAGCCCCGCTCCATCGTCCTTAAGGGGCTCACCGCTTCCAGCGTATTCAGCAGGTTGAGAAATTCCCGCTCCTTCCGCTTGCGGATGTCGGCGGCCAGGCGGTTCAGCCGTTTTTCCCGCACCTTCACTTCCTCCGCCTTTTCCCGCAGGACGGCCGCCGGTTTAAATTTCCACAAACGCCGGCAGAGGGCCTCGCGGCGTTCCCCTTTTTCTTTCAATGATTTTACCAATAATTTTTGCAAACGGTCGAATGTTTTGTCCAGCTGTTCCATTTTCTGCTCGTAAAGTTTTTGCGGAAAGCGGAAGGCGTAGGAGTTTTCCAGGCGGGAAAGCCGGACCCTCGCCCTTTCCGTCCTTTCCTTTGCCGAGCGCGTCAAACGGATTTTTAATTGGAAGATCTTCTCCAGCAGCTCGTCGATGTGGGGGACGGCCAGTTCGGCGGCGCCGGTGGGGGTCGGCGCCCTCAAGTCGGCGACGTGATCGGCGATCGTGACGTCGGTTTCATGGCCGACGGCGGAAATGACCGGGATTTTCGAGCGGAAAATGGCCCGGGCTACCGCCTCTTCATTGAACGCCCACAGTTCTTCGATGGAACCGCCTCCCCGGCCGACGATCAGCACATCCGCTTCCCCGCGGGCATTCGCCGTTTCAATCGCCCGGACGATCGAAGGAGCGGCCTGTTTTCCCTGAACGAGGGTCGGATAGACGATGATCCGGGCGATCGGGTAGCGCCGGCGGATCGTGGTGATGATGTCCCGGACCGCGGCGCCCGTCGGCGAAGTGACGACCCCGACGGTTTGGGGGTAGCGGGGAATCGGTTTTTTATGCTCCCGCCTGAACAGCCCTTCCTTCGCCAGTTTTTCCTCCAGTTGTTTATAGGCCAAATACAGGCTGCCGATGCCGTCCGGCTGGATTTCCTTCACATAGATCTGGTAATTGCCGGACGGTTCGTAAACGGATACATCCCCCCGCACCAAGACGTGCATGCCGTCTTCCGGCTGAAACCCGGCCTTTTGGGCGTATGCAGAAAACATGACGGCCAGAATCCGGGCGCCGGCGTCCTTCAAGGTAAAATAAATATGGCCGCTCGTATGTTTTTTCATGTTGGAAATCTCGCCCTTGACATAGAGGTTTTGCAGGTGGGGGTCGTAATCGAATTTCCTCTTTATGTATTTCGTCAATGCGGATACGGTCAAATAACGGAACTCCGCCATAGAATCACCTTTATTTGAAAATCGTGAAAAAAACAAAGCATCCTTTCCGCCTCCCGCGCCCGCGGAAAGGAAACATCCGGCTGACGGAAGAGAGGGCTCCGATACCGGTCTCCGGCCTTCCGTTCCGGAAGCTTCCCGTTTCCGGCGAAGGCCCGCCCTCGCAAATCCGCTTCACCGCCAAGGCTTCATCGGGGAACCCTTATCCCGGCCGCTCGATCTCCCCGGACGGGACCGGTTCCCGGGCTTTTCCGGCAGAATCAAGGCCACGGCAGGCGGTGGATTTGCTTGGCCGCCTGGATCGTGTTGGACAAAAGCATGGTGATCGTCATCGGCCCGACCCCTCCGGGAACGGGGGTAATGAAGCCGGCCTTCTCCTTGACTTCCTCAAAATTCACGTCGCCGGTCAGCCGCCCGCTTTCGTCCCGGTTGATGCCTACGTCGATGACGACCGCCCCTTCCTTCACGTGGCCGGCGCCGATCAGATTCGGCTTCCCGCAGGCGACGATCAAAATATCCGCCATGGAGGTGAATTTTTGCAAATCCGCCGTTTTCGAATGGCAATAGGTGACGGTGGCGTTCATGTTCAAAAGAAGCTGCCCCGCCGGCTTCCCGACGATATTCGATCGGCCCACGACAACGGCGTGTTTCCCCTCCACCCGGCATCCGATCTCCTTCAAAAGGACGGAAATCCCCAAAGGGGTGCAGGGAATGAAGGTCTTTTCTCCGGCCATCAACTTGCCGGCATTGAGGGGATGGAATCCGTCCACGTCCTTCATCGGGTGGATGCGCGGAAGGATGTTTGCCGGGTTCACATGGGAGGGCAAGGGCAATTGGACCAAAATTCCATGAACCTGTTCATCCTTGTTCAATTCTTCGATCTTTCGGACGAGCTCCCCTTCGGAAACCGTTTCGGGAAGGGAAAATAAAAAAGACCGGATCCCGATTTCCCGGCAGGCCTTCCGCTTGTTGCGCACATAGGTCAGGCTCGCCGGGTCCTCCCCGACCAAAATCACCGCCAATCCGGGGGTGATGCCCTTTTCTTTTAAATCATCCACTTCCCGTTTCAATCTTTCCCGCAATTTTTGTGCGATCGCTTTTCCGTCGATGATCTTCGCTGTCACCTTTTCCCCCTCCGTTCGCCGGTTCCTTTTTGCCGGCCGATGCCGGCGGACGGTCCCCCGCGCGGGGCCCCGTTCCTCCTCATTCGCCGCGGCGATCGATGATTTTTGCCAAAACGCCGTTGACAAACCGGCCGGATTTTTCATCCCCGTATTTTTTGGCGACTTCCACCGCCTCGTTGACGGCAACCCCCGCGGGGATGTCCTCCCGGTACACGATCTCGTAGACCGCCATCCGCAACAGATTCCGTTCCACCGCCGGCAGCCTTTCCAGCTTCCAATGTTCCAAATGTTCTTCGATCAACCGGTCAATCTCCGGCAGGCGTTCGCATGTGCCGAAGACGAGATCCTTGAAAAAATCATCCGCTTCCCCTTCGCCGGCCATATGTTCATAGGCCTCCTGGGGCCGGATCTTGCCGATGTCGATGGAAAATAAGGTTTGCAGCGCCTTTTCTCTGGCTGTCCTCCTCTTCATGGACGCACCTCTCATTGCCAAAATCGATCAACATGATCATAACATAACAAAAATGATAAGAAAAGTGCCGGCACCGGCCGCCCCGAAGGGGAATAAAAAAGCCAAAGCGGGTTCTCCGCCTTGGCAAAGTCTCACTCTTCGACGGCTGGTTCCTTTTGCGATTCAAAATTGATGTTGACGATGTGGACGTTGATTTCATCCGTCTCCAGTCCGGTCATGTTCAAAAGCGCCTGACGGATATTTTCCTGGATTTCCTTGGCCACCTTCGGAATGGAAACGCCGAAATTTAAGACGCAATAAACATCGATAATGATCTGATTGTTGGACAAATCGACGCGGACGCCTTTGCTGTGGGATTTTTTCCCCAAGCGTTCCGCCACGCCCGTCGCGAAATTTCCGCGCATCGTCGCAACCCCTTTTACTTCCGAGGCGGCGATCCCGGCGATCACCTCGATCACTTCAGGGGCGATCTCGATTTTGCCCAAGCCTTCTTTCACCATTTCCAGCGGATTATTTTCAGCCATGCGATACACCTCCTTCTTTAGTTTCCTTCATCACATCGTGAATATCAAGAAATTTTGTGTTAAACTTTCCTTCCTTGAATGCCGGATGATCCATCAAATTCAAATGGAAGGGGATGGTCGTATGCACGCCTTCGATCACAAATTCGCCCAACGCCCGCTTCATCCGGGCGATGGCTTCTTCCCGCGTCTTCCCGTGAACGATCAGCTTTGCGATCATGGAATCGTAAAAGGGCGGAATGCTGTAGCCGGGATAGGCGGCGGAATCGACGCGCACGCCAAATCCCCCCGGCGGGAGGTACATCCGGATCTTCCCCGGGGACGGGGCAAAATTTTTCAGCGGGTTTTCCGCGTTGATCCTGCACTCGATCGCCCAGCCGTCAAAACGGATATCCTCCTGTTTATAGGACAATTTCTCGCCTGATGCGATCAAAATCTGTTCCTTGACGATGTCGATGCCGGTCACCAGCTCCGTGACGGGGTGTTCCACCTGAATCCTCGTGTTCATTTCCATGAAGTAAAACTTCTTGTTTTGCACGTCGAAAATAAATTCCACCGTCCCTGCGCCGGTATAGCCGACGGCTTTGGCGGCCCGGACCGCCGCTTCCCCCATCCGATTCCGGATTTCCTCGTCGATGGCCGAAGACGGGGCTTCCTCCACCAATTTTTGCAATCTCCTTTGAATCGAACAATCCCGTTCTCCCAAATGGATCACGTTTCCGTAACGGTCGGCCAAAATTTGAATTTCCACGTGGCGGAAATCTTCGATGCATTTCTCCAAATAGACGCCGGGATTCCCGAAGGCGGTCATCGCCTCCTGCTGGGTGATCCTCAAGCCCTTGATCAGTTCATCCCGGTCCCGGGCGACGCGGATCCCTTTTCCCCCGCCGCCGGCCGTCGCTTTAATAATGACCGGATAACCGATGTCTTCGGCGATTTTCACCGCCTCTTCACTGTCGGAAACAATGCCGTCGGAACCGGGAACGACGGGAACGCCCGCTTCCTTCATCGTCGCTTTGGCCACGTCTTTCAGCCCCATCTTGGCGATGGCCTCCGGGCTCGGCCCGATAAAAATCAACTGGCATTCATTGACCAGTTCGGCAAAGTCCGCGTTCTCCGCCAAAAACCCGTAACCGGGATGAACGGCGTCACAGCCGGTCAATTTGGCGACGCTCAAAATGTTCGTTTTGTTCAAATAGCTGTCCTTGGACGGATTCGGCCCGATGCAATAGGCCTCATCGGCCAGCTGCACATGGAGGGCGTCCTGATCCGCCGTGGAATAGACGGCGACCGTTTCGATGCCGAGCTCTTTGCAGGCGCGGATGATCCTGACGGCGATTTCCCCTCTGTTCGCGATTAAAACTTTCCTGATCACTGCAGCCACCCCTTATTCTTCCTTCACCAAAAACAGCGGCTGGCCGTATTCCACCAATTGTCCGTCCTTCACCAGGATATCGACGATTTCCCCCTCCACATCCGCTTCGATTTCGTTGAACAGCTTCATCGCTTCAATAATGCAGACGACCGTGTTTTTCTTCACTTTCGAACCGATCTTCACGTAAGGTTCCGCGCCGGGCGACGGTGCCTGATAGAAGGTGCCGACCATCGGCGACGTGATCTTATGGAGATTTTCCCCGGCGTTCTGTCCGCCCTCTTCCTTTGCGGGGGACGGTTCGGCAACCGCGGGTTTTCCTTCATTCTCTATCTTCACGGCAAGGGAACGGCCGGCCTCCGCTTCGGCATTCCCCGGCTGTTCCTGGGTCCGCTCCGCCGCCGGTTGACGGACCGGCGCCTCCATCGCCGTTTCCGGGAGGATTTTTCTCTTTTTCATTTCCAATTTCATGCCGTCATATTCGTATTTGAATTCTTCCAGGCTGGATTGGTCGACTAAACGGATCAATTCCCGTATCTCCTGCACTTTCAGCAAAAAAAACACACCCCTTTATTTTTGTGACTAGCTACTAATATCATACAATAACCCATTTCTCCGATTCAACCACCATTGAAAAGGGATCGGGCCGGGCGGCCGCTGCTTCCGTTCCCGCGTTTCGGAAAAATGCCGGGCCGCCATGGAAGCCCTTACCCGGATCCGGCCTGGCGAAAAAGCAAAAAGGAAGCCGCTCTTGGAACGGCCACATGACAGATGAGGCGATTCCCAACTGGCCAAAAAGCAAAAAGGATGCCGCTCCCCAGCGGCTTTTCCACGAAAACCGGCTGAAGCGGGACAAAAAAGATCCTCTCATCAGGAGGACCGGACATTTCCTTATTTTGAATCGTTCGTCTGTTCTTTTTGGAAGGCGACGTTGACCTGGGTGGTTCCCACTTCCTTCAGAACTAGATGGATGATCTCATTGGCGTTCGCCCTTGACGGCTCCTGCCCTTTTACGGTAATCCTTACCTCGTTCCCGTCGACGCGGACGAGGGCGTCTTCATAGCCGAGGGTGGAGGTGATCAGCGACTCGAGCAATTTTTCCTTTTCCGCGTTTTTGCTCAGCTGGTCCATTTCATCCTTCGCCCGGCTCCTTTCCTCGGCGGATAAATCGGTGGAGGCGGCGATGGCCTGCAGCTCTTCCATCTTTCTGCTCCTTTCGTCCTGCAGCTGCAGGCGGATCGCTTCAAAGTTCTCATCGCCGGTCAAACCGGACGTATCTTCCGGGTTCCCTTCGCCTCCGGATTTTTCCTGCGAACTCCCTTTTTCGCTGACCGCCGAAAGATCCCTGTTATTTTCCGGCAACGAAAGATAATATACGGCCAAAACGATGACCAGGCTTAACATGGTTAAAAACCATACCGTCTGTTTTTTCAGCATCATTTTCGCAAAACCTCCTTTATTTTTTCGCCATGATGGATATTCGGTGGCTCGGCACATCCAACACCTTCATGCACGCTTCCAGGATCATCTTCCGGATTTGGATCTGTTCCGCGCCTTTGGCGACGACAAGCACGCCGGATATTTCCGGCTTTTTCGTTTCCGAAACGAGGGGGACCTCCTTGTCCCCTTCCCGGATGATCACCATCTGCTCTTCCACGGTTTCATCCTCGATCTCCCTTTCTCCCCCGTTTGTGTCCTTTTCATTGGTCACTTGCTTTTTTTTCACCGTATTTTTTTCATAGATCTTCTTCTCCGTCGAACCGACATTGATGAGGACGGTGACATCCCCCACCCCGGCGATCGATTCGAGGGCCTTTTTCAGTTCGTTTTCGTAATAGGATTCATAGTCCGCCATTCCGCTGGCTTGGTTCGGGGCTTCATTCCCGGAAACCGGCTGTTCCTTTCGGCTTTCCGCGCCGCCGGGATTTTTTCCCGACGGCTCCATTATCGCCGATTCATCGGAACGGAAGATATTTCCTGCGATCATCAAAGCGATGCCGAGTACGAGAATGACAAGAAAATAGGACTTTTTCTTTTCATCGCCCCATCCGGAAAGGATTTCGCTGATTTTCCCGAACAATTTCATTTTTCGGCGCTTATCCTCCTTCAATGACGATTTCAAGTTTTTCCGAATCCACCTCCCATTTTTCCGACAAATACTTCACGATTTCCTGCCGCAAATCTTCCTCAATCCTCTTGGCGTCGCCATCCGCTCCGATATGGACTTCCCGGATTTCTTCCACCTCCCGGCCGCCTTCTTCCTTGGCCAAAACCGCCCGGATCTTCTCCGCGTCGCCGGGGATGTTCCCATCGCCCTTCTTCAGCTCGATTTCGATCTCTTCAAACCGGAAACCGAATTGGCCGATCAGCCCCTTTTCCGCTGCTTCCTTCAGCCGGAAAGCCGTTTGTTCTAAAATATATGCATCTTGTCTGGCTTGTATTTCTTTTTTCTTCGCACCGATGTCATTTCCCGCAGCGGGGATGGAAGCGATCGATTCCCGGGCCCGTTCCATCAGCTCTTCCCCATCCATGGCGAACAATTTCATGATCGGGGTTAAAATGAGGATCAACAGCACGAGCCCGGCGGCCATGCGGACATATTTCTGCATGTCGGAGCGGGGAAGAAGCATTTCAATGACGACGGAAAGCAGGATAAAAAGGATGATGTTCTGGATCCAGGAGGATAGAAGTTCCACCATATCACCTTCTAACGGATCATGACTTGCATGTTTCCGGCGATGATGATGATCGTCAGGCTGAGAAAAAACATCATCGAAACGATTCCGAGGGCGGCAAAAATGTAGAGGACGCTTTTTGAAATGATCGACAAACATTCGATGATCGGGCCGCCGCCCAGGGGCTGCATGATGCTGGCGGCCAATTTGTAAAAAAAGGCGATCAGCAATATTTTGACGGACGGAAAGAGGACCGAGAACAGCAGCATGACCACCCCGGCGACGCCGATCATGTTTTTTAGAAGCAACGACGCGGCGATGACCGTATCCGCCGCATCGGTCAACATTCGTCCGAAAACGGGGATCAGATTGCCCGTTAAAAACTTTGCCGTGCGGACCGCCACCCCGTCGGCCACGGCCGCGGCTCCTCCCTGGACGGAAATCACCCCCAAAAAAACCGTCATGAACAGCCCGAGGAGCCCGATGCTCCAATTCCTCAACAGCCCCGCCAGCTGGGTCGCCTTGTAATGCTCCGTCAAGGTGCTGACGACGTTTAACAGGACGGAGAGGAAAAGCAGGGGAAAGACGATTTTTTGGACGAACATGCCGCTGACATTGGCCATGAAGAGGAGGACCGGATGGAAAAAGCCGGCGGAAACGACGGCGCCGCCCGAGGCCATAAGGGCCAGGAAGAGGGGAATGAAGGCCAGGGTGAAATGGACCATCCGGCCGACGGCTTTCTCGGCATAGGAGACGGCGATATGGAAGCTGTTCAGGGCGATGATCAACAGGACGATGAACACGATGGCGTAGGCGATTTTGCTGACGGAAGCGGTTTCGAAGGAATTTTGCAGCATCTGCAAAAACATGCTGAAGATCGTCAGAAGCAGGAGGGATCCCAACAGTTTTCCGTTGATCAATAGTTCCTGGAAGGCGTATTTCAACAGGCCGGTCCCCCAATCCTTAAAGGAAAAACTGCCCGCGCTTTTTATAAAATCCGTCACGTCCCCGGTTTTGCTTTCCGGGAGGAAGGCGCCGTATTCCCGATGAATCTCTTCCCAAAATTGCCGGATTCCCCCCAGATCCAATTCTTTCAATTCCTTTTCCGCGATCGCCTTCGGGCTCAATTCTTCCCCGGTTTCCCCCCCGCCCTTTTCAACCGCCGAAACGGAATCCAGCCAAAAGAGGAAAAACACCGCCGCGGCTGCCAACAGCCGGGCCCATTTCGTTTTCATCGTCTCACCTCGCCATTTTCGACTCCCAATCAGGTCGGGATCATTTTCAGGACCATTTCGATCAAAACGGTTAAAATCGGAACGGACATCGCCAGGATCAATATTTTCCCTCCCAATTCGATTTTGGAAGCGATGGCCCCCTGGCCGGCATCCTTCGTGATTTGGGAAGCGAAATCGGCGATGTAGGCGATTCCGATGATTTTTAAAATCGTTTCCAGGTAAACGAGATTGACGTTGGCATGAACGGCGATCCGCCGCAGCATTTGGATGATCTGGAAGATCTGGTCGATGAGGAAGAGAAAGATCGCACAGCCGGCAAACACCGTCAGCAAAAAGGCGAAATTCGGCTTTTGTTCCTTCAGGATGAGGGCCAAAAACGCGGTGATCAAGCCGGTTCCCACGATTTGAAAGATTTCCGTCGCCGATCCCCCCTAATGGTTGAACAGAAAAACGGATTTGATTTTTTGAAACAGATCATCGACGATGGCGGCAACTTGAAACAGGATGTAGATGAAGCCGAACAAGGTCACCCATTGGGCATATTCCTTCTTTCCCAATTGGTCCAGGATCGTGACTAAAAATGCGACGACGATGCCCACCCCCGCGATTTTAAAGATGACGTCCACATCAATGCCCATTCCTGATCCTCCTATTCCTTACAGAAGCAAAATGACCGCCAGCAGGCCGCTCAAAAAGCCGATGCTCTTCATGATCTTCCCGTAAGCCGCCTGCTTCTCCCTGGCTTCCTTTTCCTCCCGTTCCAGATGGGTTAAGGCCAAGATGATTTGTTTCTGCTGCTGGATTTTATCGTGCTTCCCCAACGTCTCCCCGAACTGGCGCAAGATTTCGTATTCGTTTTTTTCCAGGGCCGTCCGCTTCCAAACTTCCGAAAGGCTTTCCTCCCAGGCGTCCTTTACCGTCGTATCCTTCTGCAAGAGCTTTCCCGCGAAGGCGGCAAACAGCTCGGAAACCGGCGCCCGCAGCTGTTTGGCGATTCTCCGCGAAGCCTCATGGAGGGGGGCGTGCCCGTACATGATCTCCGCCTCCAGACTTTGCAGCGCCGATCGCAGCAGCCGCAATTGGGAAGAACGTTCCGCATACCGCCTTGACAGCTCGAAGCCGATCCAGCTGGTCGCCAACAGAATCATCAAGGCCCCCGTGATCTTAATCATGGACGGCACTCACCTTGCGGAAAAGCTGCCTGCCTTCCCTGTCCTTCAAGGAGACGATCGTGCCCGGGCCATGGCTTTTCGATAATTCGATAAACCGTTCAAAAACCTTCTGCCCGATGATCTCTTTTAAAATGGGCCGCTGAACCAGTTCTTCCAGCGTCTCGCCGTGGGTGGTCATGATCAGCCGGATCCCGGCGTGAACGGCTTCCAAAATCGCTTCCGTATCTTCCTTTCTGCCGATTTCATCGACGATCAAAACGTCCGGGCTCATGGAACGGATCATCATCATCATGCCCTCCGCCTTCGGGCATCCGTCCAAGACGTCCACCCGGGTTCCGAAGGTCATTTGCGGAATGCCGTGAAAGCATCCGGCGATTTCCGAACGCTCATCGACAATCCCCACTTTGGCGGGGGGAATGCGGCGCGCCTTGGAACCGGTGGAAACGAGCCGGGCGATGTCCCGGAGCAGCGTCGTTTTCCCGGTATGGGGAGCGCCGATGATCATCGTATGTTTCCAATCCCCGTCAAAAAGATAGGGCAACAGCTTGTCCGCAATCCCGATCTTCTCCCGGGCAATGCGGATGTTGAAGGAGGAAATATCGCGGATCGCTTTCACGGCGCCGTTCTCCAAAATGACCTTGCCTGCCAGGCCCACCCGGTGGCCCCCTTCGACGGTGATGTATCCCCTCTTCAATTCTTCTTCAAGGGCGTATATGGAATGCTTCGCCAAATTGCCAAACAATTGTTCCCCTTCCTTTTCGCTGACGGCCGGGGGAAGGAATTGAACGGTTTTTCCAAAATTCAGTTCCACCGGCCGGCCGATTCGGATGCGGATCTCATCGATCCTTTCCCTGCTCTCCTCCGGAATGGCGAGAATCCGTTCCCGGATCCTTTCCGGAAAATAACGGATCACTTCCTTCATCCCATCCACCTCGGATATGTTGCTGTTTATTTTAAATGTATTGGCCCGTTGGACAAAGTATGACTGGCAAAACCGGAATTCTCTTGAAGGGCAAAAAAATACCCCCAAGGTCCGGGGGCAGGGGAAGGGGGACGGAACCGCATTCGCCCCCGGCAAAAAAATAACCCCGATGGCTCGGGGCGGTTCCATTTCGAAATTCAAGGAAATGGGATGGCCGACATATATCAAGGCGGCCGCCTCACCTGCGGCTCTTATGCGTCCGTTGGCGAGAGGGAAAAAGGCAGCCAAGGCCGAGCCGGCGTCCCGGGGATTCAGGGCCGGCAGCCCCGGCAGGAATTTTTTCCCGGTACAAAAAAACGCGGCGCGGAACCGGCGGGTCAAACCGCCAATTCCGGCCGCGATAAGACCGGCAAGTGCGGGGATCGGAAGCCGCAGGGAAGGGGAACCTGTAAAGGGTTCCCGCAATCGGGCTTCCGGGACCTTTGCGGACGGATCCCCGCATTTTTGCGGAAAGTTTTGCCGGATGATCCTTATCCGGCAAGCCGCGACGGACATCTCCCCCGGTTACGCCCGGGAAACATAGGTGCCGTCCGCCGTGTTGATGATCAGCTTGTCCCCTTCGTTGACGAAAAGGGGAACTTGGACGACGAGGCCGGTTTCCAGTTTGGCCGACTTCGTTCCGCCGCTCACCGTATCCCCCTTAATGCCGGGCTCGGTTTCCACGACGGTCAAGACGACGGTGTTCGGCAGTTCGACGCCGATCGTCTCCCCTTGATACATGATGACGGAAACTTCCATGTTTTCCTTTAAAAATTTCAGTTCGTACTCGATTTGCTTCGCCGACAATTCCACCTGTTCATAGGTTTCGGTGTCCATAAAAATATATGTATCGCCGGTGGAATACAGGTACTGCATTTTCCGATTGTCGATTTGCGCCCGCTCCACTTTTTCGCCGGCGCGGAAGGTTTTCTCGACGATATTTCCGTTGCGCAAATTGCGCAGCCGCGAACGGACGAAGGCGGCACCCTTTCCGGGCTTCACATGCTGGAATTCGAGCACCCGGTAGATCTCGCCGTCCACTTCGATCGTCAGGCCGTTGCGAAAATCGTTCACAGAGATCATCTTTTCACGTCCTTCCATCCATCAATCTAAAGTACGATCAGTTCCTTGGTGGAATGGGTCAGCCGAATATTTTCCTTTTCCGAGAGAAGGATGTCGTCTTCGATGCGGACGCCCCCGACTCCCGGAAGATAGATGCCCGGTTCGACGGTCACGACCATGTTTTCCGCCAACACCTCATCGGATCTTTCCGATAGGGCGGGCCCTTCATGAACTTCGAGGCCGATTCCGTGTCCGGTGGAATGGCCGAAATATTCCCCGTAGCCTTTTTCGGCAATATAGCTGCGGCAAACGGCGTCCGCTTCCTTCCCGGTCATCCCCGGCCGGATCGCTTCCACCCCTTTCCGTTGGGCTTCCAGCACGATGCCGTAAATTTCCTTCAAGGTGTCGGACGGCTCGCCGACGCTCACGGTGCGGGTAATGTCGGAAACATAGCCCTGGTAGACGGCCCCGTAATCGAGGGTAACCATATCCCCCTTTTCGATGACCTTTTCCGAGGCAACCCCGTGGGGCAAGGCGGAGCGGTGGCCGGAGGCGACGATCGTTTCGAAGGAGACGGCGGATGCGCCGCATTTTTTCATAAAATGCTCGAGTTCGTTGGCCACTTCCATTTCGGTAACGCCCGGTTTTATGTAATCGAGAATATGCTTGAACGCCGCGTCGGCAATATCGGCTGCCACCTTTATTATCTTAATCTCCGCTTCGCTTTTAATCAATCGCAATTTTTCCACGGCGCCGGAGACGGGGACGAGCTCCGCCGGCAGCCGGTTTTCCATCTCCCGGTACAGCGCGTAGGTCACGTGCTGCTCCTCGAATCCGATCCGTTTCCAGCCCTTGCGGCTGCAAAGATTTTTCACTTCCTCGATGATGGAGCCTTTGTGGCGGACGACGGTGAAATCCGGGGCTTGCTTTTTCGCCTGCTCCACGTAGCGGAAATCGGTAATGAAAAAGGCCTCGTCCAGCGTGATCAGCGCCGCTCCCGCCGTCCCGGTAAAACCGGATACGTAACGCCGGTTGGACGGACTCATGATGAGCAAGCCGTCCACGCCCAATTCACTGATTTTTTTCCGGATCTTCTCCAGCTTTTCCATTTTCGCCTCTCCTCTTTCTCAAGTCAATAAAGAATTGCAGGGCAAGTTCGTAGCCGTAAAAACCGGCCCCGCAGATATGGCCGGCTGCGGCCGGCGCGATGACCGACCGGCTCCGGAAAGGTTCCCGGGCGAAGATGTTGGTCAAATGGACTTCAAATACGGGGACTTCAATGGCTTTCACCGCGTCAAAAATGGCGTAGCTGTAATGGGTGAAGGCGCCCGGATTCAAGATGATGCCGAGGGCCGTTTTGTCCCCGTTTGCCTCATGGAGCCAGTCGATGATCTGCCCTTCATGGTTCGACTGCCTGAACACCAGCCGGATGCCATGTTCTTCCGCCTTTTTCCTCAATAGGCTTTCCAAATCGGCGAGGGTTTTTTGCCCGTAGATCTCCGGTTCCCTTTTGCCGAGCAGATTTAAGTTCGGTCCGTTGATCACCCAAACGCTCTTCATCAGGATCCCTGCCTTTTTCCGGCGGTTGTCGGCGAAAGCCCGAAATCGGGTGCCTTCCCGTCCGATACCTGTATTCTAACATAGAAAAGAAATTTTTTCCTGCCTTTTCTGCGAAATCATCCGCTCCCCGCGCCCTGCCCCCCTTTCCGCTCCCGCTTGTACTCGCCGTATTCGTAGGAGATCGTATAGCCGACAAACATCCCGAACAGCACATACAGGCAAAGGCTCGTGACAATCGTGTTCGCATCCAATTTCCACGGCGGATTAAAACCGGGAAGGAGCGGGTTCAGCAAATAAAAGACGAAGACGAACAGCACTCCCCCGTATAGGACCCCCGCCCAGACGGAAGGAACGTTCCGCAAGGAAAAATAATAGAGAAAGGCGGCGGCGATCCCCAGGATCCCGATGGCCAAAACGGCGGCCAAGTCCCCGATCCAGCCGGCCTTCCACCCGGCGTGGACCCAAGGTTTCCACAGCATGTTCGGCCGGATCTCCGTAAAATTGAAAAAATAGGCGAGATAACCGGCCAAGGACCAAATGACGCCGCCGCCAAAGCCGGCAGAGACAACCGTCCGACGAAAGGAAAAAGGTTTTTCCTTCTCCCGTTCCAACTTTTTCACCTGGCTGCACCTCCACCCTGGTAGTATGCTTCCGGAGAAGATTTTTATAAAATTCGGATGGAGGCAGCGGGACGATCTTTGCTAAACTGATAGTGTGGAGGATTTCGTTTCCGGCCGTCCGCCTCTTGCGGCGCCGATCTTTTGGCGGCAAACGGATCTTTGGGGACGGAGTTTCCGAAAAATTTTCCGAAATGTTTAAAAACCGGGCCGTTGGCTTATGATGCATATAGGGGGTGGCTAGAAGTATGAAAAAAGGAGCGAAGTGGGCGATTTACGGAATCTTCCTCCTCGCCCTGATCGGTTTGGCATCCTCCCTGTCCGGCAGCTCCGGCCGGTGGATGAATCACCTGCTGGCCCTGATCTTCATCGGCGGGATCCTGTTTTTCCTCGTCCGTTATTTCCTCCTTCGGAACGATCCGAAACGGAAGGAAATGGCGGCCTTCCGAAAGGCGGCCCGCCTGTCGCGGAAACGTTTTGAAAACCGGCGGGAAATGAAAGGCCGAAAAATGAAACGCCCGCCCCTCAGGAAAAAAAGCGGCGTCCGTTTGACGGTCATTGAAGGAAAGAAGGGAAAAAGGGAAAACCTTTAAAACACCCGGCGCCACGTTTTCAAAAATTCCTTCGTCCTCTCCCTCCCGATCTGCAGGAGGGTGTTTTTTTTCTCCTCCGACAAGGAAAAATCCGTGGCGTTTATCCCATCCGTCGGAATAAAAATGAGGTTCGCTGTATGTTTTTTGGAAATGTAGCGGGCATCATGGGCGTCCATCATCGTCGTAAACAGGGCCTCGAAGAGATGCAAGGCGTTTTTGATCCGCTTCGGCGGGATCACTTCCTTTTCCTGGCTCAGCTTTATGCCGATGATCGGGCGCTTCCTTTGCATCCTTCCCTCTTCGAAAAGCCAAACCGGAAAATTGCTTAAAACCCCGCCGTCCACCAAAACGACCTTCCCCTTTTCCGTCTTCAGCCGGACCGGTTCAAAAAAGTAAGGGAGGCTGCAGCTGATGCGCACCGCCTTGGCCACCGGGAAGGTTTTCCACGACAGGCCGTACCGGGGAAGATCGTCGGGCAAAACCATCATCGTCCCGCTGGTCAAATCGGAGGCGATCAGCCGCAAAGCGTTCGGGGGCAGATCGCTGAAGGTATGGATCCCCTTCTTCCACAGACGGCCGGCGATCCATTTTTCCAGCGCCTTTCCCTTGTAGAGGCCGAGCCGCCAATATAAAGGCACCCAGCGGATGATCGGAATAGCAGCAAGGGCATCCGTCTCATCCAAAAAATCCCGGAAATCCAAATCCGAAAACATTTGAAAAAGTTCCTCGCTCGTATACCCGGCGGCGATCAGGGAAGCGAACAAGGCACCCGCGCTCGTCCCGGCGACTTGATCGAACCGGATCCCCTTCTCTTCCAAAACCTGGTACGCTCCGATAAAGGCGATCCCCTTGACACCGCCTCCCGAAAAAACCCCGTGAACAAGCATGACCCATCCCCCATAAAGGCTTTTTATCCATATGTAATCAAGGGTAAGGGTTTTTAGTACCCGGGAAGGGGATGAAAGCAAAGAAAAAAGGCGGACGTTGGTCCGCCTTGTATCCCTGAGGCTACAGCCCGCACTTCAATTGGGCGCCGCAGTTGTCACAGGTGTTGCAGCCGCCGATTTCCCGCACCTTTCCTTTCCGGCAGACGGGACATGTATTGCCGATTTCCGAGCCGATCGTCACATCCGTTGAGCGCAGGTCCTGGATCGTTTCCACCAGGACGACCTTCGGCTTTTCCGGGTGCAGCTCTTCCGCTTCCTCCCGGGTGTTTTCCTCCGCTTTTAACGTCAGCACCTGGGAGTCCCGGCTGCCGTCAACATAGACCGTCCCGCCCTTGGCGCCGCCTTTGTAGAGCCGCTCGTACACCTTTTTCACCTGTTCCACCGTATATCCCTTCGGGGCGTTGACCGTTTTGCTGATGGAACTGTCCACCCACCGCTGGATGATGCATTGGACGTCGGCATGGGCTTCCGGCGTCAAGTCCATCGCCGTGACGAAAAAGTGCGGCAGCCGATCCGGGTCCGCCTCCGGATGTTTGCGCAAGTATTCTTGAACGATCTCGGCCTTGACTTCGATGAATTTTCCTAAACGGCCGCTCCGGTAGTAGGTGAACGAGAAATAGGGTTCGAGCCCGGTGGAGACCCCGACCATCGTCCCCGTCGAGCCCGTCGGGGCGACCGTCAACAGATGGGAGTTGCGGATGCCGTATTTCAATATGTCCTGGCGGATGTCCTCCGGCATCCGTTTCATGTACCCGGTGTTGATAAAGGCCTTTCTCAGCCGGTACGTTTCCTCCTCCGTTTTCCCGACCAAGAACGGGAAACTGCCCTTTTCCTTCGCGAGCTCAATGGAAGTCCGGTAAGCCGTCGTGGCGATCGTTTCAAAGACTTTATCGACCAGCTCGTTCCCTTCCGGCGAACCGTATTCCTTTTCGCAGTAAATGAGCATATCCGCGAGGCCCATGACGCCGAGGCCGATCCGCCGTTCCCCGAGGGCCTGCTTCCGGTTTTCTTCCAGGAAATAGGGGGTGGCATCGATGACGTTGTCCTGCAAACGGACGCCGATCTGCACCGTCCGGATCAGCTTGTCAAAATCGACTTCCTTCTTCTCTTTATCCACCATGTTGGCCAGATTGACCGCCGCCAAATTGCAGACGGAATAGGGGGCGAGGGGCTGTTCCCCGCACGGGTTGGTGGCCACGACCTTCTGTCCGTAAGCCCGCGCGTTCGTCATCTCATTGGCGTTGTCGATGAAAAAGATCCCCGGCTCCGCCGAATAGGTGGCGCAAATGTTAATCAGATTCCACAGTTCCCGGGCCCGGATCCGTTTGTAAGTGCGCACCCGGTAGCCCATCTTTTCCCATTCCCGCACGTCGCCGACGAGATGCCATTTTTCGTTGTATTCTTTCATTTCCTGTTCATTGTAGGTTTCCACCGCGGGAAAGCGGAGCTCGTACCAGTCGTCCTTTTCCACGGCTTCCATGAAATCATTGGTCAGGCAGACGGAGATGTTGGCGCCCGTCAAGAAGTCCGGGTTGTGGACTTCGTAGGTGCCGCCGTCCCGCAGTTTCGCCTCCGCCTTTTTGATGATCTCTTCCGTGAATCCGCCGTATCCCGGTATATGTTTGTACTTCACGATGACCTCGTACATCTTTCTTTCTTCCGGGGTGAGGGGGACGAATTTTAATTTCGCTTCCGCCGCCTTTTTGATCGATTCGTCGTTGGTGTTTTCGATCAAATAGCGCAGAATCCTCGGGTTTTGCATCTTGGAAACGATGAATTCGATTATGTCCGGATGCCAGACGGCGAGCATGATCATTTGCGCCCCCCGGCGGGATCCGCCCTGTTCCACCAAGTGGGTTAGCTTGGCGATATCGTCGAGCCAGGAAACGGAGCCGGAAGATTTTCCGTTCACGCCCCGGGCGAGGGCATTCCGGGGGCGCAGGGTCGAACCGTTCGTTCCGACGCCGCCGCCCCGGCTCATGATCTCCATCACCTGTTTCCGGTGCTCGGAGATCCCTTCCCGGGAATCATGGACGAAGGGCATGACGTAGCAGTTGAAGTAGGTCACGTCGATCCCCGCGCCGGCGCCGTACAGCACCCTTCCCGCGGGGATGAAATTCAGCTGGACGAGCTCCCGGTAAAATTTTTCAAACCATTCCCGTCTTTTCTCCTCCGTCTGTTCCACCTGCGACAAGCCGGCGGCGTTCCTTTTGGCGATTTGCTCGAAATAGATCTCCAAAGGCTTGTCGATCACTTCCAGCGAGCGGACGACGATCCCCGTCTCCTTCTCTTCTTCCTTGTCCAAGGCATGGCGGTATTCCTCTTCCACCAGCACCCGGGCCTTGTTGTTTTCCCAGTCGATATCCACAATGTATCCCAATCCGCGGGCGGGAAACTTCGGATCGTCCTTGATCGTCAAAACGACAAAATCCCCTTTGGCCAAGGTCAATTTTTCCGTGTCTTTGAAGGAATACCGGTCGAGCATGACGAGGCGGGACACGCCCTTGAAGGTGATCTTCATGTCGTCGGTAATCGGGAACACCTGCGGGAAAAGTTTGATGGCCTCGTTCAATTGTTTCACATTTATTTTCGGTTTTTCATTGACAACCGTGTTCATCGATACCCACTCCTTAAAATTTTCTCTATATGCAAGCAGCATTGGGAATCATGAAGTGTATCTTTACAATACCATAACTTGTCCGCAAAAATCAATATATTGTATAACAATATTTTTATATATACAATATGTTGTGTTCGCTACCATATTTGTCGATTGTTGTCAAGATTTAAAAGTCGGATTTTTTATAGAAAAACCGAAGGTTCATTGTAAAATTAAATGCAACAAAATAAATATACAAAAGCCACGGTAATTCCGTTATGATGAAGTCGACACAAACCCATCCATAACAGGAGGAATACCACGGCCCGCTCTCATCATAACACAACTCGTACCTTTTCGCATCTCACCGTTTTTGATCGTGGTCAGATCCAAGCGCTTCGCAATCAGGGAAAGTCACTGCAGGAAATCGCGGACATCATCGGCTGTCATAAGTCTACGATCTCCCGTGAGTTGAAGCGAGGAACCGTGACGCAGCGACGGTCTGATCTGACCGAGTATCAAGCATACTTTGCCGATGTGGGCCAACGTGTCTATGAATCGAACCGTTCCCGTTGTGGTGCGAAGTATAAGCTGATCCAGACCACGGATTTCATTCATTTCGCCGTGCAGAAGATCCGTGATGACACTTTTCTCCTGACGCCGTTTGCGGCTATGCCAAGACCCAGCACTTGTTCGATGGGGAATGGGTTTGCACCAAGACCCTGTACCGCTATATCGACCTTGGTCTGCTTCCAATCAAGAACATTGATCTGCCTTTAAAAGTGTCCCGCAACACCAAGAAAAAGCGAACACGGCAACATAAGAAGAGGCTAGGCACAAGCATTGAACAGCGTCCCCGGCATATCGATGAACGTCTGGAATTCGGCCACTGGGAAA
>Ga0310833_100064_pt1 | contig 165589 bp, 143 predicted proteins | sample SM_ome_FD_201312 | JGI IMG/M metagenome (GOLD analysis project Ga0310833, IMG submission 201312) | Sorghum-adapted microbial communities enriched on stacked mutant (SM) sorghum from Joint BioEnergy Institute, Emeryville, California... ...
TCAAGATGAGATTTCCCACTGTAAAGGTAAGACCCCTGGAAGATGACCAGGTTGATAGGTTCGAGGTGGAAGCGCGGCAACGCGTGAAGCTGACGAATACTAATCGGTCGAGGGCTTATCCTAAATTCCATCAGCTTGATTCAACATTTCATTCGCATCCGGTTTTCAGGGTGCAAGGCATCCTGAGCAGAGAGAATACCGTTGACGCTGTTCCCCGATAGCTCAGTCGGTAGAGCACTCGGCTGTTAACCGAGTTGTCACAGGTTCGAGTCCTGTTCGGGGAGCCATCTCGTGGAGAGCTGTCCGAGTGGTCGAAGGAGCACGATTGGAAATCGTGTATACGTTAACAGCGTATCGAGGGTTCGAATCCCTCGCTCTCCGCCATTGACTTTCCTTCATTGCGGCCCGTTGGTCAAGGGGTTAAGACACCTCCCTTTCACGGAGGTAACAGGGGTTCGAATCCCCTACGGGTCACCACTTCCTTCACAAACAGACTTGATTTATCAAATCAAGTTGTAGTATATTATAATTTGTCACGCGCCGGAAAGCGCGGATTCACGGAGGCTTAGCTCAGCTGGGAGAGCATCTGCCTTACAAGCAGAGGGTCGGCGGTTCGATCCCGTCAGCCTCCACCATCGTTGCAAGGCTGCGGCGAAGCGGCTGCCAGCGATCTCGACGCGGGGTGGAGCAGTCCGGTAGCTCGTCGGGCTCATAACCCGAAGGCCGCAGGTTCAAATCCTGCCCCCGCAACCATTTCTCTCTATCGGGGCAACCGAGCATTGATGAACACGGAGCCGTGGTGTAGAGGCCTAACATGCCTGCCTGTCACGCAGGAGACCGCGGGTTCGAATCCCGTCGGCTCCGCCATCCTTCATCAATTCGGGCAGCCCGGCCGGTAGAGCAGAGGACCGGATTCCTCGTGTCGGCGGTTCGATTCCACACATGGAATGGTACGCGCCGGTGTAGCTCAATTGGTAGAGCAACTGACTTGTAATCAGTGGGTTGGGGGTTCAAGTCCTCTCGCCGGCACCATATTGCGACACAGAGGATAGACGCATCAATTCCTCACACAGGGGCATAGTTTAAAGGTAGAACAGCGGTCTCCAAAACCGTTAGTGTGGGTTCAATTCCTGCTGCCCCTGCCAGTATTCAATTTTCTTTCATGGCGGTCGTGGCGAAGGGGTTAACGCACCGGATTGTGGCTCCGGCATTCATGGGTTCAAGTCCCATCGATCGCCCCATATCTTACGCTGGGGATTAGCCAAGCGGTAAGGCAACGGACTTTGACTCCGTCATTCCTAGGTTCGAATCCTAGATCCCCAGCCACTTTTTGCGGACGTGGCTCAGCGGTAGAGCATCGCCTTGCCAAGGCGAGGGTCGCGGGTTCGATTCCCGTCGTCCGCTCCATTCTTATTTATGGCGCCATAGCCAAGTGGTAAGGCGGAGCTCTGCAAAAGCTTTATCCCCAGTTCGAATCTGGGTGGCGCCTCCATTCATTTTCATACGCGTGCCCTTAGCTCAGCCGGATAGAGCGTTTGACTACGAATCAAAAGGTCAGGAGTTCGAATCTCTTAGGGCACGCCATTTTCAATTAATCACAAGCTGGTGTGGCGGAATGGCAGACGCGGCGGACTCAAAATCCGCTTCCCGCGAGGGAGTGGGGGTTCAAGTCCCTTCACCAGCACCATATTTGAAGATCGAAGCCCATAAGGGCTTTTTTTTGTTGCGTGGAACAGTGGCTTCAGATTTCGCCTTTGCATTGCGCGCGTTTGTCGGTAACATGGTGACAGAGGCATTTCCATGGATGACATTCAAACATGTTGAAGGGGTTGCGGTCCATGCAAACGTCTGCGCTGCCGTTAAAGACGACGCTCCGGTTTTGTCTGATCGTTTTTGCGTTTTCCGCCGTCCTGTGGCTGCTGGTTGAACTTATCGGGGAAGGGCCCGACATTCCGGTCAATCTTCCGGTCAGCTCGCTGATGGCTTTCTTTCCGCTGATCACCGCATGCATCCTGGCTTATCGGCGGGAAAAAGGGAAGGGGGTCCGCGGTGTGTTCCGTCGGCTCGCCGATTGGCGGTCGGTCCGGCGGAACGTCTGGTATTTGCCCGCCCTTGTTCTCATACCGGCGGTCATGTTTGTCTCCTGGCTGTACATGACGCTCATGCAATATCCGCTTCCGGAACCCGACCTGCATTGGCCGATGATTCCGGTGATGTTCGCCGTGTTTCTCATCGGGGCGGCGGGGGAAGAGGCGGGGTGGATGATTTACGTCGTCGATCCGCTGCAGCAACGTTGGAGCGCGTTGATGGCCGCCGCCGTCTGCGGCGTGATATGGGCGGTGTGGCATATCATTCCCTGGATTCAGGCCGGACATGATGCCTCCTGGATCGTGTGGCATGCCTGGGTTACCGTCTTGCTGCGGATAGTCATCGTATGGATCTACAACAATGCCGGCCGCAGCGTCTGGATGGCCGTGCTCGTGCATGCGGTCACCAACGTCGCGTTCTTCGTGTTCCCGGATTACGGTTCGCACTATGACCCGATGGTGACGGGAATCATTCTGACCGCCGTGGTTGTCGTCATTGTGTTGCGGTGGGGGGGTCGGACGCTGGCCTCTCAACGATCGGTATCGCTGTGATGTTCAACGGCCGGTCCGCATTGGCTGCGGGCCGGCCGTTTTTGTCCGGACTTCCGTCGAAACTTTCGCTTGACTTTCCCCTCGACTGGAAGGTGTAAAGTGAATGCGGAGGCCTCCGACACGAACGTTCAGGGAGGAACATGCGCATGTTCAAGATCAGCGAATTTTCCAAAATCAGCCGGGTTTCCGTCAAAACGCTGCGCTACTACGATCAACTGGGACTGCTCAAGCCGGCGCGCACGGACGAGGCGACCGGTTACCGCTACTATACCGCGGAGCAATTGATACGGCTTCACCGCATCCTGGCCTACAAAGATCTGGGTTTCACGCTGGAACAAATCGGCGGGATGCTGGACGAGCGCGGATCACAGGAACAGATTCGCGGCATGCTCCGGCTGAAACGGGCGGAGCTGCAGAAGGTGCTGCGGGAGGAAACGGCGCGTCTGGCGCGGATCGAGGCGAGACTTGCGCAGATCGAGCGGGGCGATGCGGCGGGGGCGCCGGCGGAAGCGGTCGTCAAACCGCTGGAACCCGCCCTCGCCGCGTCCGTTCGCGACACGGTTCCCAGAGCGCGCCTGAGCGATCTGTTTGACGAGGTAATCCGATACGTGCGTGCTTGCGGCGTTCAGCCGGGGGCGCTGACCGTGCTCTGGCACGACTGTTCCAAATGCGACACGAAGGCGGACGTGGAGGTGGCCTGCGTACTGCCCCGGGCCATTCCGGGCAACGGGCGGATCCGGGTTGGCATGCTGCCGGGCGTGCCGCACGCCGCTTCCCTCGCCCATCCCTGCCATCCGGACAGCGTCTGCCGGGCCGACGCCGATCTGGCGCGCTGGATCGAATCCAACGGCTACCGGATTAACGAAACGTCGCCTTTCCGCGAAACGTTCGTCCAGCCGGAAGCATCCGGGGGCGAGCTGGTGGTGGCGGAATTGCAGATCCCCGTGGAGCCCGAGTGAAACGCGCAGCGTTCTGACGATCCCCGGGAAGGGGAGAGAGAACATGACGCCAACTTCCGCTGCTTCCGCTGCGGAGAGGGAACCGGGCATCCCGGCGCGGCGCCGCATTCCTGCCGCAATCCTGGTGCTGTCTGTCAGCATCTTCGTCATCGGATCGGCCGAACTGCTGCCGATGGGGCTGCTCATGCCGATTGCCGATGAGTACGGGTTGTCCGTGTCGACGGCGGGATTGCTCGTCACCGTCTACGCGCTGGGCGTGGCCGCAGGCGGGCCGATCCTGACGGCGGCAACGGGACGGGCCGACCGGAAAAGGCTGCTCGCCGGCCTGCTCCTGCTGTTTATGGCGGGCAGCCTGATCAGCGCCGCCGCTTCCCATTTCGCCGTCTTGCTGGCCGGCCGGCTGGTCAGTTCGCTCGCGCACGGCACGCTGTTCGGCATCAGCATTGTTGCCGCGGGCCAGCTCGCCCCGCCGGGAAGAGAAGGCGCCGCCATTTCGTATTTGGGCATGGGACTCACGCTCTCCACCGTGCTGGGCGCTCCCGCCGGTACCGTGATCGGGCACAGCTTCGGCTGGCGCATGAGCTTTGTCGCGGTGGCTGCCGCCGCCGCCGCGTGCCTGTTGTTGCTGGCGAAGGTAATGCCTGCCGTCCCGCGCCCGGAATCGGCGGCCATGGGCAGGCAGGCGCGCGCCCTTGGAAGGCCGGCGCTCATCCTTGCCCTGCTCACGACGGTGTTCGGATTCGGGGGCGTGTTCGCCGGCTACACCTACATTTCGCCCTTTTTGCTTCAGATCACGGGGTTATCGGAGCGTTCGGTGTCGGTGATGCTGCTCGTGTTCGGCATCGGCGCCGCAATCGGCAATTGGATCGGCGGGCGGCTGGCGGACCGGCATTTGTTGCTGACGCTGTACGGCGCGCTTGCCCTGCTGGCGCTGACCATGGCGGTGTTCCCGCTGCTGGGAGGCGAACCCGTCCCGGCGGCCGTCCTGGTGTTGATCTGGGGAATGGCGGGGTTCGCGCTGGTGCCCCCGCTGAACATGCTGGTGCTGCAAAAAGCGGGCGAAGCGGCCGATCTGGCCTCGTCGCTCAACATTTCCGCCTTCAACGTCGGGAATGCGCTGGGCGCGGCCCTCGGCGGAGCGGCGATTCAATCCGGTCTGGCGCTCCGCGGGGCGCCGGCGGCGGGGGCGCTGATCGGCGTCATCGGGCTGGCGACGCTGTCGGCTGCCGCGGCGGCAGACCGACGGCGGCGGCTGCGCGCCGCCCGGGAGTGAGGCGCAAGCGGCGCAAGTCAACACCGCCATCGGCAAGAAATCGCCGGGAGAGGTCACAAAAAGCCCTCCTCCGTTGTCTTTATTTATGAGACCACATAACCGGGAGGAGAGCTTATGCAACCGAGACTCAATTACAGGGAAGCCAATCCGGCGGCATTCGAGGCCATGCTGGCCTTCGAATCGTTCGCGCGAAGCACCGGCATCGACCACAATCTGTACACGCTGATCAAGATGCGCGCATCGCAGATCAACGGGTGCGCGTTCTGCATCGACATGCACGGCAAAGATCTGCTGGAACACGGGGAGAGTCTGGACCGGCTGCTGCTGCTGACCGCATGGCGCGAGGTGCCGATTTTTACCGACAAGGAACGGGCGGTGCTCGAACTGACCGAATGCGTCACCCGCATTTCGGAGGGCGGCGTGCCGCAGCATGTGTACGAGAACGTGCGGAAACATTTCAGCGAGAAAGAGTACGTCGATCTGCTCATGGCGATCAACGCGATCAACTGCTGGAACCGGATATCCATCTCGACGGGAATGTTCCCGGGTTGTTTCGTATCGGCGTAAAAACGACAAGGAGCCTGGAAGGGCTCCTTTTTTTCTTGCGGGTGGTATAAAATGGAGAGAACAGCAATCAAGGCCGGCAGACGGGAGGAGAGGCGAGTGCCGGAATCGACAAACCGGAAAAGCCGGATGCATGTGGAACAATTGTACGCGTCCTACCGGCCTTATCTGATGGACATGGCCTACCGCATGCTCGGATCGGTGTCGGATGCCGAAGACGCCGTGCAGGATCTGTTCGCCGCCCTGCACAGGGAGCGCCTGCCGGACGTCGCCAATCCGAAAGCGTATCTGGCCAAAGGATTGACGCACCGCTGCCTCAATGTCATGAAATCGGCGGCGAGACGCAAAGTCACCTATGTGGGCGAATGGCTGCCCGAACCGTGGATGGAGACGCCGGACAACGCGATGGAGGCGATCGAGCGGCGCGAGGACGTGTCCTACGCGTTTCTGGTCATGCTGGAGCGGCTGACGCCCCTGGAGCGGGCGGTCGTGGTGATGCGGGAAGCGTTCGACTACGATTACGCGGAAATTGCCGGCATGCTGGACAAGACGGAGACGGCGTGCCGCAAGATTCTGAGCCGGGCGAAGAAAAAGCTCGGCGCCCGCGCCGCGCAGCCGGCTCCCCGCCGTCCGCAAGGCGAGCAGGAGCTGGTGCGGCGATGGGTGTCGGCCATCGCGAGCGGCCGCATCGGCGACATCCTCGACCTGATCGCGGAAGACGCCGTGCACGTGACGGACGGCGGCGGCAAGACGCGGGCGGCCATCAATCCGATATACGGCCGGAAGCGCGTTGCGGCGCTGCTGGAGACGCTGGCAAACCGCAGGTTCAAGGATGCGCGCCTGTACGCCGCGCGGTTCAACGGTTCGACCGGCATCGCGGCCGTTCAGGACGGCCGGCTGGTCGGCGTCATCTGCTTCGACTGGAATGCTGACGGGACCGTTCAAAACTTGTATGCCGTGCTGAATCCGGAGAAGCTGGAACGGCTGGCCGTGCCGTCTCCTTCAGATATCGGATGAGCGCGAGCATGCCGAGGATGAGCAGGATATTGAAGCCGATGGCGCCGTGGAAGGCTTGAAGATGAGCGGTCTCGTCCGCAATGGAGAAGAAAATCATCCCGCCCGCCACCGTGCCCAGGGCATAGGCGATTTCCACCCCCGCGGTGATGACCCCCGAAGCGATCCCGGTCTCGTCCTCCTTCACATGGGCCAGCGTCAAAAAATTCAGCGGCGCGGAGACGAAGCCCATCGCCACACCGGCCAGCAGCGCGGCGGGAATCCACTCCCAGCCGCTCATCGCCGGCGCGAAGGCGGCATCCAGGGCATAGAACAGCAGATACGCCGCTCCGAGCAGCAGGCAGCCGGCGGCCAGCGTCCGATGCCCGAATCGGGCCGCCCATTCCCCGCTTCGCATCGACGTCAGGGCGAATCCGAGCGCCAGCGGCGCGAAGACGAGACCGGACTGGAATGGCGTCATCCCGAGCCCCTGCTGCAGGAACAGCGGCATCACCATGAACAGGACCGCGTTGTTCGCATAGAACAGCAGGATGAGCAGATTGCCGGCCGCGAAACTCCTCCTGTGAAAAAGGGAAATCCGGACGAGCGGCATCCCGCGTCCGCTTGCCTCCAGCCGGCGCTGATGCCGGACGAAGACGTATGCGAGAAAAGGCGAAGCGGCGAGCGGAAGGAAGATCCACCACGGCCAACCCCGGTCGTACCCGATCGTCAGCGGAACGCACAGCGCCGACAGGGCGGCGGTCATGAGGACGACGCCCGCCCAGTCCAGCCGCCGGTCCCCTTGCGAAGCCCGGGGCCGTTCGCGCATCATCCGGAGCGCGCCGAGGACGGCAAGCAAGCCGACGGGCACGTTGATCAGATAGATGGTGCGCCACCCCAGCCCGAACCAGTCGGCTTCGATCAGCCATCCGCCGAGCAGCTGGGCGACGGTGGAGCCGAATCCGCCGACAGCCGCGTAGGCGCCGAGCGCCGTGCCCCGCTCCTTCCCGGTAAAATTCACCTGAATGAAGGACATGACCTGCGGGATCATGAGGGCGGCTCCCAACCCCTGCACGACCCGGGCGGCGATAAGCGATGCCGCTTCCGGTGCAAATCCCGACGCCCCCGATGCGGCTGTGAACAGCGCCAGCCCGATGAGGAACACGCGCCGGATGCCGTACAGGTCGCCCAGCCTTCCGCCGGTAACCAGGAACAGGCCGAACGCCAGATTGTAACCGGCGAGGATCCATTGCGCCTCCCCGGCCGAGGCGTCCAGGTCAGCCTGCATCACGGGAAGGGCCACGTTCGAGATGAACACGTTCAGAATCGACAACAGCGTCGCGGTGAGGACGACGGCGAGCGCCGCCCAGCGCCCGGGATCTCGCGTTGCTTCCAATGGTTGTTCTCCTTTCCAATGCTTAAAATTTGTTTGTACATACAAATTGAGTCTTGTTCTCAACCCGTCTGTCCCGCTCAACGTTGCGCGCCTTCACGCCTGCTCCAGCTCGACGCTCACCTCATACAGGCGTCGGGTCAGCCGGTCGCCTTCTTCCCGCCCGAGCACCTTCGCGTACCGCTCGTGCAGGCTGCTCCAGCATTCCTCGATCTGCTCTTGCATCGCCCGGCCTTTGTCCGTCAAATAGACCCGCGACATCCGTCCGTCCTGCCGGGTGGTGACGAGGAGCTTCCTTTCCAGCTTCTCGACGAAACGGGTGACGGTCGAAGGCGTCAGATGGAGCACTTCCCCCAGTTCTTTCTGGGTGAGGCCGTTCCGCTCCTGGACCGCCATCAGCAGGAAGGCGTAGGCCGGGGACAGTCCGGTCCTGGCGAATTCTTCTTCGGCCATCCGGGTAATCACCCGGGTCAGCCGGTTGGCGGTGAAGTACAGGCAATCGGTGAAATATTTGTCCAGCATGATGGTTCAACTCCGATGCACGGGTGCGTATAATTTGTATGTACAAATATTATTTTAATGTCCGATGGAACCGGATGTCAACGAACGGACGGGGCAAAGGCGGTCCGGGCTGCCCAATCCGTATAAACGCGGGCACGGGATGCAACAGTAGAAGTGATGAGGCGGCATTTTTTCTTGATGGTGAAAAGGCGGGGTGCAATCGATGAAGATGGATCGGAGGTCATCTTGACATATACAGTAGGGGGGTATAGTATTAGAGACGACGGGGGTGAGGGACGTTGGAATCCATGTACGATGCGGAAGCGCATGTCCATTCGCACGATGAGCACAGGAGAAGCCATCATTCCGAGAAACTGAAGACGGATCTCATCACCCGGCTGAACCGGATTGAGGGGCAGATCCGCGGCATCAAGGGAATGATTGAGAAGGATACGTACTGCGATCATGTCCTCAACCAGATTTCGGCCGTGCAGGCGGCGCTGAACAGCGTGGGCAAACTGCTGCTGGCCGGGCACATGAGAAGCTGCGTGGTGGAACGGATTCAGGAAGGCGATCTCGAGGTCATCGACGAACTGCTCACCACCGTGAACAAACTGTTAAAATAATAAAGCGAAGGAGATGTGCGATATGACGAAGGTTACGCTCAAGGTGGAAGGCATGTCCTGCGGCCATTGCGTGAACGCCGTCGAGACGGCGGTCAAGCAAGCCGGCGCCGTGGGCACGGTGGACCTGGCAAGCGGCACGGTAACGATCGAATACGACGAGAACGCCGTGACGCTTGAACAGCTCAAGCAAGCGATCGAGGATCAGGGCTACGACGTCGTGTGACGCGGGGCCCGGTCGGGCGGAGCCGTCCGGTTCGGATTCAAGCGGGCCGGGCGGCCCTGTTGCCAGCCTCTTTTTTTGACCAATTATATACCCTGTGGGGGTATATTCGGGAGTGTTGATCCCATGGAAGCGGAACAAACCCGGGAGATGAAGCAGGCCCAATTCCAGATCACCGGCATGACCTGCGCGGCCTGCGCCAACCGGATCGAGAAGGGCCTCTCCCGGCTGCCCGGCGTCGCAAGCGCCAACGTCAATCTCGCGATGGAGACGGCGCGCGTCGAATATTCGCCTGCGGCCGTGACCGTCGAAGACATGATCCGCAAGGTGGAGCAGCTCGGCTACCAGGCGTTCCCGAAGGAGCAGCGGGAAGACGCGAAGGACCGCCGGCAGCGGGAGATCAAGCGGCAGACGCGCCGGTTCGTGATCTCGGCCGTTCTGTCGTTCCCCCTGCTGTGGGCGATGGCCGGCCATTTCTCGTTCACGTCGTTCATCTGGGTGCCCTCGTGGTTCATGAATCCGTGGGTGCAGCTCGCGCTCGCCACTCCCGTCCAGTTCGTGATCGGCGGGCCGTTCTACGTCGGCGCCTGGAAGGCGCTCCGCAATCGGAGCGCCAACATGGACGTGTTGGTCGCGCTCGGCACCTCGGCCGCCTACCTGTACAGCCTGTTCCTGACGCTGGAGTGGGCAAGCGCGGACATGCGGCATCACGCCCCGGCGCTGTATTACGAGACGAGCGCGATTCTGATCACCCTGATCGTTCTCGGCAAACTGTTCGAGGCGCTGGCGAAGGGCCGCACGTCGGAAGCGATCAAGACGCTGATGGGACTCAGAGCCAAGACGGCGCTCGTCATCCGGGACGGCGAGGAGATCCGGATCCCGGCGGACGAAGTGGCCGCCGGCGACATCGTTCTCGTAAGGCCGGGCGAGAAAATCCCGGTTGACGGGGAAGTGGTGGAAGGCAGCTCATCGGTCGACGAGTCGATGCTGACCGGCGAGAGCATTCCGGTGGAGAAGCGCGCGGGTGATCCCGTCATCGGCGCGACGGTCAACAAGCACGGCATGCTGAAGGTGCGGGCGACGAAGGTCGGCAAGGATACGGCGCTGGCGCAGATCATCCGGGTCGTGGAGGAAGCGCAGGGCTCCAAGGCGCCGATCCAGCGGGTGGCCGACGCCATCTCGGGCGTATTCGTCCCGATCGTCGTCGGCATCGCGCTGCTGACGTTCCTGATCTGGTTCTTCTGGGCGGATGCCGGCAACTTCGCCGGCGCGCTGCGGAAGGCGATCGCCGTCCTCGTCATCGCCTGCCCGTGCGCGCTCGGCCTGGCGACGCCGACCTCCATCATGGCGGGGTCGGGCCGCTCGGCGGAGCTCGGCATTCTGTTCAAGGGCGGCGAGCATCTGGAGCTGACCCACCGCATCGACACGGTCGTCCTCGACAAGACCGGCACGGTGACGAAGGGCAAGCCTGAACTGACGGACGTCATCGCCGTCATGCCGGACGAGACCGAATTACTGCGCCTGGTCGGCGCGGCCGAGAAGCCTTCCGAGCATCCGCTCGCCGAGGCGATCGCGGCGGGCATTGCCGCCAGAGGCATCGAACTTCCCGCGGCCGAGGCGTTCGAGGCGATCCCCGGGCACGGCATCCGCGCCGTCGTGGAAGGGAAGGAAGTGCTCGCGGGCAATCGCAGGCTGCTGGAACGGTACGGGGTGTCGGCGGATCAGGCGGAGGCGGCGATGGCGCAGCTCGAGGAAGCGGGCAAAACCGCGATGCTGGTTGCCGTCGAGCGCCGGTACGCCGGTCTGGTCGCGGCGGCCGACACGATCAAGGAGACGTCGCGGGAAGCGGTGGCGCGCCTTCAGGCGATGGGCATCGAAGTCGTCATGATCACGGGCGACAACGAGCGGACCGCGCGGGCGATCGCGCGGCAGGCCGGCATCGGCAAGGTGCTGGCGGAGGTGCTGCCGGAAGGCAAGGCGGAAGAAGTGAAGAAGCTGCAGGCCCGGGGCCGGAAAGTGGCGATGGTCGGCGACGGGATCAACGACGCGCCCGCGCTGGCGACGGCCGACATCGGGATGGCGATCGGCACGGGAACGGACGTCGCGATGGAAGCGGCGGACGTCACCCTGATGCGCGGCGACCTGAACGGCATCGCCGACGCGATCCGCATGAGCCGCAGGACGATGGTGAACATCCGGCAGAACCTGTTCTGGGCGCTCGCCTACAACTCCCTCGGCATCCCCGTCGCCGCGGCGGTCTTTCTCGCGCCGTGGGTGGCCGGCGCCGCGATGGCGCTCAGCTCGGTGTCGGTCGTGCTGAACGCGCTGCGCCTGCAGCGGGCGAAAGTGTGAGGTGAGACGGGAGGATGGAGCACCGGATCGAAGAACTGGTGACCCTGAAAACAATCGCGGAAACGCTGAACCGTTCCAACGAGCTCATGCCGACGCTCAACACCGTGCTGGAGAAGCTGCTGGAGCTGACCGGCCTGAAAGCCGGCTGGATCTTCCTGTCGGACGGCATCGGGCAATATGAATTGGCCGCCGATGCCGGCCTGCCGCCGGCACTTGAAATGGAAGACAAGCGTCATATGCGGTGCGGGACCTGCTGGTGCCTGGATCGGTTCTGGGAGAACCGGCTGGACAAGGCGGTCAACATTTTGAACTGCAAAAGGCTCGAGGACGCGGTGACGCATCGGCGGGGCGACACGGGCGGCATCACCCACCACGCCACCGTACCGCTGACGGCCGGGGAGAAGCGGCTCGGCGTGCTCAATGTGGCCGCGCCCGGCAAGAAGCATTTTCATCAAGACGAGCTGGCGCTGCTGCAGTCCGTCGCTTTCCAGATCGGCAGCGCGATCGAACGCGCGCGGCTGTACGCCGCGGAGCAGCGGCGGGCGGAACTGTTCGCGAAGCTGGGCGAATTCAGCCGCGATCTGGGCGCATCGGCTCCCGAAGCGCCGATTCCGGCATGCGCGCTGGCGTTGATGGGGAAATATTTCCCCTGGCCGTTCGCCGCCATTCTCCGAAAATCCGGCACCGGCTTCGTCATCAGCGCCGTCCATGCCGGCGGGGAGACGTTCTTCCCCGGCACCCTGATCGAACCGGATGCGCTGCCCTGGCTGAAAGCGTGCATCACGAGAAGACGGCGCGTCGAGGCGGCGGGCGCCGAAATCGCCGGCTTGACGGATCACCCGCGGCTGCGCGGCAAGCTTCCTCCGTTGCAAGCGGTGCTGGCGGTTCCGCTCCAGACGGCCGCATGGCCTGCCGGAGCGCTGGTCGTCGGCACCGACCTGCCCGTGGGGTTCAGGCCGGCGGACGGGGAAGTGCTCGAGGCGATCGCCGAGCATCTCGATGCCGCCGTCGAGAGCGCGCAGCTCGAGGAGCAACGCCGCGAACTGGCGCGGCTGGACGAGCGTAACCGGTTGGCCCGCGATCTGCATGACTCCGTGTGCCAGATGCTGTTCTCGCTGTCGATGACGGCCAAGGGTGCGGAGCAGCAGCTGCACGGCGGCGATGCGGATGCCGCCCTGGCGGCGGTCCGCGAGATGCAGTCGCTCTCGCGCGAGGCGCTGAAGGAAATGCGCGCGCTCATCATGCAGCTTCGGCCGGCAGGGCTGGAAGCGGGGCTCGTGACGGCGCTGAGCGAGTACGGACGCAAGCTCGGGCTGAAGGTCTCCTCCCGGCTCATCGGCGTGCGCGAACTGCCGCGGCAGGCGGAGGAAGCGCTCTGGCGAATCGGGCAGGAAGCGCTGAACAACGTGTCCAAGCATGCGCAGACGGATGCGGCGAGCGTCGAACTGGAACTGGGCGACAGGGCGGCCGTATTGCGGATTTCCGATTCCGGCGTCGGGATGCGGCCGCGGCCTGTCGACCGTCACGAAGCGTCGCTCGGATTGTTCACGATGCGTGAACGCGCCATGGCGCTGGGCGGCGAGCTGAAGATTGCGAGCGACGGCCGCAAGGGCACGCTTGTCGAGGCGGCGATTCCGCTGCCGGAAGGAAAGGAAGGACCGCGATGACGAAAATTCGCCTCCTGCTGGCGGATGATCATGCCATTGTCCGGAGAGGGCTGCAGCTTTATCTGAAGACGCAGCCGGATTTTGAACTGGTCGGCGAGGCGGCCACGGGAACCGAAGTGCTGGAGCGCGTGGCCGAGCTTGCGCCGGACATCGTGCTGATGGACCTGCACATGCCGGTGCTGAACGGCATCGAGGCGACCAGACGGATCAGGGAAACGCATCCCGCCGTCAACGTGATCGTGCTGACTTCGTTCTCCGATCACGATCATGTGCTGCCCGCCGTCAAAGCCGGGGCCAGAGGCTACCTGCTCAAAGATATCGAGCCGGATGAGCTGGCGAAGGCGATCCGCCGCGTGCACGCGGGCAAGGTCGAGGTGCATCCCGAAGTGGCCGGGCTGCTGATGGAGAGCATCGCGGACCCCGGGGGCACCGCGCCGGAGAAGGCCGCGACGCCGTTCGACAGTCTGACGGCGCGGGAACGGGAAGTGCTGCGCCTGATCGCCTCCGGTCTGACGAACAAGGAGATTGCCGAAGCGCTGCACATCACCGAGAAGACGGTGAAAACGCATGTCAGCCACGTGCTCGGGAAGCTGGGCCTCACGGATCGCACCCAGGCCGCCATTCTGGCGGTGAAACACGGACTCGATTCTCAGCCTTAAGTCGTAGAAGCGTTCGGCCGTTCGCCGGACGTTTTCTTTTTTCAAGATCATCCTGTCCGCCGACGCCGGGGAGCATCGAGGTTTGCTAGGATGAACTCAAAAGATATGACGGTTTGAACAGGGAGTGGAGAGTCATGAGAGTTGTCGCAATTGCTGGCTCCAATCGCAGCGGCTCGACCAGCACCCGGCTGGCGAAATATATCGTCGCCGAGCTTCGCCGGCAGGGCGTGCAGGCCGACTTGTACGATCTGCATCAAGACCCCTTGCCGTTCTACAGTCCGGACGAAGCGCATGACGATCATGCCGGGCTGCTCAGGCTGAAGCGGATGGCCGCCGAAGCCGACGGGATCGTGCTCGCCTCGCCGGAATATCACGGGAGCATCTCGGGCGTGTTGAAAAATGCGCTGGACCATCTCGGCAAAGAGCAATTCGGCGGCAAGCCGGTGCTGTCCGCGACGTCATCGGGCGGTCCCGTCGGCATCAGTTCGCTGCTGCAGCTGCAGGCCATGGTGCGCAACTTGCACGGCATCAACTGCCCGGAATGGATCTCCATCGGCGGGGAGCAGCGAAAGCTGTTTGAAGCGGAGCCGGAGGCGTACATGCCGGAGCACGCCGCCCTGGACCGCATCCACGGCGCGCTCCGCTGTTTCCTGGATCTGCTGCGCAGCGTCCGCGGGCAAGGCGGAGTCTGAAATGCATCGGGACGAAAGGAGGCGTTCAGGATGATTACACACTTTGCGGATCTTGCGCTGCATACCGTCTCGCTGGAAGGCGTGCGGCAATTTTACAACGGACTGCTGGGCATGCCGGTCGTCTTCGAATCGGACAAGGAGATTCGTTTCCAGGTGACGCCGTTCACCACCTTGACGTTCACGGAGGCGTACGAACCGGTCGCGCCGGTCCACTTCGCATTCGAAGTGCCCTGGTCGGCGTTCTCCGACGTAATTGCCTATTTGAAAGAGGCAGCGGGAATTCCGCTTCTGCGCTGGCCCGACGGCCGTGAAATCGCCGAGTTCGACGAACCCGGCTCCGGAATCAATGCGTATTTCCGCGACGGCGACGGCCATCTGCTGGAAGTGATCGCCCACCGGTACGTCCGGGAGGACGTGCTGCCGCAAGGGGGACCGCTCAAAGTCCTGTACTTGCGCGAAGTCGGTTTTCCCGTGGAAGACGTGTCCGAATTCCGCGGCTGGCTGTCCGGCCGATTCGGCATGAAGCTGGCGAAAGTGTTCGACGACTTCACCTTCGCCATCGGCGGAACGGCGCATGCCGTCATCGCGTCGAAGCAGCGGCGCTGGATTCCGATCCGGATGTACGCGCTGCCTCCGAACATGACCGTCACGTTCGGCGTCAGCGGCCGCCATACGCTGGAACGCATTCGTGAGTTGACGGCCGGCGAACCCATCCTCTCCTCGAGTGAAGACGAGCTGACCATTATACGCAATGATTATCGCATCCGGTTTGCGGCGACGGATGTTCCGGCGGATATCGCCGTCCGTCTCAACCTGCCGTGATGAGCGGCGGAGCAATCGGGGCAAGTCGATGAGGGACCGCTCGCGGGGTGGTCCCTTTTGCGCATGCGGCCAAGCTGGATCAATTGAACACGCCGGCCGCCGTACGCAATTGGAGAACGTTAACAACGCTCGCCGCCATGGCGGTGGAAATGGCGGAAGAGCGCCGGGAATGACGCATTTTGGGCATTGACAGGGTTAAAGCGCCCTTCTATTTTATTAATGAGTGGGCAACTCACTCATAAAACAATATTGTGAGGAGAAATCCGGATGAGCAAAACGAACATTTTACCCGATCTGCTGCTGCGCAGTCGAAACCGGCGCAGAAACGCCAAGCTTCTGCGGATCGATTCGCCGGACGGCATCGCGGAATACCGGTTCGTCGACATCGGCGGCATCAAGCAGTGGGTGACGATCCGCGGAGAGGACCGCCGCAATCCCGTGCTGCTGTTCGTCCATGGCGGGCCGGCTTCTCCGTATTCCGTCTTCAGCCCGTTGCTGCGCGAATGGGAGAAACATTTCACGCTCGTGCAGTGGGATCAGCGCGGCGCGGGCAAGACATTCCGGCGAAGCGGGAAAACGGCCGGCGGCTCCATCACGCTGGAGCGGCTCGCCCGGGACGGGATCGAGCTGTCGGAATATTTGCTGGAGCGGCTCGGGAAGCGCAAGATCATCCTGATCGGCAGTTCGGTCGGCAGCCTGATCGCGATGATGATGGTCCGATCCCGGCCCGACCTCTACCTTGCGTACGTCGGCACCGACCAGAACGCTCCCGATCCCGGATTCGAGTGGTACGGGCAGGCGCTCGCCGCTCTCCGGGCAGCCGGCATTGCCAAGGGCATCCGGCTCCTGGAGCGGATGGGGCCGGACCCCGCCCGCTGAAAGCGGGAAGATTACGACCGTCTCAACCAGCACCTCGTGAGAGCGATCCGCGGCGTGCCCAACATGATCATGGATCTGATGCTGCCGTCCATGCTCGCTTCGCCGGATCATACTATCGGCGATCTCGTCGCAATTTTCCGGGGTATGACCCATTCCCTCGACCACTTGTTCGACGAGCTGATGACGTTCGACTTCTCCCGGATCGGGACGGCGTTCGACGTGCCGTTTTTCATCTTTCAGGGCGATACGGATCTTTTCACGCCGTTCGGGGCGGCCAGATCGTTCTTCGACCGGATCGAAGCGCCGCGCAAGTCGTTCGCCGTCATCCGGAACGCCGGCCACCTCGCCTGTTTCGCCCGGCCCGGGCAGTTTCTCGAAGAACTGGTCGGCAAGGTGCTTCCGCTGGCAGGTCAGCCGTCCCTTCCCGCTGATGCCGGGCGCGGCGGGGCGGTGGTATAATGGAGGAGGAGTGACGAAGAAGAGATCGGAGTTTGAGGTTCCATGTCCCCGTTAAGCAAAGAGCGACTGAAGCAAATCCGCGGAGAACGCAGGGAGCAGATCAAGAACGCCGCGCTTGCGGCGTTCGCCCGCCACGGATTTGCGGGCACCAGGACGAGCATGATCGCCGCCGAAGCCGGGATCAGCGAAGGGCTGATCTACCGGTATTACCGATCGAAGGACGAGCTGTACACCGAAATCGTCGGGGAATTGCTGGAAGCGGCTGACGCGGAACTGAAGCTTCTCGGGCAGTCGCCCCTGCCGCCCTTCGAGTTGATCCGGACGCTTACGCGGAACATGCTGGACGAGAACAACCGGAACGCGTTCAGACTCGTCTTGCAGGCGCGGCGGGCGGACCGGATTCCGGACGGCGTCCGTGAGCTGCTCGCGCGCTATTCCGAAGACGCGCTGATCGACCGGCTGGTGCCGGTTTACGTCAGGGGGCAGCAATCGGGGCAGTTCGCGGACGGTGATCCCCGGCAGCTTCTGGCGTGGTATTTTACCGTTATCAACAGTCTTATTCTGCAGGATCCGGGCAAGGATGCGCACGGACTGCCGCCGGCGGACATGCTGATGCGGATGCTGGCCGGACCGTCATGACGGCCCGGACGCTCCGCCTGCTCTCACCGCCAGACGCCTGCTTGCGCCATGGGCGATGAGCGCCAGCACGAACGCCCCCGCGGAACAGCAGCCGAGGTCCGAAGCGCCGCCGATATCCAGGACGAGTCCCCCGACCATGGCCCCCAGGGCGGTGCCGAAGTAAATGGCCGAGTTGTGCAGGGAAAGCACGATGCCCGAAGCGGTGCCGGATATCCCGATCAGCCGGTACTGCTGGGCGGGATTGAAGGCGTAGCCGCTGAATCCCCAGAGCGCCATCGACGCGCCGCCGAGCAGCAGCGGTCCGGTGTAGCCCGGAATTTCATGCAGCAGCGACAGGCCGATCACCGCCAACATCAACAGGAACAGCGTGAGAACGATGATGTTGTGCGAACCGTACCGGTCCACGGCATAGCCGCCGAATTGCACGCCGGCGAAGCTGGCAAGCCCCGTCAACAGCAGCACGAACGAGACCGTCCGTCCGGCAGCTCCGAACTGTCCGAAGATATCCGCGATATAGGTATAGACGAGAAAGACGCCGGTTCCCCACGTCAGGCTGGCAGCCAGCGCGGAAAGGATCAACGGCCGCTTGAGCTGCGACAGCCGCTCCCTCATCGATACGCTTTCCGGCGGTTCGACCTTGGGAAAAAACAGCCGGATGCCCGCCGCGGCCGCCGCCGACAGGCCCGCCACAACCCGGAACGGCAATCGCCAGTCCATCATGTACGCCAGCCAGGTCCCGGCGGGAACGCCGAGAATGAGCGCGACCGTCGCACCGCCGAGCACGAGCGACAGCGAGCGTCCGCGATGATCCGGGTCGGACAGGGCCGATGCCGCGGCCGCCGCCGACGGAGCGAACAGTCCGGCGCCCGCCGCCGTGATCACCCGTCCCAGGAAAACAAGCCAGTAAACGTTCGCGAGACCGCAGAGCGCATTCCCCGCGGCAAATAGCAGCATGGCGCCCGAGAGCAGCTTCCTCCTTTCCGCCTTCCCCGTCAGCGTGGCCAATATCGGCGAACCGAACGCATAGGCGAGGGAGAACACGGTCACCAGCTGCCCTGCGGCCGAGACCGAAACCTCCAGATCCCGGGCCAGGGCAGGCAGCAAGCCCGCAATCATGAACGCTTCCGTTCCGATCACGAACATCCCCGCCGTCAGCAGCAGAATACGGCAGTTCATCATGACGGCCTCCTTTCAGACAGCCCCGATCAGATTCCGTTTGCGCTCCCGCGGCCAAGCGATCGGCTCCCGTGCGCACGGCCCTTGTGCCGCAAACCTATGACGACCCACAGCCCGTCGACCACGGCGAACGCGAGGACGACCCGCGGCGGGATGATCCTCCTGGTTGCCGCCCATATCAGGAAGCCGACAAATATGATCAGAAACCACCCGGTTTCCATCAGCGCCGTCCGGCTTCCCGGCCCCGTCAGATCGGACACCATGCCCGGCAGCGCGGGCAGCAGCAGCCCGCACGCCCCCGACGCGACGGCGTTCGTCGCAAGCACGTTCCGGATCAGCTTCTCCCCGACAAGCGTTTTTGCTTCCCTGACTGTCATCTGCACTTGCACCTCTTTTTCGATTTGGGATGGAACGCCCCCAGAATGGGAGAAAATCGACTGCCGTAACCACCCGTTTTCCTGCCATTCGGTGCCAAAGTGCAGAAAACCGTCCGGATTATGATCTATTTTAGCGCCGTCCGGAGGATGGATCACCATTTTTGGTTTTATCTGCCGCCGCGGCTGGTGTAAAATGGAACGGAATGCAACCCGGAGGAGGAATCGGATATGGCGCAATTGACGTATCATGTGGCGACGACATTGGATCTGTTCATCGCGGACCCCAATGGGGTGGCGGACGAATCGGTTTTCCTGTACGCGGATGACGGCGGGGACTTTTTTGAAAGCGTCCGGAATTATGATGCCGTGCTGATGGGAAGCAAGACGTACGCGTACGGATTTCAGTACGGATTGAAGCCGGGGGAACCGTCCGGCATCGCGCAGGCGGTTCACCCCGATCTGAAGCATTTCATCTTCTCCCGCGGATTGGACTTCGAATCGAATGAGAAGGTCGAGCTGGTCCGGGAGGATGCCGCTGCCTTTACCCGCAGACTGAAAAACGAAGGCAAGTACCAAAACCTGTGGCTGTGCGGCGGCGGCCTGCTGGCGGGCGAACTGCTGCGGCATCAGCTCATCGACACCCTGATCCTGAAGATCAATCCGGTGCTGCTGGGCGACGGCATTCCGTTGTTCGGTCCGGTGAAACAGAAGTTGAATCTGAAGCTGCTGAGCAGCAAAACGTACGACAGCGGCGTCGTATTGTCTTCCTATCAAATCATCTATCCTTCCTGAATCGGCTCCGTCACCCGTCCGCCGGCTGTCCGCTTCGCACGCCCGCGCCCGACAGGCGGCTCAGCCCGAACAAGGCCAAGGCCATAAGCGCCCACGCCCCGCCGAAATACCCGAGCATCGCGGCGGAACCGTATTTCACCACGAGCCCGCCCAGGAACGCGCCGCCCGCGCTGCCCAGGTAAATGGCGGAGGCGTTCAGCGAGAGGACGATCCCGGCGGACGGGCCGGACAGCCCGATGAGCCGGTGCTGCTGGGCGGGGTTGAACGCATAGCTGCCGATCCCGTACAGGGCGACGGCCGCCAGGGCGGCTCCCCGTAAGCCACCGAAGCCGGGCGCCGCGTGCAGCGCCGACATGGCCGCGAGCGAGACGACCAGCACGGACAGCGCCAGGGCGATGGTGCCGGCGGGGCCGATCCGGTCCGCGGCGTATCCGCCGAGACTGACGCCGGCGAAGCTGGCGATCCCGCCGACGAGGAGCACCAGGCTGATCGCTTCCCCTTCCGCTCCGAGCCCGCCGTACAGATCCGCGATATAGGTGTACACCGAGAAGATGGCGATGCCCCACAGCAGCGTCGTAAGCAGGGCGGACAAGATCGCCGGCCGTCCCAGATAAGCGAGCCGTTCCTTGAGCGGCACCGCGCCGGGGGACGGTATGACCGGGAAGAGCCAGCGGACGAGCGCCGCCGCCAGGAGGGAGCCGGCCGCCACCGCCAGGAACGGCATGGTCCAATCCGAAGCGATGGCCAGGTACGTCCCGGCCGGGACGCCCAGGATCAGCGACACGGTCTGGCCCCCGATGACCGCCGACAACGCGCGCCCGCGCTTGTCGGGCGCCGCCAGGGCGGCAGCGGCGGCGGACGCGGCCGGCGCGAACAGGCCCGCCGCCGCGGCCGCGATGATCCGCCCCGCGAGCGTCACCCCCGTACGACAGCCCGGTGCCGCAGATGACATTCCCCGCAGCGAAGAGCAGCAGCGATCCGACAAGCAGCCGCCGCCTTTCCGCCCGTCCCGTCATCGTCATCAGAACGGGCGAGCCGACGGCATACACGAGCGAATACACGGTGACCAATTGGCCGGCGGCGGACACCGAAACCTGGAACGCATCGGCGATTTCGGGAAGCAATCCCGCGATCATGAACGTTTCCGTGCCGATGACGAACGAGCCGAGCGCGAGAAGCAAGATGCGAACATTCATTCCGTTTCACCCCGATCGTATCCGTTTGCGCGCTTCACATCGTCTGGCCGTTGTCCGCCGTGATGATCTGCCCGGTCATCGCTTCCTGCTCCAGGACAGCGCAGATCAATTGCGCGATGTCTTCGGGCTCCGCGATGCGCCGCAGCAGCAGCCGGGGAGCGAACTGCTTCATCTGCTCTTCCCGCCCGGCCCACCACCGGGTTGCGACGGCGCCCGGCACGACGCAGTTGACGCGTACGCGGGGCTTCAGCGCGTGCGCCAGCGATTTCGTCAGCCCGTGCACGGCCGCCTTGGAGACGGCGTAGGGCAGGGGGGAGGAGCCGAGCCCCGTCAGGCCGGCGATGCTGCCCACATTGACGATCGCACCCAGCCGGTTCGCGGCCATGTACGGCGCGACCGCCCGCGCACAGAAGAACATCCCTTTGACATTGATGGCGTACAGCTCGTCCCACACCTCCTCGTCCGCGGCTTCCAGATCGTCGAACGGCAGATGCCGGGTGATGCCCGCGTTGTTCACGAGCGCATCCACCGATCCGCAATCGCGCGCGATCGCGGCAACCATCCCGCGGACTTCGTCGTCCCGGGACACGTCGGCCCGGAAAGCTTGCGCGCGCCCGCCCGCCTGCCGGATCGTCCGCACCGTATCTTCGGCTTCGGCCTCCGAGCGCGAATAATTGACGGCGACGATCGCGCCGCGCTCCGCGAGCGCATGGCTGGTTGCCCTTCCGATGCCCGTTCCGCCTCCCGTGACCAGCACCACCTTGTTCCGCAATTCCATTGTGATCGCTCCCTTTTCGGTTCCGGATTTGATTTCATTTTAAAGCGGCGTCTTGGTTTTGTATAATTGAATATCATAAATAAAACATTCAAAAATATTGAATTCGGAGCGATTGGCATGGACCTGAAAGCCATCAAAACCTTTCACCTGATCGCGAAATACGAAAGTTTCATCCGCGCGGCGGAAGAGCTGAACTATTCGCCGTCCGCGGTGACGATGCAGATCCGCAAGCTGGAATCGGATATGGGCGTGACGCTCATCGAGCGCGGCAAACCGTTCCGCCTGACCGAAGCGGGAAGGCTGTTCCGCGAGCAGAGCCTGCCCCTGATCCGGCACATGGAGCAGCTGCAGGCCATCATGGCGGACTGGGAGACGGGCGAGGCCGGGCACGTCCGGCTCGGCGTGACGGAGCCGACGGCCAGCCACCGGCTGCCGCTCCTTCTGAAGACCTTCCTGGAGCGGCATCCGAACATCCGGGTCTCCGTGGACATCGCCGACACGCCGACGCTGACCGACCGGGTGTTGAGAGGGGATCTCGATCTCGCGCTCTGTTCCTCGCCGGACACGGGAGAGGAGCTTTACTATGAGGCATTGTTCAAAGAGCCGTTCGCGGCGCTGCTGCCGGAAGACCATCCGCTCGCCGGGAAAACGGCCATTGACGCGGGCGATTTCCGCGAGCACCGGCTGCTCGTGACATCGGCGGCGTGTCCGTACCGCCGAAAGCTCGAGATGACGCTCAAGGATGCGGGCAACGTGCCGACGGATGTGATGGAGATCGGGAGCATGACGGCGCTGAAGTTTTATGTCGCCGGCGGACTCGGCATCGCCCTTGTGCCCGAAATTTCGCTCGAGCCGCTTCCCCCGGGGACGGTGGTTCGTCCGCTCGCAGGGGATTTGTCCATCGACATGGCGTTCGGCATGCTGTATCCGAAGACGGGCGCTCCGTTCACGCGGGCGGCGTCCAGGCTGTACCGGTTCCTCAAGGATGAACTTCGTCAAAACGCATTGAACCCGATCGACGTCTCCGACGACTCACCAATAGAAAGCCGGTGAAGCGCGCTGAAAGCGGCGAAGGCTCTCCGGAGCGCGGATCGGCGAAAGCATGGAATTGACAAAAGACTCCGGCGCCAGATTATACTGGACGATGAAGGGAGGAGATCGGAGTGGCAAAGCAATTTGCCCGATTAACTGCCCGCTCATGCAAAGCCTGATGATTGGGGCGATACTTTGCATGGGCTTAATCTTCATCGCCCTGCCTCGGTTCGTTTCAAGGCATCAGGCTTTGCACCTTGATTTTGCATGACAAAAATTAAGGAGTGGGCCATCGGCGTCTCCGCCGTCATGGCGCTGACGCTGCTGCTCGCGTTCCGGCTGCCGGCCGCATCCGGCGGCGGGCAGGCCGCCGGGGCGCGGCAGGACTGAAGCTTGTTCATAGCAAGGAAGCCCGCCGTCATGGCGGGCTTCTCCCGTTTCAGCGGGAATCAGTGCGTCACGGCGATGGCGGCACGGAACCCGGAGACGGCGCATCGCGGGACAGAAGCCTCCGGATCTCTTCCGGCATGAACCTGTAGGACTGCCCGCAGATGCGGCACAGAATTTCAACGGGTTCGTTTCGTTCGCAGGCCGCGGCCAGCTCGCCGGTTCCCAACGCATGCAGCATCGGAAGCATCATCGCTTTGGAGCAGCCGCAGTACGCTTGCACCCGGACTTCATCCAAAACGTCAATGTCGTCAAACAGAAGGAACGGCAGCTTCCGGAACGCACCGCCTTCCGCATTTGAAAGCGAAATATGCGGCAGTCGCCGCGCCGCTTCCCGGATGCGGTCCATCAATCCTTCCGGCGCGCCGGGAAGCAGCTGCGCCAGAACGCCGACACCCGTCCGGACGCCGCCGTCGTCATCATAGTCGATATGAATCGCGAAGTGGGTCGGCGTCTGCTCGCTCTGGTTGAAATAATGCGTCAGGTCATCGACGATGTTCCGGCGGGGCATGTCCGTAATGCCCGTCACGTTCCGGTTCATGCCCACATCCTTGACCATCTGGATGAACCCTCTGTCGCCGATGAGCTGCGGGACGGACAGCCTGTCCAGATCTTCGGGAGCCGCGTTCAGCCATCCTTCGCCCAGATGCCCGCGCACGTTGCCCAGGGCGTCGACATCGGCATACCAGGCGCATCCCGGGCGGCTCGCCTTCACTTTCAGGCTGAGGCGCTGATGATCTTTGAGCGTTCCCGAGAGCAGGCTCGCGGCCGAGACGGTCAGGGCGAACGCATGACGCACCCGTCTGCTTCTGACGGCGGGCCGGCGGCAGATGGTGTTCAGCAGGTCCGCATTGTTCACGAAAAAGATGCGGGCTTGCCGGCGACAGGCCAATGTTTTGATCAACAGATTCTCCGCTTCCATGATTCCGCCCCCTTGAGGACATGATCGGTCGGAGCCGATTATAAATCCTGACGCAGCGTCAGGTTCAAGATCCAATTATGCCTGCGGGGAGGGAACGATTGTGTCCGAGCGAGGCTGGACGATCGGCAAGCTGGCGAAGCGGGCCGGGCTCACCGTCCGCGCGCTGCATCATTATGACCGGATCGGCCTGCTGACCCCTTCGCAATATACCGAGGGGGGACACCGGCTGTATTCCCTGGACGATCTGGTGAAGCTCCAGCAGATTGTGTCGCTCAAGGAGCTGGGGTTTCGCCTGAAAGAGATCAAAGCCATTCTGGACGATCCCGGATATGACCCGGCGGAAATGCTTGAGTTGCAGCTTTCCCGTCTGGACGAACAGATTCGGACGTTGGTCGGACTGCGGGATAAGCTGCGCGCGCTGCGCGGGCATTTCCGCGCGGGGAAGAAGGCGGCCGGCGAGCAGTTCCTGACGGTCATGCGCATGATGAACATGGCGCGAAGTCCGCATTTTACGGCCGGGCAGATCCATGATCTGAGCGAACGGTACTTGGCTGCGGGGCATGATGAGGACAAGCAGGCCGAGATCCGGCGGATGCTGGACGAATTCCGAAGCTGCCGCGATACGGGGAAGACGCCGGATGATCCCGGCGTGCTGGCGTTGGCGCGGCGCTGGAAGGAGGTCATGGACGCGCTCGACCTGGCAAGCCCCGGGCTTGTCCGGTCCGCGGAGCGGTATTACAAGGAGAACCCCGAGGATGGGCTGATTTACGGCCTGGACCGGGAGCTGTATTTGTTTATTAAAAAATCTTTGTCGCGAGTTGTCACAGATTCGTCCTCCGGCCTGTCATAGGGGTAAGACGAAAGACGGAGGGTGATTGCTGTGACACAATCGAAAATCGTTATCATCGGCAGCGGCATTGCCGGGCTGGCAGCGGCCTGCGATCTCGCCAGGGCGGGGAAGCCGGTCGTCGTGCTGGAGAAAGCGGAGAAATTCGGGGGACGGGCGATGACCATTCAGAAGAACGGCGCCTTGTTCAACCTCGGCGGCCACGCGTTGTACCGCGGCGGGGCGGCGGACCGGATATTCCGGGAATTCGGGCTTGCGCTGAGAGGCGGCAGCCCCACGCTCAATGTGTCCGTCCTCTGGAACGGAAACGTGATGCCGCTGACCCGGTTCCTGTTCAGCGGCCGCTTCACCTGGTCCGCCAGGGTCGAACTGACGCGGGCGCTTGCGAAAATCATGCGCCTCGATCCGTCTGCCGACGATGTCATGAACATCAATCTCCGCACGTGGATCGAAGAACATTTCCGCGAGCCGATGGGTCGGAATCTCCTCTACTCGCTGGTCCGCACCGGCACCTTCACCAACGCGCCCGACCGGCAATGCGCCGGAACGGCGCTCGGGCAGGTCCGCCGATCGCTCCGTCCCAATTCGGTGCTCTACGTGGAAGGCGGATGGCAGTCGATCGTCGATCAATTGCGGGAAGCCGCGGTCCGGGCGGGAGCGGAACTGGTCCCTTCGGCCGGCGTCGCCGCCATCGAGCATGACGGGCAGGTCCGCGGGCTGCGCCTGACCGACGGTTCGCAGATCGAAGCCGGGCATGTCATCGCCGCCGTGCCGCCGTCCGAAACGTTCCGCCTCGTGCGGGATGCGGAGCGGACTGCGCTGCGGATCTGGAAAGATCAGGCGATACCGGCGACGGTCGCCTGCCTGGATCTGTGCCTCAGACGGCTGCCGGCTCCGCGCAACCGGGTCGTGTTCGGCATTGACGAACCGGTGTTTTTCTCCAACCATTCCGGACCGACACCTTCGCTGGCGAAGGAAGGCTATGTGGTGCACGCGGTCAAATATCACGGCATCGGGGAACATGATCCGCGCAAGGACGAGGCGATGCTGGAGCGGGCGATGGACGCCATTCAGCCGGGTTGGCGGAAGGAAGTCATCGCGCGCCAGTACTACCCGAACTTGACGGCCGTGTACGATTACAGCCACATTGACCGCCTGGACCGTGCGCCGGGACCGGCCGTGCCGCAAGTGCGCGGACTCTACGTCGCGGGCGACTGGGCCGGCCACGGGGAGCTGCTGGTCGACGCGGCGGCGGCGAGCGGAAGACGGGCGGCGCTGAAGCTGCTGGACGACCTCCGGACGGAGAATGTTTCGCGTCTTCATGTCGCCTCGGCAGGAAGATGAGCGTCCGCGGAGAAATAGAAATTGGATATTACAGGAAAGTGTGGCGATGGCCGTGCCGGGCGATGACGCGTATCAGGAATCGGTGTACAAGTCGCTGAAGCCGCTGCTGTTCTCGCTGGCTTATCGGATGCTCGGGAGCGTCATGGACGCCGAAGATGTCGTGCAGGAATCGTTCATGGCGCTGGAACGGACGGGGTCGGACCATATCGCCAACGTCCGCGCCTATCTGTGCAAGACGGTGACCAACCGATGCCTCAATCTTCTGCAGTCGTCCGCGAAGAAGCGGGAACTGTATCAGGGCCCGTGGCTGCCCGAACCGCTCATCGGCGAGCCCGGCCGGACTCCGGAGGCGGACGATCCGCTGCAGTCCTACGTGCACAAGGAATCGCTCGCTACGGCCTACATGCTGCTCCTGCAGCAGTTGTCCTACGTGGAGCGGGCCGTGTTCCTGCTGCGCGAGGTGCTGCAGTACGACTACGACGAGATCGCCGACATCGTCGGCAAGAGCAGCGTCAACTGCCGGCAGATTTACCATCGCGCGAAGCGCAGCCTCGGCAGCCGCGCGTCCGAAGCGCGGGGAGAGGTTCCTCCGGCGGATTCGGCCGCGGCCGCTCCGGCCCGGCTGGTCGAGCAGTTCGTGCACGCCCTGGCGAATGCCGACGTCGACCGGCTGATGCATTTGCTGTCGGCGGACACCGCGCTGACGATGGACGGCGGCGGCAAGGTGACCGCGCTGCCGCGCACGGTCGTCGGCAGCAAGCGGATCGCCGTCTTCATGGCGACGATGCCCGACGTGCTGCCGCCGGACGCGGCTTTTCATCTGGCCGAAGTCAACGGCCTGCCCGGCGTCGTCGTGCAGTCGCAGGGGCAGACGATCGGCGTCGCTTCCTTCGACTACGCGGGCGGCCGCATCGCGGCGATCTACATCGTCGTCAATCCGGATAAGCTGCGCCATGTGGCGCTGATGCAGGGGGGACATTCATGAGCAGATTTCGCATGCTCGACGAACTGCTGAACCGACTTACGGAGGACAAACTGCCGGGCTGCGCGTGCGTCGTGTCGCGGCACGGGAAGGTGCTGTATGAAGGCTATGCCGGTTCGGCCAACCTGGAGCAGGGAAAGCCGATCACGCCCGATACGGTGTACCGCCTGTTCTCGATGACGAAGGTGGTCGTATGCACGGCGGCGCTGATGCTGTATGAGCGCGGGCATTTCCTGCTGGACGATCCGCTCGCCGCGTACATTCCGGAATACGAGGGACCGTCGGTGGTCCGGAATCTGCCGGACGGCGGGATCGACTATGAGCCCGCCGGGAATCCGATTCGCATCAAGCACCTGTTCACCATGACGTCCGGAATGCCTTACCACTTCGGCGACTCCGAACCGGAGCGGAAAATCCGCCGGGTGCTCGACGAGCTGCGGGAGACGCACGGCAACTACGATCTGCAGACGGAAGTGCGGGCGATGGCGAAGGCGCAGGTGCCGCTCGCCTTCGAACCCGGAACCCGCTGGCTGTACGGCTACAGCCATGATGTGCTCGGCGCGCTGATCGAAGTCATCTCCGGGAAGACGCTCGGACGGTTTCTGCAGGAGGAAATTTTCGATCCGCTGGGAATGAAGGACACCGGCTACCGCTTCAAGGGCGATATTGCGGAACGGATGGCGTCCGTGTATCAGAAGTCGGAAGACGGCAAGCTTGTCGAAGTGCCCGGACCGATCGATATTCTCCATCATCCGGAGGCGAAGTACGAGGGAGGCGGCGTCGGCCTCTATTCCACGGCCCGGGATTATGCGGTCTTCACGCAGATGCTCGCCTGCGGCGGCGTGTACAACGGCGAGCGCATCATCGGGCGGAAGACGATCGAGCTGATGCGGCGGAACCACCTGAACGAGCAGCAGATGAACGACTTCGCCAACGGGCATCATGCCGGCTACGGCTACGGGCTCGGCGTGCGGACGCTTGTCGATCCGGCCGCGGCGGGCGCCAACAGCTCCATCGGTGAATTCGGGTGGAGCGGAGCCGCCGGCACCTGGACGTCCATCGATCCGGCCGAAGGCGTGTCGATCGTCTTCATGCAACAGATGTATCCTTCGATCTACGACGAGTATGTCCATCACCGCGTGCGCAACGCGGCGTACGCGTGTATCGATTGATCCCAAGCAATTGCAGCCCGCATCCGATTGCCGGATGCGGGCTGCTTCGTTCCTCATGCGCCTTACGCCGGCGACGCGCCGCTCGCTTGCTCGAGCAGCTTCGCTTTCCGCCAGCCCCCGAACTTGTAGTACAGGGCGTTGAGCAGCGCGGCCATCGCGAAGCTGGCCGGGAAGCTCCACCAGACTGCATCGAGGCCGTAATAATTCCCGAGTACCGAAGCGAGCGGGATGCGGATGATCATAAGGGCGATGAACGAGATGATCATCGGCACCATGACGGCCCCCGCCGAGCGGACGACGCCGGCCATCACGTTGAAGATGCCGAAAATGATAAACGACCAGAGCGTCAAGTTGTTGATATGCATGCCGATTTCAATTGCGCCGGCGTCCCCCGACAGGAACAGGCTGACCGTCTCGCGGTTGAACAGCAGCAGGATGAGCACAAGCGCGCCGGTCAGCAGCACGTTGAAACCGATGCCGACGCCGGTAATGCGGCCTACCCGATCCCAACGGCGCGCGCCGATGTTCTGCGCCGCCATCGAGGTGGCCGCGCCGCCGATGGCCAGTGCGGGCATCTGGACATAGCTCGAGATCTGGTTCGCGATGCCGAACGCGGCCGTCGCCTCGGTGCCGTAGCCGTTCACGATATGGATGAGCAGCAGGTTGCTCAGCGACACGATCACCATGTTGAGGCCCATCGGGATGCCTTTCTGGATCGTCAGCTTGACGATCCGCCAGTTCATGCGCAGCAGGTGCAGTTCGTCCCGCGTTATCCGCAGGAAGTATTGCTTGCCGTACAGATACGCCAGAAGCAGAATCAGGCTGACGAACTGGGCGATCAGCGCGGCCGTCGCGGAACCGGCGATGCCCATCTCGGGGAACGGGCCGTATCCCCGGATCAGCAGCGGATTGAGTCCGATGTCCAGCACGGTGGACAGCAGCAGGAAATAGAACGGCGTCTTCGAATCGCCGGCGCCGCGCATGACGGCCATGATCAGGTTGAAGCCGAACATGAACGGCGTGCCCGCGAACATGATGCGCGTGTAGATCACCGCCATGTCCATGGCTTCCTCCGGCGTGTTCAGCAGCTCGAGGATGAGCGGCGAGAACAGGATGCCGAGCGCGCCGGTGATGATGGACAGGATGAAGAAAAAGCTGGTGCTGGTGCCGACGACTTTTTTCGCTTCTTGAATCCGCTGCGCTCCCAGATTCTGCCCCAGCAGGATGACCGACGCCATCGAGATGCCGAAGATGGCGCTGATCAGGAAGAACATCAGAAAGTTCGCGTTGGACGTTGCCGCCAGGGCTGTCTCGCCGAGCAGGCGGCCGACCCAGATCGAGTTGATGGAACCGTTCAGCGTCTGCAGCACATTGCCGAGCAAGATCGGCAGCGAAAAGACGAACAGCGTTTTGGCGATCGGCCCTTCCGTCAGGCTGGGCGCGGCCGCCTTGGACCGTGACGTTGGCATGGTATGTGCGGTCTCCTCTTTCCCGTCGGGACAAACGCCCTTATTCTCCAGCTATTATACACCCGGCGAGGGGAGAAATGGAAATGCAGCCGGGACCGCATCTGGAGCGTTCCGGCCGGCTCATGCGGTGCCGGAGAACATTTTCCGGTATTGATTGGCGCTGACGCCGGTGTACGCTTTGAATTTCTTGTAGAACCAGTCCAGGTCCGAATAGCCGACTTCGCTTGCGATCTCATACACTTTCAGGTGCGTATGCGCAAGCAGCGATTTGGCCTTTTCCATGCGCTGCCGCAGCAGATACTCGTTGAACGTCATATTCTCGTGTTCTTTGAATTTCTGCCCCAGATAAGAACAGTTGAAGTGCAGGATGCGGGCAATCTCTTTCAGGGTAATGTTCTCGTGCAGCGAATCCCGAACGTACGTTTTCACCTGATCGATGATGCCGGATGGAGAAGAAAGCGCTTGCGTATTTTCGCCGGACAGGCCGGACGGATAAGCGGAAGCGGTTTCGATTTCGCTTTTGACGGTTTGCAGGCTTCGCAGCAGCTCGTCGGACGATACCGGGTCGGGCAAATAGTCGCTGACCTTGTAACGCATCGCTTTCCGGGCCAGATGGAAACTTTTCCTTCCGCCGACGAGAATGATCGGGATGCGGCTTTTCTGACGGATCTGGTCGCACAACTGCATGCCGCGGGTGTACTCGCGCCGAATGTTGATCAGCACAAGCGAGAACAGGCGCCGGGACATCAAAGACATGGCGTCCGCAGACGTCTCGGCCCATCCTTCCACGGCAAATCCCCAGCGGTTCCGCTCGATCATCTTCTTGATTTTTTCCCTCGAATGATCATTCGGATCAACCAGCAGCACCGGATGCATGATGTTCGCCCCCTGCCCATCATTATTCGGAGCCCGTCGTCTCGAGGAATGACGACGCTGTCAGTTTTCATTATGGAAACCGCACGGAACACCGACAATGTGCTTTTCTTTGCATTGCTCGCCGTTGTTTACCTGTTGCTCCGAAGTTCGGCTCCGAAGTCCGGCGCAAGGCGGGTCTGCCGGTTTTGATCCTATCGTTTGCCGGGTGAAAGATCTGGTGTCCGTCCGGTTGTTGCCTCTCGTTTGTAAGCGCTAAACTCTTTGGCGAAGTCAACCGAACGAGGGGGATTCGAAATGCGGATTCGCACCATGGCCATGCTGCTGTGCGCATTGCTCCTGCTGCTGGCCGCATGCAGCGGAGGCGGCTCGAGCAATAACGGCAACAATGACAGCACCGGTTCGTCCGGAAACGAGACAACCGTCGACACGGAGACCGGGGACGAGCCGGTCGACGAAACGGAGGACATGGAGGATGACGTGTACCGGACGCCGGAGATGGATTTCGACCTGGGCGGCAAGACGATCCGGATCGTGTCGTGGTGGGACATGACCATTCCGGAAGACAATCCGGACAACATCCAGCGGAAACAAAACCTGGAAGAATTGATGGCCAAGCACAACTTCAAGGTGGAATATATCGCGATCGATTACGGCGAATATCAGCAGAAAGTGACGGCGTCGCTGCTCGCCGGCGAACCGATCGGCGAGATCGTCCGGCTGGGCAAGACGTACACCGTGCCGGCGCTGGTCAAGCAGGATCTGCTCTGGCCGATCGACGAGTACACGAAGAACGCCAACGCGTTCAACCAGAAAGTGACGAATGAATACTACACCTACCAGGGCAGAGGCTACGGGTTTTCCGAAAACCACGCCAACCTGGTCCAGGGCATTTTCTACAACCGCACGCTGATGAATCAGCTCGGCATCAAACCGCTGCAGGAATATGTCAACGAAGACAACTGGAATTGGGACACGTTCATCCAGGTGGCCAAGGACGCCAACCGGGATACGAACAACGACGGCAAGCTGGATACCTGGGGCCTCGCCAACCGGGGGCTGCTCGAATTCGCGCTCGCTTCCAACAATACGTCGCTCACGAAGGATGACAAGCAAAATCTCGATGATCCGAAAACGCTCGAGTCGCTCAACTTCGTCTCGCGTCTCGTAACCGAACAGGTGAGCAGACCGACGGAGGGCGGCGACTGGACGGAGCCCGGCCAGTTCTTCCGCCAGGGCAACACGCTGATGTATGCGGGCGCGCTGTGGGAGCTCAGCGGCATCAAGACGGATATGCCGGATGCCGACATCGGTTTCGTGCCGTTCCCGAAGGGGCCGAGCGCCACCGAGTACCATTCCTTCGAGGCGCTGTACCAGGCGCTCACGATCCCGAAGGCCATTCCGAATCCCGAACAGCTCATGTATATCTGGGAGAAAATCAACGATATCGATTCGGTCTACGATTACCCGGACCAAGGCTGGTACGAGACGCTGTTCACGAACGAAGACGACATCAACAACGCGAGAATGGTCGCGCCCAACATGCTCGTGCTGGATCACCATACCTTCCCGAACCTCGGCTACTACGATTTTGAAGGCGAGCTGAACAGCGGCGTGTCGGTTTCCACCGTCGTTGAAAAATACAAGCCGGTCTTCCAAGCGGCCATCGACGAAGTGTACGGATCGTAGACACGCGCAAACGGAACGGTGACCGACAGTCCCCGCATAGAACGCTTCTATCCGGGGACTGTCGTCCAATTTCGATCTTGTGTCGCAGGAGAGGAGAATGGTGAACATCCGCAAGAAGAGGTACGCGTACCTTGCACTCGTGCTTGCCGTTCTTTTTTTGTCTGTCTGGATGTTTAACCGTTCGGATGGCTCCGGCAGCGGCGGGCGCGTCCGGGCGATGGCCGATTTCGTTGCCGTGACGGACGAAAGCTTGGGCAACGGGTATGACCGTTACCTGGCCGGCCATGCCGGCGCGGAACGGCCGGACGAAGTGATCCGCATCGAGGGAGAGGACTTTGTCGAGACCGTCGGAGACGGCTTCGCGGTTGTGGACCGTTATGAAGGGCTCGACGGGACAGCCGTCCTGACGCCGGAGACGGGTTCGATCAGCTGGGATGTTCCGGTGAGCCGCCCGGGACTGTACAACATCCGCATTCATTATTATCCGGTTCAGGGCAAAAGTTCGGCTGTCGAGCGGTCGTTCAGCATCAACGGCGAAATCCCTTTCAAAGGGGCGGAACTGCTGCTGTTCGACCGGACATGGGGCAACCGGCACGATACGATCCGCAGGGACGACCGGGGGAATGATCTGCGGCCGACCCAGGTCGAGAAACCGGCCTGGCGGATCGCTTCGTTCACGGACAGTGAAGGGGATGTCGACGAGCCGTACGCGTTCCATTTCGACCGGGGCGTGCAGCGCATCACCCTGACGGCGCTGCGGGAGCCGATGGCCATCGATTACATCGAACTGTACCAGGAGCCGGAAATTAAGTCGTACGAAGAGGTCAGGAAAGGTTATGAAGCGGATGGGCTGAAGCCGGCCAGCAATCAACTTGTGATCCTCCAGGCGGAGGATGCGGTGCTCAAGTCGTCGCCGACCCTGTATCCGCTGGCCGACCGGTCGAGTTCGTCGGTCGAGCCGTACCACGTCTCCAAGATCCGGATCAACACCATCGGCGGACTGAACTGGAAGCTTCCCGGTCAGTGGATCGAATGGGAGTTCGAAGTGGAAGAGGACGGCTTGTATCATATCGCGCTGAAGCGCAAACAGGACCAGCTGCGCGGCCTGTTCGCCACCCGCAGCATCATGATCGACGGACAATATCCGTTCCGGGAAATGAAGCGGGTCCGGTTTGACTTCGACATGAAATGGAGAACGGACGTCCTGGGCGGGGAGGAGCCTTATTTCTTTTATTTGACCAAAGGCAAGCACCGGATCCGCATGCAGGTGACCCTCGGCGAGATCGCGCCGCTCATCCGGACGATCGAGTCGAGCGTGCTTCAGCTTAACGAACTGTATCGGAAAATCGTCATGATCACGTCCAACACGCCGGATCCCTACCGCGACTATCAATTGGAGAAGCGGATTCCGGACATGCTGGACGTCCTCGGGAAGCAGGCCGACACGATCCGCAGCGTGGCGGATTATCTGGAACAGACGACGGGCGAACGGAGCGACAAAGTCGCCGTTCTCCATACGATGGTTCACCAGCTGGAGGAAATGGCGGCGCATCCGGAGACCGTCGCCAGACGCCTGAATTCCTTCAAGATCAATGTCGGCGCCCTCGGCACCTGGCTGCTGACCGTGCGGGAGCAGCCGCTGACGCTGGATTATCTGGTCATCTACTCTCCCGACCGGAAACCTCCGCGCGCGGAAGCGACGCTGCTGGAGCGGATCAAGCACGAACTCGGCTCCCTCGTCGCCTCGTACACCGAGGATTACGACAGCATCGGCAACATCGGCGGCGGGGACCGGTCGATCACGGTATGGATTACGACGGGGCGGGATCAGGCGCAGGTGCTCAAAGGGCTGATCGACGACTATTTTACGCCCGAGACGAACATCGCCGTGAAGCTCCGGCTCGTGCCGGCGGGGATTCTGCTCCCGGCGACGCTGGCCGGCGAAGGGCCGGACGTCGCCCTGCAAGTCGGCGAGGAAGTGCCGGTGAACTACGCCATGAGAAGCGCGGCGATCGACTTGTCTACGTTCCCCGATTTTGCGGAAGTGGCGGAACGGTTCCGCGAAAGCGCCTTGACGCCTTACCGGTACGGCGGGGGCGTGTATGCGCTGCCGGAGCAGCAGATGTTCCCGGTAATGTTCTACCGCAAGGACATTCTGGAGGAGCTCGGCCTGACGCCTCCCGAGACGTGGGAGGAGGTCTATCACATGATCTCCGTGCTGCAGAAGAAAAACATGGAGTTCTACCTGCCGCTCGAAAACACGCTGAACAACGCGAACCTGGTGCCGAACGCGGCGTTTGCCATGCTGCTCTATCAGAACGGCGGCGAGTTCTACACGGACGACCAGAAGCGCAGCGCGCTGGACTCGGATACGTCCATGGACGTGTTCAAACGGTGGACGCAGTTCTACACCAGCTACAAGTTTCCGCTGACCGCCGATTTCCCGAACCGGTTCCGGACGGGCGAGATGCCGATCGGCATAGCGGACTATACGATGTACAACATGCTCTCGGTATTCGCGCCGGAAATCAAGGGGTTGTGGGAATTCACCCTCGTCCCCGGCACGGTGCGGGAGGACGGAACCGTGCGCCATGATGTGGCCAGCCACACCACCGCCGCCGTGATGCTCCGGCAGGTGAAAGACAAGGACGCGGCCTGGACGTTCCTGAAGTGGTGGACGGACAAGGACACGCAGATGATGTACGGCCGCGAGATGGAGGCGCTCATGGGCGAGGCGGCGCGCTACCCGACGGCGAATGTCGAGGCGCTCGCGGAACTGCCGTGGCCGGTCAAAGACTACAAGAAATTGGAAGAACAATGGAAATGGGTCAAAGGCATTCCGCAAGTGCCGGGCGGATACTTCACCGGCAGACATCTGGACAACGCCTTCCGCCGGGTGGTCAATGCGAACGAGAATCCCCGCGAAGCCTTGTCGGATTATGTCCTGTACATCAACGACGAAATCGCGCTCAAGCGCAAAGAGTTCAATTTGCCTTAAGCAGCCGGGGGTGAGCCCATGCAAGCCGAAACGGCCCGACACACCGTGCCCGGCCTTTCCCGTGCGAAGAAGCAGTCGCGATTGGCCGGTCTGGTGCGAGAGTTGAAGCGAAACAGGCACTACTACATCCTGATCGGCCCGTACATGCTCATTTTCTTTACCTTCACGGTCATACCGGTCGTGGTCTCGATGGGGCTCAGTTTCTTCTATTTCAACATGCTCGAATTTCCCCGATTCGTGGGGTGGCAGAATTATACGCGGCTCTTTCTGGACGACGACATCTTCATCATCGCCTTGAAGAATACGTTCATTTTCGCGCTCATTACCGGTCCGGTCAGCTATCTCGCCTGCTTCCTGTTCGCCTGGATCATCAACGAGCTGTCGCCCAAGATCCGGGCCTTCATGACGCTGGTGTTCTACGCGCCGTCCATCTCCGGGAACGTGTTCTTCATCTGGCTGATTCTGTTCTCGGGCGACAGCTACGGTTATCTGAACGGCTTTCTGATGCGGTACGGTTTCATTCTGGAGCCGATCCAATGGCTGACGAACGAGAAGTATATCCTGTCCATCGTCATCATCGTCCAGCTGTGGCTCAGCCTCGGCACCAGCTTCCTCGCCTTCATCGCCGGATTTCAGACGATCGACAAGACGCTGATCGAAGCGGGAGCGGTGGACGGCATCAAGAACCGATGGCAGGAGCTGTGGTACATCACGCTGCCCTCCATGCGGCCGCAGCTGATGTTCGGCGCTGTCATGCAGATCACCGCCTCCTTCGCCGTCGCCGATATCTCGATCGCGCTGGCGGGGTTCCCGAGCGTCAACTATGCGGCGCACACCGTGGTCACCCATCTCATGGACTACGGCACGATCCGCTTCGAGATGGGCTATGCGTCCGCCATTGCGACGGTTCTGTTCCTCATCATGATCGGGACGAACCTGATGACGCAGAAGCTGCTGCGGAAGGTGGGGGAATGACATGACCTACAAACTGTGGTCGGCCTTTCGCATCCGCAGAAGGTTGAACCGCTCGTTCACCGTCAGTTTCATTCTGTTCGCGTTTCTCGGCGTATTCGGCTGTTTCTCGGCCATCCCGCTCATCTACGCGGTGAACAACGCGTTCAAGCCGCTGGACGAACTGTTTATTTTTCCGCCGCGGATTTTCGTGCGCAATCCGACGTTGGACAACTTCTACGACCTGGTGGCCCTGATGGGGAACTCCTGGGTGCCGCTGTCGCGGTACATCGCCAACACACTGCTCATTACGATCATCGGGACGGCCGGACATATTCTGCTGGCCTCCATGGCGGCCTACCCGCTGGCGAAGTACCGTTTTCCGGGTTCCCGGACGCTGTTCTCGATTGTGGTGCTGTCGCTCATGTTCTCGGGTCATGTCACCGCCATTCCCAACTACATGGTCATGTCCTGGCTCGGATGGATCAACACGCACGCGTCGATCATCGTGCCGTCGCTCGCCTTCTCGCTCGGCCTCTTCCTGATGAAGCAGTTCATGGAGCAGATTCCGGACGCCCTGCTGGAAGCGGCCAAGATCGACGGCGCGAGCGAATACCGGATTTACTGGAGCATCGTCATGCCGAACGTAAAACCGGCGTGGCTGACGCTGATGATTCTGCAGTTCCCGATGCTGTGGGGAAGCGACGGCGGCAGCTTCATTTACAGCGAAAACCTGAAGACGCTTCATTACGCGCTGGGGCAAATTTCGCTCGGCGGCATCGCCCGGGCGGGCGTCGGGGCGGCGGTCGCGCTCATTCTGATGATCGTGCCGATCACGCTCTTCGTCATCTCCCAGAGCAACGTCATTCAGACGATGGCCTCATCCGGGATGAAAGATTAGGAAGGGGGCGCAGGATGCGGATGAGCATGCGGATCAAACACGTCGTCGTCCTCCTGGCGATGGCCGGTCTGCTCGGCGCGGGCATGGGCACAGCGGCCGCCCGGGCCGACGGCGTCCCCGTGGCCTACAACTACTCCTTCTGGGGGGATACGGTCAGTTCGCCCGCGCCGTATTTGCCGGCCGCGCTGCTGAACGGCCGGGATCTCGGCGTCGGGCCGTTCAAGGAACCGAACGATCTGTTCGTTACGGCGGACGGTGACATCTATGTGCTGGATTCCGGCAACAACCGGATTGTCGTATTGGACCGGCAGCTGCAGCCGGCGTCGGTCATTGATTCCTTCGTCCGGGACGGACATGAGGATACGTTCGCGAACCCCCAGGGGATCTTCGTGACGGATGACAAGGAAGTGCTGATCGCCGATACCGGGAACAGGCGCATCGTCCATCTGGACCGTCAGCTCCATCTGGTGAAGGTGATCGAGTCGCCCGAATCCGAACTGCTTCCGGCCAACTTCGTATTCCAACCCGTCAGAATTGCCGCCGACAAGGCGCAGCGGCTGTACGTGCTGGCGGTCGGGGTGTTCGACGGCTTCATGGAATTCAACGCCGACGGAACGTTCACCTCCTTCATCGGCGCCAATCGCGTCCGGGTCGATCCGGTCGAACTGTTCTGGAAACGGATCTCGACGCGCGAGCAGCGAAGCCGGATGGTGCTGTTCGTGCCGACGGAATTTACGAGCCTGGACATGAATGAAGAAGGATTCATCTACGCGACGAACGGCGATCAATGGGGGGAAACGATCAAAAAGCTGAACGCGCACGGAAACGACATTTTGCGCAGGGAAGGCTATTTCAGCCCGCGGGGAGACGTTCGCTACACGGCAAGCGCCGGCCCTTCCCGGCTGGTGGACATCGACGTGGCGGACAGCGAGATCTACTCCGTGCTCGATGCCAAGCGGGGCCGCATCTTCACGTACAACGGCGACGGACATCTGATGTACGTTTTCGGCGGGCTGGGGAACAAACGGGGCGAATTCAACACGCCGGTCGCCATTGAACGGCTGGGGGACGACTTCCTTGTTCTGGACAAGGCGCTCGGCGAAATTACGCTGTTCCAGGTGACGGAATACGGCAGCACGCTCAATGAAGCGGTCAGAAGCTACTACCGCGGGGACGAGGAGCGGGCCGTCGAACTGTTCCGCAAGGCGGTCGACATGAACGCGAACCTGGAATTCGCCTACTCCGGCATCGGGAAGGCGCTGCTGCGCCAGGGCAAATATGCCGAAGCGATGCAGTATTTCAAGCTGAGCATGGATCAGCGCAACTATTCGAAGGCGTTCCAGCTCCGCCGCAAGGAAGTGCTCCGGGAGTATCTGCCCGCGGTCTTGTCGGCGGCCATGGCGGTGACCGCCGGTCTGCTGCTGCTGAAGAAACTGAGGAAGATGCTGAGAAGGAAGGGGGCCGCAACCCTTGAGTAAAGCGCTTGTCCGGTTCCCGTTCTATCTCATTTTCCATCCGTTCGCGGGTTACTGGGAACTCAAGTACGAACAAAGCAGGAAAGCCAATCTGATCGTTTCGTTTGCCATTCTGGTCCTGATGGCCGCCACCAACATCCTGAGCAGCCAGTACAGCGGCTTTGTCGTTCATCTGTACAACCCGGACGACATGAACAGCCTGATGGAGATCGTCTATGTGGCCGTGCCCGTCCTGTTCTGGTGCGTGGCCAACTGGTCGCTCACGACGCTGATGGATGGTGAAGGGAAGTTCGTCGAGATCTTTGCGTCCACCTGTTTCGCGCTCATCCCGATGATCATCATCCGTTTTCCCTGGATTTGGCTGAGCAACGCGATCACGCTGCAGGAAGCGGCTTTCTATTATTTCTCGGAAAGCGTCGCCGTCCTCTGGTCGCTGTATCTGCTGTTCGTCGGAAATATGACGGTGCATCAATATACGCCCGCCAAGACGGTCGGGACGATGCTGCTGACCGTGGTGGCAATCGGCTTCCTGGCGTTTATCTGTCTGCTCTTCTTCAGCCTGCTTCAGCAGATCGTCTCGTTCGTCACCGTCATTTATCAGGAGATTTCCTTACGGTATTGAAGAGGGGGCGGAATGCGCATGGTGAGAAAACCGCTGCTGATCGCGTGCCTCGCGGCCATGATCGGTCTGGCGGGCTGCTCAGGTTCCCATCCGGGAGCGGCGGACGAAACCGCGGGGACAACGGATGCGTTCACGCCGGGAGCGCCGCTTGCCGCTTCCTTTACGGATGCGCAGCTGTCCGGGATGAAAGGCATCGCCGAGAACGAATATCTGCAATTGTTCGTGGACGACCAGACGGGCGCCATCGCCGTCCGCGACAAGCGGAGCGGGGATATCTGGCACAGCAACCCGCCCGACCGCGATCAGGATCCGATCGCTTCCGGAGTCAACAAAGACTTGCTGTCGGCGCAGCTGAAACTGGATTATTACAACCGATTCGGACAGCTTCAATCGATCAATACCTATACGGACAGCGTCGCCCACAAACAGATCGCGTTCGAACCGATCCCGGACGGTGTCCGGGTGACCTGGCAATTCGGCACCGCCGAACGGACGGCCGCCGATCTGCCGCTGATGCTGAGCGAAGCCCGCTTCAAGGAACTGTCGGGCAAGCTGGACCGGACGGGGCAGCGCGCGTTGACCATTGCATACAAGAAAGACCCCGACAAACCGGTCTATGTGCGGAACGACAGCGCGCTGAGCGGACTGCAGCTTGCCCGCACGTTCAAAGCGTTCGAAGACGCCGGCTATACGGAAGAAGACCTGCAGCAGGACATGGAGGAGCTCGGGTTCACGCAGGAGAAACCCGAGGCGCGGATCTTCCTGGCGGCGATCGAATACACCCTGGACGGCGACAATCTCTTGGTCAACGTTCCGGTCGCCGATATCCGGTATCCCGAAGGCTTTCCCGTAGGCGAGGTTTCCGTCCTCAGCTTCTTCGGGGCGGGAGGACAGGATGACAGAGGCTCGATCTTCGTTCCGGACGGTTCCGGCGCGCTCATTCATTTCAACAACGGGAAAACGATGGTTCCGGCCTACCGGCAAACGGTGTACGGAACCGATCTGACGATGGAAAGGACCGAGGATGCGATCCGGGAGCAGGCGGTCAGGCTGCCGGTGTTCGGCATCATCCGGGAGGGAGAAAACGCCTTCCTCGCGATCATCGAGCAGGGAGCTTCCGTCGCGTCCATCAACGCCGACGTCGCCGGCCGGCTGAACAGCTACAACTATGTGTACCCGAGCTTTCAGATGATCAACAAGGATGAAGTGACGCTGCAGGCGGACGATCAGCACCGCACGCTGCCGAAGTTTCAGGAGCGTCCGGTGCGGACGGATTTTACGATCCGCTACGCGTTCCTGAGCGGCCGGGAGGCGTCGTATGCGGGAATGGCCCAATATTATCAGCAATATCTGGAGCGCACGGGCGGACTGCCCCGGCGGCAGACGGACCGGGAGACGGATGGGGAAACGGACATGCCGTTCTATCTGCAGCTGATCGGAAGCATCGACAAGAAGAAGCATGTCGTCGGCATTCCGTACCGTGCGCTCGAACCGTTGACGACGTTCGAGCAGGCGAAGACCATCATCCGCCGGCTGCAGGAACGCGGCGTCCATCGGATCAACCTGAAGTACGCCGGCTGGTTCAACGGCGGACTCGATCACAGCGTTCCCGAACGCATCGCGGTTGACCGGGCGGTCGGCGGGAGCCGGGGATTGCGGGAATTCACGGCGTTCGTCCGGGAGCAGGGGATTTCGTTCTTCCCGGATGTCGCCGTCGTGATGGCCCATTCGGGCAAAAGTTTCAGGGAATCCAAGGATGCCGCCCGGACGCTGCGGGGCGTGCCCGCCGCGATCTATCCGCTGGATCCGGCGCTGGGCCGGCGGGATGTCGGCAGATCGCCGTCCTATGTCGTATCCCCGAGGCTGGTCGGTTCCTACGTCGAGGGCATGCTCGACGGCATAGCCGCGTACGAGACGGGCGGCATCTCGCTGCGGGATCTCGCCGACCGTCTGAACAGCGATTACCGGAAACGCCGGACGATCGACCGCGCCGAGTCCGAGAGCATATCCGTCCGCGCGCTGCAGCGCATTCACGAGGCGGATCTGAACATCATGGCCGAGGGGGGCAACGCGTACGCGCTGCCCTATGTGACGGACATTACGAACGCCCCGCTGGCGAGCAGCGGATTCAAGATCGAAGACGAGACGATTCCGTTCTACCAGATGGTGATCCGCGGATACATCGACTATACGGGAGCGCCGTTCAATCTCTCGCACTATCCGAACGAGCGGCAATATGTGCTCCGCTGTCTGGAGTACGGATCCGGCGTATCCTTCACCTGGATCCATGAGCCGAACTACAAGGTGAAAGATACGGATCACCATGATTTGTACGCCGTCCATTATGCGCTGTGGATGGATAAGGCGGCCGACATCTACCGGGAAGTGAACGAGGTGCTGAAAGACGTCCGGCACGAGCGGATCGTTGCCCATGAGAAACTGGACGAAGGCGTATTCAAGACGGTCTACGAAAGCGGCATGTCGGTCATCGTGAACTACAACGGACACCCGGTGACGGCGGAAGGCCGGACGATTGAAGCCGAGAGCTATGTGACGGGAGGCGAGCGGTCATGAAACGGTTCATGCGATTCGGCGGCAAACCGTTGACCTATGCGCAGCAGAAAGCAATCTGGGGATTCCTGTACGTCCTGCCATGGCTGCTCGGGTTCGTCTTCTTCTTCGCCGTACCGCTCATCCTGTCCCTGCGGTACAGCCTCAGCGCGATCGATGCCGATTCGAAGGGGATGACGATCCGGTTCGTCGGCATGGCGAACTACGTGGAAGCCTTGACGGTCAATCCGAATTTCAACCGCACGCTCACCGAGTCGGTCGTCAACATGGTGGTGAACGTGCCGCTCATCATCATTTTCAGTCTGTTTCTCGCCGTTCTGCTCAACCAGAAATTCGTCGGCAGAGCGTTGGCCCGGGCGATCTTCTTCCTGCCGGTCATTCTCGCTTCCGGCATCATCGCGAATCTGGAGTCCTCCAGCCTCGTGCAGACCATCATGAATCAGAACGCGGCTTCCGGCGGCCCGATCAATGTGCTGCGGTCCTTCGAGCTGGAGCGGATGATGCTGGAAGTCGGCGTGAGCGAGACGATCGTCCTGTATCTGACCGGGGCCGTCGACCGCATCTATCAAATCATCAGCGAGTCGGGCGTGCAGATTCTCATTTTCCTGGCCGGCATCCAGACGATCTCCCCCCAGCTCTATGAAGCGTCCAAGATCGAAGGAGCGACCGGATACGAGGCGTTCTGGAAGATCACGTTCCCGATGGTCAGCCCGCTCATCCTGGTCAACGTCGTCTATACGATCATCGACTCGTTCTCCCGGAATGCGATGACGGATCTGATCATCTCGACCGGATTCGACAACTTCGATTTCGGACTCAGTTCGGCGATGGCCTGGATCTATTTCGCGGTCGTAATGTTGATCTTGCTGATTACCACGTATTTCGTATCCAAAAGAGTTTTCTATCAGGAATAGAGGGGGGCGCTCAAGTTGACGATCGCGCGCTTGTTGTCGCCGGAGAGCTGGAAGCGATGGCTGTGGTCGCTGATCCGGCTCGTGCTGATCACGGGATTGTCGTATGTCATCCTGTACCCGATTCTGCGGAAAATATCGACGGCGATCAAGGACAAGACGGATCTCTATTCGCCGATCGTGGTCTGGATACCCGAACATTTCACCATGGACAATTTCAGGCAGGCCATCTCGATCATGGATTATTGGGAGACGCTTGTGAACACGTTCGCGCTGGCCGGGACGACCACGCTGCTGACTGCCGCTTCCAGCGCGGTCGCGGGATACGCGTTCGCCCGGCTGAAGTTCAGAGGCAGCAATCTGCTTTTTGCGGGGGTCGTGCTGACGATTCTCGTCCCGCCCACGACGATACTCATCCCGATTTACATGAACCTGAAGGATTTCAGTCTGATGGGACTCATTCCGCTGCTGACCGGAAAAACCGTCAATCTGCTGAATACGTACTGGCCGTTCATCCTGACTTCCGTAACGGCGAACTCGCTCAAGGCGGGGCTGTTCATTTTTATCTTCAGGCAATTTTTCCGGGGCATTCCCAGGGAGATCGAGGAGGCCGCCTACATCGACGGCGCCGGCGTCGGCGCGACGTTCGCGCGCATCATGCTGCCGAACGCGGTGCCGGCCATCGTCACCGTGCTGCTCTTCTCGTTCGTCTGGCAATGGAACGACAGCTTCTTCACGACCACCTATCTGACGTCGAGCAAAGTCATGTCAACGCAGCTCGCGTCATTGCCGTACAATCTGTCGATCTTCCTTGAAGGCGGCGTCGCGACCAACAAGGATCCGTTCTACCAGAGCATGGTTCAGGACACGGGCATTCTGCTGGCCATCCTGCCGCTGATCATCATTTATCTGTTCGTGCAGCGTTACTTCGTGGAAAGCATCGAACGGACCGGACTTGTCGGGTAAGAAGAGGGGGCGTAACCGGATGTTCCGCGCAAGAGGGCTGGCTGCGGTGTTGGCCGTACTTACGGCCGCATCGCTTGTTCTCTCCGGATGCTCGTTTCTCCCCGTCGAGGACGAGGCGCTTCAGCCGCCGCTCGTCGAACCCGCCAGGGAACCGCTCGATTACACGGTGGTGTCCAGGGGGACGATCGAGACGTATCTGAGGGGCACGGCGCATTTCGTTTCGTCCCGTGTGGAGACGCTCTCGTTCAAGGAATCGGGCGGACGTCTGAAATCCATCAATGTTGCGCTCGGCGACCATGTGGAGGCCGGCGAGCCGGTGGCGGAACTGGAAGTGGGAGATCTGGAGCTCCAGGCGGAGCTGCAGCGGCTGAACGTGGAGCGCGCCCGGCTGCTTTACAAAGAAGCGCGCACTTCCGGTGCAAGCGGCGTCGACCTTCGCTTGCGGGAAATCGATCTGGAACGGGAGCAGAAGATGCTCGAGGCGATGGAGACGCGGCTCGGCAAGGCGCGGCTGCACGCGCCGATCTCGGGTACGGTCATCTTCGTCGCGTCGATGAAAGAGGGCGACACGGTGAGCGCATACCAGCCGATCGTGACCATCGCGGACCCGGACAGCGTGCAGCTGACTTATGTGGCGGCGGAATCGCGCGAACTGTTCGGACTGGAAGTCGGGATGCCCGCCTTTCTGAAGTACAAAGGCGTGGAGTACACGGGCAAGGTGCTGCAGACGCCTTCCAGCGCTCCGTTGACTGCCGATCCCGCGGGGGCGGAGCGCAACGGGGTGACGATCGTTGTCGGCATCGACGACCCGCCGGGAGACGTACAGATCGGCCACAGCGCCGACTTGACGATCCCGCTCCAGAAACGGGAGAACGTCATCGTCCTGCCGCGCTCGGCGATCCGCTCATACATGGGCCGCAATTATGTGCAGGTTGTGGAGGGCGAACGGATCAAAGAGGTGGACGTCGAGACGGGATTGACGACGCCGACCGAAGTCGAGATTGTCAAAGGGCTCGAAGAAGGCCAGATGGTTGTGCTGAACAACTGACCGAACAACAAGTGCCCGGACCGCCGGGCGCGGGATGGGTGTGCGTATGGCCTTGTTGATGATGATTCTCCGCAAGATGGCCAAGAACAAATGGCTGCAGCTGAACCTGTGGTTCGGTCTTACGGTGTGCGTCGCGCTGTTCAGCTCCATGCCGCTGTACTCCCACGCCATTCTGCAAAGAACGCTGTACAAAGAACTTCAGCTCTTGCAGAGCAGGGAATCCGTCTATCCCGGCTTCATCCGGATCAGTACGACCGTCGCTTCGGCCAAGGCGGACGAAGAGACGGCGAAACGCATCGCCCAGGCCGACCGCTTCGTCCGATCGATTCCGGAACGGACGGGACTTGAGGCGCTGTCCTTCTACCAGCAGAGGTTCACGCAGAGGCTGAAGGTTTACGGGGCGGACGCGTCGGAACAGGAGATCCGGGCGCAGAACACGGCCGGCGGCTTCAAGGCGCTGTCGGACATGGAGAAGCGGGTGCGGCTGATCGACGGACGGATGCCGGCGGACCGTACGGACGGCGTCTTCGAAGCGCTGGTGACGCAGAAGTTCCTGCTTGCGGTGAAGCGCGATCTCGGGGAAGAGCTGATCGCGCAATCGATGCAGGACGAACGGGTCCGCTTCCGCGTCATCCCGGTCGGCATCATGGAGACGGCGCCGGAAGCCGATCCTTATCTGCCGTATTTGACCGACGAGATTTCCGACGGCTTTCTGATTCCGTTTGAACAGTTCGAACGCGAGTTCACGAAGGGCGGCAAGCTGGCCATTTCCGCGCTCGAATGGCGCTACGCCCTGGATATCGAACAGCTCTCCGTCGACAAGATCGATGCGTTCGTTGCGGCCGACCGGGACATCCGCCGCTACTTCAAAGGCAGGTTCGGCGTGGCCGAGGTCAACATCCCGGCGACCGCGACGGCAGCAGCCTATCAAGGCAAGCAGTCGAAGCTGGACATCATGATGCTGGCGCTTTACGCGCCCGTCATGATCATGCTCGTGTTCTATCTGTATATGGTTGCCGATCTCATCATCGAGCGGCAGAAGACGGAAATCGCCGTGCTGCGCAGCCGCGGGGCCAGCCGGCTGCAGATCACGGGCATCTATGCGTTCGAAAGCCTCCTGCTCGGACTCGGCGCGCTGGCTGCTGGACCGCCCCTCGGCGTCCTGTTCACGAAAATACTCGGAGCGACGAATGTCTTTCTGTCCTTCGTGCAGCGCTCCGCGCTGGAGGTTGCGCTGGACGTCGGCACGTACAAGGTTGCGGCGCTCGCAACGGGCGGAGCGGTTCTGCTGATTCTCATTCCCGCATTGCTGGCGACAAGAGTCAGCATCGTGGGCCGCAAGCAGGAAATGGCCCGGATGACGAAGATGCCTTTCTGGCACAAGACCGGTCTTGATTTCATGCTCGTCGGCGCAGCCGTCTACCTGCTGTACAACTTCACCCGGCGGCAGGAAGATGTGAAGCGGCTGGCGCTCGATGCGGCTGATCTGCAGATCGATCCGCTTCTGTTCCTGATGCCGGCGGTGTTCGCATTGGGCGCCGGGCTGCTCGTGCTGCGGATCTACCCGTGGGTCATCCGCCTCGTCTACATGGCAGGCCGCAGATGGTGGCCGCCGGCGCTCTACTACTCGCTCGTCCAGATCAGCCGCTCATCCGGACAGTACCTGACGATCAAAATGTTTCTGGTCATGAGTGTGGCGACCGGCCTGTTCAGCGCCAATGCGGCCCGGACGATCAATGACAACATGGAAAGCAAAATCCGCTATGCCATCGGGGCTGACATGGTCCTCATGACGCGCTGGGAGAACGACGCGCCGGCGTTTTCCGGTCAGATGGTTCCTCAGCAGGGACAGTCCGGGGCCGGACTTGCCGGTCCGAGACGCATCCAATATGCCGAGCCGCCTTTTGAACCGTTCAGGGAACTGGAGGGCGTGGAGTCGGTCGCGAAGGTGTTCCGGAAAGAGGGCGCCATGTTTGTCAGCAAGGGCGGCGAGACCGGAAAGATTACGCTGCTCGGCATCGACACGAAGGCATTCGGCGAGACCGCCTGGATGAAGGACGGGCTGCTCGATCACCCCATCAACCGTTATCTGAATCTGATCGCGCCCAATCCGCGGGCGGTGCTGATTTCCCGGTCGATCGCCGACGCGGCCGGACTCAAGCCGGGCGATCCGATCCGCATCTATTGGGAAGGCGTCAGCCAGGTCCAGTTCACCGTCTACGGCATCATCGATTACTGGCCGACCTGGAACCCGCTGCCGCAGCGCGAAGGCACCGGAGACGAGCGGCTCGCCAAACCGCAGCTGATCGTGGGCCATCTCGGCACCATCCAGAAGCGGCTGGCGCTCGAACCGTACGAAGTGTGGCTGAAGCTTGCGGACGGCGTTTCCAGCCAGCAGATCTATGACCAGTTGATGCAGAAATCGATCAAGATCGTCAGCCTCCGCGATGCGAAGCAGGAGCTGATCCTTTCCCGGAACGAGCCGTTCCGGCTGGCGATCAACGGCGTCATGACGCTGGGCTTCGTCATTTCCATGCTGATCAGCTTCTTCGGCTTTCTGATCTTCTGGATGCTGACGTTGTCCGGAAGGACGCTCCAGTACGGGGTGCTGAGGGCCATGGGTATTCCGTATCCGCAGATGATCGGCATGCTCGTCAGCGAGCAGGCGCTCACCTCCGCCGCGGCCGTCGTCATCGGCGTCTGGATCGGCAATCTGACCAGCGATCTGTTCGTTCCGCTGTTCGAGATGTCCTTCGCCGCCGCGGAGCAGGTGCCGCCGTTCGAAATCGTCCGGCAGTTGAGCGATTACGTGCAGCTTTACGCCATCGTCGGATTTACGCTGGCCGTCGGCCTGCTCATCCTCGCGGTTCGCTTGACGCGAATCCGCATTGCGCAGGCGCTGAAGCTGGGAGAGGAGTAAAACATGATGGATTTCGGGGGAACGCAGATCTTGAAGGTTGGTCTCATTGTGGTGTTGATCGCCATTGCGGGCATTGCGGCCTGGCTGGTGCTGAGCGGCAAGGACGGCAGTCAGGATGCAAACGAGGTGAACGAGGCGGCGGCGGTCATGGAAGATCCGGATACAAGCGATTCCGGGACAACGGACGATTCGGCCGAGTCAGCCGGCGACGGAGCGGCCGGCGGGGAAACCGATCCGTCACCGGCGGAGCCCGAACCCGCCGCAGCGGCGCCGGCGCCTTCCGTGGAACCGGACATTCCGTCGCTGGCCGAGGCGTATGCCGGTCTGTTCCCGATCGGCGCGGCCATTGAGCCGGCCCATACATCGGGACTCCGGGCAGAGCTGCTCAAGAAGCATGTGAACATGATCGTTGCGGAGAATGCGATGAAACCGGCTTCGCTCCAGCCGGCCGAAGGGCGGTTCAACTGGGAGCCGGCGGACCGGATTGTCGAATTTGCCAAAGCGAACGGCATGGAGCTTCGTTTCCACACGCTGGTCTGGCATAATCAGGTTGGGGACTGGTTCTTCCTGGATCCCGAAGGCAAACCGATGGTCGACGAGACCGACCCGGAGAAACGCGAAGCGAACAAGAAGCTGCTGCTGGAACGTCTGGAGCGGCATGTCCGCACGGTCGTGGAGCGGTATAAAGACGATATCCGGTCGTGGGATGTGGTGAACGAGGTCGTCGAACCCGGCGATCCGGACGGCATGCGGGCAAGCCCGTGGTACCGGATCGCGGGCATCGATTACATCGAGACGGCTTTTCGCGCCGCGCGCGAAGCGGGCGGACCGGACATCAAGCTGTACATCAACGACTACGGTACGGACAGTCCCGCCAAGCGCGACCGGATCTATGAGCTGGTGAAGGAACTGCTGGACAAGGGCGTGCCGATCGACGGCGTCGGACATCAGACGCATATCAGCATCCACGGGCCTTCCGTCAGCCAGATCATCGAATCGATGAAGAAATTCAGCGAACTCGGCCTGGATAACCTGGTCACCGAGCTGGACATGAGCCTCTATGCCTGGAACGACCGGCGAGACTACGGAAGCGATATTCCGGAGGACATTCTCCGGAAGCAGGCCGACCGGTACCGCGAGCTGTTCGAAGCGTTCAGGGAGAACAAGGACATTATCGGCGGCGTCGTGTTCTGGGGAATTGCGGACGATCATACGTGGCTGAACAACTTCCCCGTGCAGAACCGCACGGATGCGCCGCTGCTGTTCGACCGGCAGCTGCATGCGAAACCGGCGTTCTGGGCGGTCATCGATTCCGCCGGGCAGGAGCCGCAAGACGCATGATGCCGGCAAGCAGCCACACGCCAATCGGAAGGAGCGATCACAGTGGGCGGCACGCTTATCACCAATCCGGTCATCTGGGCCGATGTTCCCGATCCGAGCGTCATTCGGGTCGGATCCGTTTTCTATATGGTCAGCACGAGCATGCATTCGATGCCGGGATGCCCGATCATGAAGTCCGTGAACCTGAAGAACTGGGAAATCGTGAACTATGTGTTCGAGACGCTCGAGGATCATGACGCCCACAAGTTGTCGGAAGGCAAGGGGATCTACGGCAAAGGTTCATGGGCCCCCAATCTTCGCTGTCATGACGGCACGTTCTACGTGTGCTTCTCGAGTCTGGACATGAAGCGGTTCTATATCTACCGGACGAAGGACATCGAGAACGGGCCGTGGGAACGTTCCGTCATCGACGGCGTCTATCATGATCCGAGCCTGCTGTTCGACGAAGGCCGCGTCTATGTCATCCACGGCAACGGCGACATCCGGATTACGGAGCTGACGGAAGACTTGACGGCCGTCAAGCCGGGCGGCATCAACGGACTGCTGCTCGTCGGGGAACGGGAAGGCATCGGGCTGAGGTGCGAAGGCTGCCATGCCTATCGGTTGAACGGCTACTATTATTTGTTCTTCATCGAATGGCCGAAGGTCGGCAACAAGCGCCGCAGACAGATCTGTTACCGGTCGCGCAACCTGCTCGGGCCCTTCGAGAGGCGGGTGGTGCTCGATGACGACATGGGCTACCGCAACCACGGCGTTGCGCAGGGCGGCATTGTCGATACGCCCGCGGGCGAATGGGCGGCTGTGCTGTTCCAGGACCACGATGCCGTCGGCCGGGTGCCCTGCGTCGTTCCGGTTCGATGGGAAGACGGCTGGCCCGTGTTCGGTACGGATGGCAAGGTGCCGCAATCTTTTGAGCTGCAGCTGCCGGACGCGGCGGCGGGGCCGCTCGTCATCAGCGATGAGTTCGACTACAGCGAAAACCGGCTGGCGCTGAACTGGCAATGGAATCACAATCCGGATAACAGCCTGTGGTCCGTGACGGAGCGGCCGGGCTGGCTCAGGCTGGCAACCGGAAGTCCGGCACGCAGCGTGGAATATGCCCGCAATACGCTGACGCAGCGGACGGAAGGCCCGGCGTGCAGCGGCATGACGTTGATGGAGTTTGCACATATGAAACCGGGAGACCGCGCCGGCCTGGTCGCCTTGCAGCATTTCTACGGCACCGTCGGCATTCACGTTGCGGAAGACGGTGCGCGTTATGTTGCCATGTGCGTCAGAGGGGAAGACGGCGGGGAAGAGGTGGTCGAGAAAATCCGGTACGACGGCGACAGCATTCATTTGAAAATCGACTTCGACTTCCGTGACAGCGCGGATCTTGCCCGTTTCTTCTACTCTGCGGACGGCGGCGAGTGGCATGCAGTCGGCCGTCCGCTGCAATTGAAATATACATTGGATCACTTCATGGGCTGCAGGTTCGGATTGTTCCATTACGCCACCCGGGAAACCGGCGGCTATGTCGACTTCGATTATTTCCGTTACGAGAAGCGAGGCTGACGTTCCGGCGATGAGCATTCATGAATGGAGGGCCTTTCATGTATGAATTGAGAGGAAAAAACGTCATCATTCGCGACCACGAATTGCGGCGCCGGGAACAAGCCAACCGGGCGTACTTGATGAAGCTGAACAGCGACAGCCTGCTGTTCAATTATCGGTTGGAGGCCGGCCGGTATTCGGGCAGAGAGATTCCGCCGTGGGCGCACGGAGGCTGGGAGTCGCCGGTCTGTCAGCTTCGGGGCCATTTCCTGGGACATTGGCTGTCGGCGGCGGCGATTCATTATCATGCGACCGGAGATGCGGAACTGAAAGCCAAGGCGGATGGCATCATCGATGAACTGGCCGAATGCCAGAAGGACAACGGCGGACAATGGGCGGGTCCGATTCCCGAGAAATATTTGCACTGGATCGCTGCCGGTAAAGCGATCTGGGCGCCGCAGTACAATCTTCACAAGCTCTTCATGGGCCTGGTGGATTCGTTTCAGTACGCGGGGAATCAGAAGGCGCTGGACATCGCGGACCGTTTCGCGGACTGGTTCGTGGAATGGAGCGGCCGGTTTACCCGCGACCAATTCGATGACATTCTGGATGTCGAGACGGGCGGCATGCTGGAGGTATGGGCCGATCTCCTGCACATTACCGGCAACGGGAAGTACAAGACGCTGCTTGAACGCTATTACCGCGGCAGGCTTTTTCAGCCCTTGCTGGAAGGGAAAGATCCGCTCACGAACATGCATGCCAACACGACGATCCCGGAAGTGCTCGGTTGTGCCAGGGCGTATGAAGTAACCGGCGACAGCCGTTGGATGGACGTTGTCAAAGCTTACTGGAATTGTGCGGTGACGGAAAGAGGTTTCCTTGCCACGGGCGGCCAGACTTCCGGGGAAGTCTGGATGCCGAAGATGAAGATGAAAGCCCGCCTCGGGGACAAGAATCAGGAGCATTGCACGGTGTACAACATGATGCGGTTGGCGGAATTTCTGTTCAGGCATACCGGTGACCCCGGCTATGCGCAATACAGGGAATACAATCTTTATAACGGGGTAATGGCGCAGACCTATTACCGGGAGTATGCATTGAATGGCAATCCGCACAACCATCCCGGCACCGGGCTGCTCACGTACTTTCTTCCGATGAAGGCCGGATTGCGCAAGGACTGGAGCACGGAAACGAGCAGTTTCTTCTGCTGCCACGGAACCATGGTTCAGGCGAATGCCGCCTGGAACAGGGGCATTTATTATCAAGACCGGGACGACATTTACATTTGCCAATATTTCAATTCCGAGATGACAACGGAAATCAACGGAGGGGAACTCCGGATCATTCAGACCCAGGATCCTATGAACGGAAACAGCATGACTTCTTCCAACACTGCGGGTTATCAGTCGATCAACGAAGTTGCGGCAATTCATGAAAACCTGCCGCCATACCGAAAGTACGATTTCGTGATCCGCACATCCGTGCAGCAGCCGTTCGCAATCCATTTTCGAATTCCGGAATGGATCATGTCGGACGCTGTCCTGTATGTGAACGATGAGTTTCACGGAAAAACGTCGGACAGCACCCGATTCTACCCGATTCGGCGGGTCTGGCGGGACGGCGACAAGATCAGCGTGTTGCTGCCGATCGGCATTCGTTTCGTTCCGCTCCCCGATGACGAAAATACGGGCGCTTTTCGTTACGGCCCCGAAGTGTTGGCGGGCATATGCGACGCGGAACGGATCCTCTACGTGGAGAGTGAGGACATCGCTTCCGAAATTGTAATGGAGAATGAACGCGAGTGGGGGAGCTGGCGGTATTTCTTCAAGACGGCCAATCAGGATCCCGCCATTTCATTCAAGCGAATCCGGGATATTGGCTATGAACCTTATCAGATTTATTTTAGTATCAAAAGAAGAACGTAACCCAGCCCGGGCGACTCATGGTTTCAGGAGCCGGAATCCGCAATCCCGACGATTTCGGCTCCTTTTTTTCGTTCATACGCTATAATTTCGTAAAAAACGGGTAAGAAAATCAAGATATGGACGTTGCTTGATCTGCGGAATGCCGAAATAATAAAAAATACACGCAATTTTGCTTCGAAAACGAATGGGAAAAGAGGTTGCCCGAATTGCGGATGCCGTTCAAGCGAATGGTCGGACTGGCAACGGCTGCAGCGAGCTTTGTCCTGCTTCTGACGGCATGCCGGGGTGACGGAGACGTCAGGGAAGCGCCTCCGCCTTCCGGGATCGAAGAGACGGCCTATGCGCATCCCGGACTGAGCCGCTACGATCCTCCGGTGGAACTGTCATTCGTGCGGGAAACCGGCGACAATCTGTACGGATTGCTTGACCATCTTCCGGGCGAAACGCTGGAGGACAACCGGTGGACCCGGCTGTATGAACGGGTGCTGGGCGTCCGGATCACGTACGAATGGACGGCCAAGGGCGATCTCTACCGTCAGAAACTGGGGGCTGCGCTTGCTTCGGGAGACATTCCCGACGTCGTCAAGGTCGATGCCCAGCAGCTTCGGCAGCTCAGCGAAGCCGGTCTGATCCAGGAACTGACCGACGTGTATGAGCAATACGCCACGCCGTTCACGAAGGAGATTCTCGGTCAGGAAGGGCCGGGCCCTTTCGAAGCGGCAACGATCGACGGCAAATTGATGGGAATTCCGGAAACGCTCTCGTCCATTGAAGGCGCCGAATTTCTGTGGATACGAACCGACTGGCTCAAGCGGCTCGGTTTGAAACCTCCGCGGACGATGGAGGATTTGTTGACCATTTCGAAAGCGTTTACAGAAAACGATCCCGACGGAAACGGCGAGCACGACACGTACGGCTTGGCCGTCACCCAGTATTTATGGGACCCCGTCAAGGGGTTGACGGGGTTCATGGCCGGTTTCCACGCCTATCCGAACCTGTGGATCGAGGACGATGCGGGCAGGCTTGTGTACGGCGCGGTGCAGCCGGAAGTGAAGACGGCCTTGCAAGTGCTCCAGGAGATGTACCGGGATGGTCAGATCGACAGCGAATTCGTATTCAAGGACGGCATCAAAGTCAGGGATCAGATTGCCGCCGGGAAGATCGGCATGACGTACGGCCAGCAATGGGCTTCGTTCGATGTGCAGGCGAGCTACACCAACGACCCGGAAGCGGAATGGGGGGCGTTCCCGATTGTGGCGGTCGCCGGAACGGAAGTGAAAGTCCCGCTTCGATTCCCGACTTATCAGTTCCTGGCCGTCCGGAAAGGGTATGAACATCCCGAGGCGGTCGTGAAGCTGTTCAACCTGCATCTGGAAAAGAACTGGGGGGAGACCGCCGAATACGAAACCTACTACAGCACGCCCTACCCCGCATGGCAGCTCTCACCGGTTACGCCGTTCCCGGCGCATAAAAACCTGGAAGCCTATCGTCAACTGGAAGAAGCGCGGCGCACGGGCGACATGTCCGTGCTCAAGGACGAAGCCCGATCGATTTACAGGAAAATCGAGGCCTATCTGCAACAAAACGATGAGACGGGCTGGGGCTGGGAGAAGACGTACGGCCCGGACGGGGCGTTCGCGATCCTTGACCAGTACGAGAAGAACGGCCAACTGCTGTACGAACGGTTTTACGGCGCCCCGACGGAGACGATGATCGAGCGTCTGAGCATTCTGGAAAATTTGAAAAACGATACGTTCATCAGCATCATTCTCGGCAGTCCGATCGACGAATTCGACCGCTTCGTGGAGGAATGGCACCGCCTGGGCGGAAGGGAGATCACCGAGGAAGTGAACCGGTGGCATGCTGCGAGAAGATGACAGACCCGGACAAGTCGCGGAGCCCGGGGCGCAGCGGATGTCCGGCTGCGGAAGAACGGCGGCATCGGGGGATTGGACTTGATCAGAATACCGGCAAATTTGCGGTGCAACACCATTTTCGCCAGACTGGTGATCATGCACCTCGTCGTGGTCTTGCCCATCATTCTGCTCGGCATTTATTTGTACAACTGGAGCTACAAGAACGCCGGCGAGGAGATCTCGAGAAACACGCTGGCGCAGCTCGCTTCCTATCTGCAGGATTTGAACCGTGAGATCGAATGGCTGGAAATCCAGCAGTACGATCTGCTGCAGGAAGGACAGCTCCACAAGATTTCCATGATATGGGACAAGATGGACAATAACGAGCGCAGGGAAAGCATCAACTACATGCTCCATCGGCTGACTTCCATCAAGGGCAGCAGCGCGTACATCAAGGACATTTATGTGCACATCCGTTCCATCGGCAAAACGATTTCGGCCGAAAACGGCGTCTACGACTTTGACCGTGAACGATACGATGACATGCGATCCGCATTGAACGCCGGCGAAAGCCGGTTGATCAAACGGAACGGCGCCCTTCATCTGGGCGTTTACCGGGCCGGAGGCATGACGGGAGAGAAGCCCGCCGTGCTGATCGAGATTGAACTTGATGCCGACAAACTGCGGGAATCGCTGCGGCAGATCAACGTCTATCCCGAGAGCGGCTCGTTCCTGCTCGATGAGGAAGCGGGGTTCATGCTGGCCAGCGACGATCGGACGGACCACATTATGCAGCATTATCTGGCGGCCGCGGAAGGCGTGACCGGAAACTCGCTGCAGCTCGAAATGGAAGGCCGGAAATATCACGTCGACAAAGCGCATACCGGTGAGCTGAGGTTGTCCGTCGTGGCGCTCCTGCCCGAAGAAGCGGTCAAGCGGCCGCTCAGCAAGTTCACCATGTGGGCGTGGCTGTTCGCGCTCGCGTCGTCCATCGCCATCATCGTCTATTCCGTCTCCACTTACCGGGTCGTCCACAGGCCGCTGCTCCTGCTCGTGCAAAGTTTCCGGAAAGTCGAGGGAGGCGATCTGGACATCCGGATTCATCACCTGCGCAATGACGAATTCGGCTATTTGTACAATCGGTTCAACCAGATGCTCATCAAGCTGCAGACGCTCATCGACCAGGACTTCAAACAGAAGCTGATGATGCAGAAGGCGGAGCTGAAACAGCTGCAATCGCAGATCAACCCCCATTTTCTGTACAACAGTTTCTTCATTCTGAATTCACTGGCCAGGACCGGGGATACCGAGCGGATCGAGCTGTTCACGAACATGCTTGGCGAATACTTCCGGTTCATCACCCGCGACGGCGCCGACAACGTGTGCTTGTCGGAAGAAATCCGGCACGCGAGAATGTACACCGAAATTCAGAAACTGCGGTTCTCGCGCCGCATCAAGGTGCAGTTCGACGATCTGCCGAAGGAAATGGAGCACATCCGGGTTCCGCGGCTGATCGTCCAACCGATCATTGAGAACGCGTACGAACACAGCCTCGAGAAGAAGCCGGACGAAGGCTTCCTCCGCATCACCTTCGAAATGGATTCCGGCCATGCGCAGATTATCGTCGAGGACAACGGGAACGGCATCAGCGACGCCGGCATTGAAGACCTGAAGAACCGGCTCGCGAGCATGGACGATTCCCAGGAAATGACGGGCATGATGAACATCCATCGGCGCATTGTGCTGACGTACGGTGAAGGCAGCGGATTGTTCCCGTCCAGAAGTGAACTGAACGGCCTGAAAGTGGTGATTCGAATCCGGTTCGGGGAGGAGAACAGACATGTACAGACTGCTGGTCGTGGATGATGAGGAGATCATTACGGACGGACTGTACGAAGTGTTCAGCCGGTTCATGCCGGAGCATCTCGATGTCTGCAAAGCCTATTCCGGACAAGAGGCGCTGGAATGGATGGCGAGAACAAGAATCGACATTGTCATGGCCGATATCGCCATGCCCGGGTTGAGCGGCCTGGACCTGGCCCGGGAGATTCAGCTTTATTGGCCGAGATGCCATGTGATTTTCCTGACGGGACACAGTGAATTCGATTATGCCTATCGGGCATTTCAATTGAAGAATGTCCGCTATTTGCTGAAAACGGAAGGGTATGCGAAGCTGCAGGAATTGGTGCGGGAAATTGTCCAAGAGATTCACCGCAGCCAGATCGAAAGCCGGATGCTGGAACAGTCCCGCGAAAAAGCGCTCGCATTCGAAATCATGGCGCAAGGGGACTATATGCGGTACTTGCTCCAGGACAGCGAGAAGCATTGCGCGGACACGGAGGTGCTGGTCCGGGAGTTCCGCAAGTTGAACATCGACCTGGACCCGGAGCATCCGGTCGTGCTCGTCCTCGGCCGGCTGTCGTTCCCCGAAGGGAAGACGTACACCGAGAGGAGCGCGATTCTCGCTTCGGCCCGATCGATCTGGGATTCGTATCTGGCGGAACAGACGCGAAGCGTCGACATCACGGACCGGCACGGCGACATTCTGTGGTTTCTCCAGCCGTCCCGGGATGCGGGGGAGAAATTCGACGGCCATCTGATCCGCTATCTGGAAGGAACGTTGGAGCTTGTCCAGGAATCCTGCCTCTCATCCCTCGGGCTCAAGATCGGTTTTGCGATCAGCGGCAGCTGCTGCGAATGGAAAGCGATCACCCGGCAATACGAGAGGCTGCGGGAGCTGCAGCAGCTCATGTTCGGCGACGGCACCTTCATGATCCTTCGGGATTGCGCCGATCCGGCCGCCGCATGCTCCGGCAGGGAAGCGGTCCTTCCCGTGCGCAAGGCGGAAATGCTGGCGGCCCATCTTGAAGCCGGGCGGGCGGAGTCGTTCTTCGAAGATCTGGAGGAGCTGTCGAACGAGGCGCTGCAGTCGGAAGCCGGCGTGCAGCGGGCGATCCAGGCGTATTATTCGGTGGCGGTCGTGCTGTACGGCTGCATCAACCGGTTCGGGCTGCACGGCCAAATCGGGGATTACCGGAAGCTGCTGCGCCTGGACGATCATGCGTCCATGAAAGAGGGATTTCAGTACTTGAAGCAAATTTCGCACGCGATCTTCCGGTACAAACAGCTTGATGAGCGGAACCGGGCCGCCCAGGTGATCGACCGCATCTGCCGATATATCGAGGATCATCTGGACGAGGACATTTCCCTGGTCCGGCTGGCGGAGATCCATTATTTCAACCCGTCGTATTTGTCCCGTTTCTTCAAACAGGAGCGCGGCATCAATTTGTCCGAATATATCGATCAATGCCGGGTTCGGAGAGCCAAGGAGCTGCTTCGGGACGGCGATCTGAAAATACGGGACGTGGCCGCGTCGGTCGGCTACGAAGCGGCGCATTCCTTCACCCGGTTCTTCAAGAAGGTGACCGGCATGACACCGCAGGAATACCGGGATACGCTGTCGGCCAGTTGAGAAGGCCTGTAAAACCCAGCCTTCGACGGGTGATGATGAATCGATCATCCGGTTGTTCCTCCCGCTTGCCGGCGATACACTGGTAAGCGACCACGGGGGAGGATGATGCATGCGAAAGAAATCGTTCTTCTTGTGGCCCACTGCAGTTCTCGTGCTGGCGGCCCTCTTTTTTTTGCTTCTGTCGCTTGATTCGGACTCCCGGCATGTTGACGGCCCGGTCGAGATGGCCTCCAATCCGGTGATCTACGCCGATTTCCCCGATCCGGACGTCATCCGCGTCGGGGACACCTATTACATGGTCACCACCAGCATGCACATGCTGCCCGGATCGCCGATCATGCGGTCGACCGATCTGGTGAATTGGGAGATCGTCGGCTATCCGTATGAAAGCATCGAAGACAATGACGCCTACAAGCTGAAGGGCGGTTTGAACGCCTACGGGAAGGGCACCTGGGCGAACAGTCTGAAATATCACAAAGGCAAATTCTACGTGCTGACGGCGTCGCTGGATACGGGCAAGACGTATCTCTTCAGCACGGACGATCCGGCCGGAACCTGGGAGCGGACGGAATTCGGGGGCTATATGCACGACCCGGCCCTGTTCTTCGATGATGACGATAAAGCGTATATCATCTACGGTGCCGAAAATATTTCGATCAAGGAGTTGACCCCGGACTACAAGGCGATCCGGCCCTCGGGGCTGAACAAGGTCATTCTGTCTTCGGGAAAACCGGGGATGGAAGGCGCGCATGCCTACAAGATCAACGGCAAGTATTACCTGACCTTCATCTGGTGGGAACAGGGGAAGATTCGCAGGCAGTATGTTTACCGGTCCGATCGGCTTGACGGCCCCTATGAAGGGAAGCTCGTGCTGAGCGATACGATGGGGTACAAGCAAAGCGGCGTTGCCCAGGGCGGGCTGGTGAATACGCCCGACGGAAGATGGTACGCCATGCTGTTCCAGGATCGGGATGCCGTGGGGCGCGTCCCCGTATTGGTCCCGGTCCGTTGGGAAGACGGCTGGCCCGTTTACGGCGATGAGGAAGGGAGAGTTCCGCTCGAATTCGAAAAGCCGGGCCGAGGCCGTCCGGCAGAGCCGCTCACCAGGAGCGACGAATTTGACCAGGAGTCAGATGCGGAGGACCGCCCGAACGGGTCGAAACTCGGGCTGCACTGGCAATGGAATCATCTGCCCGACCATACGATGTGGTCGCTGACCGAGCGCAGAGGATTCCTGCGGCTGAGGACAGGGCATGTTGCCGATGATCTGCTGCAGGCGCGGAATACGCTGACGCAAAGAAGTTACGGTCCCCGAAGCTCGGGCTGGATCGCGATGGACACCGGCGGCATGCTGGACGGCGACTATGCGGGACTGGCCGCCTTCCAGCAGGAATACGGATTCATCGGCGTCACCCGGGAAGAAGGCCGGCGCTACATCGTCATGGTCGAGAAGGGCGTCGAGAAAGCGCGGACCGAACTGGAGCAGGAACAGGTCTATCTGAAGATCGATTTCGACTTCGTGACGGACAGGGCGAAATTTTACTACAGCCTGAACGGCGCCGATTGGACCGAGTTCGGAAGCGAACTTAAGATGCGGTACACGATTCCGCATTTCATGGGGTATCGGTTTGCCCTGTTCAATTTCGCCACCCGGACTGCGGGAGGATACGTGGACATTGATTATTTCCGGTTCAGCAGCGACGCGGAAGGTACGACGACACCGGCCGTGCCGGCGGCCTATCTGAAAGAGGATGCCATCGAGCTGAGCGGCGGCAAGGACGCGGTCTATGACGTGCGGCTGGTGATGGACGAGGTTCCGGCAGGGGCGGATGTTCTGCAGATTCGCGCGACGGTCCGGATTCCGGAACTGTTCGAGGTCGTGCAAGTCGTGCCGAACCGAAGCAATTTGACGGCCGGGGAGGTCGCCTGGCAATCGACGGAAGACGGACTGCAGGTTCTGGTCGAAAACTCCGACGGCTCGGCCGTTTCGTTCATGAACCGGGATGCCGGCAAGACATTGCTGACCATTCAATTGAGGTTGAGAAAGGAGTTGACGACCCGGGTGAATGAGGAAATCAACGTAAGCCGCCTGGAGGTTGTCCGCGCCGATCAGCGGACGGAGCCGTACGATGTCAGCGGCGCCGCGGCCAAGGCAAGCTTCACGCCGCCGGCCGAAGCGGTCGGCAAAGTTCCGCCGAACGGCAACCCGCTCGTCGCTCACAAGTTCGGCGCCGACCCGTACGCACTGGTGTACCGGGATCGCGTCTATCTGTATATGACGGGCGATGTGCTGGAATACGATGCGGACGGGAACGTGAAGGAGAACAGTTACGGCTCCATCAACAAGCTGTCGGTCATCTCATCCGACGATCTGGTGAACTGGACCGATCACGGCTATATTCACGCGGCCGGCCCGAACGGCGCGGCGAAGTGGGCGACGCAGTCGTGGGCGCCTGCCATTGCGCATAAAGTGGTGGACGGCGAAGACAAATTCTTCCTCTACTTTGCCAACAACGCCAGCGGAATCGGCGTGTTGACCGCGGACAGTCCGACCGGACCTTGGCGGGACCCGATCGGAAAGCCGCTCATTACCAGGGCGACGCCCGGCGTCCGGGATGTTGCCTGGCTCTTCGATCCCGCCGTGCTGATCGATGACGACGGCAAAGCCTATATTTACTTCGGCGGAGGCATCCCGGAAGGGAAGGAAGCGATGCCGAACACCGCGCGCGTCATGCAGCTCGGCGACGACATGATCAGCGTGGTCGGGGAAGCGGTCACCATACCCGCGCCCTACATGTTCGAAGACTCCGGCATCAACAAGATCGGAGGGAAGTATTACTACACGTATTGCTCGAACTTCGCCGGCGGCGTCCGCCCTCCCGGCAGCCCGCCGCCAGGGGAGATCGCCTACATGGTCAGCGATCATCCGATGGGCCCCTGGGAATACAAGGGGACGATTCTGAAAAATCCCGGGCATTTCTTCGGCGTCGGCGGCAACAACCACCATGTCCTGTTCCAGTTTCACGGGGACTGGTACATCGCCTATCATGCCCAGACATTGGCCAAGGCGATGGGGGTTGCGATGGGCTATCGCTCGACCCATCTGAACCGGGTGTTCCTGGACGATGACGGGGCCATACGGGAGATCATCGCCGATCTGAAAGGGGTGGAGCCGGTCCGGCATCTTGACCCGTTCGTCCGCGTGGAAGCGGAGACGATGGCATGGAGCGCGGGAATCGCGGTGGAGCCCGCGGATTTGGAGGATGCTTCCGGATCGTCCTCCCCGAACATGGCGGTCACCGACATCCACAACGGAGACTGGACGGCGGTCGCCAATGTGGATTTCGGCAGCGGGGCTTCCGCTTTCGCGGCAACGGTATCGAGCGGAAGCGGCGGCGGTACGATCGAAGTGCGTCTGGACCGTCCGGATGGCAAGTTGATCGGGACGCTTGAAGTGCCCGCGGGAAGCGGCGAAGATCAATGGATCGAAGTGACGACGGACATTGCGGGCGCAGAAGGCGTGCACGATGTATATTTCGTCTTCAGAGGAAAGCCGGATGATCGGATGCTGTTCAAGTTCGACAGTTGGCGGTTCAGCCCGTAAGGCATCCGTTCGCGCATCGGCATCATCGCCATCGGGATCAGCCCCCGGTGCCGTCATAAACGACCGGCAAGATGTACCATAATAAGAATCGGGCAGCCAGGCCTTCCGCCGGCTGCCGATCATCTTCGTGGGGGTTGAACGAATGGTGAAACGAAAGGTTTGGCTCGCTGCCGTCTTGCTTGCCGCGCTTGGACTCGGCGTGTCGGCATGCGGCGGCGGCAATGACGGCGCGGACACGCGGGAGCCGGACAATACGGCGCCGGCGGACAGCACGGCGGCGCAGGCGGAAGCGGTCTACAAAGCCAATTGCGCGTCCTGTCACGGCGCCGACCTCGGAGGAGGCTTCGGACCCGAACTGAAGAACGTCGACCAGCGTTTGAGCGCGGATGAACTGTTCACGGTCATCAAGGAGGGTCGCGGACAGATGCCCGCGTTCGGCGGCAGTCTGTCCGACGAGGAAATCCAGGCCCTCGTGGAATGGATAAACGCGCAATAGAGCAGGTTCACCGATTCAGGGGCCGGATTCGCATCCGCCCCTTGACTTTTCCCTCGGGGAAACGTGTATCGTGGGGTCAGGGAGGCGATGGAACGATGCGAATCAAGGACGTGATGCGGCTCACGGGCCTGACGCGCAAAGCCATCTACTATTACGAAGAAGCCGGACTGATCGCGCCGGCCGTCGATCCGGACAACCAGTACCGGACGTACAGCCGGGAAGATGTCGAACGGCTGCGGTACATCCGGCTGCTCCGGAGCCTCGGCATGCCGATCCCGGACATCCGGGACCTGATCCGGCATCCGGACCGGGCGGCCGGGCTTCTGCGCAAGCGGCTGGCGGAGACCGAAACGGAGGCGGCCGAGCTCAATCAGCGCCGCAGCGCGCTGCTCGTTCTGATCGAGGCGGCCGAGCAGTCCCCGGATGACGGGGGCAAGTCGCGTCTGGACGAGGCGGGCCGGTTCGTCGCCGCGGCGGAAGAGGAGCGGAAACGCCGGGGCGACTACATGCGGCGCAAGCTGCTGGAGCTGTTCCCCGGCGCGATGGGCAAGTTCATGGCGCTGCATTTCGGCGCGTTCCTGGACGGGCCGCTTGAGGGAGCCGACAAGGAGGCGGCCTGGGATCGGCTGGTCGACTATGTTGACAGCATGGAGTCGTTCGAAATCCCGGAGCCGATGGCCGGGCAGATCAATCAACTCGACGACAGCGAATTCGAAGAGATCGCGGCCGCCTACCGGGAGATGCAGCAGCGCTACATTGCGCCGACGGAGGCGGAGTACGAAAAGCTGAAGGAGGAGCTTAAGCAGCAAGCGGAATTTTTCCGTTCGTGGCCCGACGGCCGGATGCAGGCGGAGAACGCCCGGCAGCTCAAGGAAAGTCTGGATCGCGCGGGGTTTTTCACGGTTTTCATCGGGCAGATGCGCGTGCTGAGCCCCGAATACACGAGCTATCTGGAGACGCTGGACCGGCTGCAGCGCGATACGGGCATCCGGTACGAGGACCACGGCGCTTTGGTATTCTGACTCAAAATCGCAATTTGCAAGAAACCGGTGTCCGCGCATTTTGCTAGAAACAGGATGGCCATCATCACGACGAACACGAAGGATTGCACCATCGGCTTCATGGAGGCCGAAGAGGTCGTGCCGATCACGACGTCGACCGTATTCGAGGTCGAGAATGTGGAACAGGCGGTCAGGACGCTTTCGGCCCGTGGCGTAACCTTTACGGGCGAGATCCAGACGATTCCCGATTTCGTGAAGCTGGCGGCGTTCAAGGATCCGGACGGCCACTGCTTCGAACTGTCGCAGACGCTGGTCGCATCCTGAAGCAATCTGCGGAAAAAGAGACCGGCCGTCACGTCCGCCGTCAGCGGTCCGGAGCCGGAAGGCGCCGGGAAACCGCCCAGCCGGCGAGCATCAGGGCCGTGAGCAGGACGAACGCCGCGTAATCCCGGCCGGTCGTCTGGAGCGTCCACAGGACCGCGAGCGGGCCGAGCGTCGCGCCGATGAACAGGATGAACGTATAAAGCGTTACGGCGATGGCCCGGGCTTCTCCGCCGAGCGTGCCGATGATGGCGATGAGCGCAGGGATGGCGATCGCGATGCCCGCCGCCAGCATGAGGCTCATCGGGATGACGATCGGCAGGGTGAAGGCGGGCAGCATCAAGCCGCCGGCGATGGACGCCAGCCCGATGACCGCCATCGCGAGTCCTGCCTGCAGCACTTTGCGCAGGCCGAATCTGGCAGCCAGCCGGCCCGCGAGCGGAGACAGGAGCACCCCCGGCAAGCCCGCTGCCCGGACGAGCAGCATCTGATCGGACCCGAGCGCGAAGGGCTGCCGGGTCAGCACCGCTTCAAGCCCCGTATACATCCCCACGAAGGCCAGTAGGAAGGTCGCCGCGATCAGGTAGCACGCCTGGAGCTTTTTTTGTTTCAGCAGGGAGCCGAATTGGCGGAGAAGATCCGGCAACCGTTCGTTCCTGCGCGGTCTCGTACCCCCGGGAAGCCACCCTCCGAGCCAAACCGCCGACAACAGATAAATTCCGCCGAGCCAATAAAAGACGTATGTCCATCCCCAGGATTCGCCCACGGAGCTGCCGTAGATCTGCCCCGCCACCCCGGCCGACATGAAACCGGTGGTGATCAGCCCGACGACGGTGACGCTTCTGCCGGGGGGATACATCTCCGCCGCATACGCCAGCGCGGAAGGCGCGAAGCTCGCCGCCGCGAGCCCTTGAACCGCCCGGAGCGCGATCAGCGCGGGCAGGGTGCCGGCCAGTCCGATCAGCGGGGAAATGACGGCGAGGGCGAGCAGGCCGAATACGATGACCGGCTTGCGTCCCGCACGATCGGACAGCGTGCCCCAGAGCAGCAGGCCGACGGCGTAGGCCAGCGAGAACGCGCTTCCCGTCCACGCTGCCGCTTGCAGGGGCGCATCGAATTGCCGGGCGAAAAGCGGCGTAAGGGGGATGGTGATGTACAGGCTCGACACCACGGCGAGGGCGCACCAGACGAGGATGCTCGTCGACATCCGGTACGTCCTGCCCGCCGCCGGCGCTTCGGCCTTCTCCGGTCCGGCGGCCGCCGCATGCCCTCCGTCAGCAGTATGCCCGCCGTGCGTCAAGAACCCGCCGCCGGCCGAATGCTTGTCGTTCGATGCCTGCCCGCTCCCTGCCGAACGCCCGCCTCCCTTCGATGCTTCGCTTGCTTCCATGGCATCACCTCGCAAGGCTTTGTTCGAATCCGGTCCTCCAGCTTCCTTATATGGGCGTCCAACCGTACTCCCGGCGCGCCTTCGCGTTCGATGCGCCGCGCTCCCATCCGCCGCGGCCGGGCTTCAGCTCCGGCGCGGGAGCGCCGAGCAGGGCGGCGTAATGCGGCAGCCATTCCGTGCCGGCGGCCGGTTCATCGTCGACGATGTTCACGATGCCGTCGGGCCAATCGAGGGCCAGCACCGCCGCCTGCGCCGCGTCCTCCACATGGAGGAACGAGGTGACGCCGTCCGTGGCCGGCATCTCGCGCCGGCGCACCCGGTCCGCGATCAGCCCGTCCGTCTCCGAAGCGGGCGATTCGCCCGGCTCGTACGCCCAGGCGATGCTCTGCGCGATCATGCGCTTCGCTCCGGCGGCGAGGGCGGCGTCGACCAGATGCCGCGTTCCCGTCTTGCGAATGTTCGCGTTGTCTTCGAGGTTCCATTCCTTCAGCGCCGTGAGCTGATGGATGACGACATCCGGCCGGGCCGCTTCCAGCGCGCGCATCACGCTATCGCGATCGAAAATATCCGCCACGACCGCGCGCGCTCCGGCGGCTTCGATGTGCGGCATGTTCTCCGCGCGGTGCGTCAGGCCGGTCACGTCGTGTCCGGCCGCGGCCAATTTCGGCAGCAGCCGCCGTCCGATCACGCCGCTCGCGCCCGCCACAAAGATACGCATGACATCAACCTCCTCAGACAAATATGCGCGGAAATTCTTTCGAATTCCCGCGCAGCAATTTTCATCAGTATAGCAAAGTGAAGACCGATTGAACACAACCATGCGGCTGCCGCTTACCCGGACCGGACGCAGATCACGATTTTCCCGCGCGCCCGCCGGCTTTCGCTCCGCACGTGCGCCTTCGCCGTCTCTTCCAGCGGAAACACCGAATCGATCGTCACGTGCAGCCTGCCTTCGTCGACCAGACTGGACAGTTGATCCAGCACGGCGGAGGAGAAGGGCGGGAACTGCACCTCCTGAACTTCGACCGCCGCTTCCGCCGCCTTCCCGGCCGAATGACGGCCGAAGGCGATCGGCACAAGCCGGCCGCCCGGTTTCAGCGCGTCGATGAGCCAATCCCGGTCGCCGCCGGCCGCCGTGTCGAGGACGAGGTCCGCGCTGCCCGCGAGCTCCGCCGGCAATCCGGCTGCGTAGTCGACGAATTCGTCGACGCCCAGTTCCCGCAGGAAGCGCTCGTTCCGGGCGGAAGCCGTCCCGATGACGCGCGCCCCCTTCCAGCGGGCGAGCTGCACCGCCAGATGGCCGACGCCGCCTGCGGCGCCGTTGATCAGCACCGTCTGGCCGGGTTCCAGCCGTCCCTGCTCGAACAGCGCGTGCCAGGCGGTGAAGCCGGACTGGGGCAGCGCCGCCGCTTCGATGAACGTGGCCGCAGACGGCTTGCGCGCGAGCTGTCCGGCGGGCACAACCGCGTATTCCGCGCAGCCGCCGCTGTCCGCCGTCATCCCGTACACGGAGTCGCCCGGCCGGAAGCCGGCGTCCGCGCCGCCCGCGGCGACGGTCCCCGCCACGTCCCAGCCGGGAATATAGGGGAGCCCGAAGCGGTCGCCGGCCAGTCCGGACCGGATCTGCCAGTCGCCCGGATTGACGCCCGCGGCGTGGACGCGGACGAGCACCTCGCCTTCACCCGGCACCGGTACGGGCACTTCCTCCAGACGAAGCACTTCGGGTCCGCCGAAGACGGAAAACCGGATCGCCTTCATCTGCGGATCCTCATGATTTGTCGCACACCTCCTCTTGATGGGGTTGTCCGCCGGCGCGGATATCCCGGTACAGCTCGCGGACATGCGCCGCAAGCCGCGCATCGCTTTCGGGATTGTAGTTCCGCATCGTGTCGGCGGCCAGACGGAGCAGATGGCTCACTTGCTCCAGATGCTCCATCTTCCGGCGGATCTCCGCATGCTTCGCTTCCAGGAACGCGGCCGCTTCCGCGCACGTTTCGGGATCGATCCGCTCCATCCTGCGGAAGTCGATCCACCCCTTGATCTCCTCGAGCGAAAAGCCCGCGTACTGCATGATCTGGATGTTCATCAGGTCGATTAGTTCCTCCGCCGAATACATGCGATACCGGTTGCCTTCCCGGACCGGCTTCACCAGCCCGATCTTGTCGTAATACCGCAGCGTATCCTTGGACATCCCGAGCATTCGGGCGGCTTCTTGAATGGTGTACAGCGGTTTCATGGGTCCAGCATAACATTGGAGTTAACTCCAATGTCAAGACGCAAAAATTTTTCGTGTGTCTCCCTTCATGCGATTCTTTTCGTCCGCGTGATTCGTTATTCGTGTGGAGCCTCCGGCATCGGGGAAAAGCAAAAGGGGCGCGGCCGGTTCCGGATCGGCATGATGAACCGCAGCGCCGCGGGGGTCGTCTAAAAATTTGCCAAACCGGCAAGCCAAAACACGTTCGAGTTGAAGAGGAACGACCAGGAGGGAGGCGGCCCGATGGGCCGAACGGCGATGAAATGGCTTCTTGCTCTCATCATGACGGGGGCGATCGGCGTCGGGATCTGGTCTCAGGTTCCGAAGGAAGAGAAGCGGAGTCTTCCGCGCAACATCGCGAATATCGGACAAAATGAAAATGTCGGACTGCTGCGGCAGCTCAACGCGGAGTGGACGATGCCGGACGGGTACACGCTCGAAGAAATCGAAGTTGACGGCATCGCCATGGAATGGGTGCAGGCCAAGGGGGAAAAGCCGGACAAGGCGGTGCTTCAGCTGCACGGCGGGGCGTACAACCGTTCGCTGGCGGTAAACGGCACGACGTACCGGCGCGCGGCGGTGAAGTACGCCGAGATCAGCGGCGCGGGCGTCCTGACGGTCGACTACCGGGTCGCGCCGGAGCATCCGTACCCCGCGGCGCTGGAAGACGCGCTGCTTGCCTACAACTGGCTGCTGGATCAGGGCTATGAGCCGGAAGACATCATCGTGGCGGGCGATTCGGCGGGCGGCGGGCTGACGCTCGCGACCGCGCTGTATCTCAGGGATCACGATATGCCGCTGCCGGCGGCGCTGATCACCATGTCGGCGTGGACGGATCTGGACTACAGGCGCTGGGTGCCGCCCTATGTGGGAGACGACCGCGCGGACAATCCGTACATTTCGCCCGTCTATGGCGAATATGACGGCTTTCCGCCCATGCTCATGCAGGTCGGCGGGGATGAGGCGCTGCTGAACGATACGCTGAAGGTGGCGAAGAAAGCAGAGAAGGCAGGCGTGGACGTTACACAGACGACCTATGACGGCATGTTCCATGTGTTTCAGATGCTGTTCCCGGAACTGGAGGAAGCCAACGAGGCATGGGAGGAAGCCGGGGCGTTCATTGAGAGCATTTTCTCATAAACACTGCCATATTCGCACTTTCATACCGGGTTTCATTTCTGATTTTCAATCGGACCCGAATCTCGTAGCGCCGTTCCGGCGTTATTTTTTTGCTTGGGTGGATGGAATTGCACATCTCGATATGAGGATAGATCAAAAATCAATGAGAATACATCATTGTGCTGCCCAAGCCCGGAATCTTATACTGACTACCAAGCAACAGATATGTAAACGCTATCAATTCACTATCAAACCATGTTTGACAATATAAAACAAATATGAGAATAGGTTTGATCATGCTGAACCATCGGATGCGTGCATGGCAAGCGGAAAGACAACCGACCTCCGTTTATAGCGGTCCGCCCCTTCGGCCGGCCGTTATAAAAATAAAATTCCAACAGGAATAAAAGGGGTGTTCGCATGTCAAGATTGGCAAGACCGGTAAGCATCGTACTTGCCGTGTTGCTGGTGCTGCTCAGCGCCGCGGCCTGCAGCAAGAAGTCGGATGACAACAAGCCGTCCGACTCGTCCACTACCCCATCCACAACGCAGAACGGCAATAACGCTTCGAATTCAGGCACAGGAACGGAAACCGAAGGCGGCGCGGACGGCGAATGGAAGCCGCAGAGCGACTTGTCGAAGAAGGTCAAGTTCAGCTACGCGTCGGTCCAGGCGATCGAAGGCTACGACTACACGAAGGGCGACCCGCTCGCGCAGTATTATTCCGAGAAATTCAACTACGAGATGGACGTCGCGGCGCTCAACTGGGACAACTGGAACGAGCGGATGCGCATCTGGATCAACTCGGGCGACATGCCGGACGTCGCGGTGTACAACTACATCCACGCGGACGCGGCGGCTTTCGTCGAACAGGGACTGATCAAGCGGCTGCCCGATGACTGGAAGCAGCGCTGGCCGAACCTGGCGGCCGTCTATGAGCGGACGACGCTCGGGCCGCAGATGGAGAAAGTGTTCGGCGGCACGTACTTCCTTCCGCGCGCGCGGTTCATGGACAATCTGCCCGGCGATCCGCTGCCGAACCACCCGTCCGTGTTCATCCGGAAAGACTGGGCGGAGGCGGTCGGCTTCCCGGTCAAATCGGCCTACACGGTATCGGAGATCATGGAGTTCGCACGACTGGTCAAGGATAAGGATCCCGGCAACGTCGGCGACAAGCTGATCCCGATCGCCGAGAACACGAACCACGCCGTCGACCTGTTCGTCGCGCGGAACAGCACGTACTGGAACAGCTTCTACAAGGACAAGGACGGCCAGTACAAGTGGGGCGGCGCGTCGGAAGACACGCTGCGGGGCCTCAAGCTCTTCTCTGAGGCGTACCGGTCCGGGCTGCTCGCGCAGGACTTCTACACGGTCAAGAACGAGGAGCACGGCGCGTACTTCAACGTGCAGGGCATCGCCGGCGCGACGTTCTTCCAGGCGCCGACGTCGAACCTGCAGCCGTACTACAACGACTTCAAAAACAACCTGGGCATCGACCCGTACGAGAACATCATTCTGGCGACGGTGCTCGGGGAAGACGGCAACTACCATCAGGTCGACCTGATCAACTACTGGGGCACGATCATCTTCAGCCCGGATATCAAGGATGAAGTGTTCGAGCGCTACATGGACATTCTCGACTACAACGCGACGCGCGAAGGTTACATCATCACGAACATGGGGCTGAAGGACGTCGACTGGACGTACGACGACAGCGGCAACATCGTCTCCCTCTACGACGAAGAGAAGGAAGGCAAGCCGCTGGCCGGCACGACCGGCAAGTATCCGTCCTGGGGCTATCTGCTCGGCAGCATTATCCTGTTCGACGACTTCGCCTTCGACAACCCGAACACCGACGAGCGGCTGCGGGAACTGTCGAAGAAGGTGTATCGCGAGCGGACCGAGATCGCGACGCCGGAGACATTCACGGCAATCGACTGGGATTACTACACCTACGATTCGCCGAGCAAGAGAAGGGCGGAAATCGACTACTACACCGAATACGCAAACCTCATCACGCAGTCGGGCGACATCGAGGAGAACTGGAGAAAATGGGTCGATTCGAAGATGCCCCTCATCCAGCCTGTCCTCGACGAGCTGAATGAGAAGTTCGGCGGCTGAAACGCGTGAGGCTGAATTCGTAATCCAGGCGGTTCCGGGCAGATCGCGGCCGATTTGCCCGGCGCTTGCCTTTCGGGGAGTTGCCTATGGACAACAACGCTTTGATTCGCCGCATCATCAGGTCGAAGGAGACGTACATGCTTCTCCTGCCCGGCGTCATCTGGTTCGTGATCTTCGCCTACATTCCGATGTACGGACTGACGCTGGCGTTCAAGACGTACAAGGCCAATCTCGGCATTTTCGGCAGTCCGTGGGTCGGTTTCGAGAAATTCGAGTACGTCTTTCGCGATCCGGCCTTCATGGAATCGGTCTGGCGGACGATCTGGATCAATCTGGGCCGGATCGTGTTCACGTTTCCGGTGCCGATCATTCTGGCGCTGCTGCTGAACGAATTGCGCATGCGCCGGTTCAAGCGAACGGTCCAGACCATTTTCACTTTTCCCCACTTCCTGTCCTGGATTATCGTGGCCAGCGTCCTGATCAATTTTCTCGACATGCAGGGGATGGTGAACGGCATCATCCGAATGTTCGGCGGTGATCCGGTCAACTTCCTGGGGAACACGACCATTTTCCGCCCGCTGCTCTACATTACGGACAACTGGAAGAACGCCGGCTGGACGATGATCATTTATCTGGCCGCCATCTCGGGCATTGATACGGAGCAGTACGAATCGGCGCAGCTTGACGGCGCGACGCGGCTGCAGACGATGTGGTACATCACATTGCCCGGCATCATGAACACGATCGTCGTCATGCTGATTCTGGCGACGGGCTATATCATGACCGCCGGTTTCGACCAGATCTTCAACATCAGCAACGCGGCGACCGCGAAGGCGGGCGAAATTCTGGACATCTACATCTACCGGATCACGTTCCAGTCCGCGGCGGACTTCTCGTTCTCGACCGCCGTCAGCCTGTTCCGGTCGATCGTGAATTTCGCGCTGCTGCTGCTGGCCGACCGCATCTGCAAGATGCTCGGTTCGGAGGGGCTCTTCCCGCCGATCCGCAAGGCAGCCCGCGCGCGTGCGAAAGGAGCGGCGTGAATATGGCAGAGGTCAAAACGATGCCCGAACCTGCCCGGCAAACCGTCCGGCGCAGACGTTCGAGTCATAACCGCATCGAGCCGCTGGACATTGCCCTGGTCATCATCCTTGGCGTGTTGGCGCTGCTGATTGTCATTCCGTTCATCAACGTTCTTGCGATCTCGTTCGTCACCCAGCAGGAGTATCTGAAGACGTCGATCCTGCTGTTCCCGAAGGAATTCACGCTGGAGAACTATCAGGCCATGTTCGAAGACGGACGGATCTGGACGGGGTATCGCACGACCACGATCCTGCTGCTCATCGGCGTGCCGATCAACCTGTTCCTGACGACCAGCATGGCGTATGGGCTGAGCCGGCCGGATTACCCGTTCAAGCGGTTCTTCATCTTCTTCGTCGTCGTCACGATGATGTTCAACGGCGGCATCATTCCGATGTACCTGCTGATGAAGCAGCTCCATCTCATCAACTCGCTCTGGTCGGTCGTGTTCGCATACGGCATCAACGCCTTCTATCTGATCATCATGATGAACTATTTCTCGAATCTGCCGATTGCCCTGTCGGAATCGGCGAAGCTGGACGGCGCGGGTGAATGGACGATTCTGCTCAAGGTGATCCTGCCGCTGTCCATGCCGATCATGGCGACGATGACGCTGTTCTACGCGGTCGACCGGTGGAACGAATGGTTCAACGCGATGATTTTCATCCGCAAGGGCAATCTTACCGTCCTGCAGCTGGCGCTCCGGTCGATCGTCATCGACTCGCAGATCAGCCAGCAGCTCAATGTGTCGAACATCCAGACGGACAAACAGTTCACGGAAGGGATGAAAATGGCCGCCGTCATCGCCTCGATGCTCCCGATCATGTGCGTGTTCCCGCTCCTGCAGCGGCACTTCGTCAAAGGGATGCTGATCGGCGCGATCAAGGCGTGAGCTGCCGGACGGCCATTGGAGTCAGACGAGGCGCATCGGCATCCGGTGCGCCCTTTAAAAAGCACAAAGGCATGGAGAGGAGAGGACGTTCGCATGGTCAGTCTCAGAATCGCAAAAACGGAAAACGGTTATGTCCAGGGGCTTCCGGCAGCGGATCCCCGCATCACCAGTTTCAAGGGCATCCCGTTCGCCGCTCCGCCCGTCGGGGAGAACCGCTGGCGGGCGCCGCAGCCCGCGAAGAACTGGGACGGCGTGCTGAAAGCGTACGAGTTCTCGCCGATCCCGCTGCAGGTTCGGCAGGAGATCGATGTCAACAACATCTACACCCGTGAATGGGCCGTCGATCCGGACATCGCGATGAGCGAGGATTGCCTGTACCTGAACATCTGGACGCCGGCGAAAAGTCCCGACGAGAAGCTGCCGGTGTTCGTCTGGTATTTCGGCGGCGGGCTGCAGGTCGGGCATGCGTCCGAGATGGAGTTCGACGGCGAGCGCATCGCCCGCAGGGGCATCGTCGTCGTCACGATCAACTACCGGCTGAACGTGTTCGGATTTCTGTGTCATCCGGAGATTACGGCGGAATCGCCGGACGCCCCCGCCAACTTCGGCCATCTCGACCAGCAGTTCGCCACGCAATGGGTGAAGCGCAACATCGCGGCGTTCGGCGGCGATCCGGACAATATCACGATCGGCGGCCAGTCCGCCGGCGGCGGCAGCGTCCTCGCCCAGCTCACCTCGCCGCAGAACGAAGGCCTGTTCAACAAGGCGATCATCATGAGCGGCATCTTCTCGCCGGTGTATCCGGGCCAGCGCGGCCCCGGCGTGCGGGAGACGCTCGCGGAAGCCGAGCAGGAAGGCATCAAGTTCTTCGAGTATCTCGGCGTCTCCTCGCTGGCGGAAGCCCGCAAGCTCGATGCGGTGTACATCCGCGACAAGATGGTCGAGTACAAGCGGTTCTGGGGCGCCGTCGTCGACAACAAGTTCTGCGTCGGCCATCCGTTCGAGCGGTTCCTCCGGAATGAACGCTGGAACGTTCCCATTCTGTGGGGGAACACGACCGACGAGTTCATCAGCCGGCCGCAAGTCGGCTCGATCGAAGAGCTCCGGCAGATGGCCGAAGGCGTGTTCGGCGAAGACGCGGACCGGTTCCTCGCGTTGTGCGGAGCTGATTCGGGCGATCTGGAGCAGGCGCTCAAGGCGGCGTCGGTCAATACGATCGAATACGCGATACGCGTCGCTTCCCGCGCCAATGCCGCAGCCGGCGCCGGCACGCCGCTGTACTATTACAAATTCGACGCGGAAATTCCGGGCTGGGACAACCCCGGGACGTTCCATTCGGTCGATCTCTGGTTCTTCTTCGAGACGCTGGCGAAGTGCTGGCGGCCGTTCGTCGGCAAGCATTACGATCTGGCGCGCCAGATGTGCAACTATTGGGCGCACTTCATCCGCTCGGGCGATCCGAACGGCCCCGATTCGACGGGTGAAGATCTCCCGCGGTGGGAGCCGTACACGGAGGAAGCGCCGTACGCGATGGTGTTCGGCGACAAGTCGGAATTCGTCAGGGAGCAGCCGGGAGAGATGATCCGGTTCCTGGTCGAGCAGAATTTCAAGCGCAAGTAAACGACATCATGATCGGGGAGGGATGGCCGTGCGGCTGGTGAGCGGCGATTACACGCTGCTGTTCAAGGATGGCGGCGTCGAGGTGCATCGGGACGGCAAGATGCTGTATTACAACAGGCGGCCGATGTTCGTGACGGTGAAGACGGTCTTCGCGGTGAACGAATTCTACGACGGGGCGTACGACGATGTCGCCGAAGACGGCGGGCGGGTCGTCGCAGGCGGCGTGCTCACCGTGCCTTCGGGCTCGATGTTCGCGTTCATGGACACTTATGAGGCCGCCGGGACGGGGTTCAAGGTAAGCCGTCGCGTGAAAGTGCTGCGGGCGGCGGACGATCTCGGCTTTTCCACCAAAATCTCGTTCGTGATGGCGGAGTCGGACGATCCCCGCGACTACTGGTGCTTCGCGCCGGGCGTCTGGTACAAGCAGAACGAGTTCGCGCCCGACACCGTCATCGGCAAGGATCTGGACTGCGAGTATTTCTGGCGGATGGAGACGTGCTATGCGCTGCCGCTGTTCGCCATGCAGCACACCCGGTCGGGGGAGACGGCGTCGCTGTCCCGCTGGGCCGCGGACGTGACGATGCCGTCCACGGACATCCTCCGGGCGGAAAACCATACCGACCCGAAGTGTACGACCGGCGCCATCGGGATGAGCCGGCCGGAAAGCCTCACCCTGAACTACATGTACTACGGATTTCCCGTGCGCAAGCCGTTCGAGACAAAGGTCGACGGTTTGTCAATCGATTACGTCTACCCCGGCTGCGACGGTCAGCTGCCCTCCCGGAATCGGTTCCTCGGGCTGGATTACCGCGGGAAAACGAAATCATTCCGGCGCATCAACCATCCGGTCGTTGACGGGTTCGAGCAGCATTACGCCGTGGCCGTCCAATTCGGCCGCTACGACAGCTTCCAGCGCATGATGCGGGACAACTGGCGGATCGTGTACGAACGGATGCGCGACCGGCTGTTCGAGGTGGACAACGAGCGCCATTATCACAACTGCATGAAGCATCTGGAGCGGTACACCCGGAAATACGGCGACGCATACGGCCTGCCGTTCGCCGCGCAGCTGCCCCATATGGACATCTCGACGGTCTCGTTCCAGTTCGGGTTCGTCGGGCAGCAGCCGGGAATCGGCTATCTGCTGCTGCGCTACGGCGACATGACAGGCGATGCCGAAGCCCGGGAGAAGGGGATCGGCATCCTCGATTTCTGGGTCCGGACGGCGATGACCGAGTCCGGCCTGCCGCACATGTGCTACAATCCGAACATTCAGGGATTCGAGCCGTACCCGCATTATGTGCGGATGCTGGCCGACGGGATCGAAGCGATCCTGGACGCGTACCTCTACATGCGGGGACGGGGCGAGGAGCGGGCGGATTGGCTGGATTTTTGCCGGAAGACGGCCGATTGGCTGGTGAAGATGCAGAACGAGGACGGCAGCTTCTACCGCGCGTACAACACCGACGGCTCCGTCCGGATGGACTCGAAATCGAACACGCCCAGCGTCATCCGCTTCCTGGTCCAGTTCCATCTCGCGACCGGCGAGGAGAAGTACAAGACGGCGGCGCTCCGGGCCGGTGAATGGGCGTACGACAACAATTACCGGAACCTGGAATACCGGGGCGGCACATGCGACAACCTGGACATCCAGGACAAGGAGGCCGGGATCTACGCGCTGTTCGGATTTCTGGCGCTGTACGACCTGACCGGCGGGGCAAAATGGCTCGAAGCCGCGGTCGGCGCCGCCGACTATACGGAGACGTGGACGTACGCGTGGTCGTACCCGGTCCGCACGCCGTGGCCGAAGCATCCGTTCAACAAGTACCGCATCAGCGGGCAGAGCATCATCACGATCGGCGGCGGGGCCGACGTTTACATGGCCGCGTGCTCCTACACCTATTACCGGCTGTATCTGATCACCGGCGATGAGCACTATCTGGACTTCGCCGAGTTCCTGCACAAGAACACCCGGCAGTCCACCGACATCGACGGAAGCGTCGGCTACGCGATGCCCGGCATCGGCCACGAGAGCGGCAATTTCACGAGCCAGACGCTGCAGAGCCACTACCACTGGCTGCCCTGGTGCACGTTCGTTCAGGCCGAGCCGCTCCTCAGGCTGTATGACACGTTCGGCGTCTTCGAAATCGCGGACGCCCAGAAGCTCAGCCCGGAGGAGAGGGCAAGGCGCAATCGCATTTATGACGGACTCTCGGGAAGCGCGGGCTGACTTTCGCCCCGCTTCTGGTATTCCCGCGGCGTGAGCCCGGTCAGCCGCTTGAACTGCCGGCTGAAGTGCTCCACGTTGCGGTAGCCGCACCGGAACGCGACTTCGGCGACGCTCAGGGAGCCGTAGTACAGGTACTCCTTCGCCAGCCGGATCCGGTTCTGGATGACGTCGTCCATGCAGGAGACGCCGAATGTTTTCTTGTAGATGGACTGCAGATAGCCCGGGCTGATCTTGAGATAGTCCGCCATGCGGGGGATTGTCCAGTGATCGCACGGGTTGTTCTGGATCGCGACGCGCAGCTTGAGCAGGTTGTAGTGCTGCGGCGTGATGTCGTTGCGGAAGCAGGACTCCAGCAGTTTGTTGAACAGCGTCCGGAGCAGGCACCGGATGGAGGAGTCCTTGCAGTTCTTGTTGAAGTTGTGCTCGATGACGAGCAGCTCGAACAGCTTGTGGCAGTAGTCGGGATCATCCAGGGAAAAGGGAACGCCGCACGGCACCGGGGTTTCCGTCACAAAAGGCTCGTCCGTCGTGAAGCGGATCCAGTTGTTCACGAACCGGTCCCCGGACGCGCGATAGTAAACTTTCTGGCCCGGGCGGTAGAGAACGGCGCTGTAGGCCGGGTATTCCCTGAGTTCCCCTTCCACCCAGAACAGGGCCGGGGTCTTCGTGAAGACGAGGAGCCAGTGCGTGCCGGCGGGCACGTCGGTGACGAAATGAGGGCCGTCGTGTGCCATATCGCAATGCGCGTACAACACATGGATCATCCGAACCCCTCCGGATCGGCGTGAAGGATATCTACAGCGTAAAGGAACGGATCGGGGCAGGTCAATATGGAGTGAATGGAGGACAGGCATGGAAGTCAGGCAAGTGATGGACATTCCGGCAGGCGCGCTGCGGGCGGCTGCGAAGGAACATCAGGGCACGTTGACGGAAGTTTCGTATCCGGTGCGAAACTATATCAATGCGTCCCGGCAACTCGTGACGGACGTGCGGGCCGACGCGGCGGAAGCGGGCAGGGAGACGGTGCGGGGCGAGGCCATCGTCAAGACATGCAACGTTTATCTGCCCGCCGGCTACGACCGGGAGCCCGGACGGCGCTACAACGTCCTGTATCTGCTTCACGGCGTGGGCGGGGATGAATATGAATGGCTGCGGGGCAGCGGCGAGGCGGACGGGCGGCATGCCATCTGCAATCTGCTGGACCATCTGATCGCGGAAGGCGAGATCGAGCCGCTTATCGCCGTGTTCCCCAACGGGCGCAGCGCCCATGATTACGCCGACCGGTCCTTCAACGCAGAGGGTACGAACCTGCTCGGCTTCTATTATTTCGACTACGAACTGAGGTACGACCTCATTCCGTTCATCGAATCGAAATACCGGACATACGCAGACATCGCGGATACGTCGTCTGCGGGAATCTCCGCAAGCCGCCGGCATCGGGCGATCGCCGGCCTGTCCATGGGCGGCATGCAGGTGCTGAACCTGGTCATCGGCGGCTGGCGGTGCGATTCGGTGGCGTACACGGAGAACCGGCACAACTGGCGGAACGGGCTGGACACGACGGTGCGCGCGCCGGGCATGACCGATCTGTTCGCGTACGCCGGCGCGTTCTCGAACGCGCCGACGTCGAGCGGCGGACGCGTGCTGGGCGAAAGTCTCGGGTCCTCGGCGTTCCGGCTGGATCTGCTGTACATGACCTGCGGCGACCGGGACGAGATTTCCTTCCCGGTGTATAACGATGCGATCGAAGGCCTCGCGGAAGCCGCGGGGGACAAGCTCGGCGGCCTCCGCCAGGTCGTCATTCCCGGCGGCGTGCACGATTTCGGCGTGTGGAACCACGGCGCGTACAATTTCGCCCGGCTGGCGTTCCGTTGACGGAGGGCGGCGCCGTCCGGCGCGTTCCCGGAAGCCGGAGCCGTTGCCGTATACTTGCGGACGGCCGGAATTCTCCGCCGCGTACAACATCGACGTCGTCGCGACGGACAGGGCGGCCGGATCATGGCCGGCCTGCTTCGCCGCCTGCCGGTACAGTTCCACGGCCGGCTTGAAGGCTCGCGCCGAGGATGACGGTGTATATACAACTGACGGATCCGAAATGAATGTCAAGGTTCGCGCACGTGGATATTAAGCTTTATTGCTTTCCAAGCCTTCAAGGAATGGTTTGCGACTTGAGTGATTTTAAGGGCTTTATTGGAACATGGAATGAAAGAAGATCGCTTTATCCTGTCTTCTTGGCCAGGATCGTGGCGATCTTCTTGACGTTTTGATGGTGTTGACCAATAAAACTACATCATGTAGATTTAATTTAACCTACAATGGAAAAGGAGGGTGACCATGGAAAAACTGCAGAAAATGTCCGAAGCCGAGAAACAAATTATGGACATCATTTGGTCCTGTGCCCGCCCGGTAACGACGGCTGAAATCTTGACCAGACTGCCGGAAGACAAGGCATGGAAGCAAAACACCGTCATTACGTTTTTGGCGCGTTTGATGGAAAAGGGCATGGTCAAAGCGACAAGGGCAGGAAGGGCGAATCACTATGAGGCTTGTTTGACCGAACAGGAATACCTGAATCTCGAAACCAAACGGTTTATCCGGGATGTTCATCGGGGTTCCGTGTTCGGCTTGATCAACACGCTGTGCGACAGCGGAGATCTGACGAAGGAAGATATTGAAGCATTGATGAAACGATTGCAAGAGCAGAGAGGCCGGCATGAATGATTTCTGTTATGCTTTGCTCCTGATGTCGGTCGCAGCGTCCATCCTGTACCTGTTGTTGAAACTTTTCATCCCGTTGGCGCCGGGCATCGTCCCGAATACGGCGGAGTCTCCGTTCGATGCGCTGATTGAACGGGTGAGCCGGAAATGGCGGGAACCAACGGCCGTTCCGGAAGCAAGCCATCTGAGCACGGCGGAACAGACGGGCAACATTCCCGAAGACGGCCATTACTATTTCATTCTGCAAAACGAATCGAAAACGGCATCGTGTGAAAAGGTGGAGCTGCCGGTTCATTATCAAATTCGTTCGTAAATCATCGCGTGATGCAACGAGCGGCATGCTTGCTTCATGGAGAGCATGCCGCTTTTTCATGCAATCATGCCGCCGGGCAAAATAAAAAGTCTTGACGATCATGCGGTACACTGACGAAAATGATGATTAAATGCGGCGGGGTCCAATTTTTTATCAATATTTATAAACTTGGTTTTACAATATAAAACGAGCTGAATGGATTGTCCGCGGCTTGTTGACCGGGGGGAGCATGGACGATGTCAAGGATCATGGATGTGCTGAGGCGTTACCTGAAGGGCAAATCGATCATCCGGACGATGATGTTCTCCTTTTTGACCGTGAACATCTTGCTGCTGCTCCTTCTCGGGCTGCTGTCCATCCGCGATTCCACGGCGAGCCTTACCGAGGAATTGACGCAATCCAGCTACAAGATCATGGAACAAGCGGCAAGAGGGCTGAGCTTCAATCTTGAAGAGGCGACGCGTCCGCTGGTGATTCTCGCGGGCCATTATTCCGTCAGGGCGTTGATGAATCCGGGCAGACAATTGGATGTCGAAGGCCGCATCCAGCATGAGCGGAATCTTGCGGATGTCGCCTTCGGTGTGACATCGCTGCAATCGTTCATCAGCGACATCCTGATCCTGGGCGAAAACGGCTATGTGAACAACCTGGACGGCCGGATTACCTTGCGCTGGAATTATCCGTTCACCGAACAGGACTGGTTCAGGCAGGCGGTGTCGGGGACTCCGAACAGGGGCTTCATCCCGCTCGGGCTCCACAAGCAGGACTATTACATGGAGAAATACATTTCGAAATACGATCAGCCTACGCTCTCGATCGCCCTGCCCGTCAACGATCACACCCGCAAGCCGATCGGCGCGGTCATCGCCAATCTTGATTTGAACAAGGTCAGCGGCATGTTCGAGTTGACCGCCAATCAGAACAATCAGTCCGTGTTCATGATCGACAGCCGGCAGACCATCATCGTGCACAAAGATGCCGAAGCCATCGGCACCCGCTTGGCGTTCAAGGGCATCGAGCGGATCCATGCCGAAGAATCCGGCAGCTTCATTACGGATATTGACGGCCGGGAGACATTGGTGACTTTCCACCCGACAACCGTCAAGGGGTGGAAGATGGTGTCGACGATCCCGATGTCCGTGATCCGCGGGCAGGCGGATTCGCTGAAATCCAATCTGTTCGGGTTTATTTATCTCTGTCTGCTGCTCAACCTGCTGATTTCCATCGTGATCACCGTGCGCATCTCCCGGCCGTTCGGGCGGCTGCTCTCCGCACTGGACAAAATCGGCGAAGAGAGCGTCTATGTCATTTCGAACCATTACAAATACCGCGAGCTGAATGTGATCGGCGGCAAGTTCAAGGAACTGGTCCTCCGGATCCAGACGCTGGTCAGACAAAACTACCAATCGGAACTTGCGCGCAAAGATGCCGAATTGAAAACGCTGCAATCGCAGATCAATCCGCACTTTCTGTTCAATACGCTGCAGCTCTTGCAGACCGAGATCGTATGCGGCAGCACGGAGGAATCGAATCATCTGGTGCTCTCGCTGAGCAGCTTGCTGCGGTATTCCATGAAGCAATCGGAAGAAATGGTCGAACTGGGGCGGGAAATTCAGAACGTCAAAGATTACCTGTACATCCTGAACAAAAAGTATGACAACCGGATCGATATCGAGTACCGCATCCCGGACCAGGAGATTTTGAAACACCGAACGATCAAGTTGATTCTCCAGCCGATCATCGAAAACGTCGTGCTTCACGGTTTCGGGGAAAATCCGGTGTCAGCCCGCGTGCGGATCGGCGCCGTATCGGTCAAGAAAGGGATTCTGGTCGCCATCCGGGACAACGGCAAAGGCATGACCCGGCAGCAACTCCGAATGTTGAGGGCGCAGCTCGATGACCCGGACCACAGGCCGGAACACATCGGCCTTTACAACGTCAACCAGCGGATCCGATTGAAATTCGGACCGGATTACGGATTGCGGATCCGAAGCAAACCCGGAGCGTTTACGGCCGTTTACGTCGTGCTGCCGAAAGTTTGAATGTCAGGGAGGTTGCGACATGAAACTGCTGATTGCGGACGATCAAATTTCGCTCCACCGATATCTGGACAAGGTCATGGACTGGGGCGCGATGGGATTTACGGAGGTGCAGCATGCCTACGACGGTGAGGAAGCGGCCGCCAAGGTCGCGGCATTCCATCCGGATATCCTGATCCTGGACATCCATATGCCGATCTTGAACGGGATCGAATCGCTCAAGCGGGTCAGGCAGTCCGGCCATTCGCCGAAAACGATCATCCTGAGCGCTTATGACGAATTCGAATATGCGAGGGACGCGATTCATCTTCAGGTCTCCCGTTACTTGCTGAAACCGGTCGACGCCGTGCAGCTTCGAAACGCGCTCGAGGAGTTGATCCGGGAGTCCGAAGCGGCCTTCCGGCAGACGATCGGCGCCGAGCTCGACCGGATGCTGTATACCGGGGAGATGGAGGCCGAAGCGCTGCAGACGATTCGCAAGGGGTTCGATTACCTCGGGATCGACCGATTCGCCGTGATCACTTGCGCAGACGGTGCGACGGACGGCCATTATGCCCGCTGGCTTAAGGAACAGGCCGCCGGTTCATTCAAATGCGCGATTGCCGGCAAAAGCAAACATGGAAGCGTGGTCCTGGTCGGCGGAAAGGATCCATTGTCAGGCGGCATGCTGCGGGAGTTCATCGAGTCTCTTCTTCAGCTTCCGGATGCGCCATGCGGCTCGCCGCCGCCGATCGGGATCAGCTCGGTCGCCCAGGATGCCGCGGTTCTGCCGCAGCTGATCGCGGAGAGCGCCCGGGCCGCGGCGGCGCCCGCCGAGACGGGCTCCAGGCTCCAGGATACGATCAGGCGGATCAAAAAGCATATCGACGGCAGCTTTCACGAAGACCTGACCTTGCAGTCCGTCGCGGATCGATTCCGGATCGACAAATACCAGTTGTGCCGGGTGTTCAAGAAGGAGTTCGGCGTCAATTATTGGTCATATGTCATGAAAGTGCGGATGGAGAAAGCCGCCGAACTGCTCGCCGGTACGGAATGGAAGAACAGCCTCATCGCGGAGCGGACCGGATTTTTGGACGAAAGCCATTTCAGCCGCGCGTTCAAAAAGTTTTACGGCATAACGCCCAAGGAGTACCGCCGCAGACATGCCGAAGCCCGCTGAACGTCCGAAAGTGCAACAATTGACAACTCGACCCGCAAGATTTTGAATTCCGATTCGGAGCAGGCTCCATTATACTTCAACATGTAGAAATTGAAAGTGCTTACAAAACAACGGACAGGGGGATGCGCAAGCATGATCAAAAGATTGACATGGCCATTGATGGTCATTCTGTGTGCTGCACTCGTGCTGACGGCATGCGGTCAAAGCGGCAATAAAGGAACGAACGGCGGGACGAGCGGCGGCGAGTCCAAAAACGCCGATGCGCCGAAACCGGTTACGCTCAGCATTCTGTCGTGGAACAACGAACAGGAGATGAAGCCGGTCCTTGACGGGTTCAAGGCGAAATATCCCCATATCTCGTTCGACTTCTCGTTCGCGCCGCCGGTCACCGATTATATCGCGAAGCTGCAGACGATGCTGCTGTCGGATACGGCACCGGATATTTTCATCATCGCCGCGGAGAACCGCAACGAGATCATCGACGGCGGTTTCGCGATGGATCTGACCGACCAGCCGTTCATGTCCGTCATGCTGGACAGCAACAAACCGATGCTGAGCAAGAACGGCAGGACGTACGGCTTCACGCAGACGGGATGGGCCGGCGGACTGTTCTACAACAAGCAGCTGTTCGAACAGGCCGGCATCGAGAAATTGCCGGAGACATGGGACGAATTCGTCGAGATCTGCCTGAAGCTGAAAGAAGCCGGCATCCGTCCGCTGTACGACCGGATGCATGACATTACGATCATTCATTCCGCCATGTTCGGCGCGAACGTGTTGACGAAGGATCCCGATTTCGACGAGAAGCTGTTCAACGGGGAGACGACGTTCGCGGAAGGCTGGACGGAAGTGCTGAAGATGTGGAAGGAAGATTTGATCGACAATGAAATTTTGACCCCCGACATGATCGGCTTGACGAGCGAGCAGGTGATGAACGAATTCGCCCTCGGCAACGTCGCGATGGTTCCCGGCGGTCCGTGGAACATCAGCACCATCGAGGCGACCAACCCGGACATCGAGTTTGAAATTATGCCGATTCCGGGCAAGGAGCCGGGCAACAAGTATTACAACGGGGCGCCCGGCGTAGGCTTCGCCATCAACAGCAAGACGAAGCACAAGGAAGAAGCGCTGCTGTTCCTCGAATATCTCAGCACGGAAGAGGGACTCCGGCAATTCGAAGAAGGAACGGGCGGCATCATTACGGCGCACGGCTACACCACCAACGTGCATCCGGCGTATCTGCCGGCCTACAACGACGGATTGATGGCAGGCCGGATCTACTTGCCGATGGTGTCGTGGGCGCGGCATCAGGAAGCGCTCCGCAACCAGTTCCTGATTGCCATTCAGGATATGGCGATGAACAAGATTACGCCGGAAGAGGCGGTCGAGCTGCTCGATAAGAAGCTTCAGGAAATGGAAAATAAATAAATCGCGAGTCCTGTAGAGAGGGTATAGGATCACCTACTACCCTCTTTTTCATCACGATCGTTGCTTGCGAAGCGCAACGGTCATGTAGCGCAGACCATTGAGGAGGCTGTTTATGACCCGAATCGTCCGCCAAGCGCAGTACCTGGTGTTCCTGGTACCGATCTTGGTCGTTTACTCCCTGTTTACGATTTACCCGCTGCTCAAGGCGTTCTTCCTGAGCTTTACGAATTTCGACGGCTATTCGAAAGTCTATGATTTCGTCGGGTTGAAAAATTATATGCGGATCTTCGCCGATGACGCCCTGCTGTCCGCGATCTCGTTCACACTGTTCTTCACATTCGCCAAGGCGCTGCTCGTGACGGTGCTGGCGATTCCGCTCGCCATGATTCTGGACCGGAAATTTCTGACCCGGAATCTGCATCGCGCCGTCTTCTTCTTCCCCTCGATCCCGAGCGGACTGCTGCTGGCCTACATCTGGGGATTCATTCTGGCGCCGATCGGATCGGGCGTGATGAACACGATTCTGCGGGAAGTGTTCGGCATCGGGCCGCAGCCCTGGCTGGCGGACCCGCTGCTCGCCAAGCTGTCCACGGTCGTCGTGGCGACGTGGGCGATCACCGGGTGGCATGCCATTCTGTATCTGGCGTTCCTGCAATCGATCCCGAAAGAATATTACGAGGCGGCCGCGATCGACGGGGCGAGCCGGCTGCAGCAGGTGCGCCACATTACGCTGCCGCTGCTTGCGCCCGCCATGACGATCAGCGTCATGCTGCTGCTCACGGGCGGGCTCAAAGTATTCGAAATTCCGTTCGCCTTGACCAAGGGCGGGCCGGGCTACGAGACGTACACGATCACCCAGGTCATCGTGCTTCGGGGGATCACGGAAACCCAGTACGGTCTTGCGTCGGCGATGTCCATCGTATTCTTCCTGATCGTGCTTTCGATCGCCGTCTTCCAGGTCACGATCATGCAGCGAAGGGAGCAGCATTTGCAATGACGGAATCCAACAAAAAAAACTGGCTGCTCGATCTCCTGATGCTCCCTGCGGGAATCGTCGCGTTCTTCCCGTTCTACCTGATCATCATCAACACGTTCAAGACGATGCAGGAGACGGCCAAGAACCCGATCGCTCTGCCGTCGAAGTGGATTTTTACAAATTATATCGAAGTGTTCGAGGGAACGGCGGTGCTGCGAAGCTTCGGCAACACGCTGACCGTCACCTTGTTCTCCGTCGTGCTGATCGTGCTGATCGGCGCCATGGGCGCGTACCCCGTCGTGTTCAACTCGAACCGGATTACGCGGCTCGCGATGCTGTATCTGCTTGCGGGATTCATGATTCCGTTCCAGGCGACGCTCATCCCGCTCTTTCAATTGATGACCGACCTGCGCTTGATCGACAAGCTCTACGGCCTCGTCATGCTGTATACGAGCGGATCGGTGTTTGTCTTCTTCCTGATGACGGGCTACATGAAGACGATCCCGCGGGATTTGTCCGAGGCCGCCGTGATCGACGGCTGCAGCATATGGGGCATCTTCTGGCGAATCATCCTGCCGCTGCTCAAGCCGATTACGATTACGAGCGTCATCTTCGAGACGATGTGGATCTGGAATGACTTTCTGGCGCCCATGCTGTTCCTGAACTCGTCCTCCAAGTCGACGCTCGTCCTGCAGATCTACAAGGCGAAGGGCGAATTCAACGTCCAATGGCCGATGTTCATGACGCTTACGGTGATCACGCTGATCCCGATCTTCATCTTCTTCCTGCTCATGCAGAAACATATCGTCAAAGGCATCGCGGCCGGCGCGGTGAAAGGATGACGATCTGCGGGAAGGCGACCTCAGCCGATGTCTGGGGTCGTTTTTTTATTGCTTCCAAGTTGTTGTTGACAAAAAACTAACCAATGGTTATATTTGAATCAACAAAAACTAACCAATGGTTATAAGGTGGCGGCCATGCGGAAACAACATCAGTCGCGGGCGGAACGGACGAAACGGAACATCATCGCGGCGGCGGCGGAATTGTTCGCCGAGCGGGGGTTCGAAGCGGTCACGATGCGGGAGATCGCGGCGCGGGCGGGCTGCTCCCACACCGCGATCTACCTCTATTTCACCGACAAGGAAACGCTGCTGCAGCATATTTCCGTGCCTCCATTGCAGGAACTGCGGGAGGAGCTCGCCGGCATTCTCGCGAACGACGCGGCCCCGGAAGCGCAATTGAACGGCATGTGCATGACCTGGATCCGGTTCTGCCTGTCGCACCGGAACCTGTACGACGTGATCTTCAATGTCGGAGCGGAGCGGGTGGACGAGAAGGACCCGAAGCTGGAGATGAACCGTCTGCGGAACGAACTGTTCGGCATGCTGATGCAGGCGATGCGGGGCTGCCTGCCGCCCGGAACCGGCGAGGAACGGCTGCTGGCATGCACGCGCATCATGTTCTACATGGCATACGGCATTGTCGGGACGTACCGGCATTCGCCCGAGTCGCTGGATGAGCTGATGGCGAGGCTGGGCCCGACGTTCCGCGACGCGTTCCGGGCGCTGCTGATCGGTTTCAATGCCATTATCGAAGAAGGAGGCAATGGGGGATGAATGTGACCAGGGTATCGGAACATATCTGGAGCGTCCATACTTGGCTTGTCTTCCCGATCACGGTATGGCTCGTGAAGGAGGAGGACGGCGTCACATTGGTCGACGCCGGCATTCCGAAGATGGCGAAGGGGATCAACAACGCGATCCGCTCCCTCGGAATCGGGCCGCTGAAGCGGATCGTGCTGACGCACGGCCACTCCGATCACGTGGGCGCGGTCAAGCGGCTGCTGCAGGAATGGCCGGGCGTGCCGGTCTATGCGCACCGGCTGGAGATCCCGTTTGCGACGGGGGAAGCGCCTTACCCGGGCCGCAGGAAGGCGGCGCAATATTTGCCGGGCGGGCTGCCCCGGCCGCTTCCCGAAGGCGCGGGCGGCCGGCTCGAACCGATCGGCGGGCTGAATCCGTACTGGACGCCCGGCCACGCGCCGGGCCATGTCGTCTACCATCACGTGCAGGACGACGTGCTGCTGGCCGGCGACCTGTTCAACGCGAAGCGCGGGCGGCTCCACTTCCCGCTCTTCACGTTCGACAAGGCGCAGGCGCTGGAGAGCAGCCTGATTGTGCGGGAGCTCAAGCCGGCGCATATGGAAGTGTGCCACGGCGGTCCGGTGCGGCGTCCGGCCGACCGGCTCGACGATTACCTGCGGGCGCATGCGCGCCATGCCGGAGCGGGAGCGCAAGCCTGACAATACACGGATAAAGGCGGGATTGGCATGGATAGGGAGGAATTGTTCCACCGGATCCGGTCGCGCTGCCTGTCCCTTCCGGGGACGAGCGAGCGGATCAGCCACGGGGCGCCGGCTTTCTTCATCGACGGCAAAAAATGTTTCGCGCAATACCGGGTCAACCACCATGGAGACGGACGGATCGCGCTCTGGTGTTCCGCCCCGCCGGGCATGCAGTCCGTGCTGACGGAGTCGAACCCGGACCTTTACTTCGTTCCGCCTTATGTCGGCCATCTCGGCTGGATCGGCCTGCGGCTGGACCGCGGCGCGGAATGGGACGAGATCGCCGGCGTGCTCGAAGACGCGTATTTGAGCAGGGCGCCGAAGAAATACAGGAAGCCGCCGGGATGACATTCGCTACTCCATGCTCCGCGAACCCGCCGCTCGATCCCGGCAGGCCGGGGCGGGGCGGCGCAGCAGCAGCCAGATTCCCGTGCCGATGATCACCGTATAGATGAGCAGCGCGGCGAACGCGGCACGGTAGCCGGCCAGCGCCTCCGGGGATTGCGGGGCGTGGAGCAGCTGCCCGCGGGAAAACCAATCGGCCGCGGACACCAGCATCGCCAGACTGACGGAGGCGCCGATCTGCGGCGCGACATTCCACAGGCCGGCGGCGGCTCCCTGGTCATCGCGGGCAAGACCGTTCGTCATGGCGACGGAGGAGCCGACCATGATACAGCCGACCCCGATGCCGATCAGCACGGTTCCCGGCAGGATATGGGCAAGATACGCATCCTGCGCCGCAAGCTGCGACAGCCGCCAGCTCCCGAGCGCGAAAGCCGTGGCTCCCGCCAGCAGGACCGGCCTTGTCCCGAAGCGGGAAATCCATCTTCCGGCCAGATTGGCCGCAAGAATGACGGTCAGCTCCTGGGGGAGGAAAGCGGCGGCGGCCCGGAGCGGCTCGAATGCCATCGCCTGCTGCATGTACAGCGTCAGCATGAAAATCGACGGTCCGATCACGCTGCCGAACAGGAACGCCGCAACCGCCGCTCCGGAGAAAGCCTGCCCGGACAGCAGGTTCAGCGGCAGCAGCGGATGCGCCGCCGCGCGCTCGATCCGGACGAACAGCGCAAGCAGCAGGACGGACAAGGCCAGCAGCAGGACGGTCCAATACGCATCCCGCATCGTTCCGCCTTCGGACAGCGCGAGCACCAGACAGCCGATGCCCAGCGTCGCCGCCATCGCGCCCGCAAGGTCGAGCGGCCGCCGGTCGCCGGCCCGATCGGCCGGCAGGATCGGCAGCGCGGCCGCGACGAGCAGGCCGGTCAGCACCGTGAGGAAGAACACGGCCCGCCATCCGAACCATTCGGTCAGCGTTCCGCCGAGAATGAGCCCGGTGACGAACCCGACCGCCGACACGGAGCTGAGAATTCCCATCGCCCGGTTGCGGGGCGGCCCCTCCGGGAAGAGCGCCGCGACAAACACGAACACCATCGGCGCAATGAGCGCCGCGCTGAGTCCCTGCAGCGCCCTCGCCGCGATCAGCACCCCGAAGGCGGGCGCGAACCCGGCCGCCGCGGATGCCAGGGCGAACAGCCACGCCCCCGCGGCCAGCGTCCGCCGCCGGCCGAACCGATCCCCCAGCCGGCTCCCGACAAGCAGAAATCCGCCGAAACAGAGCGTGTACGCCGTCGTGATCCATTGCAGCCGGCCCGACGCGGCGCCGAACTCCTGCTGGATGGAAGGAAGCGCGATCTGCACGATGGAGGCGTCCAGCAGCACCATCAGCTGCGCGACGCAGAGCAGCAGCAGCGCCGCGTTTGCCGTGTTTTTGGATCGAGTGCGCATCGCGATCATTGTCCGCCTCAGTGGATCGTCTTGACCAGACCGCCGTCGATGATGCTGTCCGTTCCGGTGATGATCGCGGCGCTGTCGGAGGCCAGGAAGACGATCAGATTCGCCACTTCATGCGGCTCGGCGAACCGGCCGAGCGTGATGCCGCGCTCCAGGGCGAACTTGCGCACGGCTTCCTCGGTCGCGGGTTCGGGCAGCCTTCCCGCCCACATGTGATTCTGTTCGTCCTGAGCCGGGAAGGGTACCGCGTCCGGGGAGCGGTCAACGGACAGGAGGCGCTCGAGGAAATGGACCGCTCGCCCGCGGATCTGGTCGTGCTGGACGTCATGATGCCGGTCATGGACGGATGGGATCTGTGCCGCGAACTGCGGCGGATCAGTCCGGAATTGCCGATCATCATGATTACGGCCAAGCACGAGACCAGCCAGAAGGTGAAGGGGTTCGACCTGGGCGCCGACGACTATCTCGTGAAGCCGTTCGACCCGCCGGAGCTGGTGGCCCGCATCAAGGCGGTGCTGCGCCGGTACCGGATCGCGGCCGACAAGCGGATCGTACTGGGAAGCCTCAAGCTGGACCGGCTGCAGGGGACGGCGTCGGTGGACGGCGTGAATGTGCATCTGCCCCCGAAGGAGTTTGAGCTGCTGTATCAGCTTGCCAGCTATCCCGGCCAGATCTTCCTGCGCGATCAACTGATCGAGACGGTCTGGGGATTCGACCACGAAGGCGACGAGCGGACGGTCGACGTTCATATCAAAAGGCTGCGGGAGCGCTTCGCCGCCTATACCCATCTGTTCCGCATCGTGACGATTCGCGGACTCGGGTACCGGTTGGAGATGGAAAGCCATGATTATTATTTATGCCGTCCTCGAAATCAAGGGCCTCTCTTCATCCGAACTTCAATATTTCATCCCTACACCAGAAGGTATGAAGCAGTGGGTGGAAAAGTTTAGAGCATTGTCCGCCGAAAAAGAATGATTTGTTGTCAGACCCTTTCGGTAATGCAGTTACCGAGAGGGTCTGTTTCAATTTATGAACGTCAAGAATGCGTTTTTTTTCATGCGTTGAGCCACCTCTTTCGGCATGGGAAAGAAGGACTATCGGGGAAAGTGTCGAATACTGGAAGTTAAGGAAAAACGCCGGATTCGGTGGTGGCAACATGCTTCAACCCGGTTTATACGAGCAGGTCATCAATGACTGCCTGGAATCCGAACTGACGAAATTGAATGACGATTGGCACGCAGATAAAGGCAAATTGGACCGTGCCGAATCGGCTGCGATATTGGGACAATACATGGGGCGTCTGCTCGCGCGGGTCATGGAGTACCTCGATCAAGGAGATAAGGTGGTCAGGGACCGGGTCGCGCTCTGCAACGCCATCATCCGATACACGATTGAGTATCTCGAAAATTCGGCCGCGGACAGGCTTGATCCCGAACTGATCGCCAGCCTCAAGGGGCAGCTCATTCACCGGGACGCCGAGATGCTGCTGGAGTTGATCGACAAAAGTCGGGCTCAGGCGCCCCAATCGCGCGTCCGCCCCGACACCCCGCTGTCCGTCAGCTCTCTTTTTACCGGAGACAAAAGAGAGCCGAGCATGATGGCAGAACTGAAGAAAGAGATCGTCACGAGCGATCGGATTGACTTCTTGGTGTCGTTCATCAAGTTCAGCGGCCTTCGGCTGCTGCTCGATGAACTACGGGCGTTCACGCAGCGCGGCGGCGAGCTCCGCGTCATCACGACCAGCTACATGGGGGCGACGGACTACAAAGCCATCCAGGAGCTGGTCAAGCTGCCGAACACTGAAGTGAAAATCTCCTACGATACGAAAACGACCCGCCTTCACGCGAAGGCTTATCTGTTCTGGCGGCACACCGGCTTCAGCACGCTGTACATCGGATCCTCCAATATTTCGGAATCGGCCATGACTTCAGGGCTCGAATGGAATGTCAGGCTGTCCCAGCAAGATGCTCCGGATCTCGTTACAAAGGTCGAGGTCACTTTCGAGCATTACTGGAACAATCCGGAGTTCGTGACGTTCATCCCGCAGTTGCATGAACAACAATTGCGACAGGCCTTGAAGGCGGAGCGTTCCTGGCAACCCGATGATCACGGCGCACTGGGGTACTATTTCGACATCCAGCCTTACTACTACCAGCAGGAAATCCTCGACAAGCTTCAGGCGGAGCGGGAGGTGCACGGGAGGTACCGCAATCTCGTCGTGGCGGCGACGGGAACGGGGAAGACCGTCATTTCCGCATTCGACTACCGCCGGTACTGCCGGCAAAATCCCGGCAAGCCGAACCGGCTGCTATTTGTCGCGCATCGCAAAGAGATTCTGCAGCAAAGTCTGGCCTGTTTCCGGTCGATCCTGCGGGACCTGAACTTCGGCGACATCATGGTGGCGGGGCAGATGCCGGAACAGATTGATCATCTGTTCGTCTCCATCCAGTCGCTGAACTCCAGGGATCTGTTCGCACAGACGCCGCCGGATTTCTACGACTTCATCATCATCGACGAATTCCATCACGCGGCTGCGCCGTCGTACCAGCAGTTGTTGTCGTATTATCAGCCGAAGATATTACTTGGATTGACGGCGACGCCAGAGCGCGCGGACGGGAAGCGGGTGACGGATTATTTCGACGGCCGGGTCGCCGCGGAGATTCGTTTATACGAAGCAATCGAGCGCAAGCTGCTCAGTCCTTTTCACTATTTCGGTGTCACGGACTCGGTCGACTTAAGCGAAGTGAAATGGCGATTCGGCAAATACGACGAGACCGAACTGGAAAAAGTTTTCGTGCTGCAGGAGCGGACGGCCCGGGAGCGGGCGCGTTTCATTTTCGAGGCGGTGGAGCGGTATTGTACGGACATCCGGGATGTGATCGGGATCGGGTTCTGTGTGAGCCAGCGGCACGCCGCGTTTATGGCTGAGCAGTTCAATGCCTTCGGTGTTCCCTCCGCGTATCTGACCGCCGAATCGCTGGACGACGTGCGGGATGCGGTCAAGAAGCGGTTGGTACAGAAGGAGATCCATTTTGTGTTTGTCGTGGATCTGTATAACGAGGGTGTGGACATCCCGGAAGTGAACACCGTGCTTTTCTTGAGGCCGACGGAAAGCCTGACCGTGTTCCTTCAACAGCTCGGCCGTGGACTGCGGCTATGCGAAGGCAAAGAAGCGCTGACGGTACTCGACTTCGTCGGGCAGGCTCATCGGGAGTACAACTTCGAGCAGCGGTACCAGGCGCTCCTGCCGCGGACGCGCCGGTCGATCGTGCGTGAGATCGAGCAAGGGTTCGCCAATGTGCCGAAGGGCTGCTCCATCATCCTCGAGCGGAAGGCGCAGGAGATCATCCTCGCGCATATCCGGGCTTCGATCAACAACCTGCGGAACATCCGGCGCAAGGTCGTCGACTACTTCGCGCACCATCGGGATTGGCAGGTCGGGGAGTTTTTCGAAGATTACCACGTGAAGCCGCTCGAGGTGTATCGCCGCGACGTGACGGTCTACGGGCTGGGTGCGCGGGAGAAGGTTGTGGCTTGCGAGGAGCCGCTCGGTGATTCTCGGGAGCGGTTGTTGGCCGCCGGGCTGGAGCGGTTGTCGTTCTGCAATTCGGCGCGGTTCATCCAGTTCTCGCTGCGGGCTTTGGAGCGGATTCGCGAAGGCCGCGGTCGGGAATTGGCGGATTTAAATGCGGCCGAACGCAAAATGCTGCTCATGCTGTACTACACGTTCTGGAATGTCGGATTGTCGGATTTGGAGGGGCAGCCTTTCCGCACGGTAGAAGAGGCGTTGTATTGGCTGATCGGGCATCCGTTGGCCTATGCGGAGTTGTGCGATCTGCTGCGGTACCAGTACGAACGGATCGACATTGTCGGAAGGCCGGTCGACGGGCTCGACGAGGACATTCCGTTAGACCTGTACTGCAACTACACGACCGACCAGATTCTGGCCGCACTCGACCGGCATCAGGCGTGGAAGCACCGGCACTTCCAGGAAGGGGTCCTCTATGTAGAGGATCGGAACATGGACGTGTTCTTCGTCACGTTGGTGAAGTCCGAGAAAGACTACTCGCCGACGACGATGTACCAGGATTACGCGGTGAATGAGCGGGTCTTCCACTGGCAGTCGCAGAGCCGTACGACGGTCGATTCGCCGACAGGGCGGCGGTATATCAATCAGGGGAAGACTCGGCACCCGGTCCTGTTCTTCGTCCGCGAGAAGAAGCGGAATGAGAACGGGGTGACGATGCCCTTCACTTGCGTGGGGCTGGCCGATTACAAGAGCCACCGCGGCTCGGCGCCGATCAGCATGGAGTGGACGATGCGCGAACCGCTGCCGGCGTTTGTGCTGGATGTGGCCGGGCGGGGGTGAAGGTAATAGGGAGGTATCTTAAATGAGAGACAATTTAATTGTAATGGGTGAAATCGAGGCGCATTGGAATGTAAATTATACCGAATATTAAAATATTCGGTTGAAATGTATCATGAATGAAAGATAGTTTCTATGAGGTGGAATAAGTGAGGGAGTTATTGGGGTTGATTTCAGACTATGGATTTTTAGGGGTTCTATTGGCTTTGTTCATCTTGATTTTTCAAACAAGAGTTATTACCCTCCTTACAGCCCATTATATAGAGTTAAGGTTAGCTAGCAAAGAAGTTCAATATGCAAGAAAGACAGTTAAAACAATTGCGGAAGTTTTAATAGCATACTTTTTTATGGCTGGTCAAACATTTGGATTTTATCAATTAAATAATATAAATATAGGATTGACTTTCGATAGTACTTTCATAATTACCATCATTATCGCTGCTATAGTAATTATATGGTCAAAAATTATTGCAAGGATAAAAAAAAGAAATCCGGAATTTGTATTAAAGAACCTTCGTTTATTTGCGGGATCAATTGTATTTTTAATGGCATTTTTATTTTTGCTTCCTCCATTGTATGTGGCATCATTCATTACAGATATTGTTAAATTAGATACGAAGCAGATTCTTCTGGCATTGGTTCTGATCTTATACTTTACATTTATTTTGGTATTTACATTTAAATATATTAACGGGGAATTTGAAAATGATGTACAAAAAGAAACATCCCTGTTTGTAGAAATAAATAAGAAAATATGGTATATCCAGTATCGCACTCGTGATAATTGCATTCTTTTATCTGATAATCAATTCATAGATAAAAGTCAAAGTTTCATATTTATCGAATGGCAAGAATTCCTAAAGCAAAACCTTGTAATTGAACAACAGAAGTCAGGTCAACAAATAAGCGGTAAGCACGTTACTTACAATGAGCAAAACAACTGATTCGTTTTGATGTAAACTTCATCTTCAACCCGATCCCTTGGATCTGGCCTTTTCTTCTCCCCCGCACATATCAAATCATCCCGATCAATATCCAATCGTTGCTCTATAGTCCCCCCCTTAGCGAAGGCCTACTATAAGAAGAACGCGAAGGGGGGACTGGTCGGGAAGACTGTTGAAATACCTCTGGCAGTATCTGATGATTCTGTCGACCGTCGTGTTGCTGCTGCTGTTTCGCACCAGCGTCACAACCCCTCCGGCGTCGGATACCCCACATCCGCGACGGACTTGAACGGCATCGTCTCGCGGCGCGGGACGTACCTGCCTTCCATCTGCTCGATGATGAGCTCGACGGCTTTGCCCGTGATGGTGTCGATGCCCTGATGGATATACAGCTCGAAGGGAAGCTTCGGATCGTCGAACGAGACGAGCGCCATGTCCTGCGGCGCCCCGGCCCATTTCGCTCAGGACGGCGTACGCGAGGCGGTCGAGTACGGTGTCGACGGCGAACACTGCCGTCACATGCGGGTTGGCTCGAAGCCGAGACTGCGTTCGTGCGTATTGGAGTTGCGGCATTGCCTTCACGACGGACCTCGGGAGAGGAGTTCATCAAGCGCTATCGTAAGATTACGAATTCGATCACGGCCATGCTGTACATCTGTGGCTGTTGCCACACGCAGATCACGGACGTGCAGCAGGAGACGACCGATCCGCGCCATCAATCTGTCCTGATCCCGCCTTATTCCATAAACAACAACCCGATCTTTTCAGGTCGGGTTGTTTTTTTGTCCGCGAAATGGCCGGAAAGGGCAACGAAAGGCAAGATTGTTGCATGGTGGGGAGCAGCCCGGACAGCCTACAATGAAAAGGTAACGGCCGGCCGCAAGACAGACGAGGAGGAAACCGAATGGAGCAAAGGTGGTCCAAGGAGAAAGCGAACGCGTGGCGGGACAGCCGGGACTGGATTGTCGGCTGCAATTTCATCCCGAGCCGCTGCATCAACCACATCGAAATCTGGCAGGAATTCGAATTTGACGACGTGATGAAAACCGTCGAACGCGAGCTCGATCTCGCCGCTTCCATCGGCATCAATTCGATCCGCATGGTGCTGCCGTTCGCCGTCTGGAAATACCAGCACGACGGCTTCCTGAAGCGGATGGATACGTTCCTCGACACTGCGCACAAGCGCGGCATCTCCCTGATGCCGGTACTGTTCGATGACTGCTGCGGCCCGAAGCCGAAGAACAAGGAGCCGCATTTCGGCAAGCAGCCCGATCCCGTGCCGGGCTATCACGGCGGATTCGCCGTGACGCCGTTCGACGGAAGCGACAGGGTCGGGTACCACCTGTGCGATGACGAGGAGAATGTGCCGGATCTCGAAGCCTACGTGCGGGATCTCGTGTCCCGATTCGGCCGGGACGAGCGCATCGTCGTATGGGATATCTGGAACGAACCCGGCAACAGCAACCGCCATGAGAGGAGCCTGCAGATGATGGTGAACGCGTTCGCCATCGCCCGCGCCGAAAATCCGATGCAGCCCCTGACGGCCGGTCCCTGGAACTTCGGCGACGGCTATACGGGGCCGTATCACGGCGTGGCCGGACTCAGCAAGATCGAGAAACTTGCGATGGATCTGTCGGACGTCATCAGCTACCACTTCTACGGCAACAAGGAACATTCGATCCGGGTCGCGGAGGAGCTGAAGCGGGAGGGGCGGCCGCTGCTCATTACCGAATGGCTGCACCGGCCGTTCGCCAATCATGTGGCCGACCTGCTGCCGTATTTCAAACAAGAGCGCATCGGCTGCTATCACTGGGGGCTTGTGGCCGGCAAGACGCAGACCTACGAACCGTGGGAGTCGATCCGCAAGGTGCCCGGCATCGATCTCACCCTGTGGCAGCACGATCTGTTCCATGCGGATCTGACGCCTTACGACGAGAAGGAAATCGAGCTGTTCTGCAGCCTCTGCCTGCAGGATAGCCGCGCCTGAAAGATGGCTAGAGAAGATAACGAAAGGCAAGATCGGGTTGTGGATGCGTCAATCGCGGCCCCTTTACAATGATCACAAACGAAGTCATCCATCCATCGAGGGAGGTCTATCCATGACAGACAGATGGTCCAGACGAGCGTTCGCGGTGCTGGCAAGCCTGCTGCTGGTCATCGCAACGGCTTGTTCGAGCGGCGGCAATAACGCGGGCACCGCAGATCAGCCCGGCAATGCGGGGAACAACGAATCGGCCGGCGAAGACCGGACCGCGGCCGAACCGGGCGAGCCCGCCGATCCGCTCGGCAAATACGATCCGCCCATCGAGGTGGTCGCGGTCCGCGATCTGATGGCCGGCTCCACCGAGGCGGACATGAATGACAACATTATCAACCAGTATTACGAGAAAGACCTCGGCATCAAATTGAAATACAAATGGACGGTCATCGGCGACCAGTACGAGCAGCGGGTCAATCTGACGCTGGCGTCGGGCGATCTGCCGGACATGATGGTCGTCAACCTCCGGCAGCTGCACCAGATGATCGACGCCGGACAGGTCGAGGACCTGACGGCCGCGTGGGAAAACTACGCTTCCGACGACCTGAAGCAGTCGCTGACGGCGAACGGCATGGACAGCTTCGAAATGGCGACGGTCGACGGCAAGCTGTACGGCATTCCGCTTATCACGCCGATGGTCGACACCGCGCACGCGCTTTTCATCCGGGAAGACTGGCGCCAGAAGCTGGGCCTTCCCGAACCGAAGACGTATGAGGACCTGGAGAAGATCATGTATGCGTTTGCAACCCAGGATCCGACGGGCACCGGCAAGAAAACGTACGGCCTGAACATCACGAAGGACCTGTACACGAACGGCTTCGACATCACAAGCTTCGCCAACATGTTCCACGCCTACCCGAACGCGTGGATCGAGGACGAGTCCGGCAACATCGTGTACGGCAGCGTGCAGCCGGAGATGAAAGAAGCGCTCGCCGCGTTGCAGAAGCTGTACAAGGACGGCCTGATCGACAAGGAGTTCACGGTCCGCGACGAAGGCAAAGCGGGCGAGGCGGTCATCAAGGAGCAGGTCGGCGCGTTCTTCGGCGTGCAGTGGACGCACTGGATTTCCGGCGCCGGCGTGGATCTGTACAAGAAGAACCTGGAAAGCGACTGGAAAGTCTATCCGATCCCGAGCATCGACGGCACGCCCGCCAAGGTGAATGTCTACAACAACACGAACTCGTTCCTCGTCGTGCGCAAAGGTTTCGAACATCCGGAAGCGGGCGTCAAGATGCTGAACTGGATCCATCTGATGGGGCACGGTCCGCAGCCGATTCCTTACGAGGAATGGCAGGAACTGTGGGCGAACTGGGGCTACGCGTTCCTCCGTCCGGAGACGATCCACGCCAACATGCAGCGCTGGCTGAACACGTTCGAGGCGCTTGAAACCGGGGACACGTCGAAGGTCGAGAAAAACTACCTCAACAAAGAGCAGTACGAAGACATCAAGGCGTTCGTCGAACAGGGCGACAAGATGCGCAAGAGCAACAAGGAAGAAGACAAGGAATGGGCGAAGGTCCGCTGGGGCTGGATGCTGTCCGGCCGGGTATTCCAGATTGCGGATGAATACGAGAAGAACGGCCGGCTCATGATCGACAAGCGCGGCGCCTATGTCTCGCCGGCGATGCTGGAGAAGCAGGCGACGCTCTCCAAGCTGGAACAGAGCACCTTCACCCGCATCATCACCGGGGAATCGTCCATCGACGAATTCGACAAGTTCGTCAAAGAATGGGAGAACCTGGGCGGCAAGGAGATTACGCAAGAGCTCAATGAATGGGCGAAAAAATAACGCGGCCGCAAAGCCGTGACACGACAGTGCTGCCGGAGCGTTCGCGAAAGACGCAGACCGCTTCGGCGGCACTGTTTCAATCGGCGCTTGTTCTGACGGCTTCGATCCGGAAAGGAAGGATTGCATGAAGTACGGACTGAGGGGAACCCGATCGCTCCATCTGATGCTGCTGCCCAGCCTGATCCTGCTGATCATTTTCGCCTATCTGCCGATGGCCGGCATCGTGATCGGCTTCCAACGCTTCATTCCGGCCAAAGGCTTGTTCGGCCCGCAGGAATGGGTCGGCCTCTACTATTTCAAATACGCGTTCCAGCTGCCGGAATTCCGGGATGCGCTGTTCAATACGCTTTACATCTCGTTCATGAAAATCGTCGCGGGCATCGTGACGCCGGTCGTATTCGCCATTCTGCTGAACGAACTCCGGCTGGCGCTGCTCAAACGTTCGATCCAGACGATCATCTATCTGCCGCACTTCCTGTCCTGGGTCATCCTGGCCGGGGTCTTCGTGGACATCCTGTCGCCGTCCTACGGTATCGTCAACCGGCTGCTGCAGTCGTTCGGCATCGAACCGATCTTTTTCCTCGGCAGCAATGCCTGGTTTCCCTATGTGCTCGTCGCGACGGACACCTGGAAGGAATTCGGCTTCGGCACGATCGTCTACCTGGCGGCCATCACGTCCATTGACCCGAATCTGTACGAGGCGGCGATCGTCGACGGGGCGAACAAGTGGCGGCAGATCTGGCACATTACGCTTCCGGGCATGCTCCCGATCATCATGCTCCTGACGCTGCTCAGCATCGGCAGCATCCTGAACGCCAACTTCGATCAGATCTTCAACCTGTACAGCCCGCAGGTGTACAAGAGCGGCGATGTGCTCGACACGCTCGTTTACCGGATCGGCCTGTTGGACGCCAACTACAGCCTGTCCACGGCCATCGGTTTGTTCAAGTCCGTCGTGTCCTGTATTCTCATTTCCATCTTCTATTACATCGCCTACCGATTCCTGAATTACCGGATCTTCTAGAAAGGACTTGTCGATATGAAGCCGACTGTGGGAGAACGCATTTTCTACGCATGCAACACGGTGTTTCTGATCGCGGTGGCGCTCCTGTGCATCGCGCCGATGGTCCACATTCTCGCTGTGTCGTTCAGCGCCAACGACATGGTGACATCGGGCCAGGTCACGTTCTGGCCCAAGCAGTTCACGCTGATCGCGTATGAGTACATTCTCGAGAACAAATTGTTCTGGCGCGGCATGTGGAACTCGTTCGTCCGGATCGTCATCGGCGTCAGCCTGAACCTGCTGCTCGTCGTGCTGGCCGCCTATCCGCTGTCCAAGGAGAAGCATCACTTCCGGTTCCGGACGGTGTACGCCTGGATCTTCTTCATTACGATGATCTTCGGCGGCGGGCTCATTCCGTGGTACATGGTGATCAAGGAGCTGAACCTGCTGAACACGATCTGGGCGCTCGTCCTGCCGGGGGCCGTTCCGATCTTCCTCGTGCTCATCATGCTGAATTTCTTCCGCGGCCTTCCCGCGGAGCTGGAGGAAGCGGCGCTCATTGACGGCTGCGGACACTGGCGCATGCTGTTCCAGATTTTCGTTCCGCTGTCCAAGCCGGCGCTGGCGACGATCGCCGTCCATGCGATCCTCGGCCAGTGGAACAGCTGGTTCGACGGGCTGATCCTGATGAACGAGCCGAACAAATATCCGCTCATCACGTATCTGCAGACCGCGGTCGTCAACATCGACTATGACAATCTGACGGATGCGGAAATCCAGCGGTTCGCCCTGCTCGGCGAACGCTCGAACAAAGCGGCGCAAATCTTCCTCGGCTCGCTGCCGGTCATCCTGTGCTATCCGTTCCTGCAGAAGTATTTCACCAAGGGGCTTGTGCTGGGCAGCGTGAAAGGTTGATTCAATCGAAAGGGTGGTAAGGAGAGAAACATGGATAGAAAAAAGAGAAACGCGATCATCCTTGCGGCTGCGGCTGCCGTGGTGCTCATCCTTGCGGCGGCGGTCATCTGGGCGAGTGCCGGCGGAGGATCGGCTCCGGCCTCAAGCAATCCGCAGGAAAACCAGGACGGGGAGGTAGTCGCGGACATGCCGCAACAGGAGGAGAAGCCGACGGCCGAACCGGCCGTGCTGAATATCGATTTTGCCGTGCGGAGCGATCCGCCGCTGATCAAGAAGATCGCCCAGTACAATTCGGGGATCGCACCGCTCGCCCACTACGAGCGGGACGCGCATCTGCTGCGGGCGGTCGATTCGCAGGCGTTCCGGATCGACCTCGGACTCGGCGCGGGCCTGAACATCGATTTTCTCGCCCGCGACGTGGTGACGGGAACGCCGGACCGGCTGGAGTACAACTTCGAGCCGCTGGAGCGGCTGGCGGAGATTCTGCACGAGCAGCACAATGTGCCCTACTATTCGTGGGCGTATGTTCCGCTCCCTTTCCAGGAGGATGACGATTTCCGCCGGCTGAACACGGAGATTCCCGATTGGACGCGGAAATGGCAAGAAATGCATCGCACCTTTTCTTCCCACTTCCGGGAAAAAGGGATCCGCATCGGTTATCATGAAGTATATAACGAACCCGACCTGAGCGAAGTCTTCTTCCAGGAGCCGTTCGAGACGTATCTGGACGTGTATCGTTACGGCGCCAGGGGGCTGCGCGAAGGAGACCCGGATGTCATGATCGGCGGTCCCGCGCTCGCATCCGGCGAATCCGTCGCCAACGTGATGAGTTTTCTGGAAATGGTGGACCAGGAAGATCTGCCGCTCGACTTCTTCTCCTTCCACGCCTATTGGGAGAACGGTTCGTTCTGGAACAAACTCGAAAATATCCGGAACATCATGACCTGGTATGAAGGATTCGAGACGACCGAGATCCATCTGAACGAACTGAATTACGTCGGGGGTCCCCAGGGCGCGAACAGTCTGAACAACAAATACGCCATCGCTCCCAAAATGTTCGATCTCATCAGCGAGACGCTCAAGGCGCCCGACATCACGATGGTGAACTGGGCGCAATTCATGGAATCGACGGCGGGCGACGACGCCTACGGCATCATTCATCGCAATGGCCGCAAGAAGGCCGCCTACAATGTGTTCAAGATCTATGCCGACCTCCCGGAAGAGCGGGTCGTCGCCGACTGGGGGGACGACTGGGAAGCGGGTCAGGAGATCGGCGTTCTCGCGTCCGCCAACGCGCACAAGGCCGGCGTGGTGCTGTGGAACCGGACGGTGGAAGACCGGGACGTGTCGGTTCACCTGAACAACCTGCCGTTCGGACAGGGCAATGTCCGCCTGTACCGGATCGACGGCGAGCATGCCAGCTATTTTGACGGCGCTTCCGAAGACCTTGAAGTCGTGGAGCAGCAGACGGATGCGGACTTGTCGGGCCACGTCTGGACGGGCGTCATTCCGGCGGAAGGCGTCGTCTATCTGACCGTGGACGACGGCAGCGCTCCGGAAGATTTTCATCCCGAAGCGTACCACCATTACACGGCGTCCGACATCCGCACGCACTACTACTTCGAAGACCGCAAGAAAGACAACTACGCCTGGTTCGACCGCAAGAGATGGCGGTTCTATCTCGGCATGGGCAGTCAGGAACAAGCCCGCTCCCTGGCCGGGGTGACGGCGGAAACGCTGCCCGACAGGCTCGACGTCCGGTTTGCGGTGAGCGGTGATCCGAAGGCGCTCTCGGATCGAAGCGCCCTGTACATGCGCATCGATTATCATACGCCGGAAGGCTATGCCAAGAGCGTCGTGTTCCACGGCGGATTGTATGAAGGAAGCGGGGACGAAACGTATCCGTTCGGCACGGGCCGCAAGGCGGATGAGATCGTCACCGTGGAGGAACTGGCGCAATTCGCGGTGGAACCCGCACGGCACGCCCCTCCGGAATGGGACGGCCGGGTCCTGATTTCCGCGGGTATGGCGGACGCGGGCCCGGGCGCGAGGGCTGAAATCACGATTCGATAATCGTCAAAAAAAGGATGTGGCGCATGGTCAAGATTCGGAAAAGCTTGTCACTATACACCAGACTGCTCATTTTCTTCGTTGTGACGCTAGTGCCGTTGTATGTGCTCAGCTTTATCCTGAATGACTTGTCCATCGCCGGCATCAACGATCAGAAGCTGGAGACGCTGTCGATTCAGGTCGATTACGCCCTCAGGCAGCTTGAGGACGAGATCGAACGGATCGTCAGCGTCCAATCCTTGTATGCCGATTATGAAGGAAGCCTCGTCGACTTCAGTTCCCGGATGCACGTCATGACCCCTTACGAGCTGGGGCAGACGGCATCGGTCCTCTACAATCGGCTCGTCATCATGAAATATACAAGCGATCTGATTCAGGATGTAACCGTTTACGCTCCGAAAATGCATGCCGCCGTCTCCACGTCCGGCTACTACCGCGACGAGTTCACCGACGAGGAAATGAAGCTGTACCGGAAACGGAAAAAGCCCGGGAGCGGCGTGTTCGATTTTCATGACGGAAGGCTGTACATGATCCTGAATTATCCGGTTACCGGACAGCAACGGGAGCCGCTGTGCAATGTCATCGTGGAATTGTCCGAGGCGGCCGTCAAGCGCATGTTCGACCAGTTCGGACCGGAGGGCAATGCGGCTTTGATCGGCAGCGACTGGTTCATCTCCGGCGACGATTCCATGTTCACGTCCCTGTATGAAACCGCGGTTGAGCGGCGGGTCGGCAGCGACACCGGCAAGGTGGAGAAAGTGGAGAAGGACGGCGAGCAATATCTGGTCTCCTACCAGACGTCCTCTTTCCTGAATGCGTCGCTGTTCGTGTACGTGCCGGAGAAATCCGTGCTCGGCAATCTCGGCAAATACCGCATGCTGCTCGTGCTGCTGCTGGCTGCCTCCATCGTCATTGTGCTGGTGTTCTCCTACGGACTGAGCAAAATGATCCGGAAGCCATTGCGCAGCCTGGTGCGGCTGTTCATGGAGGTCGAGCGGGGCAACCTGAACGTCGCCGTCCATTACGGGAAGGACGACGAATTCGGATACCTGTTCCGGGGCTTCCGCAAAATGCTCGGGGAGATCCACCGGCTGATCGACGAGACGTTCGTGCAGAAAATCCGGCTCAAGCAGGCCGAGCTGAAGCATCTGCAGGCGCAGATCAGCCCGCATTTTCTGTACAACAGCTTCTATATCCTGCGGCAATCCGTCAGGTACCAGGATTATGACACCGCCGAAGAAATGGCGAAGCATCTCGGCGATTACCTGAAGTTCATCACCCGCAACGACAAGGACGACGTGTCCCTGGCGTTCGAGTACCAGCATGCCCGGACGTATCTGGAGATTCAGCGCATCCGCTACCAGCAGCGCGTCAGCATCCACGTCGATCCGCTGCCCGAAGCGTATGCCGGCATCATGGTGCCGCGCCTGATTCTGCAGCCGCTCATCGAGAACGCCTACAAGTACGGCATGAGCCAATTGTACGAAGGCGGACGGGTGGGACTTTTCATCCGTCCGGAAGATTCATCATTGCTCATCGCCATTGAGGACAACGGCCCCGGCATGCCGGAAGACGAGCTGGCGCAATTGCAAGCCAGACTGGAGGACAAGGAAGAATACGAGGAAACGACGGGGCTGATCAACATCCACAGGCGGCTCAGGCTGCGATTCGGCGAGGAAGGCGGCATCACGGCGGAGCATCCGGAAACGGGCGGTTTCCGCGTCACGATTCGCATCCCACAGCAAAGGAACGGTGATTCCCATGTACAGACTGATGATCGTTGACGACGAGCCGATCATTGTGAACAGCCTGTACCAATTTTTCGTGGAGGATACCGATCTCGAACTGCAGATTTACCGGGCGTATTCGGCCAAGGATGCGCTGGACATCGCCAGGACAACCCGCCTCGACATCATGATCACCGACATCTGCATGCCGGTAATGGACGGCATGGAGCTGCAGGAGAACATCCGCTCCATCTGGCCGAGATGCAAATTCATTTACCTGACCAGCTACGACAAGGTGGAATTCGCCCAGCAGGCGATCCGCAGCAGCGCCGTCGTCGACTTCGTCCTCAAGAACGAGGAGAACGACGTCATCCGCGACGCCGTTGTGAAAGCGATCGGGGAGATCGAGCAGGACGAGACGAATCAGGAACTGGTAAACCGGATTCAGCAGAGCATGAGGCAGGCGGTTCCGCTGCTGCAGAAAGATTTCCTGATTGACCTGATCCAGGGGATCACGCGGGCGGATGCCTCCCTGGCCGTCAAGTTCTCGGAGTGGAACATTCCCCTGCAGGCGGACAGCCGGGTGCTGCTCTTCGTCTGCCGCATCGACCGGTTCGGGGAGCGGTTCGCCCTTGCGGACTACAAGCTGCTGCATTTTGCGGTGGAGAACGTCATTTCCGAGTACCTGTCGCATCGTGCCCGCACCGTGACCATCGGCATCGATCCGTACCATCTCGTCTGCTTCCTGCAGCCGGCCGGGGGCGAGGATTGGGAAGCCGTCCGCACCTTCGCGTACGACACGCTGGAGAGCGTTCAGGAAGCGTGCCGGAAAATCCTGAAGACGAAGCTGTCCGTCATCATGTCCGATGAACCGTGCGAATGGCGGGAGGTCGCGGAGAAGTTTTCCTGCCTGAAATCGACGCTGTATGAATTGCAGGGCATTTCGCAGGCGCTGCTGCTGATGGATCAGGCGTCGGACCGGTCGAAAGGCCGGGACCGGGAGCAGGCGGCGCAGGAGCAGCGGCTGCAGCAGAAGCTGCATCAGGTCCGGCTGCTGCAGCAATTGCTGGAAACGAGGCAGCGCGAGGCGTTCTTCGAGCTGTTCGAGGACACGATGGAGATCGGTTCCGGCTTCAAATACGCTCACCTGATCGAACTGCATACGTCGATCAAGCTTATGTTCATCTCCAGTCTGAACCGGATGCGGCTCATGGACGAGGCGGCCCTGTCCTTCGATCTGACCCGCGAATTCGGCTTGACCGAGCAGGCGCCGTGGCCGGAACTGGTGAACAAGTGGAAAGAGCTGGCCGAGCTCATCTTCCGTACGGCTTCGAATGAGAATCGGAACAAGGTGAACCGGATCATCGATTCCGTGAACCGGTACGTGGAAGCGCATCTGCAGGACGATCTGTCGCTGACCAGGGTGGCCGGACTTGTCTTTCACAGCCCGACCTATTTCAGCAAGCTGTACAAGAAGGTCACGGGAACGGGCTTCAGCGAATATGTCATGGAGAGGCGGCTGCAGAAAGGCGCGGAACTGCTCCGCACGACCAATCTGAAGGTGGGCGAAGTGGCGGCTTCCGTCGGATTCGAGTCGGTCGCGTATTTCATCCGCGCGTTCAAGAAGAAGCATTCGGTCACGCCGCAGGAGTATAGAGACCGCTGTCAGACGGTCGTTCTTTGACATTTCAATCACAAGGCAAAAAGGAGATCCATGAATGGCAGAACATAAATATATCAAGGACTACCCGAGACCGCAGTTTGTACGCGAGCCGTGGATGAATCTCAATGGCGATTGGGATTTCCGCTTTGATGACGACGGAGTCGGCGAGCGGGAGAATTGGCCGAGGGAACTCAGGGCTGACCGGAAGATCACGGTGCCGTTCACCTATGAGACGAAGGCCAGCGGCATCGGCGACGAAACATTCCACCCCTGCGTCTGGTATCAGCGCATGATCGTCATCCCGCAGGAGTACCGCGGAAAGCGGGCGATCCTGCACTTCCAGGCGGTGGACTATCTGGCCAAAGTGTGGGTGAACGGACACTATGTCGGGATGCATGAGGGAGGCTACGCGGCCTTCTCTTTTGACATCACGCCTTACTTAAGCGAAAGCGGCGACAACCGGCTGGTCGTCAAGGTGACGGACAGCCCGTCCACCGTGCAGCCCCGGGGCAAGCAGCGCTGGATCAAGGACAACTTCGGCTGCTGGTATGTGCAGACGACCGGCATCTGGCAGACGGTCTGGATGGAGTTCGTGGAACCGGACCATATCCGGTCGGTGAAGATTACGCCGAAGTTTGACGAGGAGTCCGTGCGCTTCGACTTCGTCCTTCCGGATTCGACCGCAGGCTCCGGCAGAGACTTGCAGCTCGTCACCGGCGTCTACTTCGAAGGCAAGCGCATCCGCGAGACCCGGATGTCCGTCGAACGCGCGCGGTTCGGGCTTGAGCTCGACCTGCGCAGCGAAGCGGCCGGCGAATGGGAGATCAAGCCGTGGCATCCGAACCATCCGAACCTGTACGACGCAGAGTTTGTGCTGCTCTCGGACGGCCGGGAGGTGGACCGCGTCCATTCCTATTTCGGCATGCGGAAAATCTCCATCGAGAACGGCAGGATCCTGCTGAACAACGCGCCGATCTACCAGCGGCTGCTGCTCGACCAGGGCTACTGGCCCGACACGCACCTGACCCCGCCGTCGGAGGAGGCGATTCTCGAAGACATCGAATATACGCTTCGCATGGGCTTCAACGGCGTGCGGAAGCACCAGAAGATCGAGGATGCCCGCTATCTCTACTGGTGCGACCGCAAAGGGCTGCTCGTCTGGTCCGAGATGGGCGCGGCCTACGAGTTCCACGACGAGGCGGTGGACCGCTTCACGCGCGAATGGCTCGACCTGGTCCGGCAATTTTACAATCATCCGTGCATCGTCACCTGGGTGCCGTTCAACGAGTCATGGGGCATTCCGCAAATCTTCACCGACCGGAAGCAGCAGCATTTTACCGAGTCGATCTATCATCTGACCAAGGCGATCGATCCGTACCGCCCGGTCGTGGTGAACGACGGCTGGGAGCACACCGTGTCGGACATCCTCACGCTGCACGATTACGAAGAGGACGGGGACCGCTTCCTGGCGCGGTACAGCCTGCGGGACGAGATTCTCGGCAACCGCATTCCGTTCAACAACGGCCGTTACGCCTTCGCGCGAGGGTACGAATACCGCGGCCAGCCGGTCATCATCAGCGAATACGGCGGCATCGCCTTCAAGACGGATGCCGGGTGGGGCTACGGCAACCACGTCAAGGACGAAGAGGAGTTTATCGAGCGCTATCGCAAGATTACGAACGCGATCAAGGCCACGCCCTACGTCTGCGGGTTCTGCTACACGCAGATCACGGACGTGCAGCAGGAGACGAACGGCCTCTTGACCGAAGGCCGCAAGCCGAAGGTCGATCCGGACAAGATCCGCGCCGTCAATTTGGCTTGAATTTGTTGACTGTCGACAAACCCTGTCGGCAGTCATTTTTATAGATGCTGATGCCGACGCGATCAATGTGTTCGATGAGGTTTTGGCGGGACAGCGAATGATAGTCCACGACATCCACCTTGTAGGGGATGGGAAGTTCCTCGTTCAACCACGCTTGCAAATTCAGGGCCACATCGGGCAACGGCCGGTCGCCTTTGATGGCCAGGTCAATGTCGCTGCCCTTCTTGTAAGTTCCTTTGGCTCTGCTGCCAAACAGAACCACTTCGCGAATCTGCGGATACTTGCTGAAGGATTCCAACATCAGCCGAAAAGACTCCGGCGATACGCCATAGGTGTTCATCGATCCATCCCCAGCCGGCCGTGCACTTGTTTCAAAGCAGCTGTAAAGCGGTCACGAATGAGCCCAAATGCCAATTCCGCCATGCTCTCATCGTAGGTGTGCGCCATTACATTCCGCTTTTGCAACATATCCAGCCAGAGTTCACCGTCTTCGATCAGGCCATACCGGAACGCCTCTTTGATGACATCCCGCGGGAACTTGGCATCGATGCCGCGTTCTTCCATGTAATCTTTCAATGTTTTCCAGGCGAGTTCAAAAGTAAATTGATAGTATTGAATTGCACCGGCTCTCTCCAGCTCGGACAAATGCTCTGCAGTCAACGCTTGCACGAGCTTGTCCAGTGCTTTGTCAAAATTTTCGTATCTTTGCTTCCACCGGATATCGGCAGACATTGCGGATCGCCCCATTCATATAGGTTCCAACACGATTATAGCATGAAGGCCATGATAACTTGCACGGCCGGAAAAAGTCGATCACCCTCGAAGCGTGCTGTTTGTTCAAAATTTTGTTTTGTCCATCGCGTTCCCTCGCCTGCGGGCGGTTTTTCATCCCATGCTTCGCTTCGCTTGCTCGAGCAATCGGGCGACGTAGAGAGCGGCTGTCTGTACGGAGAGGCGTACGAAGCGCTATACGACTCGTTCGGGGAGATGGAACTTGCGGTTCTGTGCAAGATCGTCTTCCGTGAAGCATTGCGCGGCGGGACGGCGGATCTGGCGGACATCATCCGGGAGTGCGAAGCGACGGAACACGAGTGGCAGCACCATCTGATCGAATATATGGAACGGCTGGACGACCGGCGGATCCGGACGGTGGACGAATGGATCGGCCGCATCGATTACGAAGACATCAGCTTTTATTGACCCCGCTTCAATGCCGGATGCCCCACTTCGCCGCCCACAGGTTCATCGCCTCGATCACCGTATGAAAATCCCGGCCTTTCTCGGTGAGCGAATATTCCACGGTCACCGGGACGGTCGGGAACACCTCGCGGCGCACGACCCCGTTTTGTTCCAGCAGGCGCAGCGTATCCGTCAAAGATTGCTTGTTGATGTTGCGAATCGCGCGCTGCAGCTTGTTGAACCGCTGCGGCCCCTTGTACAGTTCGGCGATCACCGGGAATCCCCATTTGGCCCCGACGATCTGCAGCACTTCGCAGAGAGGATTTAGTTCCCTCGCGGCATTGGTCGGCATCACGCATTCCCCTTACAAAAGTATAGTAAGTCAAAACATCCGGATTATGGCGATATGTTTTGCCTTCTTACATTATGAAAGCTTCAGGATTAAAATGTCAATCAAGCGGATTCGCGTTAGGCTGGCCATGCTGCAAATCAGAGCGCAGGATTGGAAAGGAATGAACGGAATGAATCGCCTGAATGTGTATTTGATCGCGCTGGGGGCTTTTCTTACGGGAACGGCTGAGCTTGCGGTTGCCGGCGTTCTCCCCGTATTGGCCGAAGATTTGCGCATCTCCATCGCCCTTGCCGGACAGTTCGTTACGGCCTACTCGCTCGCCTTTGCCATTGGCACGCCCATTCTGGTGACGCTGACGTCCCGGATGGGCCGCAGGAACGTGCTGATCGGTTCGCTCACCGCTTTTATCGCCGGGTGCGCGATTTCTTTCTTGAGCGCGGATTTCATTACGCTGCTTGTTTCCCGCATATTGCTCGGGCTCGGCGCGGGGGTTTACAGCGTGGTGGCCATCAGTTCGACGGCGAGACTTGTTCCTCCCGACAAGATGGGCGGAGCGATCAGCGTGATCGGCTTCGCGTTCGGCAGCGCGCTGACGCTGGGCGTGCCCATCGGCATTGCCGTGACCGAACTTTGGGGGGGCGCGCAGTCTTCTCATTGCTCGGCATTGTCAGCCTGCTCATTTTGCTGGCGCTGAGCCGCTTGCTGCCGCCGCTCACTGGAGAAGAACCGGTGCCCATACGCGCGCAGCTGCGCGTATCGCAAGATCCGGTCATCGTCAGCGGATTTGCCTTCTCCTTCTTGCTATGTGCGGGCAACTCCCTGCTGCTCACCTATCTGACGTCCTATTTGAGAGACATTCTGTCACTAAGTACGGCCCTCATCGGCACGGCGATGTTCGTGCTCGGGGTGTTCAGCATGATCGGTTCCCGCGCAGGCGGGTTTGGTGTGGACCGCTGGGGCGCCGTCCGTACCATCGCGATCACGGTGATCTTGTCCGCGGGATCCCTTGCCGTCCTGCCCGCCGTTGCGGCGGTGTGGACGGTCGGCCTCGCCATGCTTGCCGTATGGATGTTCTCGCTGTTCGCGACGGCTCCCGCCCTGCAGACTTATTTTATTCGGCAGTCGCAAGGGGCTGCTGATTTCGTGCTCGGGCTCAACACGTCGGTCATTCACCTCGGGACGGCCGCGGGAGCGGCGGTTGGCGGTACGCTGGCCCATGCCGCATCCTCCGTCTCTTACCACCCTTGGACGGCCAGTTTGATCTATGTACTGGGATTGGGGGCGGCCGCGCTCTCGTTCGCGCTGCGCGGCAGGAACGCGGAGCGGCATTTGCTTGCCGGGACAAGGGATGAAAAATAAAGGAAATTTCAAGGGTGCGAAGAGGCGCTGCGGCACCTCGTCGAGCTGGGACCGGAATATGTCGACGAGAGATGCTCGCGCGTATTGGGGAACGTTCGCGGTGGTCGATGGCGCTCATGCATGCCGTGATGGAGATCGAAGGCGTCTCTTCGCCGGGGCATGGCTATTTTTCGATGCCGGAGGATTTTATGCTCAATATCATATTGACAACCGCCCGGCGGTGACTACAATGATAACTAATCGAAAGTATTCATATTGAATAAATAAGTTTTTGTGAGCCGTTGACCAGACCACTGGAAACGAAGGAACAGACCTTCACCGGTGGTCTGTTTCTTCTTGGCTCGAAATTTTGGATCGAAACCGGTGGCGGTGAGCATGATCAAGTGGGATGTTGTCGTTCAAACCCAACCAAGACGATCGGAAAGGAAGGATAAACATGATAAGGATAAACATGATGACTTCACGCAGACGTTCCGCCCTCAAGCTCCGAATTGCGCCTGTCATGATCGTTGTCCTCGTGCTGCTGCTGGCGGCGTGCGGCAGAGGCGCTTCATCCGAAAGCGAAGGACAGGGGGCGGGAGCCGGCAATGCGCCCATCGTCATCGGCGTCACCGGCCCGCTCACCGGGGACAACGCGGAATACGGCAAACAGTGGCGCAAAGGCTTCGACCTCGCCCTTGACGAGATCAACGGCGCCGGAGGGGTGAGGGGACGCCCGCTCGAGTATGTGTTCGAGGATACGCAGAGCGATCCCAAGCAGACGCCGGCCGTTGCGCAAAAATTCGTGGCCGACTCGAAAATTGCGGCGGTCATCGGCGACTTCAGTTCTCCGGCATAGATGGCGGCTTCCCCCATCTATCAGCGGGCCGGGCTGGTGCAGCTCGGGATCACCAATTCGCATCCCGATTTCACCGGCACCGGCGACTATATCTGGAGCAACACCTCGAACCAGCGGGACGACGCTCCGTACCTGGCCCGGTTGACCGTGCAGGATCTGCAGAAGAAGAAGTTGGCGGTGCTGTACCAGAACACGGACTGGGGCAAGACCACGGTCGACCTGTTCATCGGCAAAGCCGAGGAGCTCGGTGCGGAGATCGTGGTGAAGGAAGCCTATCTGACGAGCGAGAAAGATTTTCGCCCGATTTTGACGAAGGCGCGCGACGCGAACCCGGACGCCCTCGTGCTGATCTCCTATTACAACGACGGGGCGCTCATCGCCCAGCAGCGACAATCGGTCGGTCTCGACGCGACGGTCGTCGGCATCGGGTCCGTTTACTCGCCGCAGTTCATCCGGCTCGGCGGCGAAGCGGTGGAAGGCGTCTACACCGCCACCCGGTTCTATCCGGGCGAACCGAGGGAAGAGGTGCAACGGTTCGTGGAGGCGTACCGGGAGAAGTACGGCGAAGATCCGGATTCGTTCTCCGCGGTCGCCTATGACGGCATCAAAATTTTGGCGCAGGTCATCGAGCAATACGGTGCCGGCCGCAAGGAGATTCGGGACGGTCTGGAAGCGGTCAAGGATCTGGAGACGGTGCTGTACGGCAAGGCGAGTTTCGGTCCCGACCGCCGGCTGCAAAATCCGCGCTTCCTGCCGCTCGTCGTGCGGGACGGCAAGTTCACGCTCTGGCAGCCTTGACGAATCCCGGATGAGAAGGAGACGGAAGAACGGCCATGTTCGATCAGTTGATTAACGGCCTGGTGATCGGCAACTTGTACATGCTGACCGCGATCGGCATCACGCAGATTTACGGCGTGGCCGGCGTGGTCAACTTTGCCCACGGTTCGGTGTATATGGCGGGCGCCTATATCGGGTGGATGGCGATAACCTGGCTGCACTGGCCGCTCGTTCCCGTGATCTTGCTCGTGCTGGCCGGCAGCGCCCTGCTCGGTCTGGCGCTGGAGCGGCTGGCGGTCCGGCCGTTCGCCCGGGCCGGCAGCACGATCCTGCTGCTGACGACCATCGCCGCCGGGCTCATCATCGACAACGCCGCCCAGGTGATCTGGGGGCCCCAGACGCAGGCGCTTCCCAATCCGCTGCCGCAATGGCACATCCGGCTGGGGGCGGGCACGGTGTCGCTGCTCGATCTGTTCATTCTGGCGTGCGGGGTCGGCACGGCGCTTCTGCTCCATCTGTTCCTGTACCGCAGCCGCGCGGGCTGGGCGGTGCGGGCGACGGCCCAGGACCGCGACGCGGCATTGCAGATGGGGATCGACGTCAACCGGGTAAACCGGTATTCCTTCGCGCTCTCCGGCGCTTTCGCCGGCCTCAGCGGACTGTTGGTCGGGTTGTACTTCAGCAACATTTACCCGACGATGGGCGCCTCGGCCACCCTCAAGGGAACGACCGCCGCGCTGCTCGGCGGACTCGGGAACGTGCCGGGCGCCATTCTCGGCGCCTATGTGCTCGGCATCGCGGAGACGTTCAGCGTGGAATGGCTCGGTTCCAGCTACCGCAACCTGGTGGCGGTGCTGCTGCTGATCGCGGTGCTCCTGTTCCGGCCCAACGGGCTGCTCTCCGGGCGGCGGGCGCTCAATCCGGAGCCGACCGCGGGCACGTTCATACCCCATGGCCGCCCGCTTCGTTTTCCGAGGTGGCTGATTCCGGCTTCCGCGGTGCTCGCCGCGGCGCTGCCGCTGTTCTTGGCGAACCCTTATGCGCTGCAGGTGCTGGCGATCGGCTGGGTGTTCGCCCTGATGGCGGTCAGCCTGAACCTGATTTCCGGCACCACGGGGCAAATTTCCCTCGGCCACGCGGGATTCGTGACACTGGGCGCCTACGCTACCGCGATCCTGACCAGTCGGCTCGGCCTGCCGTTCTCCGTGTCGTTGCTCGTATCGCCCGTCGTGGCGGCGGTGATCGGCGTCCTGCTGTGCTACCCGGCCCTCCGGCTGCGCGGCCAATACCTGGCCATCGCCACGCTGGGGCTCGGCGAGGCGATTTCCCTGATCGCGCTCAATTGGGATTCGGTGACGCAGGGGCCGCTCGGCATCAGCGGCATTCAGCCCGCCGCGTTCTTCGGCTACGAGATCTGGTCCGCGGCCGGCGTCTACTGGCTGGACCTGGCGGCGCTTCTCGCCTGCGTCTGGGCCGTGTACCGGCTGTCGCGCTCCCATCTGGGCCGGGCGCTGCGCGCCGTGCGGGAAGACGAGGTGGCGGCGCGGGCGTTCGGCATCGGCCTGGCCCGGTACAAGTCCATCGCGTTCGGGGTGAGCGCCTTCTTCGCGGCGGTTGCGGGCGTGCTGCTGGCCCACTCCTATTCCTATATCGCGCCCGACACGTTCACATTCGCGCTCTCGATTCAGGTGCTCACCATGATCATCCTGGGAGGACGGGACAACGTGGGCGGCGCCGTGATCGGAGCCGTCATCCTGATCGTGCTGCCGGAGACGATCCGGTTCCTCGGCGAATACCGGTACATCCTGTACGGGCTTCTGCTGATCGGGATGCTGCGTTTCCGTCCGTACGGACTGCTCAATTCCACTACGTGAAGGAGGCGGCGCCGTGAGTCTGTTATCCGTGCGCGGCATACACAAGCATTTCGGCGGCCTGCACGCCTTGAAGGGCGTCAGCTTCGAGCTTGAGGAAGGGGAGACGGTCGCCCTGATCGGCCCGAACGGCGCCGGAAAGACGACGCTGTTCAACCTGATATCGTGCGAAGACCGCCCGGACGACGGGGAAATCGTGCTGGACGGGCAGCGCATCGACGGGCTGCCCGCCCATCTCGCCGCGGCGCGCGGGCTGGCCCGCACGTTCCAGAACGGGCGCGTCTTCGGCAATCTCACCGTGCTGGAAAACGTGCTGCTCGGCGCCCATACGCGGCTTGAAGATTTGACCGGCCCGGGTTCCCGGCCGGGCGAAGGGGTGCTGACGGCGCTGCGGGAAATCGCCTGGAGCATCATCCAGCCCCGCCGTTTCCGCAGGATGGAAGCCGAGCTGACGGAGGAGGTCCGGGACATTCTGTCCTTCTTCGGCGACCGGCTGCTTCCGAGGCTTCACCAGCCGGCTTACTCGCTCTCCTACGCCAACCGCAGGCGGACGGAGCTGGCGCGGGCCCTCGCCCTTCGCCCGCGGGTGCTCCTGCTCGACGAACCGACGGCGGGCATGAACCCGACGGAGACCGACGAAATGTCGGAAGTGATTCTGCAGCTTCAGCGCCGGGGCCAAAGCATGCTGTTGATCGAGCACAAGCTGGAGCTCGTGATGGCGGTCGCCCACCGGGTGGTGGCGCTCGATGCCGGCGAGGTGATCGTGTCCGGCACGCCGGAAACGGTGCGTTCCGACTCGCGGCTCATCGAGGCTTATGTCGGCAAAAAACAGGACGGGGTCGCCGCCGCAAGCGCCGGCGCCGTGCTTGAACCGTCGTTGCAGGCGTGAAAGGGGGAAGCGGGATGACAGCGGTCTTGAGGCTGGAAAACGTGAACACGTTCTACGGGGCGGTGCAGGCGCATTTTGATCTGTGCCTCGACATTTACCCCGGGGAAATCACCTGCCTGCTCGGCGGCAACGCCTCCGGCAAATCCACCGCGATGAAAGTGATCTTCGGGCTCGTCAGGCCGCGCTCCGGCCGCGTGCTGCTCGCCGGGGAGGACGCGACGCAGTGGGGTACGCCCCGGCGCGTCGCCTGGGGGCTCCGCTCCGTGCCGGAAGCGCGCCGCCTGTTTCCGTTCATGACCGTGCGGGAAAATCTGCTGCTCGGCGCCTATCTCCGCAAAGACCGCCGGCAGGTCGCGGAAGACTTGGAACGGCTCCTCGATTTGTTCCCACGGGTCGGGGAACGGCTGAACCAGGCCGCGGGCACCCTCTCCGGAGGCGAGCAGCAGATGGTCGCCATGGCCAGGGCGCTGCTGGGCAAGCCGCGCGTGCTGTGCATGGATGAGCCGACCATGGGGCTTTCTCCCCTGTGGGTCGACCGGGTGCTGGAACTGGTGCAGACGATCAACCGGCAGGGCACGACCGTGTTCATGGTCGAACAGAACGCGCGCGCAGCGCTGCAGATCGCCCATCGCGGGTATGTTCTCCGTCACGGCGTCGTGACGCTGTCCGGGACGGCAGCGGAGCTGCTGGACAACCCGCTGGTGGAGAACGCCTATCTGGGAGGGAAGGCGATATGACGCTCGTTCGGCAGCTGTTCGTCCGCACCGGCCGCCAGGAACGGTTTCTTGCCCTGGCCGAGCTGCTCGCGGTACGGCTGGCCCGCGACGGGAGCCGGCACGACCGGGACAATACGTTTCCGTATGAGCATTATGACATGCTGCGGAGCGCCGGCTACCACGTCCTCACCGTTCCGGAACGGCTCGGCGGCCTCGGCGCCACCCTGACCGAAACGATTACGGCGCAGGAGAAGCTGGCCGCGGGAGAACCGGCGACGGCGCTGTCCATCGGCTGGCACCTCTGCGTGATCGGCAAGCAGGCGGAAGCCCGCACGTGGCCGGAGGATGTTTTCGAGCGGATCTGCCGGGAGGCGGTCGAGCACGGCGCCCTGATCAACTCGGCGGCCAGCGAGCGGGAGACCGGCAGCCCGTCGCGGGGCGGACGGCCGTTCACGACCGCCGGCCGCACCCGCTCCGGATGGGTGCTGAACGGAAGGAAAAGCTTCCTTTCGATGGCGCCCGTGCTCCGGTACGCCGTCGTATCCGCCGGGATCGAGGGCGAGGAAGGCGGAGGCTGGTTTCTGGTGCCGATGGATCTTCCCGGCATCCGCATTCTGGACACGTGGGATTCGCTCGGCATGCGCGCGACCGGCAGCCATGACGTCGAGTTTCGCGACGTGCATCTTCCGCCCGAAGCGCTGGTGGAGCCGTTCGGTCCGGGCCGGACGTGCCAGGTGAACGCCGGCGGCGGCGCCGGATGGGGGTTGATCATTCCTTCGATTTATCTGGGCATCGCCCAGGCCGCCCGAGATTTCATCCTCGACTACGCGCTGACGCGAAAAGTCAGCACGCTGCCGGGCACGATCGCCGAAGTTCCCCGCATTCGGGCGCTGCTGGGCGAAATCGACCACGATCTTCTGGCCGCCCGGTCGCTGCTCTATACGCTCGCCGAGCGGTGGGACGGCGAGCCGGAACAGCGCGACCGGCTGGTGCCGCTGCTCGGCGCCGGCAAGATGATCGCCACCAACCACGCGATCCGGATCGTGGACCGGGCGATGCGCATCGCGGGGATCGCGGGTCTGAGCCGCAGCCTGCCGCTGGAGCGCTTCTACCGCGACGTCCGCGCCGGGCTGAGCAACCCGCCGATGGACGATGCCGCGTTGGCCGCGCTCGCCGATGCGGCGCTGAAGGAAGCTGCGGCGAGGAAATCCGTACAAGAACATGAATTCAGCCGGTAAAGGAGGCTTTTCCATGTCGATTACCCATGTGGATCATGTGCTCATCGCCGTGACGGATCTCGATGAAGCCGCGAAACAATACGAAAGATTGGGGTTCCACATTACGGAAGGGGGAACCCATCCGGGGCTGGGAACCGCCAACCGTCTGGCGGTGCTCGATACCGGATATCTGGAGCTGATCGCCGTCCGCGACAAGGCGGCCGCATGGCCGGAACTGGTGCGGCATCTGGAGCAATTCGGTCAGGGGCTGTTCAGTTTCGCCTTCGCCAGCGACGACCTGGACGCGGATGTGGAAGGGTTCCGGTCGCGCGCCGCGGCGAAGCTCAGGTCCCTGACGATCGAAGAGCCGCGGGAAGGTGTCCTGGAGACCCCGGGCGGCAAGCGCAGGGGCTGGCGCAAAGCCGACGTGTCCGGGGGAAACGGCGTCAATCCGTTCCTGATCCGGCATGACCAAGACGGCGAAGCGTTGCGGAACCGGTTGTTCGGCGACCGGCCGCCGCAGCCCCATCCGCTCGGCTACGGGCGCATTGACCGGCTGGAAGTGGTGTTCCCGACGCTTGAGGAAGGGGAGGCCTGCTTCCGCGACGGCTACGGCCTTCGGCGCGTCGGCGAGCAGTCGGTCTGCCCCAGCCGCCAGGGGGACCGCGTGTTCTTTCCGCTGTCCGACGGGCAGCTCGAGGTGATCGCGCCCAACTCCGCGGACAGTCCGCTGCAAGATTTCGTCACCCGGCGGGGATACGGCCTGCGGGGCGTCGTGCTCACGGTGCCCGATCCCGACGCGGCCGCTGGCGCGCTGGAAGCGAGGGGCGTCCGCTTCACCCGCTCGTCCGCGTCGGGCGCCGTCCAGATCGATCCGGCGGAAGCGGCGGGTGCACGGCTGATTCTCATCAAAGGTTGAAGGTTTGTTACTTCCGCGTTCGGCCGGAGCTGTAACGGTTGCCGCTTCCCAGCCTGCGGATGCGGGCAATGGCATAGATAAGCGCCGGCAGGACGATGAACATCGTGAACGACAAGGGGATGAGGGACGTGGAGATCGTGTGCGTCATCTCCTGATAGTTCGCCGCAACCCAGACGCCGAACAGCGTCAGCAGCAGGGCGACCGGGAACACGATCGGCCGGTAGTCGGCGAGGTTCATCCACTCCGCGGCGCCGATCACGGTGATGTAGAAGAACACGCAAATTTTCACGAAGGCGCCGAGCACCCAGATGGCCATGAACAGTGCCTCCAGATGGGCGAAAAATTCGGCCAGATCGATGTACCGCGCGAGGATCAGGAACGGGAACGAATAACCGCCCGTCAGCTCGCCGAGCAAGAGCAGCGTCACCAGGTTGGACAACACCAGCGTCAGGATGATCGCGCCGAACGTGATCCAGAGGCTCTTCTTCGCATTTTCCCGATCGGAGACATGGGGGAGGAAGAACCACGCGATGGACAGCTCCCCGAACCAGATTTGCAGCACCAGCGAGCCTTTCACGGAAGGCAGAATCCCATCTCCCAGCACCGGCATCATGTACGTGATGTGCAGGTCCGGGATGATGAGCAGCACGATCAGCAGGAACAGCAGGAGAAAAGCGGGGAGAAAAAGATCGGCGAAACGCCCCACGATCTCCACCCCTCCTCTCACCGCGAGGGCGCACACCAGCACCAGGCTGCCGAGCACGACGATGAGCGGGGTGTCGGACAGGAAGGCGCCGACGACGAACTCGCCGTATTCCCGCAGAATGATCCCGCTGATGTAGAGATAGTACAGCCAGAGCGCGGCCCCGATCACCCAGCCGGGCAGCCGGCCGACGGTGTCCCGGAGCGTCTGGATGACGCTCCGATCGGGAAACAGCCGGTTAAGTCCAAGCACGACCGGCACGGCGATGACGCCGCTGAAGGCCCAGACGGGCGAAAGCCACAGATCCTGCCGCGCGAAGTTGAAGGAGATGCCCGACGCGGTGAGAATGGCCGTGGGGGTGATAGCGAGATAAATCATCTTGCCCATCTGAAGGGCGGAAATTTTCCCTTTTTCGATCATGGCGCCTATCCGCTCCGTTTCGCGCTCAGTTGTTCGATCATGACGACCGCCGGCCGGAACATCCAGTCGACCATCCGCGACGGTCCCGGCATCCGCGGGTTGTATGCGAGCGCGGCCGCCAGCGCGACGCCCGCAAGGGTCAGGACGAGGGCGGCGATCCGCTCCCTCGTCATGCGCTTCTTCATGCGCGGCTCACCTCTGCTCCTGCCTGAAAAAGTTCTTGCCGATCAACCCGGGTCTTGCGATCCGCATGTCCGTCTCCAGCCGGACTTCCACTTCCGGAAAAATTTCGTCCCAACGGTCCGCGTTCGCTTCCCAGATTTTCGGGTACTTCCGGTAGAAGGTGTCGGCGAACTGGAAGATGTCGGCCTTGAGTTCCTTTTGCGCCTGCTCAAGCGCCATCTTGACGCGGGTATTGACGACTTTTTCCAGTTCCTTTTCCACCTTCCCGATATGGTCCGGAACCGACAGATCCAGATCCGACGTGTTTTCGACGATGTCGTCCTGGCCGGTGATCCGGACGGTCATGATCCAGCGCCCGCCTTCGATCTTCGGGATCAGCCGCGTATGGTTGCGGTGCAGATGCAGCGAGACGTACCCGTCGGACTGCTCCGGCGAGACGGTCACGGTCGCCTGCTTGATCTCATTGCGCAGCCACATGATGCCCCGGGTGACGTCCTCGTTCACTCGCCCGATCATCTTGCCGTTCTTGATGACCGACACTCCCTGGATATACGGGAAGGACTGCTTTTCGCCCTGCTCCTCGCGGATAACCACGATCGGCAGAACCGCCGCCTTCGATTTGCTGATCAGCATCTGCGCCAGATCCATCATTGTGATGTTCAGTCCGGTCTGCTGTTCGGCCATGTGGACGAGCGCGTCCGCGACCGAGCGTTCGATCGGCGGCGCGAGCAGCAGCACGTCCTTCGCCGTGGTGTTGCTGACGAACACGTGGGCGCGTTCCCTCGACGCGATGTGGCGCATCAGGAAGTCCATCGGCTCTTCCAGTCCCGCTCTCGCCATGCGCTCGCCGAACAGGAACGCGTCGGTTTGACCCCAGAACACCCTGCGGGATACTTCCTTCTGCAGCCGGGAGGCCGCGTCCGCCACGTTGATGCCCGTCACGGAGCGGACGACCGATGTCCCCTTGTCGCCGTCGGGCTGTCCCGACATCGAGCCGTTGTCGCCGCTGCTCGGTGACGTGAGATAGATCTTCACGGAGAGCTCGATCTGCCCGTCCTCCGTCAGGTCCATGCCGGCGGCCGTGATGATGGCCAGATCGTTGACTTCCCTGGTGTTCCAGCAGCCGGAGAGAAGGAGCGCGCAGACGAGCAGCGCGATCGCCGCCGGCGCGGTTCTCCGCGCGTTCGCCGGCATGCATGTCCACTTTCGCCTCATTGCTTCGCTCTCCTGTTCAGCATCCAGCGGGGCGCCCGCCACAGCACATCCTTGAGCCCGTTGTTCTGCATCGGCGCGAGCGGCGACATGTAGGGAACCCCGAAGGAGCGGAGACTGAGCAGATGACACAGAATGGCGATCACCCCGAGGATGACGCCGAGCAGCCCCATGATGCCCGCCAGGAACATGATCGGGAACCGGAGCAGCCGGATCGGAATGCCGATCGTGTAGCGGGGGGCCATGAACGACGCGATGCCCGTGATCGCGACCACCATGACCATCGGCGCGGACACGATGCCGGCCGAGATCGCCGCCTGGCCGATGACGAGGGCGCCGACGATGCTGACGGCCGAGCCGATCTGCTTCGGCAGCCGGGCGCCGGCTTCGCGCAGCGCTTCGAACATCGTCTCCATCAGGATGGCCTCCATCAGCGCGGAGAACGGGATCTGTTCCCGCGACCGCGCCATCGTGAGCATGAGGGTGGTCGGAATCATCTCCTGATGGAACGACACGACCGCCACATACAGGGACGGGCCGAGCAGCGAGATCGCGAGAAAGAAATACCGCAGCCAGCGAATCGCCGTGCCGACCACGTACCGCTCGTAGTAGTCCTCCGGCGTCTGCAGCAGCGAGAAAAACGTCGCCGGCGCGACCAGCACGGTGGGCGTTCCGTCGACCATGACGACGACGCGGCCCTCCATCAGATAAGCGCCGGCCACATCCGGACGCTCCGTGCTGAGCAGCTGCGGAAAGGGGGAATACCGGTTGTCTTCAATCCATTCCTCGATGTACGAGGTCTCCAGCACATCCTCGATCTCGATCCGATTCAGCCTGCTCATGATTTCCCGAACCAGGGACGGTTGTGCGATACCCTCGATATAGATGACAGCGACCGGGGTTCTGGAACAGGTTCCGATGTGGAGGGTGACGACTTTCAGCTTCGGGCTCCGGATCTTGCGCCGCAGCATGGCGATGTTCGTCCGCATCGTCTCGATGAAGCCTTCGCGCGGCCCGCGCAGCACCGACTCGGCCGTCGGCTCCTCGACGGAACGCTGCTCCCAGGAGGACAAACCGAACGAGAGCGCCGCGTTCTGGCCGTCGACGAGCAGCACCGGATTTCCGCCGGAGATCTTCTCCACGATGGCTTCGATCGTGCCGCAGGTTTGCACGGATGCGACGGTCGTCTGATTCCGGATATCTTGCAGCGCAGGGTTCGGGCCGGGAGCGTCCCGGAGCGGCGCGACGACATGCTGGTCGAGCTCTTCCAGCCGGACGAGCCCATCGATATAGACCAGCATGGCCGGGGTGTGGCCGCCGATGACCATGTCATGGAAGACCACGTCGGCGCAATCGTTGTAGACGGCTCGCAGCCGCCGCAGATTTTCCCGCAAATGATTGGAGAGTTTCATCGCCATCCCCTGCCGTGTGCGTTTGGTTCCATTGTTTGCATGCGGGGCGTGTTTTATCCAAGGTGCCGCGTTCACAGGATGCTCGTTTGCCGTGTGGAAACATGTGCCGTATAATACGTGGAAATGAGCCATGGACAAGGGGGATGCGGAAATGGCGGGAAGAAAAGGATGGCTGGCCGTACTGCTCCTGCTCGCCGTCGGACTGACCGCATGCGGCGGAGGCGGCGGGAACGGGACGGGGCAGGGAAAGGCGGACGAGGCGGACCGGGTGGCCGCCGAAGGAGAGCGGCTGTACATGAACCGGTGCATGTCCTGCCATGGCGGCGAACTGGAAGGGGGCTTCGGCCCGGAGCTGCGGAATGTCGGGGAGCGGATGAGCAGGGAAGAGTTCATCGCCGTGGTCCGGGACGGCAGGAACAGCATGCCGGCGTTCAGGGACCGGCTGACGGATGACGAGATCGAGGCGATCGTCGATTGGCTGGACAAGCAATGACAGCGGACAAGCGTCCGCTGTCATTTGCTTTATCGGCTTGCCGGGCCGACCGCCGCTTGTCGGTAGGCGGCCGGCGGCTGCCCGAGGACGGCCTTGAAGTCCTTGATGAAATGCGCCTGGTCGAAATAGCCGAGCTGCAGGGCCAGCTCCGTGAGCGACGTCGAGGCGTCCTTCTCGATCCGCTCCGCCGCTTCCTGCAGCCGGAACCGGCGGATCACCCATTTCGGCGTGACCCCGACATGGCGCTGGAACAGGCGCTGCAGCTGCCGGATCGACAGCCCGGTCAGCTCGCAGAGCTGCTCCACCCGGACGACGGATCGGTCGCGCATCACCTGCTCCACGATGCGCGCCGCCTGTTCGGCCTGCGCGTCGGGATCGGGCAGGCGCGCGAGCAGGAAGTCCTCCGCCTGCCGCGCCATCGCTTCGTCATCGCCCGCGTCCAGCACCGCATCCATCCATCCGGAAGCCGCCGGGCCGAACAGATCGGCTGCCGGAATCGTCCTCCCGGTCAGGCGGGAGACATCGTCCCGCCAGAACGGGTGGAAGCAGCCCGCGCGGAACTTGACGCCCAGCACGCGGCACGCTCCGCGCAGCACGCGCACGAACGGCCGCTTCGTGACGCCGTAGATGAGCGCCCGGCGTCCGTCGACATCGTGCTCGAACGCGAGGTGGACATTCGGATAGGACAAGATCCGCTGGGTGTACGACTCGCCGGGGGGAAGATTGTAGCGGACGATCCAGTAATGCTCGATGAACGGATGAAGTTCGGCGCACGGTACGTAGCGGTTGAGCGAGAACTTGTCCAGGCCGGCGGCCGCGTGCACGATGCCGCGGGTCGAACCGCCGTCTTGTTTCGGTCTCATGCGCATCCCCCGTTCTCTTCCGATGGCCTGTCGCCTTTTTACAATCCATCGGTCGGCCGATGGCCTACCATGAACATATCACAGAATATGGGAGGAATCGAGATGTCCGAACAGACCGGCCGCAAGGGCGTCACCGGGCAATATACCCGAAACGGCACGCCGAATGGGTACACCGCCATCACACCGTTCATCATCGTGGACAACCCCGCCGCAGCCATCGCCTTCTATGAAGCGGTATTCGGCGCCAAGTTGAAAAACGCCACCTCTTTCGGCAGCGGCGATGATGCCGTGATCGTCCACGCCGAGATCGATTTCGGCAACGGCTATCTGCAGCTCGGCGCGCCGACCCCCCAGTTCAAGACGGTGCTGCCGCCGGGAGACGACACGGCTTGCTATTCGCTGGGCCTCTATGTGCCGGATGTCGACCGGGTGGTGGAGCTGGCCGTCGAACACGGCGCAGTGGTCCGCGAGCCCGCCATGGATTTTGTCTCCGGGGACCGTTACGCCAGCATTCTGGACCCGTTCCGCGTCCGCTGGACGATCATGTCGCGCGTCGAGGATTTGTCCGAGGAGGAAAGTTTCCGCAGGGTAAGCGAGTGGAGCAAGCGTTTCAACTAGCCGGAGAGGAGCGACATCGCCGCGTCGATGATCCGTCCGATCAGAGCGTTCAGGATGATCGGGCGTCCGGACGCGATGCTCGCCCAGAGTCCGAACCCGGACAGGGATACCGCCGCGAATACGGCGGTGTCCCTGTACATTTTTTTGCGGATCAGCCACGCCGCCTGCAGGACGATCAGCGGCGCCAGCACGGCATACAGCATCCACATGCGCGGTCATCTCCTTCGGGGGCGGCTTTGGAGCGCGCGTCTGAGCCGCAGGGACAGCAGCATCAGGGCGGGAATCAGGATCGTATGGAAAACGTCGTAGGCGATCGTGATCGCGCCATTCAACACCCGGTTCTGGATCGGGTTCTCGTAGATGACGACGGCGGCGGCGGAGAGCAGGATGGAGAGCGCCTCAAGATGCGGCCAGCGGGAGGCCGGCCGGAACAACTGATGGATCGTTTCGAATGCCGCATACAGCAGCACCAGCAGTTTGATGAATATCAGCGTGATCAGGATGACGATCAGCACGGAATGGATGTTGACGATCACATCGCCGAGCTCCACTTCCTGGACGACTGTGTAGATCGGATACAGGATCCGGCCCGCGCGTTCCGGTCCCAGCAGCCCGGTCACCATGAACACCACCAGGCTGATCGACATCGCCGCGCTGGCCAAGCCGAGCAGCAGGGCGCCCGCGGCTCCCGACCGGACCTTCGGATAGAGCATCATCAGCGCGAACGTCTCCATGAAAGGAAAGCCCATAAGGGACGTGAAGCGGAAGATCTCCCACGGATTCTGGAACGCGGGCAGCAACCGTTCCCAGTCCCAATCCACCGTCGCCAGCATCAGAATGGTCCAGAACGGAAAGACGAGGAACGGCGTGACGATCCCGTTCAGCCGCCCGATTGTTTCCGTTCCCTGGACCACCGTATAGCCGGCAACGAGCAGAAACATGACATGGAACATCGAAGGCGGCGTTCTCGGCATGATCGTCACGTTCATGAAGTCGCTCACGTTGCGCAGCGCCCATGCGCCGATCATGCAGAACCAGAGCAGATAGAGAATGCCGACGATCACGCCCGCGGGTCCCCAGGCCTCCCGCGCGATCTGGACCGGACTTTTGCCCGGGGAAGACCTGAGCAGCAGAATCCACAGCAGCGCGGCGAGCATGCCGTATGCGCCCGCCCACAGGGGCATCATCCAGGCGTCCCGTTTGCCTCGCTGTATGATCTCGTTGATGGTCACGAACAGCGTGGTGCCGAGTGTGAAGTTTACCGTGAGCAGATAGAACTGCGCGCGAGAAATCATGGCTCTCCCCCTGCTCCGTCATAGAGTCTGCCCAGGTTGCCCATTCCCCTGAGCCGGGTCTCGACTTCGATCTTGATCTCCGCCTCGCTTGCCGCCTGATCCGGATCCGGAAGGTTCGGCGCCTTTCGGTGCAGCAGGCTGCGGATGCGGAGCAGATCCCAGCCCTTGCCGCGGGTTTTGTTCACGAAGGTTTTCAGCTCTTCGGCGAAGACCTGGTTCAGATGCTGCTCCAGTTTTTTGAGCTCATCCAGCGTCTGCGGAAAATATTCTTTCATGGCGATGGTGGAGAACTCGAACTGAAGCCGGATCCGGACGACGGGCTTGCCGTCTTGCCAGTCCAGCCGCTGCTCCATGCGCCTGCTCCTCATGTTCACCGTAATATGCCCGCCGCGAAACGGAAAGCGCCGCACGAACCGCCCTTTTTCGCCGGTGAGCACGTGATACAGAACCAGGTCGCCCTCGTTCAGGCGGCCGACCATCCGGTAATCCCGGATGACCGCTCCGCCGCTCACCCTGAGCTGGTTCCGGTTCGCGTCGATCTCCGCATTGACATCAAAGCTGTTGAGATGGCCTGTCTTGGATGTCGCGGCGACGATCGGGATGACGACCATTTCTTCCCTTTCCACCCGCTCGATGACGTCCCGGAGTTCGATCCTCCGGCCGGCCTTGAGCGTGAAATCGTACATCAGGTCGAGCCGGGAAACGATGGAATCCGCCGGGTTCCGCTCCAGGGGGGTGAATGTTCGCATCACTTCGGCGATCGAACCGTCGACGACCAGCAGCGGGATGGAAGTCCGGGCGTCCGGCTGAAGTTCGGAGAAATTCATATAATCCCGCATTCCCTGCCTGGCGGCGCGTTCGGAAATCAGGACGGCCTTGGTATGATGAAGGAGCATTCTTCTGGGCAACAGCTTGTAGAAGGTCACCTGCGCTTCCGCCAGCGACTTGCCGCTTGCCGCATAGGTATAGACGGGAGATTGCTCGCCTCCCGGGGCGCCCTGGGCGGAGGCGCCGGTGGCCGGGTTGATGACCTGCAGGTAAACCGTATAGATGCCGCTCTCCGGATCCCGGTCCAGCCCGGCCAGACTGACGAGCGACAGTTCGTTGATTTCGACTTTGTCCCAGCAGGATGTCAGCAGTGCCGCGCATAGCGCGAGGACGGCCGCTGCGGCGCGTTGTCGGCGTGACATGCCCATTCCTCCCGGTTACTTTCGTTTCAGCCGCCGGATGGACGCGGGGAGAACGTTCGGTTTCATCCAGGGACGGGGCGCGCGCACCAGCACATCGCGCCAGTCGTCCTTGCTGGCCGGCGCGAGCGGGGTCAGGTACGGGACGCCGAACGATTTCAGCGACACCAGATGGGCGACCAGGAACAGCGCGCCGCACAGGACGCCGAACAATCCCATGAACCCGGCCAGCAGGATGAACGTGAACCGGAGCAGCCGCTGCGACATGCCGAAGCTGTACACCGGCACGACGAAATTGGTGATGCCGGTCACCGCGACGACGATGACGACCGCGGCGGAGATCAGCCCCGCTTCCACGGCCGCCTGTCCGAGGACGATCGCGCCGACGATCGACAGCGCCTGACCGACCGCCCTCGGCATGCGCAGCCCCGCTTCCCGGATGATCTCGAACACGATCTCCATCAGCATGACTTCCAGGAAGGCCGGCAGCGGCACGCCTTCCCGCTGGGCGGTCAGGCTGATGAGCAGTTCAGTCGGGATCAACTCCTGATGAAACGTCGTGGCGGCGACGAACAGGGAAGGCGCGAAGACGGCGGCGAAGAACGAGATCAGCCGGATCCAGCGGATGAACGTCGCAATGTCCGCCCGCTGGTAATAGTCTTCGGGTGAACTGAACAACTCGAAGAACGTAAGCGGCGCGATCAGGACGAAGGGCGTGCCGTCCACCATGACGGCCACCTTGCCTTCCAGCAGGTGGGCGGCCGTCTTGTCCGGCCGTTCGGTGTCGAGCAGCGTCGGGAAAGGCGTCAGAATCCGATCCTCGATGTACTCTTCCACATAGGAACTTTCCAGTACGCTGTCCGTCCGGATGGCGGCCAGCCGGCTTCTCACTTCCCGAACAAGCGTTTCCGGCGCGAGGTTCTCCATATAGACCATCATGACGGTCGAACCGCTCTGGCTGCCGATCGTCATCTGTTCGAACCGGAGCGACGGATTGGCGATGCGCTTGCGGATCAGGCCGATGTTGATCCGGATATTTTCCGTAAACCCTTCGTAAGCGCCGCGGATCGTCGGTTCGGTCCTTGGTTCATCGACCTGGCGGCCCGGCGCATTGTACGTGTCAATGAGGCTGAGCCGTTCCCGTGCGGCGTCGATCAGCACGCATTTGCCGGCGACAACCGCCTGCAGCACCTGTTGCCGCACGGTTTCATACGGCGCCGTGAACGGCAGTTCTTGAATATATTGGTTGCCGGAAGCTGCCGGTTCTTCGGCAAACGCGTTTTGCTGAACGGAGCTTACGATGAACTCGTCAATGGTCCGCTTGTCGACCAGCGAATCCAGATAGATGCATTTCACGATGCGGTCCCCGTCCGTGATCAGGGAACGGCAGACCAGATCCGGGGGAGACCCGAGCATCGTCTGGATGTCGCCGGCCAGATCGGAACCGATCGAACGGCCTTTTGTTCTTCTTTCCATCGCCGGACCTCCGGATGACATTGTTCCGTGCGCGCGGCGGGGCCGTCTCCCTTGGAGAAGGCGTCAACCGCTTTCTTGACTGTCAGGACGAGGTAATCTATAATCTTCACCGTGCGCGAAAACTTCATACGGAAGATTTGGGAGGAGCCTGTCACCGACGGGCTTCTCTTTGTATTAGGATAAATTATGGAAGGAGAGGAACGATTTGGATTTTATATTGGAGGCCATGCTGCAGCTTGCCATCATCGTGGCGGCAGCAAAGCTTGCGGGGGAGCTGGCGATTCGTCTGGGCCAGCCTTCCGTGCTGGGCAAGCTGCTGGCGGGTGTCCTCGTCGGGCCGGCCGTGCTTGGATGGGTGGAGTCGTCCCATTGGGTCGAGGTATTCGCTGAAATCGGCGTGCTGCTGCTCATGTTTCTGGCCGGCATGGAGACCGACCTGAAGATGTTGAACGAGAACCGCACGTCCTCGCTGGCGGTGGCGACGGGGGGAATCCTGTTTCCGCTGCTGGGGGGGTACGCCGTCGGGTTGTCGTTCGGACTCGATTCCGCACATGCCATTTTCCTCGGGCTGCTGCTGTCGGCGACATCCGTCAGCATTTCGGTCCAGACGTTCCGCGAGCTGGGGAAACTGGGCGGCAGGGAAGCGACGACGGTGCTGGGCGCCGCCATTGCGGACGACATCCTGGTCGTCATCGGACTGGCCGTGGTCCTCGGCCTGCTGGCGTCCGGCGGGGTCAGCCTCGCAACGGTGATCGGCCTGATGGCCGCGTTCACCGTCGTGGTCGTCCTGATGGTATGGAAAGGCATTCCGTTCCTGCTCCGGCAATCGGCCCGTCTGTCGGTTACCGAGCCGGTGCTGAGCGCGGCCATCGTCATCGTGCTGCTGATGGCCTTCGCCGCGGAATATTCGGGGCTGGCCGGCATCATCGGCTCGTTCGCCGCCGGACTGGCCGTGTCCCGCACCGAGTTCAAGGAGAAGGTGGAGCGGGGGGTCGAGCGGATCGCCTACCCGGTATTCGTTCCGGTCTTCTTCGTCAGCATCGGCCTGCATGTCTCGTTCGACGGTCTGGCCGAACAATGGCTGGAGCTCATCGTCCTGTCCGTCCTCGCCGTGCTGACGAAGCTGATCGGCGCCGGGCTGGGCGCCCGCCTCACCGGTTTCAACCGGAAGTCCTCCCTGATTATCGGTTCGGGCATGGTGTCGCGCGGGGAAGTGGCGCTGATCATCGCGTCGCTCGGACTCGGGAACGGGCTGGTGCCGCTTGACCTCTATACGACGGTCATTCTGGTCGTCGTCTTCACGACGCTGGCCGCGCCGCCCATGCTGAAATGGACGCTCCGGGAACCGAAGGGCACGGTCGAGCGGACCTGAACCTTACGGTTCGCCGAGCCCGTGCGCAGCGCGGATGCAAGGATGACGAAAAGCCGGCTCGTTGGCCGGCTTTTTTTTGGTATCAGCGGTGCGTTACGACCCGGACGGCATCCAGATCCGGTAATTTCCGGTGAGCGCCAGCATTGCGAAGAAATAGAGGCAATTGTCATAATAGCGCCGATTGCCGGTGCGGACGGGCGTCCGCCAGAACAGCTCGACCGCCCGGCGGGCATGCGGGCCGTCCGCCGCCAGCGACGCCATCGCGTTCGTCGCGATCAGGCCGGTCGGATGAAGGGCCGGCTCGTCGAACGGCTCGCCCGCGATGGTGTACCGGCGCAGATCGGCCGGATCTTTGTCCGCGAAGAACGCCTGGATCAGGTTCGCTTCCTTCACGTTCCACGGGTCGGCGCGGAACCATTCCCAGTCGAGTCCGATATTCGCCGCCACGCGGTACGAATCGCTGAAGAAATGGCCGAAACCGCGCACATGGTTCGGCGTTCCGTCATAGAACGCATACTCGGGCGCCAAGCCGGTGACGGGATGGCAGGCGGTCTTCAGGAATGCCCGGCTCGCCTGCGCCGCTTCCCGCCAGAACGCCCGGTCTTCGGGATAAGCCCACAGGGCGAACAGTTCGTAGAAGTGGGGCAGATGGTAAGACGGGTCGGTGAACTCGCAGTTCGGGATGAATTTGATCAGCTTGTTGTCCGGGTTCCACATCGGCCGGCCGACGCCGTCCTCGCCTTTGTGCAGGCAGGTGCGGAGCAGATCCCGGGCCTGGCGACCGTAATCGAAGATGCCTTCGCCGTCGCCCCAGCGGTGCGAAGCGAAGAACAGCGCGAGCGCGAAATATTCTTCGCCGTCCGGAGCGGGGCCGTTCGAGTTGCGCGAACCGTCCGGCAGGCAGGACCAGGCGAAATACCCCGCATGCTCGCCTTCCGTCATGTACATGTAGGTCATCGCCCAGCGCCAGATCCGGTCGAAAATATCTTTGCGGTCCATCTGCACGGCCATCATCATGCCGTACGACATGCCTTCCGTGCGGACGTCGAGATTGCCGGTATCGAGCAGGTAGCCCATATCCGGACCGGCTTCATAATAAATGCGCGTCTCGGCATGATCGCCGTTCTCGCCGAACAGCTGATCCCATGTGTCCTGCAGCCGCCCCGCGGCTTCCTGTTCCGATGCAAGTCCGTACTCTGCTATGACGTTGCGGTATTGTCCGGTATGAAACGCCCCTTGCTTTGCTTCCGTCATTTCGGCATGCTCCTCCAGTGGAATTCAAATGTGTCATGTTCAAGTGCGTCAAGACTTCGCCGCTTCGATGGCGGCCCAGAACGCCGGCTTGGCCTGCAGCTGCCTGTCGAACAGGAGCGGCGCGTCCGTCCGGTCCTGAACGGGGAAATCGTGCAGCCACGTGTGGCTGTCCGCGATCCCCCAGAAGACGACGGCGCTCACGAGGTCCCGGTTGTCCCTGAACGCTTCGAAAAATTCGCGGTACCGGTCGGCCTGCTTCTGAATCACGGCCTCGGGAATGTCGTCGCCGTAATCGCTGCGGTTGTTGTACGCGTAAATGCTCATGTCCATCTCGGTGACGATGTTGTCGAGGCCGAGCCCGGCGAACTTCCGCATCGACTCGATCAGCGAATCGGCGGACGGCCAATCGACATTGACGTGCGTTTGATGGCCGACCCCGTCGATCGGCACGCCGCGGTCCAGCAGCTCCTTCACCAGCTCGTAGAGCCGGTCGCGCTTCGCCGGTTCGTTCGTGTTGTAGTCGTTGATGTACAGCTTCGCGTCCGGACCGGCCGCTTCGCGCGCGGCGCGGAACGCCGTCTCGATGTAGTCGATTCCCGCGATCTGGTACCATTCGCTGTTGCGGAGGCCGCCCGGGTCCGACGGCTCGACCACTTCGTTCACGACATCCCACGATTTGATGTCGTCCTTGAAATGTTCGACGACGACGCGGATATGGTTCTCAAGCCGCTCGAGCAAGAGTTTCTTGTTCTCCTCCCGCTTCGCGGGATCGGTCTCGTCCGTCATCCGTTTGCCTTCCCGGTCATGGAAGAACCAGGCGGGCGTCTGCTGATGCCAGACGAGCGTGTGGAACCGCAGCTGCATGCCGTTCTCCCTGGCGAACTCGACGATCCGGTCGGCCTGCCCGAAGCGGAACTGGCCTTCCGTCGGCTGCAGCAGCATCGGCTTCATGACGTTTTCGGCCACGAGCATGTTCACGTGTTTCTTCAGCAGTTCGGCCATGGGACCTTCCGTCTGTTCCGGCGTGATGGCCGCGCCGATCGGGAAATCGTCGGCATACGCTTCGGCCAGCGACGGAATATCGGTCTGGACGGCCGGTTCCGTCGGTTCAACCTTAGCTGCGGCCTCTTCTTCCTCGGCCGCCGCATCGCTCTCCGCATCGGCGTTCTCCCGCGTCTGTCCGCCGCTGCCCGCCTCTTCCTCCATAACCGGGCCGCTTGCCGCAGCATCCGGCTCTCCGGCATTGCGCGCCGAGCAGCCGAGCGCCAGCAGCAGCAATACGGCCGCGAGGAGCGCCGCGCCGCTGCGCGCGGCTTTCGGTCTGCCGCCTTGCCTCATCTTACCGCCCCTCCGGATCACTGACATCATGCCTGTGAAACAGAAATTAGGAGTTGGAAATCTGTTGAATGAAATGTACAATGATTTTCCCGGGATGTAAATTGAGTCTTAAATTTTTGCTATGAAAACTATATTTTTTCAAGTTCCGTCCACCCGTTCATTTCTGTAAACTGAAAAGAAAACGGCATGGGCGAAACTTTTGTGAATGTAAGCGGTTACAGATTGTGAGGGAGACCTACTTTTTAAACAGGCGGATATTTGTATCCGGCGAAATCGACGTTCTGCCGAACACCGGGGAAGAGCGCGCATGCGAAGTTGCGCAAACGAGCAAATGCAACGATGCGAAAGGAGCAACGGTCATGCACAAAGTATTGCTCGTCGATGACGAAGTCTTCGCGCGCACGGGACTTCGCGGCTTGATACCATGGAACTCTCTTGGATTCGAGATCGTGGCGGAAGCGGAGAACGGCGAAGAAGCGCTCCAGATGATCAGGGACGAGCAGCCGGACCTCGTCGTGACCGACATCCGCATGCCGGTGCTGGACGGTCTGGAGCTGATCCGGACGGTCAAGGAGCAGGAGATCGGAAATCCGAAATTCATCATCATCAGCGGATACAATGACTTCAAGTATGCCCAGCAGGCGGTCCGCTTCGGCGTGGAGGATTTCATCCTGAAGCCGATCGACGAGGCGGAGCTGGAGGACACGCTGAAGCGTGTTGCTGAATCGTTAAAGCGGGATCAGCTGCTGGAAGCGGGACATCCGGCCTTGCATCTGTCGCTGCTCGAGAGCCTGCTGACGGGAAGGCTGGATAAGCCGTACATCCCCGGCGCGGCGGCCGCCCTCGGCCTTCCCGCCGGCCGTGAGCTCTGCTACATCATTGCGGAAGTGAACGATGTCGGCGCGGAGGCTGACACGGAATCCGCCGACGCGGGCCATTGGAAGGCGGAGCTGATCCGGGCGGCGGCCGCATTGACGGGCGGCCGGGAACCGCTGCTGCACGAGCACGGCGAGTGGACCGCGGGCCTGCTGCTGCCGCTCGGCGAGAGCCTGCAATCGTGGGAAGCGGCGGCGGAGAAGCTGCGGCAGGCCGTCCGGCTGCGCGGCGGCGTCCTGCGCCTGTATGTGGGCAAGCCGGCCGGAACGCCGGAACAGATCCATCGCTCGTACCGGTCCGCCAAGCAGACGATGGATTACAAATATGCGCTTGACGGGCAGGCCGTATTGTCCGGCAAGGATACGGAAGGCCTGGCGCTCGTCCGGACGGAGCTGCCGTCCGATCTGTTCGACCGGCTGCTTCACGCGATGGAAGAGCGCGATGCCAACGCGGCGGAAGCGGTGCTCGACGAAATCTTCGACACGTTCCGCTCGTCACGGTTCGCTCCGGACGCGGTCGCGGCGTCGATTGCGCGGCTGATCCGGGCCGTCAACCGGACGGTGCAGGCGATGGACGGCGACGAACAGGCGCTGGCCGGCTGCACGGCGCTCGCCGGATGGCAGGAAAAGCCGATGACGCTGCAGGGGCTCAAGCGGCTTGCGGCAGCGTTCGTCGAAGAAGCGTCGGATTACATGGCGGAGCTTCGCAAAGAAAAGGCGAAAGGCTCGATCCACAAAATCAAACAGCACATCGAGCGCCATTTCCGCGAGAACATCAGCCTGAAGGTCATCGCGCAGCAATACTACATGAACCCGGTCTACCTGGGGCAGCTGTTCAAGAAAACGTACGGCGTCTATTTCAACGATTTTCTGCTGGATCTGCGCATCCAGGAAGCGAAGCGGCTGCTCCGCCAGACGGATATGCGCATCTACGAGATCGCGGCGGAAGTCGGCTTCAGCAATCCCGAGTATTTCGCGGCGCAGTTCGAGAAAGTCGTGAGCATGACGCCGAAGGAATACCGCACCGCCCTGACGTCGAAAACCTGAAGAAGCACCGGAACAAAAAAACATATTGGAAAATTACAAATGTTCTATTGTTCTTCTATGGCGGTTCACGGTGCTTCATTCCTATAATGAAAGGGAAACGGAACGCTTCGGCGTTCTGTTTTTACGATATAAGAGTTTAAATTTTTTCAGGCGTCCATCCCTTCGCTGCGATGGAAGAAGGCGGGTAGCCTTTGACCGCTTTGAACACGTTGCTGAAGTACGCGACGTCCTTGAAGCCGCATCGTTCGGCCACTTCGCTGACAGTGAAGCCGCCGGCGGCGAGCATCGCTTCGGCGTTGTTGACGCGGATCGTGTTCAGGAACGCGCGGAAGGAAACGCCGGTCTGCTGTTTGAACAGCCGGCCGAGATAGACCGGGTGCAGGCCCGCGAGCTCCGCCAGCCGGCCGATGTCGAGATCTTCGGCGTAGTTCTCGGCGAGGTAGGCCTTCATCCGCTCGATGCGCGGATCGGGGGCCAGATCTTCCGTCCGGTGCAGCGCCGTGACGAGCAGCCGGTGGAGGATCAGAAGAAACTGGCCGCGCGCCTGCATTTTGTATCCGGGCTGCTTGCTCATCCAGATCTGGTTGAACGCCTTGATCTGCTCCAGCAGCGGTCCCGTAAGCCGGAACTTCGTGATGGTCGCAAGCGGCAGCCGGGTCTCGTTGTTCGGGGGCAGCCACAGAAAATTGAACGCGTAGGAATGCATCGGCGAGTCGGCATAGGTATTCGCTTCACGAATCGACCCCGGCGGAATGTAGATCAGGTTGCCGGCTTCGGCGGTATGTTTTACGCCGTTGACGTAGTAGTCGGCCTTGCCGCCGACGACGAAGGTCAGGTCATGGAAATCGATCGGCCTCCGGATGATTTTCCAGTCGGGGTAACAGCGCCGGTCGACAAAGAGCACCACTTCGGGCACCAGATGATCGTATTGGGACAATGCCATGGGCACTGAGCCTCCTTCGTTCGGCTTGCTGACGCGTTCATGTGCGGAATACGGATCGCAGCAATGGTTCCTGCAACTATCCTATCACGGGTCATCACTTAGCGTACATAAGGAGGATTCATTCATGTCCGTCGCGAACGCCACTTCCGACACCGGTTACGATGCCTGGCTCCGGTACGACCGATTGCCGGCGGGGCAGGCCGAGGCGCTGATCGGCTGGTGCAGCCGGATCGTGATGCCGGAGCGGGAAGGCATGCTCGGCACCGTTCGGCGCGAATTGACGGCGGCGCTGGCGTCGCTGCTCGGCATCGAGCCGGTCGTCACGGATACGCTCGACGCGGATGCGGATGCAGCGGACACGCCCGGTGCGGGGCGGGCGCTGGTCGTCGCGACGGCGGAACGCGCCGCCGGCCTCGGGCTGCTTGCCGGAGAAGAAGTCGGGGCATTGCATGCGGATGGTTTCGTCATCCGAACCGTCCGCCGGGGAGACGTCCGGGCGGTGCTGCTGGCGGGCGGCACGGCGCGCGGGCTGCTGTACGGCGCATTCCATTTTCTCCGGCTCGCGTCCATCGGCAGCCTGAACGATCGCGCTCTCGAGCAACTGGATATCGCGGATCGCCCGCGCAATCCGCTGCGCATGATCAATCATTGGGACAATATGGATGGCAGCATCGAGCGGGGTTACGCGGGGAAATCCATTTTCTTCCGTGATGGAAAATTTATTGCGGACAAGACGCGCGTCCGCGATTATGCCCGGCTGCTCGCATCGATCGGCATCAACGCGCTGACGATCAACAACGTCAACGTGCATGAAACGGAAACGAAGCTGATCACGGACGAACTGCTGCCCGATGTCTCGGCGACGGCCGACATTTTCCGCGAATACGGCATCCGGCTCATGCTCAGCATCAACTTCGCCGCTCCGATCCAGGCCGGCGGCCTGCCGACGGCGGATCCGCTCGATCCGGCGGTGCGCGCGTGGTGGCGCGAGCGCGCGGCAGCCATCTTCCGCCGGATTCCGGACTTCGGCGGCTTCCTCGTGAAGGCCGATTCCGAATTCCGGCCGGGGCCGTTCACCTACGGCCGGGACCACGCGGACGGCGCGAACATGCTGGCCGAGGCGCTGGAACCGTTCGGCGGCATCGTCATCTGGCGCTGTTTCGTCTACAACTGCCTGCAGGACTGGCGCGACCGGACGACGGACCGGGCGAAGGCGGCGTATGACCATTTCGTGCCGCTCGACGGCCGCTTCAAGGACAATGTGCTGCTGCAGATCAAGAACGGGCCGATGGATTTCCAGGTGCGCGAGCCCGTGTCGCCGCTGTTCGGGGGCCTCACGCGGACGAACCAGATGCTCGAGCTGCAGATTACGCAGGAGTACACGGGCCAGCAGCGCCACCTCTGCTACCTGGTGCCGCAATGGAAGGAAGTGCTCGATTTCGACACTTATGCCTGCGGCGAAGGGACGACCGTGGCGCGCATCGCAAGCGGCAGCGCGTTCGGTCGCGAGACGGGCGGCATCGCGGGCGTCTCCAACATCGGCGACGATCCGAACTGGACCGGCCATCTGCTGGCGCAGGCGAATCTGTACGGATTCGGCCGGCTGGCGTGGAATCCGGAGCTGTCCGCAGAAGACATCACCGATGAATGGGTGCGGCTGACGTTCGGCGGCGATCCCGAGACGGTCCGTACGATTGCGGAGATGCTGCTGGACTCCTGGCGCATTTACGAGAACTATACGGCGCCGCTCGGCGTCGGCTGGATGGTCAATCCCGGACACCACTACGGTCCGAACGTCGACGGATACGAATATTCGAAGTGGGGGACGTACCACTTCGCCGACTGCCGCGGCATCGGCGTCGACCGGACGGTGAAGACGGGGACGGGCTTTACGGCCCAGTACCACAAGCCGCACTCCGAGATCTATGAATCGCTTGAGCAGTGCCCGGATGAATTGCTGCTGTTCTTCCACCATGTGCCGTACACGCACCGGCTGCATTCCGGCAAGACGGTGATCCAGCATATCTACGACACGCATTTCGAGGGCGCCGAGCAGGCCCTCGGGCTGGTGGCGCGGTGGTCCGGCCTGAAGGGCCGGATCGATGCCGGCCGGTTCCTGCAAGTGTTGAGACGGCTTGAGGAGCAGGCGGAACACGCGAAGGAATGGCGCGACGTCATCAACACCTATTTCTGGCGGAAATCCGGCATACCGGATGCGCGCGGGCGCAAGATCTATTGAAGGGCACCGCGCGCATGTTCGCCGATTGTCCATACGCCGCCCCAAGGAGGATGAGAACATGTCGGCCAACCGTCCCGTCCGCGTCGCGTTGATCGGCTGCGGCGCGATCGCTCCGGCGCATGTCGAAGCTTGTGCATCATTTCCCGGGCAATGGGAGATTGTCGCCTTGTGCGACATTGTGCCGGAAAAAGCCGAAGCGCTCAAAGCCCGCTTCGGGCTCGAGCAGGCTGTCGTGGCAGATCATGCGGAGAAATTGCTCGATCTCGACTTCGATCTCGCGTCCGTCTGCACGCCGCCCTACACGCATGCGGAACTCGCCATTCTGTTCCTGCGCGCGGGACGGCACGTCATCGTCGAGAAGCCGATGGCGGCTTCGCTGGAGGAATGCGACCGGATGCTGGCCGCCGCGGCGGACAGCGGCAAGGTGTTGTCGGTCATTGCCCAGAACCGGTTCCGCACGCCGCTCATGAAGCTGAAGCGGATGCTGGATTCCGGTCTCGCCGGCAAACTGCTGCATGTGCAGGTCGATTCCCATTGGTGGCGGGGCTACAGCTACTACGATCTCTGGTGGCGCGGCACATGGGAGAAGGAGGGCGGCGGCTGCACGATCAATCACGCCGTTCATCATATCGACGCGATGCTCTGGATGGCCGGCATGCCCGTGGAAGTGCAGGCGTACCTTGCGAACACGGCGCATGACAACGCGGAAGTGGAGGATCTGTCCGTCGCGATTTTCCGCTATGCGGACGGGGCGCTCGGCCAGCTCACCAGCTCCGTCGTCCATCACGGCGAGGAACAGCAGCTTGTCTTCCAATGCAGCGGCGCACGCATCTCGGCGCCCTGGCGGCCGAAGGCCGGCATCGCGAAGCCGAACGGCTTCCCGGAGCCGAATCCGGAGCTGGAACGGAAGCTTCAGGAAGCTTATGACGCCATTCCGGATCTTGAGCACGAAGGCCACGCCGGACAATACGCCGATGTGCTGAACGCGATCCGGACCGGCGGGAAGCCGCTGATCGGCGGCGAGGACGGACGGCGGACGCTCGAGTTCATCACCGCCGTCTACAAAGCGGGCGCGACGGGTCAGGCGGTCCGGCTGCCGCTTGCGCCGGACGATCCGTTCTACACCCGCGAAGGAATTCTGGCCCGGGCGGTGAAGTTTTACGAGAAGAAACGCTCGGTCGAAGGTTTTGCGCCATCCGGCGACATTACGACCGGCAGCGATTACCGATAACGGGCGCCGCGGCATGCCGAAGAACAACGGTATGCCGCGGCAGTGTACCGCATGAAGGTTGAGCGCATGGGGAACCCGGCCGCATGCGACGCCCGGCAGTCCGGGTTGCGGATGCGGCTGTGAAATCCTATCAAACAACAATCAGCGAGGTGAACCGGGCATGGCCGAACTTAAACTGTGGGAAGTTTTCAAGGACGACTTCGACATCGGCGCGGCGGTGAACGTCCGGACGGTGGACAGCGCGGCGGAACTGCTCAGGGCGCAGTACAACAGCATCACGGCGGAGAACGAGATGAAGCCCATTAATACGCAGCCGTCTGAAGGCGTTTTCACCTTCGAGCAGGCGGACAAGATTGCCGATTTCGCCGCGAAGCACGGCAAGAAGCTGCGCGGACACACGCTCGTCTGGCACAACCAGACGCCGGACTGGTTCTTCGAAGCGCCCGGCGGCGGTCCCGCCGACAAGGAGACGCTGCTCCGGCGCATGCGCGACCACATCCATGCGGTGGCGGGCCGGTACAAAGGGCGGACCTACTGTTGGGATGTCGTGAACGAAGCGGTCGCCGACGAAGGCGAACAGTGGCTGCGGGCGTCGAAATGGCACGACATGGTCGGGCCGGAATTCATCGTCCGCGCGTTCGAGTACGCGCACGAGGCCGATCCCGACGCGCTGCTGTTCTACAACGACTACAACGAATGCAATCCCGCGAAGCGCGACAAGATCATCCGCCTCGTGAAATGGCTCAAAGAGCAGGGCGCGCCGATCCACGGCATCGGCATGCAGGGGCACTACAATCTGGCGTCGCCGTCCATCGCCGAGGTGCGCGAGGCGATCGAGAAGTACGCCGAGCTCGGCCTGGTCATTCATGTGACGGAACTGGACATGTCCGTCTACGCCTGGGATGACCGGCGAACCGATCTGCTCGAGCCGACGGCGGAAATGGTGGAGCGGCAGGCGGAGCTGTACGAGCAGCTGTTCTCGCTTTACCGCGAATACCGGGACGTCATCCGCAGCGTCACGTTCTGGGGCGCGGCGGACGATTATACGTGGCTCAGCTATTTCCCGGTGCGCGGGCGGCGCAACTGGCCGCTGCTGTTCGACGCGCAGCACCGGCCGAAGGAGGCGTTCCGGCGCGTCGTGCGGACGGCGGGCGCTGAAGCTTGAGCCGGCGGAAACCGGCAATCGCAGCCGGTCTGTTCCGGAGAAACGGACGGACCGGCTGTTCCCGTTCCGCAGGCTCAGATTCGTGAGCACCGCCGCGTTACGCCCGGACGGTTGTTTTTGCCCTTCCGGAGCGGAATTCGCCGGGCGTGAGGCCGATGTACTTCTTGAACTGCCGCATGAAGTGGACGTCGTTCTCGTATCCGCACTGTGCGGCGATGTCGCGGATGCTGTCGGACGTGTTTTTCAGCCGGTACATCGCGTATTCGAGCCGGTTGTGGATGATGTCGTTCATGACGGAGATGCCGAACAGTTCTTTGTACAGCTTCTGGAAATAGGACCGGCTCATGTTGACGCGGGCCGCCAGATCGCCGATCGTCCAGGCGACGGACGGGTTGCTGTATATGTCGTTGCGCAGCGACACGAGCAGATCGTAATATTTGCTGACCGGCTTGTTCGGCTCGATCCGGTTGCGGATGTCGCTGAGCTTCATGAGGAGGCAGCGGACGGTCGCGTCGATGATCTCGTCCCGGTACAGCCCGTTCTGGACCAGCGCTTCCTGGATTTCGCTCACTTTCCGCGACACATATACCGGTTCATGCACCTTCATCGGCGTGTCCAGCGGCAGATTCAGTTTCCGGCAGAACGTCTCGACATCCTCGCCGTCAAAATGGAACCAGTCGTGCACCATCGGCTGTTCGATGTCATGGTAGTATTGCCGGCTTCCTTTGCGGTAAATGATGCAGGTGTTCTTGTCCGTCAGGAAGCGCTCTCCCTGCGCTTCGACGCACATGCGGCTGCGGAAGAACAGGAACAGATAATCGCCCGAGCCGTGCGGCCGGTCGATGACGATGCCTTCCGGATGGACGACGTTGTAGCCGCACCGGTTCATCTGGAACATCGCGCCACCGCCTTGAAGACGAAAGATCAGTTATTGATTATGATAGATCATTTCACCAATGCGATCAAACCTTTACAATGATTAGTGAAGACAAGAGTCGCGGGGATTCGAATATGAGAGTTGCACGGCCCGCGGAAGATAATCTTTCAGCAAAATGAAGGAGCGATGAACGTGGCAAGCCGGGTAGTCGTAAACGCCGACAGGGTGAAGGGCACGATCAACCGCAACATTTACGGCCATTTCTCGGAACATCTCGGGCGATGCATCTACGAAGGGCTGTGGGTCGGAGAAGATTCGCCGATTCCGAATACGAACGGGATCCGAAACGACGTGCTCGAGGCGCTGAAGCAGATGAAAATTCCGGTCCTCCGCTGGCCGGGCGGCTGCTTCGCGGACGAATACCATTGGAAAGACGGCGTCGGCCCGCGGGAGAAGCGGAAGCGGATGGTGAACACGCACTGGGGCGGCGTCATCGAGAACAACCATTTCGGCACCCATGAGTTCATGATGCTGTGCGAGCTGCTCGGCTGCGAACCGTACATCAGCGGCAACGTGGGCAGCGGCACCGTGCAGGAGATGTCCGAATGGGTCGAGTACATTACGTTCGACGGCGAATCGCCGATGGCGAACTGGCGCAGGGAGAACGGACGGGAGAAGCCGTGGCGCATCAAGTACTGGGGCGTCGGCAACGAGAACTGGGGCTGCGGCGGCAACATGCGCGCGGAATATTACGCCGATCTGTACCGCCAGTTCCAGACGTATCTGCGCAACTACGGCGACAACAAGCTGCACAAGATTGCGTGCGGCGCGAACACGGCCGACTACCATTGGACGGAAGTGCTGATGAAGCAGGCCGCGCCGTTCATGCACGGGCTGTCGCTGCACTATTACACCGTTCCGGGCCCCTGGGAGAAGAAAGGACCCGCGACCGGCTTCACGACGGATGAATGGTGGGTCACGCTGAAGAAGGCGCTGTTCATGGACGAGCTCGTCACGAAGCATTCGGCCATCATGGACGTCTACGATCCGGACAAGCGGATCGATCTGATCGTGGACGAATGGGGCACGTGGTATGACGTCGAACCGGGCACGAATCCGGGCTTCCTGTATCAGCAGAACTCGATCCGCGACGCGCTTGTCGCGGGCGCGACGCTGCACATTTTCCACCGCCATTGCGACCGCGTCCGGATGGCGAACATCGCCCAGCTCGTCAACGTGCTGCAATCCGTCATCCTGACGGAGGGCGAGCGGATGCTGCTGACGCCGACCTACCATGTGTTCAACATGTTCAAGGTGCATCAGGATGCGGAACTGCTCGATACATGGGAGTCTGTGGAGCGCACGGGTCCGGAAGGCGAGCTGCCGAAGGTATCGGTCTCCGCTTCCCGCGCGGCGGACGGCAAGATCCACATCAGTCTGTGCAATCTGGACTTCGAGACCGGAGCAAGCGTGGACATCGAGCTGCGCGGCCTGAACGGCGGCGTGAGCGCAACCGGCACGACGCTGACGTCGGACCGCATCGACGGGCACAACACGTTCGACGAGCCCGAGCGGGTGAAACCGGCCCCGTTCCGCGACTTCAAACTCGAGGGCGGGCACCTGAACGCATCGCTGCCGCCGATGTCCGTGACGGTGCTTGAGCTGACGGCGGGGTGAGCGGCGGATGACGGCGGAACGCCCGTGCAGAGGCTGCAGGTCTGACGCGCACGTGTCGGAAGAACGCATCCGGGCGATGCTCGCCGCGCCGATGTTCGCGGAATCAAGCGGGCTGTGCGTGCCGGACGACGTCTATGAGATGCGGCTGGACCTCTGCCGGTCCTGTCCGAAGCTGATTGGCGGCCATACATGCGCGGTCTGCGGCTGCATCGTTCCGATCGTCGCGAAGCTGAAAGACCGCGCCTGCCCGGCTCCCGGCGCGCCGCGCTGGACGCGGTACACGGAAGCGGGAGCTTGAGGCGGGCGGAGAATGAAACGGCACGGGGAACACCCCCGTGCCGTTTGTTCGTCAGCCCGTGCCCAGCGGCAGCCTGACCGTGAACACCGAACCTTGTCCGAGCCGGCTGTCCGCCTCGATCGTCCCTTCGCTCAGGTCGACGATCCGCTTGACGATGGCAAGTCCCAATCCGTTCCCCGTCTTCGAGCGGGACGGGTCGCCCTGGTAAAACTTGTCGAACATGCGCCGCATCGTTTCTTCGCTCATGCCGCAGCCGCTGTCTTCAAGCCGGAAGACGGCTTCCCGGCCATCTCTCCAAAGGGCGATTCGCAGCGTTCCGCCCTCATCGGTAAACTTGATCGCGTTGTCGAGCAGGTTGAGCCATACCTGTTGAAGCAGGTTTTTGTTGCCGACGATATCGACTTTGACCAGCGCAATATCGAGCTTCAGCGCTTTGGCGCTCCACTTCGGCTCCAGCATCAGCATCGCCAGCCGGATCTGCTCGTCCAGACGAAAGACCGTCTTCTCGCGCAAAATTTCGGTGTTCTCCACCTTCGACAAGTTCAGAATGCTGGTTGACAGCTCCACCAACCGCTCGGATTCCTGAATGATGCGATCCAGGTAGTCCTGCCGGTCCGCTTCGCTGAGATTGCCCTGCTTCAACAATTTTGCGAAGCCGCTGATGGAGACGATCGGCGTCTTGAACTCGTGGGAGAAGTTGCGCACGAAATCGCTGCGCAGCGTCTCGATCCCTTGCAGCTCCCGCACCATCTTGTTGAAGCTGGCGGCCAGCTTGTCCAGTTCAAACACGACGCTTCCCTTCACCGTCGCCTGGGCGGAAAAATCGCCTTTGGCCACCCGGTCGGTCGCCTCCATCATGTCGCGGATCGGCTTCACGGACCGCCTGCTCAACAGCGCGGCGATGACAACGCCCATGAAGACGCTGATGTACAGCAGGACGTATATGCCGCGATACGAATCCGGCTGGTTCAGATCGATCAGCCCGGCCCGCTTCAGCAGGAAGGCGAGCAGGGCGGCCGAAGCGACGGACAGCACCATTACGAGAAAGACGAGGGCGACCAGGGAGAAGGCCAGCGATATTTTTTTCGTCCCGAACCTCCGGTTCGATTTCAACTCCGCTTCACCGCTTTGTATCCCAGACCGCGCACCGTCACGATCTCGAAATCGGGATTGTCCCTGAATTTGTCGCGCAGCCGGTTGATGTGAACGTTCAAGGTGTGATCATCCGTCGTGTCCGGTCCCCAAATTTCCTCCAGCAGCTGCAGCCGGGTAAATATTTTGTTCGGATAACTGAGCAGCTTGAACAAGAGGAAAAATTCCTTCTGCGGCAGCGTGATCTCCAGATCTCCCCTCGTTACCGTCAGCGCGTTGTAATCCAGCGTCGTGCCGCCGACGACAATTTTGCGCTCGCTGGCGATCCGCGCCCTCCGCAGCAACGCCTTGATCCGGAGCAGCAGCTCCTGTTCGTCGAACGGCTTCGTCAAATAATCGTCCGTGCCGGCCAGGAAACCGTTGCGCTTGTCCTCGATATCCTGGGCCGCCGTGAGCATCAGGATCGGAATGGTGTCCCCCGCGCCGCGCAATTCCTCGCATAACCGGTAACCGTCCATTCCCGGCATCATCAGGTCCAGCACAATCAGATCGAAGCGGCGCTTCTCCATCAGGTCCAGCGCCTCCAGTCCGTTCGCGGCCACATGAGGCCTGTAGCCTCCCCGCTCAAGCAAGGCGCAGAGCAGCTTCCGGGTATTGGCATCGTCTTCGACCACCAACAGATCGATCACCGCATCTCCCCCACTTCGGTTTGATCTACGCCCTTACTATACGATCCCCACATCAACCGAAGATCAACGAGCTTCCAGACCGCGGGTTGAGATTCGGTTGAGATGCGTCGGTTAAAGTACAGGCTGATTCCATTTTGAAAAAAGTCTGCAGCAAGGGTGGTTCGAGAAATGAGAGACGGAAAAGCCGGCGCCATCGCCATCCGAATGGACCGGGTGAGCAAAAAATTCGGCGATTACTACGCCGTGCGCGACTTGTCGCTTGAATTGAAAAAGGGAGAAATCATCGGCTTTCTCGGCTTGAACGGAGCCGGCAAGACGACGACGATCCGGATGCTCCTGTCGCTGCTCAAGCCTACCGACGGCAGCATTCATCTGCTGGGAAGCAAGGTCGACTCCGGCAACTACAAGATGTGGGAGAAGGTGGGCTACCTGGAGGAATCCTCCTATTATCCGGAGCTCACCGTGGCGGAGAATCTGGACATCGCGCGAAGAATGCATCGGATTGCCGACCGGGAGGCCGTCGACCGGGTCATCCGGAAGCTCGACCTGGACGCGCACCGGAACAAGAAAGCCAAAAATCTTTCGCTCGGGAACCGGCAGCGGCTCGGACTGGCGAAAGCGATCATTCACAACCCCGAACTGTTGATTCTGGACGAACCGGTCAACGGGCTCGACCCGGCCAGCGTCGTCGAAATCCGGGAACTGCTGCTGGATCTGTCCCGCAATGACGGCGTTACGATCTTCCTCTCCAGCCATCTCCTGGAGGAGTTGTCCAAGCTGGTCGACCGCGTCGTGATCATGCATAAAGGGCGGCTCGTCCGGAATCTGACGATGGACGAGCTGGAACGCTCGCTGCAGAAGAAGCTGGTGGTGGGCGGACGCGACTTGGCCGCCATGAAGCGCGTCCTCGCGGAGCACGGGTTTGCCTGTGCGGACACGGAAGACGACCGGCTGGAGCTTGCGGAAGACCGCGCGCTGGATCGTCCCGAACAGATCGCGGAGCTGCTCGTGCGCGCGAAACAACCGCCGACGCATCTCAGCGTCGTCACGGAAAATCTGGAAAGCTATTTTCTGCGGACCATTCGTACGGCAGGGAGGACGGATGCATAATGCTGCATGCTTTCATTCGCAACGAGACGCTCAAAGTCAGGCGATCGGTCGTGTTCTGGGTCGTGGCCGCGGTGTTTGCGGCGCTGCCCCTGCTGATCGGGCTCCTCAAGCAGCCGGGATTGGATTGGGGAACCTATTATTCGAATGTCCTGGACTCCATCGCTTCCCTGCTGGTGGTGGGCTTCTCTTTCACTTCGGCATGGGTGTTCGGACGGGAGTACACGGACAGAACGATCAAGGATCTGCTCGTCAAGCCGATTCCCAAATCGTACAGCGTGCTGTCGAAGTTCATCGTGACCGCGATGTGGAATATCCTGATCGCCCTGTTTACGTTCGCGATGATTACGGCCGCCGGTGCGGTCAATGGCGCGCACGGCGGGTCGGCCGACACCTTCCTCCGGGTCTTCGGGACCTACATGACGGCAGCGCTGTTCATTATGGCCGTCAGCTCGACGAGCGCCTTGATCGCCAATCTCACGAAAGGGTACCTGGCCCCGATCGGGGTGATCTTCGTCATCATCATCGTGTCCAACGCCGTAGTCCAGTTCGGATTCGGGCCGTATTTTCCGTGGACCATCCCGGTCCTTCTGGCCAAGGGTGCGGACATCGGCTTCGTCAGCGTCATGATTCTCGCGCTCACCGCGATCGCCGGTTTTGCCGGAACCGTCGCCTGGTGGAGATATGCGGAGCACAAGTAAGCGGCGGTTCGCCAACCGGCGTCAGAGCCTGGCGGCGGGCCGTTCCGGCTGCACCGCCGGCTTCGGCCGGCGCTCCAGCCGGACATACGCCAGCAGGCCGGTCATCGCGATCAACAGCGCGAGCAGCAGGTAGACCGCGCCGTAAGTCGACGGTTGGACCAGCGCAAAGGCGTTCAGGCCGCTCAGATCGAACTCGATCAGCTTGCTGACGACGGCGCCGCTGATCGCGCCGGACAGGAAGTTGACCAAGTTATATACGCCCATGCCGACACCGGACTGTTCCCGCGGGAGCGTGGACGACACCGACTTCGCCATTGCCGTCTGCACGAACGTGAACGGCGCGTTGATCAGCGGCAAGAGGAGCGCGATGACCCAGGCGTCCGCGCTGGACAGCAGGGAGAGCGCCAGCATGCCGGCGCCGATGAAGCCGAGCGCGACGAAGAGCGCGAACCGGGTGCCGCGCCGGTCGACGAGGCCGCCGCCGAACCGGCCGAGCAGCGCCGCCGACATCGCGCCCGGGAACAGGACGAAGCCGATGGCCTGCGCGCCCAGTCCGTGGCCGTCCGGGTTGCCGAGCATCATCGGCGTCATCAGGAACAGGCCGAAGACCGCGAACAAGGCGGAGAAACTGACGATCAGCCCGCAGGTGTAATCCGCGTTGCGGAAAAGCGAAAGCTGGACGAACGGATGCGGCGCCTTCCGCGAACGGATGACGAACAGCGCGGCGAGCGCGGCCGATCCGAGCAGATACCAGCCGTTCCACTGCGTGACGGACAGCATGAGCAGCGTGACCGCGGCGCCGAGCAGACCGGCGCCGTACCAGTCGACCTGCCCGCCGTCCCTCACCGGCTCATCGGGCAGGGCGCGGCGGATGAACGGCAGCGCCACGGGCGCCAGCAGCGAGACGAGGAACATGCCCGACCAATGGAACTGGCCGGCGATGAATCCGCCGACGATCGGTCCGATCCCCGCCGAGAAGGCGAGCGTCGACGCGATCGTGCCCATGACGCGGCCGCGGCGCTCCGGCGGGTAGAAGCGGATCGGGATGAGCATGACCAGCGCCGGGACACAGGAAGCGCCCGCCGCCTGAATAACGCGCGCGGTGAGCAGCATCGCATAGCTGTCGGCAAACACGCCGATGGCGGAACCCGAGGCGAACGCAAGCAGGCCGACCGTGATGAGCCGCTTGAGCGGCAGCCGGTCGGCCAGTTTGCCGAACAGGAGCGAGCCCAGCGCGTACAGGACGGAATAGATGGTTGCGACCCAGCTTACGGCCGACGACGGGAGCCGGAACTCGCCGGCGATGGAAGGCAGGGCAACGTTGAACATGGTGGCGTTCATGACCGAGAAGAACAGCACGAAGCTCAGGGCATAGACCAGACGGCCGGACGACGGGGCGGATGCCGGTCGATTCATCAGGATTCTCCTTTCATTTCGGGGGCTTCCGGTTCGCCTTCGGCTCGAACTTCAGGCACGGCTGCCCGGAAGACGAATAGACCACGGCGCTCGGCATCATATGGGTTTTGAACTCATAGGCTCTGCAGCCGCGGGGGAAATCGGGATCCCAGGTGACGAAATAGTGGCGGCACTGAAAGCAATTGATTTTTCTGTCCACGGACAAGGACGACCGCTCCTTTCCGCTCTTTCTCCTTCGCTATTGTAAATCAACCCGATCCGCGAGGCAAACATTTGTTCCGTTTGCGAGCACAATGACAAGAACAAATGTTCCCGAAATCATTGAACAATCTATCCAACAAATGGTATCCTTGTATTATCGTGAGATCTGCAATGGTGAAGGGGAGTGCCGAATGGAACGGGGCTGCAGGTACCATCCGGCGGCTTCTTCATTTTTGTCACAAATTCGCCATGCCACGATGCCAGGAAGTTTAGATAGAATCCCCTCATCCGGCTGAACTATAATGAACGCGGAGAGGTTCCCGGCCGGGGTTCCTTCACAAACGCAGGCATCATCAGCCGGCGGAACGCGCATTCGGGGGGATACAGTTGAACAGATCATGGGTGACCAAGCTGATCGTGCTGGCCATTGCAAGCGTTCTCGTGCTGAGCGCTTGTTCGTCCGGCGGGAACAAGCCGGGATCCGGATCGAATTCCGGCAGCTCTCAAAACGCGACAAATGTAAACGGTAACAATTCCGGAGACTCCGGTCAATCGGGCAATGCGGGCAATGCGGGAAATACGGGCGGCCAGCCGTCCGGTGCGGCCGACAGCTCCGATCCGTTCGGCGGCTGGGTGGAAGGCTTGCCGAAGATCGAAGCTCCGGAAGGATTCGATTGGAAACAATTTGAAGGCGTCACGCTCAACGTCATCACCGAGAACACGCCACCTTCCTCCGGGCTTGCCGCCAATATCGAAGTGTTCGAGCAGGCGACCGGCATCAAGGTCAACATCGAGCAGGTCAACCTGGACATCGTGGTGGAGAAGGCGGGCCTGGATTTCAACGCCCGCAACAGCAACTACCAAATCATCTATGCCGATCCGTACCAGATTCTGTCGAAGCAAGCCAAACATTTCGTCGACCTGAACACGCTGAACAACGATCCGACGCTGCCGTCCATTCCGGGAGGACTCGAGGACTTCATCCAGTCGCAGCTGCTGGTCGGCGGCTACATGGGCGACAAGGAGCATCTGTACGCTCTGCCCTATGACAACCCGACGATGGTGCTCGCCTACCGCAAGGACGTCTTCGAGAAGTACAAGGATCTGTTCATGCAGGAGAAGGGCTACGACTGGACGCCTGGGCCTGACATGACGTGGGACCAATACTACGAAGTCGCGCTCTGGATCAACGAGAAAGCCAAGGCGGGCGTCATTTCGGAAGTCAAATACGGCACCGGTCACCAGGCGAAACAGCACGACTCGCTCATGAACGACTTCAGCAACGTGCTGGCCGCATACGGCGGCGACTACTTCGAGGCGGAGAATCTCGGCGACATCGGCACGGAGAATCCCGGCAAATCGCTGCTCACATCGCCGGAAGCGATTGAAGCGGCCGAATTCTACAACGAGCTGCTCAAGATCGCGGCGCCGGGCAGCACGACCTGGGACTGGAACGGTCTGGCCGAAGCGTTCGCCGCCGGGGAAATCGCGATGATTCCGGAGTGGCACGAATTCGCAGGCATGTTCGAAAATCCGGAATTGTCGAAAGTGGCGGGCAAGGTCGGCTGGACGATCCTGCCGAAAGGCCCGAAAGGCCGCGGCAACATGTACGGCGGCACGAGCATCGGCATCAACAAATATGCGAGCGACAAAGAGATCAAGGCGGCATGGCTCTTCCTGATCTGGGCGACGGCGCCGCAGACGCAATACATGATTCTCGACGCCGGCTTTACGCCCACGCGCTACTCCGTCTATCAATTGCCGTACATCCAGAAGGCGATGAACGATCCGGAATCGCAGGAAGCCAAGGAATGGCCGCTCGCCTCCTCGCTGATCGCCGCGCAGGAAGCGTGGAAGGAAGGCAATGTGTACATGCGCCCGAAAATTCCGATGTGGCCGCAGATCGACACGATCATCTACACCGAGCTTTCGAAGATGCTGGCCGGCCGTCAATCGCCGGCGGACACGATGAAAGAAATCGCAAAACAAAGCGACAGGCTGACCGGCAACTGACGGACAAGGACAAAGCGGGTTTGCCGATGGTGCGGCATGCCCGCTTTCATGCCTTCTTTCCCGTCGGCCGGAATGAATCGGCAAGGAGGCTTACCATGCAACAGGCTGCAAGCCGGCCGCTCATGCGAAAACCAAAGCGGAATCGCACGGAATTCTGGATGCTGCTGCCATCGATTGTCGTGCTGGCGGCGATCAGTATTTTCCCGTTCTTCTTCATGGTCTATGCGAGCTTCATGGACTATTCGCTGGATATGGACCGCCCCCGCTTCGCCGGATTCGGCAATTGGGCGGACACGCTTACGGACACGGCGTTCTGGCAGTCGTGGGGCCGGACGCTCGTCTATGCCGGCGGCGGCCTGCTCGCCCAGCTCGTGCTCGGCTGCGCGATCGCGCTGCTGCTGTACCATATCCCGCGGTTCCGCAACCTGTTCTCGACCCTGTTCATGCTGCCGCTCTTCGTGGCGCCGATCGTCACCGGTCTCTTGTGGCGGTTTCTGCTCGATCCGACCTACGGGCTGTACCATTGGGTGCTGAACACGTTCGGCCTGGACATCCAGGTGCTGGGCGACCCGTCCTACGCGATGTTCGCCGTAATTATGATGGACGTCTGGGAATGGACGCCGCTCATTACGATCATCGTGCTGGCCGGACTCCAGACCGTGCCGGAAGAACCGCTGGAAGCCGCCGATGTGGACGGCGCGAATTCCTGGCAGAAGATCCGCTATATCCTGCTGCCGATGGTCCGGCGGATGATCGTGGTGGCGCTGCTCGTCCGCTCGATGGACATTCTGCGCTACGTCGATACGATCGTCATCACGACCGAAGGCGGTCCGGCCGATGCGACGAAGACGATCGGCTATTACCTGATGCAGGTGGCGTTCCGCTTCCAGGACATCGGCGGGGCGGCTTCCGTCGGCCTGACGATGCTGCTGGCCAGCATCCTGATGGGGCGGTTCTTCATTAAAGTCTTGAGAAGCGAGGAAGCCTGAAGATGCAACACAGACAGAAGCTGCTGCACGCCGTGCTTTATGCGCTGATGACGCTCAGTCTCCTGTGGGCGCTTGTCCCGATTCTTCACATGATCCTGTCTTCGATGAAGACGCAGGTCAACATGTTCGAAATGCCGCCCAGACTTTTCTTCACGCCGACGTTCGACGTGTATGAAGAAATGTTCTTCGGCAGAGGGGATTTCCCGCAGTTTCTGCGGAACAGTCTTGTCGTGTCGGTGGTGACCACCGCCTTGTGCCTGCTGCTCGGCGTCATGGGAGGGTTTGGCCTCGCGCGCGGCAATTTCAGGTGGGAGAAGGACGTCTCGTTCTGGGTGATCAGCACGCGGATGGCGCCGATTCCGGCCGTCATTCTGCCGCTGTACCTGATCTTCTCCAAACTGAATCTGATCGGCACGACGACGGGGCTGGTGCTGGCCTACACGACCTTCAACCTGCCGTTCGCGCTGTGGATGATGTCCACATTCTTCAAGGATGTGCCGGCCGATCTGGAGGAGGCGGCCATGATCGACGGCTGCAGCAAATTCCGCGCCTTCTGGCGCGTCGTCGTGCCCGCCGCGGCGCCCGGCATCGTCGCCACCGCGGTGCTCTGTCTCATGTTCTCGTGGAACGATTATCTGTTCGCTTCGATCTTCACCGGCCGCGGCACGCAGACTGTTCCGATTGCCGCGTCGCTGCTCGTCTCGCAGTCCGGCATCAAATGGGGCCAGGCGATGGCGACCGGCACCGTCATCATCATGCCGATGCTGATCTGCGGGCTGCTTGTGCGAAAATATATGGTCCGCGGTCTTTCCATGGGCGCCGTGAAGTGATTGAATGGAATCAGGGACAATTGACGATGGGAGGAGACTGATCCATGCAGGGGAAAATGAAAGCAGCGGTACTGACCAAGCCGGGACACATCGAAATTCAGGAACTGGACATTCCGACGCCCGGTCCGGACGAGGCGCTCGTCCGGGTGCGGGCCGTCGGACTGTGCGGTTCCGACGTCCACTATTATGAGCACGGCAAAATCGGTCCTTACGTCGTGACGAAGCCGATCATTCTCGGGCACGAGGCGGCCGGCGAAGTCGTCGCCGTGGGCAGCGAAGTGCGCCATCTGAAGGCGGGGCAGCGGGTGACGATCGAGCCGGGCGTTACCTGCGGCCGGTGTGAATATTGCAAGTCGGGCCGGTACAACCTGTGCCCGGACGTCCGCTTCCTGGCGACGCCGCCGTATGACGGCGCATTCTGCGAGTATATCGTGATCCGCGCGGATTTCCTGTATCCGATTCCGGATTCGATGTCTTACGAGAAAGCGGCGCTGATCGAACCGCTCTCCGTCGGGCTGCATGCGGTCAGCCGCGGCGGACTGAAGACCGGGGAGACGGTGGTCATCATGGGGATGGGACCCATCGGCATGATGACGCTGCTCGCCGCCAAGGCGGCCGGCGCGGGCCGGGTCATCGGCGTCGACCTCGAACGTTTCCGGCTGGAGCGGGCGCTGCAGATGGGCGCCGACGGCGTCGTCAATCTGCGCGAAGAAGACGGCATGGAAGCGATTCTCCGTCTGACCGGCGGACGGAAGGCGGATCTGGCGATCGAGACCGCCGGCAACGGCAAGGCGGCCCAGGCTTCGCTGCAAGCGGTGCGCCGAGGCGGCAGAGTTGTGCTCGTCGGTCTGCCGCAAGAAGAAGCGACGCCGCTCAATATTCCGTATATCGTCGACAACGAGATCGATATCCGCGGCGTCTTCCGCTACCACAACACGTATCCGACGGGTGTGGCCGTCATGTCGGCGGAGAACCTGAATCTGGATCCGATCGTAACGGACCGCATGACGCTCGACGAGACGCCGAAGGCGTTCGAGAAAGCGATCAAGGAGAAACACAGCACGCTGAAAATCGTCATCGAGCCTTGAGGAGCGGCGGTGGAAGCGGCCTGCGGCGGTCCGGCCGGCAAACAGCGCATCGTCTTCCGGCAGGCGGTGATGACGTTCAAGAGAGCGGTGACCCATCATGTACAAGTTCGGCAGACTGCTCAGCGCCATCGTATCCCAGAATATCGTCATCATCATCGCGATTGGATTGATCCGGGCGATGTTCGGCGTTTACGGCTGGTTTCCCAACGACAACGTCAATCTCCTGGTCGGTCCGCTCCTGAACTGGCTGGTGCCCGTGCTGTTCGGCTATACGGGCGGACATCTGCTGGGCGGCAAACGGGGCGGTACCGCGGCGGCCATCGTCGTTTTCGGACTGGCGCTGGCCAGCAATGTCTCGATGATTTTCATCGCGATGTTGGTTGGGCCGGTCATCGGCTGGGCGGTGAACCGGATCGAACGCGCGCTGGAGCATCGGCTGCCGTCGGGCTATGAACTCCTGACCGCCAACTTCATCTTTGCCGTGCTTGCCGGCGGGCTCGCCGTCACCTGCTTTCTCTATGTCGGCCAGTTCTTCTCCAGCATCATCCTGAAGCTGAACGGACTGATTCTGCAGGTCGCCTATTCCGGATGGCTGCCGGCCGCCGCCGCCGTCATCGAACCGGCCAAGGTGCTGTTCCTGAACAACATGATGAGTTACGGTATTCTCGGCCCGATCGGCATTTCCCAGATCAAGGATTTGAGCAAGTCGATTTTCTTCCTGCTCGAATCGAATCCCGGTCCGGCGATCGGCATGCTTGTGGCTTACATCATCCGGCTGCGGGGGCAGGTGCGGCGCAACGCGGCTTCTTCGCTTGCCATCCATGCGCTGGGCGGCATTCACGAAGTCTATTTTCCGTATGTGCTGATGAAGCCGCAGCTGCTCATCGCGCTCATTCTCGGCAACATGTCCGGCATCTGGGTCTTCCAATATTGGAACGCCGGACTGGTGTCCATTCCGTCGCCGGCCAGTCTGTTCCTCGTGATCGGCCTGGCACCGCCCGGCGACATTTTCTATGTGATGCTGGGGATTGCCGTCTCCGCGGTTGTATCGCTGGCGGTGTCGCTCGTCGTCATCGGTTCGGCGGACGATCTGAAGGAGCGGAATGTAAGCAGCAAAGAACATGAACTGATCCGGCGGCTTGAGCATGTCGGGCAGTGGGGAGAAGTCAGCCCGGTGCTGCGCAATCCGCTGGCGTCCCGGCCCCCGGAGAAGCCGGCGCCGGACATCGGCGAAGAAGGCGGGACGTTCACCGTCTGCTTCGCCTGCGACGCCGGACTCGGTTCGAGCGCCATGGGGGCCGCCATTCTGCGCAAGAAATTGCGCGCGCTTCCATTCGGCGAGCGGGTGGCGATCGTGCATGCTTCGCTTGACCAGATTCCGGACAACGCGGATCTGATCGTGACGCATCACTATCTGCTGGGCCGGGCGAAACAGAGCGCTCCCGGCCGGGAATACCTGTCGATCGGCAACTACACCGACCCTGCCGCCTACGAGGCGATTTTGCAGAAAATTCGCTCCATTACGAAGTGACGGATCCGAAACGGTGCGCGCTGTGCGGAAGAACCGGGTGCGGAGGTGGGGACATGATGAACATCAAGCTGACGATGAGACAGGTGCAGATCTTGCGCTACTTTCTTGAACACGACGATTTCACCAGTCCGCAGCCCCTGGCAGACCGGCTGGGCGTCAGTCTGCGTACGCTCCAGCGCGAGCTTGCCGAGCTGGATCTGTATCTCGACCGATTCGGCATCCGGTTCCGGAAGAAATTCGGCCGCGGCATGAAACTGCACGGCGATGAAGCGGCGCTTGCCGAGTTGGCCGGGCAGCTGCGCCGCCAGGCTGATGCCGCGCCGGATTACACGGCGGAAGAAAGGCAGGCCGTCATCAAGCACATGCTGCTCTCCGGCAAGGAACCGGTCAAGCTGTATGCGCTCGGCAAGGCGCTCCATGTCGCGGAATCGACGGTGAGCTACGATCTTCAGAAGATTGAGCCGTGGCTTGCGAAATACGGCATCCGGCTGCATCGCAGGCCGGGGCTGGGCGTCTACATCGAAGGCACGGAGAAACAGATTCGCGCCGCCCTGGCCGACCTGCTGTACGAGAACGTCACCCAGGAACAATTGATGACGCTGATCTACGGCCGCGAGGAAGCCCGCCGGGAGAAACTGCGGGATGAAATCCGCAGCCGGCTGCTGAACTTTATCGACCCGGCCTGGCTGCTGAAGATCGAGCAGGTCATCCAGCAGATGGAGCAGAAGCGCGGCTATCCGATGGCGGACAACGCCTATGTCGGGTTCGTCGTGCATCTGGCGCTGGCCGCGCAGCGGCTGAAGAACCGGGAAGAAATTACGATTGAACGGGAAATTCTGGAGCGGCTCAAGGCAACGCCCGAGTTCGATCTGGCCTCCGAACTGGCGGACCGGCTCAGCGAGAAGCTGGAGCTTGCGTTTCCCGAGAGCGAGATCGGCTACATCACCATGCACCTTCTCGGCGCGCGCTCGAACAATGTGATGAGCAGCGATTACGATTATTCCGTGCTCGAAGATTACACGAAGCGCATGATCTCCGTCATGGAGCAGGAACTCCGGCTGGAACTCGGCAGCGACGACCGGCTGGCGGACAATCTGACGACGCATTTGCGGTCGGCGGTCAAACGGATCGAGCTCGGCATGCCGGTGCGCAATCCGCTGCTCCAGCATGTGAAGACGGAGTATCCGGATATTTTCGAGGCGACCCGGAAGGCGTCGCGTTGTCTGGAACAGGCGCTCGGCAAACCGGTGCCGGAAGAAGAGATCGGTTATCTGGCGATGCATTTCGGCACGGCGATTCTGAACCGGCAGGAGACCGGCAGGGAGAAGTACCGGGTGCTGCTCGTCTGTTCCAGCGGAATCGGCACTTCGCAGCTCTTGCAGGCGCAGATCAAGCTGAAGCTTCCGTCGCTGCACGTGGTGGACACCGTTTCGCTCATGCAGCTCGACGATTGGCTGCGCGACCATCCGCCGGTCGATCTTGTGCTGACGACGCTGCCGATTCAGATGGAGCAGGTTGACGCGTTCACCGTCAGCCCGTTCCTCACGGATGATGAAATCGCCCGGATTCAGGAGCGGCTGGAACAGATCAGAACGCAGAAGCAAGGAGCCCATAAGCCGGCGTTGGATCGGGCGAGCGTCGCCAGGACGGTGGACCGGGTGGAGCGGTACGGCAAAGCGTTGGCCGGGTTGATCCGCAATCTCGAAGTCGTCGACCGGTTTGAAGCCGATGACAAGCAGCATCTGATCGACCGGATCATCGCGTATGCGGGGGAGAACTTCTCCGTCTCCGACCCGGACCTCCTGAAGCGCGACCTGGAGAACCGCGAGCGGCTCGGGCCGCTGCTGATGGAGCCGGAACGGCTGGCGATGCTGCATTGCCGGAGCGAAGGCATTGACGAGATGGCGATCTGCCTGTTCCGCCTCGGGCGCGAAGTGAACTGGGACATCGAAGGCCGCCGGGCACCCGTGCGGACAGTGCTGACGATGCTCGGCCCGCTGCACGGTCCGAAGGAAAACTTCGAACTTGCCAGCGAGATCAGCATGTCGCTCATCGAGGAGCCGTTCATCCGCAGTCTGACGCACGGCAGTCCGGGCGAAGCGAAGGAAGCGATGCAATTCGTGCTGAAGAAAGGGTATGTCCGGCTGATCGGCCAACAGCTGTGAACCGGCCGAGGCAGCCTGTCCAAACTCGGAGAACGGGAGGATGATCATGAAGGCGCTCGTCATTGAAAAACCGAACCATGCCGTCATCAAAGAAGTGCCGTATCCCGAGCCCGGCCCCGGCGAACTTACGGTGAAGGTGGAGCGGGTCGGCATCTGCGGCACCGATTTCCATATCTTTGCCGGCACGTTCCTGTCCCCGTACCCGCTCATTCCCGGCCATGAATTTTCCGGTGTCGTCGACAAGGTGGGCGAAGGGGTCGAGGGCTTTGTTCCCGGCGACCGGGTGACGGCCGATCCGACCCTGCTGTGCGGCGAATGCGAATATTGCCTGACCCGCCGCGGCAACCAATGCCTGAAATGGGGAGCGCTGGGCGACACGACCGACGGCGCCATGGCTGAATATGTGAAGCTTCCCGCCCGGAACGCGGTGAAAATTCCCGATACGATGAGTTTTGCGGAGGCGGCGTTCGTCGAACCGGTGGCTTGCGTCGTGCACGGCATGAACCGGCTCGATCTGAAGATGGGCGATCGGGTCATCCTGTTCGGCGCCGGCGCCATGGGCTTGCAGCTCGTGCAGGCGATCGCCGCGGCCGGCGCTTCCGAGCTCGTCGTCGTCGACGTATCCCCGAACAAGCTGCAGCTCGCGCTGGGGCTGGGCGCGACGCGGGGCGTGCTCAGCGGGGAGCTGAAGCCGGAAGACTTCCCGCGCGGGTTCGACGCCGTCGTCGACGCCACCGGTGTACCGGCCGTCATCGAGCGGGCGCTGGGCTTCCTGGGGCCGGCGGGCAAGTTCCTGCAGTTCGGCGTGGCGCCGCAGAACGCGGAAATCCGCATCAATCCGTTCAAACTGTACCACAAGGACTGGACGCTCATCGGCTCCATGGCGATCAATCATACGTTCCTGCCCGCGTTCCGCTGGGTGAAGGAGAAGCGGATCAAGCTGGCGCCGCTCGTCTCGAAAGTGATCACGCTCGAGGAAACGCCGGATTTTCTGGCCAGACCGAAGGATCCCGATCTGCTCAAAGTGCAGATTCAAATCTGACCGCATGGAAAAAGCAGCCTGCGCGGTTCGCACATGCGTGCCGCACGGGCTGCTTCTCATTTGGATGCGCGCCGCCTGCGGGACTTGAGCGGGCGTTTTTTCCGCGCGATTCGGCGCTGCCCCCGGGAGTAGACGCCGCGCTTGTGGAACGAGAGCGAGCGGTAATTCCGCGCATACCGTCGCCTCTCGGCCGGCGTGAGGGAGGAGGCGCCGCGGCGGAGATGCAGGTTGCGGGCGGGGAGCAGTTTGACGGCGGACGGATTTTCGCCGTACACCATGTTGCCGTACGTCTCGTACTCGGAGAATCCGAAGTTGCGCGTCCGGTCGATGCTGTCGATGATCGCCCGGTACCACGGCTTGCCGTGCCGCGCTTCGAGCATGGCTTTGAACCGGTAGAGCTTGTGCCGGTCGAACAGCATGTAGTGCGCGACGAACGACACTTTCGCTTTCCGGCGGCGTCCCGTCAGCCTGCGGTACGTCCGGAAATATTCGGGCTGGCTCCAGCGCCGGTAATAGAAGACGGTCTTGCCGTCGATCCGGAACCGGTGCGGACGGATCAGCACCGTGTCGGCGTCCATGACGAGGAAATGCCGCCGGCGGACGAGACGGTCGCCGCTCAGCTTGAGCAGCTGCTGATAGAGCCATCCGGACCGCTCCCACCGCTTCGACCGGTAGCGGATCCGGCTTTTCGGCAGCGGCTCGATCAGCCGCTCGTTCACGAAGACGCAGCCTTTGCGCGCGCAGATTGCGCGGATCCGCGGGCTGTCCGGCGATACGACATAGATCGTGCCGATCGGATGCCGGACCATGCTCCGGATACTGTCGATCGTGTGCGGCAGCGTGCCGGCATCTTTGTCGACGGCCGGAATGAGCACGTCGATCGGTTCGCCTGAACCCGAAATATGGACAAGGCCGGCAGTCATAAGCTCACCCCGGTTCGTTCGCATCGTCTTGCTCCAGCATATGCGCCGGCCCGCCGTTGTGCACTTCGATCAGCTCCATGCCGGAATCGGTTTGGAGGGCATAGCGTTCGCCGCGCGCCAGGAGGACCGTTTCCCCCCGGCGGAGCGGCTTGAGGCTCCCGTCCAGCCGCAGCAGCGTCCCTTCGCCCGACAGCACCGTGATCAGGGTATCGCCGCCGGGTTCTTCCGGCATCTGCCGGACCGCGCCCGGGGTCAAGGACGCCAGCGCGATCGTCCGCCCGCCGCTGTCCGGGGCGTCCGCATGGATGACGCGCCGGACGCCCCAGGCGTATTCGCCGTACATCGGGCGTCCGGCATGCGGGGGAAGGTCCCGCACCCGGCTGCTCTGCGACTTGTCGGCGACGAGGATGCCGTCCGGACCGGCGGCCGCGATGATGCCGCTTACGCCGATGACATGGATCGGGATATGCAGTTCGTTGACGATGTGCGAGCCGCGCGCATCGCCGATGATCGCGCCCGGACCGACGACGGACGTCCCGAGATGGTCGGACAGGGAAGACCAGCTCCCGAGATCGCGCCACAGGCCGTCGTGCCGGAGGACGATCGCCTCCGGCTCGCGTTCGGCGATCTCCCGGTCGAAGCAGTCCGCTTCCCGCCGTCCGTACAGCTCCTGCAGGCTGCCGTAGTCGGCGGGCAGTTCCCGTTCCGCCATCGAGGCGAGCAGGTACTTCAGCCGGAACGCGAACACGCCGCAGTTCCAGAGCGCGCCGTCCCGAATCAGCTTCTCCGCATCCGACGCGGCGGGTTTCTCGGCGAATCGCCGCACGGCGGCATGGCCGCCGGACGGCACGGCGCCCTCCGGCACGATGTAGCCGAACTGATCGGACGGATGCGAGGGAACGGTGCCGATCAGGGCGAGCTTCGCCCCCGTCTGCTCCAGCGCGTCGGGAAGCCGGGCGATCGTCCGGAAGAACGTTTCGTCCACGAGCGGATCGGCAGGCATGACGCAGACGATCTCGTCCGGGTCCGCGGACAGCACCGAATGGAGATAGGCAGCGGCAAGCGCCGCCGCCATGTAGGTGCCGCGCCGCCCGGGCTCGGGAATGACCAGCCCGCTTCCGCCGATCCGGCGCCGCAGCAGGGCCGTCTGGTCGCGGCGGATGACGAACAGGGCGGACGACAGCATGCCCGCTTCTTCCAATTGCCGGCACAGCCGCCGGACCATCGATTCCCGTCCCCCTCCGGGAGCGGGCAGCAGGTCGAGAAACAGCTTCGAGCGGATATCATTTGAAAGCGGCCGCAGCCGGGTGCCGGAACCGCCGCACAACAGGACAAGTCGCATCCTCGCATGCCTCCCGGATCCATTCGTTCGAGCGTCTCGACTATCCTATGTGGTTCGGGGCGCGATGTCCGGGCGGAAGCAGCCTCTTTTTTGCATCGGCGGCGCCAAGGATTGACCCCCGGCGGGTGATGGTGGATAATGGCGTTATGTGACTTGCGGAGGGAGATGCTGAGGATGGATTGGCGCAGAGTATCGGTGCTGGCCGGCATTGTCATGGCCATGCTCGTCTCGGCGATGGATACGACGATCATCAACACGACGATGCCGACGATTGCGGAAGAACTGGGACAGTTCCATCTGTACGCGTGGACTTTCGCTTCCTATATGATCTTCACGACGGTGCTGGCGCCGATCGCCGGCCGGCTTTCCGACATGTACGGGAGGAAAAAGGTGCTGCTGGCGGGGCTCGTCCTGTTCCTGCTCGGATCGCTGCTGTGCGGCGCCGCGCAGTCGATGGTGCAGCTTGTTCTTTTCCGCGCCGTCCAGGGCATCGGGGCGGGCATCATGAACCCGTTCCCGGCGATCATCGCGGGGGATCTGTTCTCCGTCGAGAAGCGTGGACGCATCCAGGCGCTGTTCACGGCGATGTGGGGGCTGTCGGGGGTCATTGCGCCGCTGCTCGGCTCGCTGTTCGTCGAGTATTGGACATGGCGGTGGATTTTCTTCGTCAACATTCCGATCTGCATCGTATCGATTCTGCTGCTGCTGCCTTATCGCGAGGTGTACCAGCCGCGGCCGGCCGCCATCGACTACGCCGGCACGGTGCTGTTCACGGCCGGGGTCAGTCTGCTCCTCATGACGACGGTTGTGGAAAGCGGAATTGCACTGTACGCCGCGGGCGGACTCGCGCTGCTCGCGCTGTTCGTGCAGTGGGAACGCCGCCACGCGTCGCCGCTGCTGCCGCTCAATCTGTTCCGCAACCGCCAGGTGACCTGGATCAATGTGAACGGATTTCTGGCGAACGCGGCGCTGTTCGGCGCAAGCACTTATCTTCCGTATTATCTGCAGGACCAGGGCTGGTCCATCTTCATGAGCGGCGTCGCCATGCTCGGCATGACCGGCGGCTGGATGATCGCTTCGGTGCCGGCGGGCCGCTGGATTCTGAACTACGGCTACCGACCGCTCATCGTGCTCGGCAATCTGCTGCAGGTTGTTTCGGCGGCCATGTTCCTGCTGCTCGGCACGTTCAACGATTTCTGGTTCGTACTTATCCTGTCGTTCCCGCTCGGAATTGCGTTCGGCATGCTGTCGACCGTGTCGATCATCGGGGTGCAGCAGCTGGTGGCGCCCGACCAGAAGGGCGTCTCGACGTCGCTGCAGATGTTCGCGCGGAACATCGGCACGACGTTCGGCGTCACGCTGATGGGCGCGATGCTCGCGAAGGCGCCGGAGGTGGCGGAAGGATTCCGCTGGATGTTCCTGTACGGCACCGCCGGCAGTCTCGTGTCGCTGGCCACCGCGTTCCTGATCCGCGGCGGCCGGCCGGCGCGGGAAGTGAACGCCGGCGCATGAATCATGGACCGCTTCGGCTGCTTCGGGCCGGGCGGTCCTTCTTTGCGCGCACCGGTTACGATTGAAGATCCCGGACTTTTTTGCATCACAACGATTTTTTTTTGATTGAATGCTTGCAATCATCCGCTGATTGGAATATAAGGAATATTTGGTTGTTGCGTTTGCGGGATCAGATCACAATAATACAAAGTAGCACATGGGAAAAGGGAGAGGACATTCATGAAAAAACAGCCGCCATCCTGCTCGCGGCACTGCTTGCGGTTGCGGTCATCGGCTGCGGCTCAGGCAACAGCAACAAGGACCAGGCAAGCTCGGGCGTGAAGGTCATCGACATTCCGCTCACGGAAGAAGAGTACGCCTTCGGGGTGGACAAGAATCAACCGGAGCTTCTGGAGCAAGTGAATGAGTTCATCGCCAAGATCAAGGAAGACGGAACGCTCGATGAGATCCTGAACCGTTATTTCGGCGACGGAGAACCTCAGCCGGTCACTTCCGCGGAACTGGACACCGGCAAGGACCAACTGGTCGTCGCGACCAACGCGGCTTTTGAGCCGTTCGAGTATATGAAGGGCGACAAATACTACGGCGTTGACATGGAGATCGCCGCGCTGCTCGCCGAGCATCTGGGCAAAGAACTTGTCATCAGCAATATGGACTTCGACGCCGTTGTGCTGTCCGTCGGCCAGGGCAAAGCGGATATCGGCATGGCCGGTCTTACGGTCAATGAGGAGCGCAAGCAATACGTGGAGTTCTCGGAGAAATACTATGACGCTGCGCAGTTGGTCATCGTGAAAGCTTCCGATACCCGGTTCGACGACAGCAAGACGGCCGCCGATGTGGAAGCGGTACTGGCCGGACTGACGAAGGAGAACAAGGTCGGGTTCCAGACCGGCACGACGGCACAGTTCTATGTGGAAGGCGACGAAGATTGGGGATTCCCGGGACTCAATGTGACCGGCGTCGGCTACCGCAATGGTTCGCTGGCCGTTCAGGATATGCTCAACGGCAATGTTGAACTGGTCATCATCGACGAGGCGCCGGCGAAGTTCATTGCCGCCGCGATCAACGAATTGCAATAAAGACAGGCGGATGCAGACGCTGGCATCCAGGCAAAGCTTGAACAGATTCGATGATACTCCGCCGGAGGGCGGAGTATCTCCGCGTTTGGGAGCGTGTCATGGGAAATTTTGACAAGAAGCTGGAGCGGTTCTGGGAGGTCTTCATCGAGCATGGCGGATACGTCAAGGTGCTTACCGGACTGCAAAATACGGTCTACATCGCGGTCGCGGGCCTGGCCATCGGTATCCTGATCGGTACGCTCATCGCCATCATCCGGGTATCGCCCAAAAACAACGGATTGCTGAAAACCCTGAACAGCCTGTGCGTTTTCTATGTCGGATTGTTCAGAGGAACGCCGATCGTCGTGCAGCTGCTCGTCGCCTACTATGTCATGTTGCCGATGATTGGCGTCAACATCCCCGCACTACAGGTGTGCGTGCTCGTCTTCGGGCTGAACAGCGCCGCTTATGTGTCGGAGATCATGCGCAGCGGCATCCTGTCCGTCGATCCCGGCCAGATGGAGGCGGGCCGGGCCCTCGGTCTGAACTACCGCGTCACCATGCTGAAGATCGTCATTCCGCAAGCCGTGAAGAACATCGTGCCGACGCTCGGCAACGAATTCATTTCGCTGATCAAGGAAACCTCCGTCGTCAGCTTCGTCGGCGCGGCCGATCTGTATGTGGCCTTCAACTATATCGGCTCGAACAATTACGAATTCATGGTGCCTTATCTCGTCATGGCCTTGATCTACATTGCCCTGGTTGCCGTCGCTGCGCTGATCATCAGGCAATTGGAAAGGAGCCTGAGAAAAAGTGATAGACGTCATTGATCTGAAGAAGACCTACGGCAAGCTGGACGTGCTGAAGGGGATTACGACCTCGATCAAGCCGGGCGAGAAGATCGCGATTATCGGACCGTCCGGAAGCGGCAAGAGCACCTTCCTCCGCTGCCTGAACCGGATGGAAGAACCGACGAGCGGCTTGATCATCTTCAACGGTCAGGGTATTACCGACCGGAAGGCGGATATCGACGCCCACCGCCGCCAGATGGGCATGGTGTTCCAGCATTTCAACCTGTTCAACAACAAGACCGTGCTCGACAACATCATGCTGGCGCCGGTCTACCTGGCCTTGCGCGATCTGCGCAGGCTGAAATGGCGGAACCGGCTCATCCGGCTGCGCAATCTGTTCCGCCGCGAGAAGCTGCCGCTCCATCCGATCAACACGAGCAAGGCGCAGATCAAGGCCGAGGCGCGGGAGACGGCCCTGCGGCTCTTGAAGCGCATCGGCCTGGAGGACAAGGCGCATGTGTATCCGTCCACTCTGTCCGGCGGGCAGAAGCAGCGCATCGCGATCGTCCGCGCGCTGGCGATGAATCCGAAGGTCATGCTGTTCGACGAGCCGACTTCGGCGCTCGATCCGGAGATGGTCGGCGAGGTGCTGGATCTGATCCGGCAGCTGGCCCACGAGGGCATGACCATGGTGATCGTCACCCATGAGATGGGATTCGCCCGTGAAGTGGCGACCCGGGTGCTGTTCATGGACGGGGGGAGCATCGTGGAGGACGACGCGCCGGAACGCATTTTCACGAATCCGCAGCATCCGCGGACGAAGGAGTTCTTGTCCAAGGTGTTGTAAGAAGCGAAAAAGTACGGTTCGCCTGGTTGAGGCGGGCCGTACTTTTTTGTGAGTCTGGCATGGGGCGGGGTTGTAACGCGGTATCCACGTTACAGTGTGCGGCGAGCGGCTCCGTGCGAGTCTGTAGCGCGGTATTCACGTTACAGCGTACGATGAGCCGCCCCGAGCGGTGCCGTAGCGTGGTATGCGCGTTACAACGTGCGGCGAGCCGACCCGAGCTGTTCTGTAGCGTGGTATCCACGTTACAGCGTGCGATGAGCCGCCCCGAGCGGTGCCGTAGCGTGGTATCCACGTTACAGCGTGCGATGAGCCGCCACGAGCGGTGCCGTAGCGTGGTATCCACGTTACAGCGCGGGGCGAGCGGCTCCGAGCGAGTCTGTAGCGTGGTATTCACGTTACAGCGTGGAGCGAGCGGCTCCGAGCGAGTCTGTAGCGTGGTATTCACGTTACAGCGCGGGACGAGCGGCTCCGAGCGGTGCCGTAGCGTGGTATCCACGTTACAGCGCGGGGCGAGCGGCTCCGAGCGAGTCTGTAGCGTGGTATTCACGTTACAACGTGCGGCGAGCCGACCCGAGCGAGTCTGTAGCGTGGTATTCACGTTACAGCGTGGAGCGAGCCGCTCCGGGCGGGTCTGTAACGCGGTATCCGCGTTACGTCGTCCCTGCGAGTTCTTTTTCCCGGGGCTTCCGGTCCTCGAGGAACTGCCTGCCGTATTCGCCGTGCGGATGGATCTGCGCGTGTTCGGTCTGGATGGTGGCGTGCATGATTTTGTATTTTTCCTTCAGCATCTCGTTGATCGCGAGGATGACGCAGAACGGCTGGATGTCGGCGCGGATGAAGACGTGGGCGGTCAGGATGTTGTGGTCGGTCGAGATCGCCCAGAAATGCATCTCATGCACGTCCAGCACGCCTTCCACCTTCGCGATATCCTTCCGGATCTCCTCCAGCTCGTACCCCTCCGGCACCGATTCCATCAGGACGCGGAACGACTGCCGGATGATCTTCGCCCCGCCGCCGAAAATGATCCCGCCGATGATGATGCTGATGATCGGGTCGAACAGATGCCAGCCCGTGAAGTAAATGAGCGCAGCCGACACGATGACGCCGATCGAGCTGAGCAGATCGCCGATGAAATGCCACAGCGCGCTCTTGATGTTCAGGTTGTTCTCTTCCTTCATGCTGCGGCTGAGGACGATCGTCAGGACGATGTTGACGATAAGGCCGATGACGGCGATCGTCATCATGATGCCGTAGTCGATCTCGGGCCGCGTCACGAACCGGCGCGCGCCTTCGATGAAGATGCCGACGGAGATGGCGCACAGCGCGAGGCCGTTCAGCAGCGCGGCGATCGTCTCGAACCGCAGATAGCCATAGGTGTAGCGGGAATTCGGCCTGCGCGACGCCAGCTGCACCGCGAGCAGGCTGAGCCCCAGGGCGGCGACGTCGGAGATCATGTGGGCGGAGTCGGACAGGAGCGCCAGCGATTTCGAGACGATGCCGCCGATCACTTCGACGATCGTGAAGAACAGGGTGAGACCGAGCACGATCCACAACGTGCGCCGGGATGCCGCCTGTTCCTTGACGTGCGCGAGATGATGGAAATCGCCCATATGGGCCGCCTCCTTCGGCGCACGGCCTGTTCATGCGCCCGATAATGTACATTTAGTATATGCCCGGCTCGTCGAAGTCGCAATGAATCGACGCATTGACAAATGGAAGAGCCGGCCCAGGCACGGATGTGCCTGACCGGCTCCTTTTGTCCCCAATCCGCAGATACAACGCTGAAAGGCGTCTGCCATCGCGAAGCAATGTTCAAAGTCATGTCAATTTTGCAAAGCAGATTCAATCAAACCGATAAGTCCAGAATCGCTCGGTTCCGAACCGCTCTTCCAGTTCGCGGGTGATCCGCTTGCCGCCGTCCGATATGCCGGGCACGTAAAATTGGGAGCGGTGCGCCCGGATCGAATCGAACTTCTGCTTCAGGTACGGCCGGACGTCGCGGTAGACGTCGGGCTTGCCGAGATCCCGCTCACAGCCGTGCGAGAAAGCGATGCAATGCACGGTCGGCCGCTCGCTGCGGGGCATCCGTCCGATCACGCGGACGACGGCGGCGCCGCAGGCGTCGTGGTCGGGGTGGACGGCATAGCCCGGGTAGAAGGTGATGACGAGTTCGGGCTTCACGTCGCGTACGACCGCGCCGATGCGCTCATCGAGCAGTTCGGGATCTTCGAATTCGATCGTCTTGTCCATGAAACCGAGCAGCCTGAGGTCCCGGACGCCGATGGCCCGGCACGATTCCTCGAGTTCCCGCCTGCGGAACCCGGGCAGCGTCACGCGGTTCGCGAACGGCGGAAATCCCATGTTCCGGCCCATCTCGCCGAGGGTCAGGCAGGCGCATGCGACTTCGGCGCCGGAGGCGGCGTACATGGCCAGCGTTCCGGACACGCCGAACGATTCGTCATCGGGATGCGGGAAAACGGCAAGAACGCGTTTTTCCATGGTCTAAGCACCTCTCCCCTCTCAGAACGGGCTCGGCGACAACTGCAGGGCGACGGCCAGCTTGCCTTCGCTGTTGTGGCCGGCCAGCAGGAGCCGCTCCGTCTCCGATTCCTCGTAGTGCGTCAGTCCTTCGCAATAGACCCATCCGTGTGCCATCTTCAGTCCGACGCGGTATGGACCGCTGCCGGATATCGTACCCCGTTCATAGCGGATGACGGCGTTCTTGACGAACGCCGACGACGGATGCCTGCTGCTGTCGTGATGAGTGGCGTATGCGCCGGTCGTCGACTCGAGGTGAAGAT